>Ga0137372_10005924_pt1 | contig 11892 bp, 15 predicted proteins | sample SagtaG_6_FD_104911 | JGI IMG/M metagenome (GOLD analysis project Ga0137372, IMG submission 104911) | Vadose zone soil microbial communities from Sagehorn Ranch, Mendocino, California, USA - Sage1_R_60_16 metaG | ecosystem: Environmental > Terrestrial > Soil > Vadose zone | place: USA...
CCCGCAGGGCTGTATGGCTGAGGTCAAGGGCCGCGTTGTAGCCGTCTGGTGCCGCGACGAAGTGCCGAGGTTGTTCTGCGGAGGGTTGACTTTCCTCAGTTTATCCCTCATAATGCCCGATCGCGAAGCCGCGACCGTCATTGCCTGGCTGCAAGCCCTCAAACAAGGCGCTCCACAGGCGATTCAAGTCGCTGATCGCTATCATCTGCTGGTCAACCTGCGTGAGCACCTCAAGAGCTTTCTCGATCACAAACGCACGAGCCTTCCCAAAGTCGAAGGAGAACATAATGTGTTGTGCATCTTTTGCAGAGAGAAATGGCCTATGATGAGAAATTGAGCCAATAAATGGAAATCGTGTCGAACCTTCGCCCCATCGTTTTTTGGCTGAAAGTTCGGACAAGAGGTCCTCAGCCCAGTATATGCGTCCGAACCTTCAGCCTATGTACCAATTGGGAAAGGGGTTCCGCTTCTGCCTCACCCCTCCTGCTCCGCCAGTACGTTCGGGGAACTGGGCTTGCGGGCCTCGGCTTGGGGAGCACCGAACTCGTGCAGCAGGGGCGACAGGCGAGCGCAGAGCGGAGAATCCCATGCCTCCAGTTCAGCGATCAGACATCTGGTCGCCACAGCCAGAGCCCGGCGTAGCTCTGCTTCTGTGAGCGAGCGGACAAGCGCCTCGGCAAGCGGCTCTCGAACACGGGAGGTCAGGCGATCCAAGCCGCGCCCCTCCAAGGCGTTCTCGCCCAAGCGCAGGCATGCCAGTTCGAGGATATGATGGCGCATCTCACTGATCCAGTATTCGGCCTGCCAGGGCTTGTGGCGTTCGATGCACGCTCGGGCGTGCAGGACGTGGTGCCAGCAGAGTCCAATGAGGGAGGAAGCGTTCGGCTGCGGCCGGGCCTCGAGTTGGTGGGTGGGGCCGAAGAGCGCACGGAAGTTGGGGCCGCGAGCGCCAAAGTCCTCTGCAGGTGTCGCCGCCACGTCGACCTCCAGACCGCTGGGCAGCAGGAACACGCGGTAGACACTCGAACCGGAGCGGAGGTCGAAATGGTGGAGCACGCTCCATTCGCGCGCCAACACCTGCGTCCAGTCCTCAAGCACGGCCTCAGGTGTAATGCCCTCGGCGATCCCGAAGGCCACGTCGATGTCGGACCACCGATCCCCACCTCCAAAGGCCATGGAGCCGGTGAGCGCACCGGAGATGGCCCGTGGGTCGCTCTGCGCCAGTGCAAGGACGCGCTGACGCACGTGATCGCGCTGCTCTGCCGTGAACATAGTGAACTCCTTTCTTCTTCCTGCAACGCATCCTACCATACCGGCCCTGGTTCAGACAACTGGGGGACACGAGGATCATCCATCGATGCCGGTGGTGGGAAGAGGGCTGCATGAGGAACACCAATTGGGTCACGAAAAATGCAACAGAGCCAAGTGTGGTAATGTTTTCAAATGTCAAAAACAGAGGTGTATTCTGAGAGGTACGCATCCAAAGCAGGAGCAATGGTCAGGTAGAAGCGCAGGTCAATTGTTTGAAACTTCAGAAACGGATTGTCTTCGGAAGGGCGAACTTTGATGTATTGCGGCTTCGCGTTCTCTGTCGCGTGTAGAGATACCCTCATCCTTCCGGGCTCTCTCCCCTTCGAGCATAATCGCTGGAAGGAGGGTCGATTCTGTCCTGCTTTCAGGATATACTTGAAGAAGAAGAATAGTTAAGCACACAGAAAGAGGAAAGCAACTATGACGACTATGCAGATGAAACTCGAACTGATTCCGGTCCCTGTCACAGACGTTGACCGCGCCAAGGCTTTTTATACGGAGAAGATCGGCTTTCACGCTGATTTTGACCAACAGGTCCGGGAGGACCTGCGCTTTGTCCAGTTGACCCCTCCCGGTTCGGCCTGCTCCATCGTGATTGGGGTGGGCATCACCACCATGCAGCCCGGATCGCTCGAAGGGCTTCTTATGGTGGTCCCGGACGTGAAAGCCGTCCGCGAGGAACTGGTCACACGAGGCGTTGACATCAGTGAGATCGATGTGCAGGATTGGGGGTCTTTTGCCTATTTTCGTGATCCTGATGGCAATCGCTGGTCCTTGCAGCAACTCCCCAGTCGCACCTAGCTTCCAAGCAGGCACGCGTTCAGCAGCTTCAGGCGTGGAAGCTGACAGCACTGCTGCTCACCCATCATATGAGTCGGTGTGGAGCAGTACTCGATATTTCACGAGCTTTCTGAAGCGCATCGAGATATTGTAACACCATCCTTGGGAAAAGGTAATTGTCCCTGACACGTTTGCGTGCTTGCTTGCCGAGCTTCCGCCACAGGTCCCGGTCCTGAATGAGCTTGAGCGTACGCTCCGCACACGATTCTGTCTCATCCGCAATATAGCCGTTTTGACCGTCGATGATCTGCGCCCGTAAGCCGGTCACCGAGGTCCCAACGACCGGTTGATATTTCCACATGGCTTCCGTCACGGTCAGGCCAAAGCCTTCACGGATGGAGCGCTGGAGGATGACACTGGAATAGCGTTGAAAGGCATTCACCTCGGGATGCTTGATCACAGCAGGATCGTACAGCAGATGGATATCTGGATCTGTGCCTGCCTTCGCTTGTATATCTTTGAGGATCTCCATGGCTTTGATATCATCGGCGGCTTCCATAGCACCGACAAGCGCTACCTGCACCGAAGGAAGTTCCTTTTTCATCAGACGATAGACGTCGATCACCTGCCAGGGGTTTTTCCAGTTGCCGAACCGCGAAACCTGCGTGATGAGAGGCCGCGTTATGTCTATACCACATTGAGCTAGCATCCTCAATCCCTTCTCTGGGGTCAAGAATCGATTTTTTTCGCTGAAAGGGTCTATCGTTGGCGTGATGACATGTGCCTTTTCTGATGGCAAGTTTTTGAAGACAGAGAGCGGGGTGTCAAACACACAGATGTTATAGGCATCGAGGAACTGATCGATGTAGGCCTTTCCATCTGGATCTGGATTCGCTGTATCTACATGACACATCCAGAGCGCTGGTCGCATCCAAGGGAATAAGGTAGCCAGGGGAGCGAGTTGAAAGTCATGGATGAAATAGATATCCGCGTGATTTTGATCTGCCCGCTGCATGTCCGGTATACGACGTAATTTCTCCAGGAACACGTGCTGATCGGCTTCAGGGATATCGTCATGCACCATCCCTTGCAAGAGGTCGGCAAGATGCGCGGCGAACAGGTTAGAGGCCTCATCCAACGGGATGACTTTCCAGCTATGGGGAATGCCAAGTTCCTCCATAAGAGGGAGAAGACTCTGAAGCAGTTCGGCCACTCCTCCACCCTCAGCAGTCGTATTGATGTGAAGGACAGACACTCCAGCCAGAGACTCGGCAGCACAATAAATGCGTGCAAGCACATCTTCTCCCACAAAGCGTTTATACTGATCTAACTGCGGCGATCTTTTCAAGATATTTTGCTCCTTTGCTGCCCCGACGCTTTTTTGTTCATCGCTATTACTTTCTTGTAAACCTGGGTGTATTTCTCAGCCATCACCCGAGCCGAGAAATTGCGCTCCACATACAAGCGCGTCTCCTCTCGGTTGATCTCGTCAATACCTGGAAGAGATTGTACCATCTCATCGAGATTCTGCACGAGAAAGCCTGTTTTGCCATTCTCCATAATCTCAGGAGCAGCGCCACGCGCAAACGAGATGACCGGGCAGCCCAATGCCATGGCTTCAACCATCACCATGCCAAATGGTTCCTCCCATTCAATGGGATTGAGGAATGCACGTGCACGCCTGAGTAAACTAACCTTCCGCTTCATATTCACCGGGCCAATATATTTGATCTGTTTGTTATCGATATGCGGTTCGATCTGCTCATGAAAGTAGGCTACCGAGGCTTTCAAATAGCGATCTATCGTGCCGGCGAGAACCAGTGGAACCTGTGCTCTCTTTGCCACCTCGATGGCCAGATGCGGTCCTTTCTCTGGAACAAAGCGCCCTAACCACACCAGGTAATCGTCACGTTTCTTGCCTGGAGGGGGAAACTGACTCATGTCGATACCATTATGTACCACGTCCACAAAATGGAGTGGTAGTTTCTCCTGGTCACGAGCGCTTTCGCTAATAGCCACGAGCGGAACGCAAGAGGCCCAATCCATATAATAGCGGTCAGCGTCGCCAGCTTTGTCATCAGGACCATGATGATCGAAAGGAAAATTGCTGTGCAACGTGGTGACATGAGGAATGGTTAGAGAAGCAGAGAGCGGAAACAGATACAGATCAGTGCTCGAAGAAAGATGGGTATGCACGATATCAAACTTGTGCGCTCTCACCTGTTCAAACGATTTTTGCAAGTGATAAAAGGCTTTCAGATGCATACTCCAATCTCCTTTTTTCCCCAGCAGAGAGGTCGGGAAAAAGGAGACAAGTTTGGCTGAGGTCCTGGCGTCACCTGGAGCAAATAACGTAACATCGTGTCCTTGCGCGACAAGTTCCTCCACCAAATTGGAGATCACGCTCTCCGTTCCACCATAGTTTTTCGGTGGAATAGGGATCCAGGGAGGGGCTATCTGGGCTATTCTCATGATTCCATCCTTTTTCTAGAAACTTCTTATAACAGGACACGTATATCTGCATCAAAAAGAATACATCAACGACTCTAAAAGGCCTCAGCTAGATATGTTTCTGGCAGACATAGATCATCGAGGGAGAAGTGGCGGTCAGTGGATCCTCTGGCGTATCATGGCTCACGACCTGCATCATGGTGGTGAGCTTGCCGTCACGCTCGGCTTGCAAAATATCGCCATTCCCGAACTGGGCGACGAAGGAGGGCACATCACTGAACCTCCCCTGGCCGAACCATCGTAATCAGATCAAAGCGCATTACTCCTCGTGTTTTCGTACCTATTCAGCAGGGGTTCCAAGGGGCCAGCAAGGCCCCTTGGCGGGATGCGGGGTGTCCCCGCTATATTCCCCATCCCACCGCCGGAGGCGGTGCAAGCGAAAAAGGACCTGAATAGCTACGTGTTTTCTTTTATAATTTGCTAAGAAACACACCACTTCAGGAAGGAGAGGTTCCATAAATCTATGATATAGTATTAATGACAGATTGTGGCGCTGAAATACCTTGAAAATGAAGCAGGAGAAACAAACAGTCCTATGCACACGCGTTATACGGCCCTTTCACAGCATCTCATCGATGCCATACTCACAAGTCCTGGTGAGACTGATTCCACACTACGACGCGCAATTGAAGAGCAGTCAGCTCAGTGGAGCTCAAGCTCTCCTCAACAGGTCGAACAGGTTCCCCCGGAGTTGGTTACCTATGTCAAAAAAGTGGCTCTCTACGCGTATAAGACCACCGAAGAAGATATAGAGGCCTTGCGAAGGGCAGGCTACGACGAGGATGCGATCTTCGAAATTACCCTGAGTGCGGCCCTTGGAGCCGGTATGACACGATTAGAGCGCGGACTCGCGGCCTTGAAAGGAGACACCGATGCGTCTCAAAAAGATTGAGCAGGTCAAACGAGATGAGCCGGTCTCCGACATTCGGCGCACCCTCTCCTATCGCCCTGAGCTGTTCGGCCAGCCATTCTCGGCCTATTTAGAGGCTGCCATGCGTGGACCATCAGATTGGAGCGTTGGCGAACGGGAGTTGTTCGCAGCCTTCGTCTCACGCATGAACCAGTGTACCTATTGAACAGGAGCTCATGGCGCAGTTGCGTCAAAGGCGCTCAACGATGAGAAGGTCGTCGCTGTCCTGGATAATTGGCGTACCGCCCCCATTGACGAAAAACTACGGGTGACGTTAGGCTTGCTAGAGAAGGTTACGCTCATCCCCTGGGGGATTAGGCCTGGGGATATCACACCCTTGCGAGCAGAAGGAGTAAGTGAGCAAGCCATTGAGGATGCCCTCGTTGTCTGTGCCCTCTTTAACATCATCGACCGCATGGCTGATGCGCTCGATGTAGCGATTCCCTCTGCAGAAGGCTTCGCTCGAACTGCGGATCGCCTATTGGAGCAGGGCTATTTATAAAAATCCTGCAACAGGTTCAATCAGTAGTCCCTCATTACCACGCAGGAGTATCTCTCCCAATGCAATGGAATCCTCGTAGTCCAGATGTGTGGAGAGGAGAACACGTCCCTGTCCCTGTTCTGGCAGCGTCACAACCTGGTCTTGCGCTGAGAAGTTAAGGACCACCAGGAAGCTTTGATCAGAGTGCTGGCGCAGGTAGACGAAACAGGCGGGATTGGGTTGGTTAAGAGATCGCTGTGAACCCACGCTGAGTGCAGGTGAAGACCGTCGATGGGTCAGTAATGCGCGAACCAGAGTCAGGAAGGAGTGCATCTCCTGTTGCTCAACAGCTACATTGTATGCCTGGTAATCGTCAGCGACAGGTAACCACGGCTGCACCTCAGGTAAACAGAAACCGGCATTGGGACTGCTATCCCATTGCATTGGAGTGCGTTGTGGGTCACGACTGTACTCGGGCTTGTCTTTCCCACGAGGATCATGTATGAGCTTTGGTGGAACTGCTATGTTCTGCATCCCCAACTCATCGCCATAGTAACAGGTTGGCGTTCCACGCAACGTGAGTAACAACATCTGGGCCATCCGCGCCTGTTCTCGTCCCACACGAGTAGCGATGCGAGGTCGATCATGATTGCCCAGAACCCAGTTGGGCCAGGCCCCAGGGGGAAGAGCATCCTCATATGCATCGACCATCTGGCGAATAGTACTCGCCTCCCAGGTTGGCATGGTTACCAATTGGAAATTGAAAGGCAGATGAACCTCGTCAAGTTGCTTACCATAGTACCGCACCATTCGTTCCATTGGCAGATAAAGCTCGCCGATGAGAATGCGCTCGTCGTAAGAGTCCACAACGGCACGAAACTCTCGCACGATCTCGTGAATGCCCGGCTGATCTCCAGTGTAGAGGTCAAACTGGCGAATATTTGGAGGATCGCCCGGCTTCCAATCAGGGTTCATTGGATTATCGCGGAACTGCTCATCCTTGAGCAGCAGCCAGAGAACGTCGATGCGGAAACCATCGACGCCCCGGTCGAGCCAGAAGCGCAGAATATCATACATTGCCTGGCGCACACTGGGATTGCGCCAGTTCAGATCGGGCTGCTTCACATCGAACAGGTGCAAATAGTACTGCCCTGTCTGCTCGTCAAATTGCCAGGCAGAGCCGCCAAAATAACTCGTCCAGTTATTGGGAGGACCACCATCAGATGCGGGGTTATGCCACATATACCAGTCGCGTTTCTCGTTGGTACGGCTGGAACGTGCCTCCTGAAACCAGGGGTGCTCATCGGAGGTGTGATTGGGCACATAGTCCAGGATGACCTTGAGATTGCGCTGGTGGGCCTCGTGCAGCAGGGTGTCGAAGTCGCGAAGAGACCCGAAGAGTGGATGGATATCGGTGTAATTGCTAATATCGTAGCCAAAATCGGCCATGGGAGACGGATAAATAGGCGAGAGCCAAAGAGCATCAACTCCAAGCCATTGCAGGTAATCTAGCTTGCTAGTGATACCAGGCAAATCTCCCACACCATCCCGATTGCTATCGAGAAAACTGCGTGGGTAGATTTGATAAATTACGCCCGTTTGCCACCAGGAGTGCGGATGTGTCATAAGTTGAAGCTAGTTGCGAACTGGTAGCTGCTGCAATGACCAGCTATTCCCATCGGGATCACTAAAAAAGACAAATGAGCCCCAGGGCATGACTTCGATATCGCTGACATCCACACCTCGTTTGACCAGTTCATCTCGTACTTCTTTCACATCCGGGACCACCATTTGAAGACCTTTTTGCGACCCCGGTGGCATGTCTGTAATTCCAACCCCAATCACGATCGAGCAGGCAGAACCAGGAGGCGTCAGCTGGACAAAACGAAGATCATCCCTGACCTGGTAATCATGATCCGCATTGAAGCCGATCTTCTCCGTATAAAAAGCTTTTGCGCGGTCAACATCCTTTACGGGGACCGCTACGAGTTCTAGTTTCATTTGCATACAGAGAATATACCCAAAATTATCAACGTATGTCAATGGCAAGGAACGGTCCTTTTCTTTCATTGAACCGCTAGTTTTTCGAATGCCTGGGTGACAAACCATCTGTGACCTTCGCGCATTGATTTTTTGGTGGTGTCGTCTAAACCCCATTCAGCAATTTGAGAAGCCGATCGTAAAGCGGCGCAGAGATCCCAATACGGCAGGTTGGTGAAATCAATGGTGGTCATTGATTGGTATTGATGAGTGAAATGCTGCATGGCGTCGATTCCGAACGCCCACAGGATCTCGCGTCTACTATTGGCAACATCAGCGAGTGGGTCTCCTAACGCCGCGTCCTCCCAATCGATGACAGCAACAAGCAGTCCATCCCTCCATAAGATATTACCTGGCCAAAAATCTCCATGGAGTAACACAGATGGATTGTGCTGATGGATCGGCCAGACTGATTCCAAAGCATCCCGGATACGTCTTTCGTCTCCTGATTCACCAACATTTGTAGGTCGTTCTCTCAACTTTTTGGCAACTATTTTTTCTTGTTGAGGCAGAAAGGAGACATCCAGCTTTGAGCAATCTACCTGGTGAATCCTGGACAGATGTATAGTTAGCTGAAGGATGAAGTTGGTTACATCAGAGGGTGCGATTTCCGACTCTCCCTCGATATATTCAATGACAACGTATGGCGTGGAGAAAATCTTGCCGGATTGATCGAGATAATAAGGCTTCGGTACGGCCAATCCAACGGAGTGCAAGAGTTGCAGAAGCTTGAATTCGTCTGCTGCTATATGCGGGTTGTGCTCGAAGTCCACAGCTCCATGCTGGCGCACAATCATTTTTTGCGTGCGGCCATCAGGTCGCTCGATCTCAAGCGCCGTCACCTGTGCTGAGACGCCTCCTTTCAGCTCCCATGTGCGCAGCAGCTTACTTTGGGGCTCAATCTTTTGCACTACTTCTTCAAACTTTTTGGATCCTGGCGTACCATGAAACATCATGATAGGCGCACCCATCGGATCTCCATACTCGGCATATCCCAGGGTCCTCCCGTCTTTCAAGACAATCTTTCTATCGATCGTACGCTCCATGGGTTCTCTCACAATGTGGGTACAAATGAATGATGCGCCTATCTATATCGATGCGCATCATTGATACAGCCAGTATAGCATAACCTGTCACTTCCCTTACCAAGTTGATAACAAAAATACTTGCCCATAACCTTGCGCCACCCTTTATACTGATAGTAGTAAAAGAATATCAAACGAAACATCCGATCATCTAAAAAAACAGGAAGGCCCGTAGGGGCCGATGTATCGGCCCTAACAAGCATCAACCCGAGCCAGTGTCATCCTGAGCGCAGCGAAGGATCTCGTCCCCGGACCCCGTAGGGGCGAGGGTGGTGAAGTGTGGCTGGGTGGGCCTTCATGGTCGCCCGCGGGGAGGGGTATGTCGTGATTTGGTTGACTCGCCTTACCAAAACACGTCATGCAAGAAACGACAGCCTTGCTCTTGTCATCCTGAGCGCAGCGAAGGATCTCAGCCCACAGTGAATGTAACGCCATTCAAATGAGAAGTGAAACAGCAAAATGATGAACGCACAAGAACGCCTTAAAACTATTGTGAAAAACTATCGGCCCATTGAAGAACTCATCCCACCACATTGGAGTGAAGGCGACGTCTTCGCCAACAACATACGCCAGCACTACTATCGCACCGGAGGTGAGAAGCCCCCGCTGCTTCTCCTGCACGGCTTCAATGAGTATGGGCTAACCTGGCTGCGCGTCGCCAAAGAACTCGAACGCGACTATGACATCATCATGCTCGATGCCCGTGGGCATGGCCACTCAGACGCCATCGCCAGCGGATTTTCAACCTCCCTGCTCATGGAAGATGTCGTAAATGTTATACATGAGCTTAAACTAGGCCATCCTCGCATCATCGGACTCTCTCAGGGTGGTACAACAGCGCTATGCCTCGCAGCAACATATCCGCAGCTTGTGCATTCCTTTATCTTCGAGGGATGGGGTGATGAAAATCAACCTGCATCATTTACGAACTCGGAGGGCTATCTGGCCTGGTACAACTCCTGGCTGGCCTGGCTTGAACAACTACGGACCATGAGCCATGAAGAGCGCGTGATCTCTGCGCTGCCACAACTCTTACCAACCATGGGAGGATCAATCTGGCCTGAAGAAGAGTATGTACCAATGGTCGAGGCCTACGCGCTGTTCGATCTCAACCTCGCAAGGAACGGTATGAAGCTCTGGTCCAGCATTGAAAGGAATACCCCGAATGAATTGTTGAAGCGGGTGACTTGCCCTGCACTGATCATGAAACATGCCTGGGCCTTTCCAGCGCCAGGCACTCAGCCAGTGATTCGCGAAGAACCTTCCGTGCAGCCCAATATCAAAGTTGTGTACTTTGACAATACCGGCCACCTGATTCGCCGTGTAGCCTTCGAACAATACATGACTCTGGTCCGGGAATTTCTCAAATTAGCTACCCAAGTTATGTAAGAAATGAGCAATAATCATCTCTATCAATGTCCCTATATCCTCCATAGTACCTGAACGGTTACCTGAAATCATAAATTGCGTTGTACTTCATGTACACACTATATTGAGAGTTTATTCTGTAACCTTGTAAGGGCGATACACGATGCAGCAACCACCAAACACATATCCGCACTATCCCCAGCAACAATGGCAACAGCCACTGATGCCACCACAACAACCACCGCTTCCACCGCAGCAGTACCAACCACCAGTGCCTCCACCTGAGAAGAAAGCGCGTAAACGCTTATGGCTTGTCCTGGCCGCCCTTGTTTTAGTTCTAGCTGTGATTATTGGTGTAGCATCACAAGTGCAAAGCCAGAAGCCAACACCAGCAGCTCAACCGACGCACATTACGCAACAACCTGCGTTACAACCTACATCTAATCCTCCATCCAAACCACCACTACAGCCGACGAAAGTCTTGACTGCAACACACGGAACGCCTCACCTTGGAGGGGTACTTTCAGACTTTATTGGGACTTATGGAAAACCTGACCCACACAGTAGTATTCAGCAAGGATACATCGCTTTGCATTTTCTGCCTTCAATATCACAAAGCAATGTGGATGGACTTATTGTAGCCACAGACCCTCATACCACTGCCTACCTGGCAGCAAATATCACCATACAAGCGCAAAACGGGAATGCACAGATTGCTGCCATAGGTTGGGCCGTCAATGATGCTAAAACGAGATGCATGGCTTTTGCACCATCAGACGCCCATTTCGTGAAAGAATTTGTCTATGCGAATACCTCTGGGTTTGACATGGCTTATACAAGCGCACAGCTTGCCAAAGACTTTCCTGGATCTGCTTTTACTGACAGCCAGCAGAAGCAAGTGCCTGCAGGTACATTCGACGTACAATACCTCTACGCGATTGATGGTCAACATATCAGTTTCTGCGACTTGATTATCGGTGAGCAACAGACTACAAATAATTATGCCAGAAATCAGTAGTTTTGCTACGTACCCTTGAAGCAACAGGGAATGGATATGGCCTGTCCACATCCATTCCCTGTTGCTGTTAGACTTCTAACTCGCTTCCACCACACTCCAAACCCATTGCTCTTCTTGCTCTGCCAACAACGCCTCCAATTGCTGAGCCTTCATCTCACGGCTCGTACGTGGAGGTAGCACGGGCAAGGCCAGGACGAGATCAAAATCGTCATCCGCGGCAATTCGATTAAAGCGTTCAAAATCGCAGCCCATACAACGATGGATGATCACATACTCCTCGTTCGGACGCTGGAAACGACCGACAGGTTCCATCCTGCAACCGCACGTACTCATCCTGTCTCCTGGTTTCCTGTCATCGACATGCAACGAATAGAGGCAGAAAGGGCAA
>Ga0137372_10005926_pt1 | contig 11891 bp, 10 predicted proteins | sample SagtaG_6_FD_104911 | JGI IMG/M metagenome (GOLD analysis project Ga0137372, IMG submission 104911) | Vadose zone soil microbial communities from Sagehorn Ranch, Mendocino, California, USA - Sage1_R_60_16 metaG | ecosystem: Environmental > Terrestrial > Soil > Vadose zone | place: USA...
CCACCCGGAGCCCGACCAGATCTCCCGGTTACTTTCCAGGTCCCAGACGCTGACCGGGCCGCTTCCGGGACCGGGCGGCATGCCGGTGCCGGCAAATCTCCGGCCCGGCGCCAGCTTGATCGCCAGGCCGGGACCGGGGCTGCCGGCTGCCGTCCGGACGATCCGGCCGGTACGCGCATCCAGGTAGGCAAGGCGCCCGTCGACGGTGAACGCCACGAGCGTCGCCCCATCGGCGGCGAAGGCCGCACCGGCCACGTCCGGCCCAGGCAGCGCGGCAGCTATGGGGTGGTCGGAGTTCAGGTCGATGATCGAGATGTTGCTCTGTCCGTCGTTGGCTCGCGTGCCGGTGACGACCGCAAGGCGCCGGCCGTCCGGGCTGAAGTCGATCGACTCGAGATCATCCTTGCTCACGTTGACTTTGATCTGCCGGTCGTGGCTGGCGGCGTCCCACACGTACACCGCGCCAACCCGGTCGCCGGCCGCCAGCCGCGTGCCATCAGGGCTGACGGCCAGGTGCAGCGGACGCGAGTCCAGCCGAATCACGCCGATCGCCTCCGGGCTACGTTGCAGCGTGGCGAACAATGCCTCCCACGACCGCAGCGACGGATCGAACCGGTACGCCTGCGCGGCGTACAACAGCGCCAGATCCCACCGATCGGTGGCAGCCGCCTGCGCGCGCAGCGACCGCACGTCGGCAGCCAGCGCCGCCTCGCCCGCCCGCGCTCGCTGCGACGCCGCGACTCCCGTGGCGCCGCCCGCGAGCACGAGCAGCACCGCCATCGCGGCGGCAAGGGCACGCAGCCGCCGGATCGAGCGACGCCGGCGTACCACCTCGGCCTGGGCGAGAGCGCGCCCGACGGCGAGGAACTCACGCTCGGTGGGCGAGAGGTGCTCGTCGTGGTCGCCGGCCCACTCCAGCGCCGCGGTCAACCGGGCGCCCCGGTAGAGCTCGGCGGGGTCCCGGCCGCCGGCGACCCACTCTGCGGCGGCCGGTGCGAGATGCGCCCGAACGCGTCGACCGATCTCGTCCTCGTCCAGCCATGCCCTGAGCCGGGGCCACTCCCGCAGCAGCGCCTCATGCGCGACCTCGGCGTGGCCCTCGGCCACCGAGACCAGCCGCGCGCCGGCGAGAGCGTCCAGCACTGCCCGGGCGTCGGGGTCGCCGTCCGGCACGAGTTCGGCAATCGGCGTGCGCCTGCGCACGTACTCGCCCCCGCCGCCGGCGTCGGCGAGGCGCAGCAGAATCCGCCGCGCGATCGCCTGCCGGGCCGGACCGAGCTCGCGGTACGCCGTTTCGGCGAGCCGGCCGATCGCCGCGCGCACCCCACCGGCCTGCCCGTACGCCAGCACGGTCAAGCGGCGCCGCTCGCGCCGTTCCCACAGCGTCAGTAGCGCCGTCGAGAGCAGCGGAAGCGCACCGGGCTCGGCCGCAACCTCGGCCACCAACGCGTCGGCCAACCCGTCGTCAAGCTCCAGGCCGGCGCGCTCGGCCGGCCCGACGATCGCTGCGCGCAGCTCGTCCGGCGTCATCGCGCCGACGAGCACCGTGTTCGCCGATATGAGCCGCGCCAGCTCCGGGTGCGCCGCGAGGTGGCCGAAGTAGTCCGCCCGGATGGCCAGCACGCACCGCGAGCCGTTGCGCACGGCCGCGAGCACCTGTTCGACGATTGCGTCCCGGTCGGGCGCCGCGAGTGCCGTGAACGCCTCCTCGAGCTGGTCGATGACCAGCAGGGACCCCGGGCCCGTGGCGGCATTCCCGGACCGCCACCCGCCGCCGGCCGGCGTGGTGATCTGGTAGGCCCAGCGGTCACTGCCAGGGAGCGCACCGGACTGGAGCGCCGCGACCAGGCCGGCGCGGGCCACCGAGGACTTTCCGCTGCCGGACGGGCCGGCCACGGCGAGCAGGGGAGCCTCGACGAGCCGTGCGACGAGCTCGGCGACCAACCGCTCCCGACCGAAGAAATACTCCGCGTCGGCGACGTCGAAGAACGCCAGCCCCTTGTACGGACAGACGACGCGTCCGTCATCGCCGGGCCCGGCCTGCGTACGCCGCTGGTCCCGAACCTGGCGAAGGTGAACCAGCCCGCCGACGAGCTGGCCGCGGGCCGACACCAGGCCTGGACGCGGTCCCATGATCTGGGTCGCCGCGTGCTCGACCGCCGCGCCCGCGCCACGCTCCGCCCACGCCGACGCGGCACGGTGCACCAGCAACGGCACTCCTCCGGCAGCGGCCGACTCGGCGACGACCGTCGGCACGTCGGACTCGTCGACGTACAACCGAACGATGGCGGCAACGTGCTCCTCGCCGAGCGGGGCCAGTGCGCGGGCCTCCGTGCCGAGCCCGCGCAACAGGCTGGCCGAAGCCGGCGACAGCTTGCCGGTCTCGTACGTCGCGACCACCAGGAGGCGACCCGGCGCCCCAGCGGCGGCCTTGGCCAGTCGCTCGAGCTCACCCGACGGCGCTTGGTGCACATCGTCCAGGACCACCAGCGCCGGACGGTCGCCCGGGGCCGGCCACCCCGCGACCAGCTCGGCCCCGGTCGCGTACGCGACGGCCGACCCGCAGCCGTGCGCGTAACTCGCGAGTTCGGCAACCAGCCGCGTCCGTCCGCCGCCGCAGGCGCCCTCGACCGCGACCCAGGCGAGCCCTCCCTCGCGCACCCGATCGAACGCGGCACGCAGCCACCGCAGCTCCGCTTCGCGACCGACCATGATGGCGCCGCCGCTGCGCAGCGGCGGCGGAACGTCGGCCGCATCGGGTGGTGCGGCGAGGCGGGCATCCTGCGCCAGCACCATCGCCTCGATCGCGCGGACCTCGGGCCCGGGCTCGATACCGAGATCCTCGACGAGGATCTTCCGCAACCGACGGTACGCGGCGAGCGCGTCCCCCTGGCGCCCGCCCCGATACAGCGCAGTCATCAACTGGCCCCAGAACCGCTCCCGCAGCGGGTAGCGGGCGGTGAGCGCGTCCAGCTCCGCCACCAGTTCGGGTCCGCGGCCAAGCGCGAGGTCCGCATCGATCCGGTCGGCGAGCGCGGCGAGCCGCAGCTCGTCCAGGCGGGCCCGCTCGGCCTCTGCAAACGGCGCCGGCACGCCGCCGAGCGGTTCGCCCCGCCACAGCCCGAGCGCGTCGTGCAGCAGTGTCGCGGCCCGCCGCGGTTCGCCGCCGCGCAACGCGGCCCGGCCCGCCGCCGCGGCGGCCTCGAACCGTGCCGCGTCAACGTCCTCCGGGTCGGCGGCGACGAGGTAGCCAGGCGCGCGGGTGACGATGAGTGAGGCCTCGCCGAGCGAGCGGCGCAGCCTGGACACGTAGACATGCACGGCCTGTTCGGCGCGGCGCGGGGGATCCTCTCCCCAGAGCGCGGAGACGATCTCCGCGACCGAGACGACCCGGTCGGGTGCGGTCAGCAGGAACGCCAGCAGCGACCGCTCGTGTGGTGCCCGCGGTGTGACGTCACGCCCAGCCACGGTGACCACGAGGGGCCCGAGCACCGCGAACCGCGTATCACCGGCGTGATCCATCTCGGATACCTCCCGCGTTGCGGCACATGCTCGTCACCTCCGATCCCGCTGACAAGAGGCCGCCGAGGTCGGTATCCCGTCACCGATCGGTTAGCGGTCGGTTAGCGACCAGTAAGGCGCCTCTCGGCAGGGTCGACGCATAAGGCCACGTCTGGGAGACGTCACGGGTGACGCCGACCGCCTCGATACCTCGGAGCCGCGCGATCGGAGCCGGGGGGCGTGACGCGCCAGGTGGCCGCTACGTCCATGGAGGAGGTAAATCAATGCCCAAGCTCGCTAGCGGCGATGGCTCGGCACACGCGCAAGCTCGCACGCGACGACCGCGCCGACGCCTCTGGGTCATCGTGTTCCTCACCCTTGCGGTAACGCTCGTCCCGGTCACGCCCGCGATCGCCGACGACCCGGAGCACACCTACAGCGGCCAACAGATCACCAGCCCGATCCCGTTCTCTCCTCGCGGCGAGACCTGCGACGGCTTCACCCCCCTGATCACCGCCACCTCTGAATACAACATCATCAACTTCTACGACGATGCCGGTCGGTTGGTGAAGCAGATCCGCCACGTCAGCTTCACCGGCACGCTCTACAACTCCACCGACCTGTCGAAGTCGATCCCGTACGAGGGCACCTTCACCCGCACGTTCTACCCGGTCGAGAACACCGCGACCGTCACCGGCCTGCACTTTAGGGTGCACGATGCCGGCGAGGGAGTGTTGGCGCTCAACGTCGGTCGCGAGATCGTCGACCTCGTAAGCGGTGAGCAGACCTTCGTCGACGGGAACCACAATCGCGAGGATTTCGCCGCGGAGATCTGCGGCCTGCTCCAGTGAACCCCAGCCGTGACCGCGCGGATGGTGCGGTGGCGACCCGCCGCCGCACCACAGCGGCGAGCGCCGGCAGGCGGCCTCTCCGGCCCGGGAGGGCGGGCTGGTCGATCACTGGTTCGACAACGAGGATCTTGACCAGTTGCTCCGGCTGGTGTCCTCGTCACAGCGATACTCCGTCGGCGCATCATCGCGCTTCTCGAGCCTCACGGCCGTCAGGCTGAGGTCGAACAGCTCACCGAGTACGGCGCAGCGGCCTACTCCGCCGTCAACCGTCGCCGCGTCCGGGAGGCCAACTTCCCCGAGCTGCTCCACCTGGTCGTGCTCGGCGTACACGATGCGCGCTGGGCCGGGCAGGACCTCATCGCCACTCACCCCGAATGCGCCGATCTGCAAGATCTCGCCCGTTACGGCCTGCGCCCAGACGGCACCGTAATACCCGCAGAGCAGGCCGGAAGGTGAACCCAGGATGGCGTTGCACTCGCCCCTCGGCGGCCCGGCTGGAGGCCGCCGAGGGACGCGAGACCACGGACTGGATGGCTGAGGAACCTCGGCATCGAATCTGATCAGGCCCAGGACGCGTGACAACGGGCCGTTTTCACGTGCAGCCGTCGACTCGATCGCGGCGCCTGACTGGTCCGGCAAGACAGCGCCTCAACACGTGCGCCTCAGTAGGCCGGAGCTGACGTTGTGCCGTCGAGCGTGCCGCGCGGCAAATGGGCGGCAACGAGATAGCCCGGTAGTCAGTTTGTGCAGGCCAACCGGCTTGCGTTCCTCGGTCTGTAAATCCGCCGCGACAGCTACCGACGTTCGAATCCCCTACTCGCCACGCGGGAGGAATTGTCAATACCTGTGGATCGACTGCTTCCGGAGCCAGGACTTTGGTTCAGTTGACCGGTAGTGCGGGTCGTACCCACATGCGGCGCATGCCTGCTCTTTCCAGGTTGTGGCGGCCCTGGGCAGGGTCATGGTAGGCGGGGGCGTGCGGTAGCCAGGCGTGGAACCAGGTGTCGCCGCCATGTTCGGCGCCGCCGACGTCGCCGCCTCGGACTTGGGCGGGGTCGATAGTCAGTTCGAGATGGTACGGGTTCTCGGCGATGTGTAGCCCGGAGAGCTTGGGTTGGGTGCTGTCGAACCACGCACCGTCGGGGGTGCCGATGGTGGTGTCGGTCTGACGGTCGGGACAGCGGTCGCCCCAGGGAAACAACGTTTGCCCGCCGAAGGCTACGGCGTGTTCCCACTCGTCGGGGTCCAGCAGCCGCAGTCCTCGCTGGGCTAGATCGGTGACGACGCCGTGGTAGGTGGTGTGGGCGGCTAGCCATGCCTGTACGGGTCGACCAGCCTGGTTGTAGCGCACGCGGCCGTAGGTCGTGGCGTCCTCGTCCGGCTTGAACATGTCGACGATGTGCGTGCCCTCGACTCGTTGCGGTTGCTCGGCGAGGATCGCCTGAATCAGTGGGTGGTCCAACGAGGCCTCAGTAACCCCGGCCTCTTGGGCGTCGACCGCGGCCAGCAGCGTCGCGACGGTGGTCTGCCGCGGTCGAGTGGTGCGGGTGGCCAGGTGGGCACGAATGTCGGCCAGCTCTTCGGCTGTCCAGTCGGGTGCCTGCCACGGTTGGGGAACCGAGGTGGCGAACAGGTCCAGTGCCTGCGGATCACGCAGGAACGAGGCCATCTCCTCCTCGGTGGGTGCCCAGGCCTGCTCATCGAACCCCAGCTGCACCGGGCCGCCCGGCACGAGGCAGAAGGCGCAGCCGGCGACGTCGAACACCGCGACGGGAGCGCGTCGGGTGGCGAACCGGTACAGGAACCGGCCGCGTGGTCAGCCGTACTGATCCTCGCGACCGGAGCAGGGAACGCCAGGCTCGCCACCCGGCGGCATCACCTGCTCTGTCACCGAGTCGGCTACCACCCGAGAGAAATGAGATCGACCATGCCTGGCGTGTCCACGCTGACGCTGAACAACGGCGTCGTCATGCCCGCCCTCGGGTTGGGGGTGTTTCCAGACGCCGCCGGACGAGACCCGGGCTGCGGTCGCTGCGGCGCTGGACGCGGGCTATCGGCACATCGACACCGCGGCCCGCGTATGGCAACGAGCGGCAGGTCGGTGAAGCCGTCGCCGCCTCCGGTCTGGACCGGTCGGAGGTGTTCGTGCGGACCAAGATCTGGATCATCGACTACGGCTACGAGCAGACTCTGCACAGGTTCGAGAAGAGCGCCCGCAAGCTCGGTGTCGACCAGATCGACCTGCTGATCCTCCACCAGGCCCTGCCGTCGCAGTTCGAGGCGACGCCGGAGGCATACCGGCGTTGGAGACTCTGCTCGCCGACGGGAAGGTCGCGCGATCGGGGTGAGCAACTTCATGATCGACCACCTCGCCCGCCTGCTCGACCGCGCGACCGTGGTGCCGGCAGTGAACCAGATCGAGGTCCCCCTACTTCGTGCAGAAAGACGTGCAGGCGGCGAACGCCGCCCATGGCATCCTCACCCAGGCGGGGCCGCAGATCGGCGGCATCACCTTCTACCGCGACGGTCAGCACAGCAGCACCCTGCAGGCCGTCCGCCAGCCGGGCGCCCACTACTTCGTCTACGCCGAATAGCTCTGATCTGGGAAGAAATCTCAGGGCCAGGGCCGTTCAAGATTTTCGTCAATCCACCGCCACTCCGCGTTCGCTTTAGGCAGTAGCCACGACTCCGTCCACGCCTTCCAAGTCCACGCCCGCCACACCAAAGCCCACGACGACTCCATCGATTCCTCGCCGACCTCAGCCTCGAAGGCGACGCGATCGCCACACTCGCCCTGACCCGCAACCTCTACATCGGCCCGGGCGGACCGATCCAGTTACACACCCCCACCGGCGTCGTCGACCTCGGCGCTGTTGCCGAGTGAGCGTCACAACTGACGGTATGTTGCCCAGGTGACGGATCTTCCGCGCGGCGTCTATGAGCACGCGGGCGCGAAGTGGCCCTCCCCGGACGTGGCCGGTTCGGCGGCGCGCAGCGCCGCGCGGGCCGCCGAGGTGGCAGTGTCCAGGAGCCGGGACACCACCTTCGGCTCGTCCAGCCCAACGGTGGACAGGGCGGCGACGAACTCGGTGACCAGCGCGGCCTGCACGTCCCCGGTGACGGTGCGGGCGAGCCGGCTGGCGGCGTTGCGCAACCCGGGCAGCGCCACCCCGACCGCGCCGACGATCCACTTCTCATCGCCGGTACGGGCCTTGCTGATCAGCAGCCGCCACACCGTGTCGCGGGCGCGAAGTCGCAGGACGGGTGCATCAGGATCGCCGACAGCTCCGGCAGCGGATCCGGCGGCGCGGCAGACCGTGACCGAGCTGCCGGCCGTCCACCGACAGCGGCCGTGGCCCGAGGTGGGCCAGCCGGAACCGGTACTCGATCGCGTCCAGCAGCCCGCCGCCGACCACCGCGCCGTCGGTGGCGCGCGGGCCCGGGTCGAGCCGGGCCGGGTTGCGGGCAGGGTTGGGCGTGCCAGCGCATGGGAAACCCCCGAAGTGATTGGGTGGGAAAGCCGGCGGCCGATACGCCGTCCGGCGGTGCGCCACCCATCTCGCCACGCTGCTGGCACACAACTGCCACAGCGATGATCACGAGGCACCGCAACGGAGCGTGTTGCACCACCCAGCCGTGCAGCCGGGCCACCCCAACACCGGCGTCATCGTCGCATCGACGGCCGACGCTGCGCCGGTCCCTGTTCTCGGCCGCGACCTGGCTGTTCCAGCTCGCCGGAGCGAAGGCTCGGCGAGCTCCGGCAACAGCGGCGGCTGTAGCCCGCAACATCGATGCACCTAAAACGATCAGGGTCGATGTGCCAAAGGGGGCCGCGCCGGAGCTGTTGCGGCCCTGCACCGCAGCCTCGGTAAGCCGAACGACGTGTTGCACCGGCGGGAGAAGTCCGCCGCAACACTCATGACCTTGTTGCACCCGATCGCCGATCTTGTTGCGGCGCAGCCGCCCAAACGGTCGCTACACCACCGCTCGGCTCAGTTGCGCCGCCGCGCCGGTGCCGAGCTGTTCCTGGCGTTGGCCTGCGTGTTCTACCTCAACCCGATCTTGTTGTACCGGATTGCCGATCTTGTTGCGGGGCTCGGGGCGGGTCACGCTGAGGCGCTCCGATTCCAATTTGATCTTGTTTTTGTCATCTCTATGTGTCAGCGCCCGTCGGCGGCACACGGCCCACACGCCCATGCCGCAGACCCGTTCCACCGCCACTTCCACGGCCGCCCGGCCCGACTTGCCGCCGGCACCGGTCGGCATCTTCCTTCCCCCGCCCCACCCGTCGCCGGTGACCGGGCCGGCGGCTATCACTCCGCCCGCCGGCCCCGGGCGTGGCGCCTGGTGCGGCGTGCAGGCCCGCGACGTGGCGGCGCTCATCGCCACCTACACCCGGCCCGGGGATCTCGTCGGTGACCTGGACGAGCACCCGACCATCGCGCAGGCGGCCGACTACCTCGGCCGTCGCTACATCCGCCTGCTCACCCCCGGTGTGCACCAGGAGGAGCGAGCCGCGTGTCCGGTGCACTCGGACGCCCGCCCAACGGCGGCGCTCATCCTGGCCCGGCTGCCCCGCGCCGACGCCGACTGCGTCGACCTGCACAACACGACCCGCGCCATGCACCGGTGGCGGACGCTGCTGCGACCCGGCGGGTACCTGCTGGTCGCGCTCACCGCGACTCGCCCCTATGAAGGCGGGTCAGCCACCGCGCCACGGCCATCACCGCCGCCCGCACCGCCGGCCTGTCTTGGCAACAGGAGTTCCTCGTACCGCTGGCGCCGCTGCCCGAGTACGAGGCCCCGCGCGATGCCCGACATCGCCGCCATCACCCCGCCGGCCCTGCTCGACGGGCGACACCAGCCGGCGCACATCAAGCTCTTGGCCTTTCAGCACCGAGCCGGAGGCACCGATGCCTGACACCACCTTCACCCACGCGCATCCGGCCGTGACCGAAGCGGCTCCTGCCGCCCGACAGCGCTCCGTCCTGGTGACCGGGCAGGTGTGTTCGCGGGAGCAGCGGCGCGACCGGTGCACCCACGAGTCGATGGCTCACCCGGGCAAGATGCTGCCCTCGATCGCCCGCTATCTGATCGCCACCTACACCCAGCCCGGCGAGTGGGTGTGCGACCCGATGGCCGGCATCGCCACCACCGTCGTGGAGGCGATGCACCTCGGCCGGCACGGCATCGGCGTGGAGTACGAACCGCGCTGGGCGCGGCTGGCCGCCGACAACATCCAACTCGCCAACGCCCAGGGCGCCAGCGGGAGCGGTGAGATAGTGCAGGGAGACGCGCGGCAGCTCCCCGCCCTCATCCCGGCGCAGCTACACGGCCGGATCGCCCTCGTCATCGCCTCCCCGCCATACGGGCCGTCCACCCACGGCCACGTCCGCACGCCGGACTACGGCTGCACGAGGAATGCGCCGCGCTCATCGCCGGCATCCGCGACGGCCGGCTCGTACCCCGCGCCTCGTTCTTCCAACAGAAGAACGTCCGCACCGCTATCGCCGACGGCGATCCCCAATGGCTCCTGCAACACGAGGACGTACTCCTGTTCCAGCGCGCCGGGTCTTCCGGAAGTTCGGGCCAACGCGCGGACTGCCAACAGAAGCCGGCCTTCGGCGAGAGCTGTGAGGTAGGTGCGTAATGACTAACGAATCCTCCGCCGGTCACCAGACGCCGATGCTGTATACCGCCGACCAAGCCGCAGAGCTGTTGCAAGTCAAAGCTTCCTGGCTGCGCAAAAAGGCCACCGCACGGGCCGTTCCCTGCACGTTCGTCGGCAAACACCTGCGCTTCTCCCCCGCCGACCTCGCCGCCATCGTCGCCACCGGCGCCCGCAACACCACCGGCCACCAGCGCTGACCAGCACCAATACCAGCACCGGCCGGCAGGTCACGCCACGGCTTGACCTGCCCCGGCCGGGGAGCGTCCATGGGTAGTCCGCACCCCCACCGCGGACGCGAACGCCGTGTCACCGCAACGAAAGGAACCAGCATGGCCTGGGTCGAAAAGCGCGGCACCCTGTTCCGGGTCCGCTACCGCATGCCCGACGGCAGCGTCGCCACCGACAGCAGTCACCCACCCGAACCGCCGCCAAAGCCCGCGCCGACGACATCGAAACCGACCAACGCCGCGACGTCTACCTCAACCCCGACGACGGCAAAATCACCCTCCGCGAATGGGTGGAGCTGTGGACCGAGGCCCACGACGTCAGCCCCGCCACCTGGGCCCGCTACCGCTCACACCTCGACGTCCACATCCTGCCCCGCTTCGGCGACACGCCCCTCAACGCGATCAGCCGGATGGCCGTCAAGGCCTGGGCGAAGGATCTCAACCACCGCCGCGCCCCCGCCACCGTCGCCAGCATCCTTACCCTGTACTCGATGCTGCTCAGCGAGGCCGTCGAAGAACGCCGCATCCCACTCAACCCCTGCCGGCGGCTGCGCGGCACCGCACCACCCCGGCCCGAACGGCCCTGGGCCACCGCCGCCCAGGTCAACGAGATCGCCAGCCGCACCACCGCCCCGAACCAGGCACTGATCATTACCGCCGCGTACACCGGCATGCGCTGGGGCGAGCTCGCGGGACTCCAACGGCGCAACTGCAAACTCGACGACGCCCGCATCCTCATCGACCCCGACGAAGGCGCCCTGCACGAGGTCAGCGGGCATCTCGAGCTCGGCCCGCCCAAGACCCCCGCCGCCGTACGCGACATCCTGCTACCACCGTTCCTGATCGACCTGCTGCGCGCCCAGCTCGGCAGCCACGACCATGACCACGTGTTCACCGGCCGCGACGGCGGCCTGCACCGCCGCTCCAGCTTCCACCGCCGCGTCTGGCGACCCGCCACCGACGGCAGCCCCACCAAGAAGATCCCGGCCGTCGTGGCCGGCATGCACTTCCACGACCTGCGGCACAGCCACAAGACGTGGCTGATCGAAGACGGCGTACCGGAGGTCGCCCAGGCCAAACGGCTCGGCCACCGGATGCCCGGTGTCCGCGGCATCTACAGCCACGTCAGCGCCACCGTCGAACAACGCCTCGTCGACGGCCTCCAGCAACGCTGGGAACGTACCGACCGCCCACCGTCCCAGGGGTGACAACTTGTGGAACTAGGAAGTTGTCAGCCGGTGGAGCGGACAATCGTCAGTAGGTAGTTGTCACGCCCGGGGAGCGGCCGTGCTCCCCGTATGCTCCCCACGTAACGGCCATAAACGGGCAAATGGTCCGTTACCGAAGATCCGGCAACAGGCCATCTGAACTGCTCATATAGCTGGTGGGCGATACTGGGTTTGAACCAGTGACCTCTTCCGTGTCAACTTTGCCCGGCCAGCCGGCCGACCAGCAGAAACACCGGAACGTGCTGGCCACAGGCGCCCGTTGGATCCCGCTGAAAGCCACACAACACCGTTGACCGCCATTGACGACACCCACCCGCCGCGCACCCAAGTGGAGCACCAGATGATCAATACCGCTGCCGGCAGCGAAACGTAGACCTCGCGCTCCCCCGTGACAATCCAAAGCCCATCCTGA
>Ga0137372_10005927_pt1 | contig 11890 bp, 10 predicted proteins | sample SagtaG_6_FD_104911 | JGI IMG/M metagenome (GOLD analysis project Ga0137372, IMG submission 104911) | Vadose zone soil microbial communities from Sagehorn Ranch, Mendocino, California, USA - Sage1_R_60_16 metaG | ecosystem: Environmental > Terrestrial > Soil > Vadose zone | place: USA...
GGCGGCGGGGGCGGGGGTGTCGACGTCATGCATTTGCTCCTTTGTCGCCGTCGCAAGCTCCGGCTCTGTCTTTTCCTGTCGCCCTCGCAAGCTCGGGCTTTGCGGCAGCGGTTGGCGAAGCCACCACTACCGCGGCCGGCGGTCGGCAAAGCCGCCGCCGCCGCGGCACCCTAGTCAGGGCGCGAACATGATGCGTGCGTAGGGACCCAAAGAGTCCCCCAGCGCACGCATCGGAGGAGGGCAACGATGACCGACGAGTACGCGCCGACGCCGGAGGACCACTTCACGTTCGGGCTGTGGACCGTCGGCAACCGCGGCCGCGACCCGTTCGGTCACGAGACACGTCCGTCACTCGATCCCGTCGACACCGTCGGCAAGCTCGCCGAGCTCGGCGCCTACGGCGTCAACTTCCATGACGACGATCTCGTCCCGCCCGGCTCGTCGCCCGCAGAGCGTGAGCAGATCGTCAAACGGTTCCGTCGCGCCCTCGACGACACCGGCATGAAGGTGCCGATGGCGACGACGAACCTGTTCTCGAACCCTGTGTTCAAGGACGGCGCGTTCACCGCCAACGACCCGCAGGTTCGCAAGCACGCGCTGCGCAAGACGTTGGACGCGATCGACCTCGGCGCCGAGCTGGGCGCGGAGGTGTACGTGATGTGGGGCGGCCGCGAGGGCGTCGAGTGCGACGCCGCCAAGGACGTCCCGACCGCGCTCGACTGCTACGCCGAGGCCGTCAACCTCTGCTGTGACTACATCATCGACCGCGGCTACGAGCTCGACATCGCGATCGAGCCCAAGCCCAACGAGCCGCGCGGCCAGCTCTTCCTCCCGACCGTCGGACACGCGCTCGCGTTCATCCACGAGCTCGCCCATCCCGAGATGGTCGGCGTCAACCCCGAGTTCGCGCACGAGACCATGTCCGGCTTGTCCGTGCACCACGGCGTCGCGCAGGCGCTTTGGGCCGACAAGCTGTTCCACATCGACCTGAACGGCCAGGTGCCGGGCAAGTACGACCAGGACTTCCGTTTCGGCTCCGAGGGCATCCGCGACGCCTTCTACCTCGTGAAGCTGCTCGAGGACGCCGAATGGGAGGGCATGCGCCACTTCGACGCGCACGCATATCGCACCGAGAGCATCGACGGCGTGTGGGAGTTCGCCCGCGGTTGCATGCGGACGTACCTGATCCTGAAGGAGAAGGTCGTGCGGTTCCGCACCGACCCACAGATCGCCGAGGCGCTCCTCGAAGCGCAGACCGACGGTCTCGCCGAGCGGATCCTCCCCGAGGGGTACTCACCCGATGCCGTCGCCCGGCTCCGCGACGAGCGGATTGACCTCGACGCCCTTGCTGCTCGCGGCTACGGCAACGAGCGCCTCGACCAGCTCGTGACCGAATTGCTCCTCGGCGTTCGTTGACGGTTCCCTGAGCGACGCGGGAAGCGCGCGGAAGCGCCCACGCCCCGTCACGAGCGCTGCAGTCCCCACCTCGAAACGTGGTTCACTGTCCCGGTCGGGTGGGTCCTCGCCTTTTGCAGGGAGGCTGGTTGGCACTCGTCCTCGGAGTGGATTCGTCCACCCAGTCGACGAAAGTCGAGATGCGCGACGCCGACAGCGGTGAGCTGATCGGCTCTGGTCGCGCTCCGCACCCGTCGACCTCACCGCCGCGCAGCGAGCAAAACCCCGAGGCGTGGCGAGAGGCCCTGGTGGAGGCCCGCCAGCAGGCGGGGTCGATCGCCGTGGTCGCAATGGCCATCGCCGCGCAACAGCACGGGCTCGTCGCCCTCGACCGCGACGGGCAGGTGATCCGCCCGGCGAAGCTGTGGAACGACACCGAGTCGGCGCCCGACGCGCAATGGCTCGTCGAGCAGCTCGGCGGTCCCGAGGCGTGGACAGAGGCGTGCGGGTCGATGCCGGTCTCGTCGCTCACGATCAGCAAGCTCTCGTGGCTGCACCGTTGCGAGCCGGAGCACTTCGACCGCATTGCGCAGGTGCTGCTGCCGCACGACTGGCTCACGTACCGCATGAGCGGCCGGTTCACGACCGACCGGGGCGACGCCTCCGGCACCGGGTACTGGTCGCCGGCCGAGGGTCGCTGGCGTCCCGACCTGCTCGACGTCGTCGACGACACCAAGGACTGGGCCTCGTGCCTGCCGGAGGTCCTCGGCCCGACCGACACGGTGCGCGAACGCGAGGGGGCGGTGATCGCGCCCGGCACCGGCGACAACATGGCCGCCGCCCTCGGGGTGGCCCTCGAGCCCGGGCAGGTCGCGATGTCGATCGGCACGTCCGGCACCGTGTCCACGGTGAGCGAGCAGCCGGTCGCCGATCCCAAGGGGTACGTGGCGGGGTTCGCCGACGCCAGCGGCCGGTTCCTCCCGCTCGTGTGCACGCTCAACGCGACCAAGGTCGTCCAGGCGTTCGCCCGCGTGCTCGGGGCCGACCTCAACGAGTTCGACCGGCTCGCGCTGGCTGCACCTCCCGGTGCAGGCGGACTCGTGCTCGTTCCCTATCTCGACGGCGAGCGCACGCCCAATCTCCCGGGTGCCACCGGCACGCTCGGCGGACTGCGAGGTGATGTGACCGCGGAGCAGGTGGCGCGCGCCGCGGTCGAGGGTGTCGTGTGCGGGTTGCTGGACGCGCTCGACGCGCTGCGTGTCAGTGGCGTTCGTGTGCGCGCCGGAGACGGGATCGTGCTGCTGGGTGGCGGCGCGCGCTCGCACGCCTTCCAGCGCGTGCTTGCCGACCTGTCCCGTGCGCCGGTGACCGTGCCGCGCGGCGAGCCGGTTGCAACCGGAGCGTGCGTGCAGGCGGCGTCGGTGCTGCACCAGACGCCGCCGCAGGAGGTCGCGAGCGCATGGGAGGTGGGCGCGGGCCACGCCGTCGAGCCGTCCGAGGACGTCGACGCCCGAGCCGTCCGCGCTGCCTACGCCGAGGTGCGCCACCGCGACTACATCGCGCCCCGGCGGTCGAATCCTCCGGAAACTCCGGACGAGGAAGACGCCGGGGAGTGAAGCGCTTCGCGTACCGATTCGGGAGCGTCGTCGCGGCGTGCTCGATCGTCGGCACGGTCGGCGTCGGAGCGGTCCCGCCGGCGGCGGCCGCGTCGAAGCAGCCGACGCTCCGGATCCTGGTGACGAACGACGACGGCGTCGGCGCGGCCGGGATCGACGCGGTGGTGAACGCGCTCCGCAAGCTCGACCGAGTGAACGTGACCGTCGTCGCGCCGGCCACGAACCAGAGCGGGACGAGCGACAAGACGACGCCCGGGCCGGTGGCGACGACGGAGACCCCCACCGTCAGCGGCTACCCCGCGATCGCCGTCGAGGGCTTCCCGGCCGACGCGGTGAACTTCGCGCTCGACGGTGGGATCCCGAAGCAGCCGCAGGTGGTCGTCTCCGGCGTCAACGCGGGCGCGAACCTCGGCCCGGTGGTCAACGTCTCGGGCACGGTCGGCGCCGCCCGCACCGCGGCGCGCCGCGGCGTGCCCGCCGTCGCGGTCAGCCAGGGCTCGAGCGAGGGCGTCCCGCCCGACTACACGACCGGCGCGCGCGAGGCCGTGACGTGGGTCAAGGACCACCGCAAGGCGCTCACGAAGAGGAACCCCGCCAAGCCGAAGGACATCGCGAACATCAACGTGCCGACGTGCCCGACGGGGAAGCTCCGTGGACTGGTCGAGGTGCCGTCGGCGGTGGCCGGGGACATCTCTCAGACGCCCAACTGTGCGTCGAAGGTGAAGAAGCCGCCCGACGACGTGATCGCGTTCGTCAACGGCTACGCCACCCTGAGCGAGGTCCCGCTCGCGTAGCTGACGCCGTACTTCACCGGGCGTTGTGGAAGATGATCCCGAGCGTGGTTCGCTCGCCAGTGAAGATCGTGCTGACGCCGTGCCGCATGACGACGCGTTTCGGTCCTCGTTTGCCGGGCACCGGTCGGTACCGCGTTGGGAACAGCATCGCCTCGCCTCGTTGCGGTCGGACCACACCGGCGCGCGACTGTGCGCGCGGTCGCTGCTCCACCAGGACGTTCTCGCCGCCCGTGAAGTCCTCGTCCGGGACGCTCAGCATGATCGTCACCTGGAGCGGGAACGCGACGTCGCCGTAGATGTCCTGGTGCAGGCAGTTGTAGCCACCGGGCCAGTAGCGGAGCAGAAGCGGCGTCGGCTGGTGCTGGCCGGCGGCCGCGCATACCTCGATGAGCTCGTCGAGCGTCTCCGGGAACGGCGCGTCACCGAGGTGCTCCATCCATCGGTTCGCGATCTGCGCCAGCGGCCCGTACAGCTCGATTCGGAGCCGCTGCACGACCGCGGGAAGCGGATCGGCGAAGTAGCGGTACGTCCCCTCCCCGAAGGCGTGCCGTGACATCACGATCGTGCTGCGGAACGCCTCGTCGACATCGAACAGGTCGATCAGCTCGCCGCACTGCTCCGCGTCGAGCAGCGGCGGGGTGACGGCCCAGCCGTACCGGTCGAGGTCCTCGCCGAGCGCCGGCCAGTCCAGCTCCGAGACCCGGGCGACTTCGCGCTCCATCTCGACCCTTCGTACGTGCGCCCACCCGCAGAAGTGAAAGAGCCTATGACCGAAGCGAATGAGCTGACACAATCTCCTCTGCGGGGGTGAGACACGAGTGGCAGGGACGACAGATCAGCAGGACGCGGCGACGCTCGAGGAGCTCGCCGACGCGGCCTGGTCGGTGGGAAACCTCGACGAGTGCATCGCTGGCCGCGAGCTCGCGTACAAGCGCTTCGAAGCCGACGGCGACGCGCGCGGGATGGCACGGTCAGCGATCGCGCTCTATGACTACTACTGCTTCAAGGGCCGCCATGGGGTCGCGAACGGGTGGCTGCAACGGGCGAAGCGCAACCTCGAAGGGCAGCCCGACGCGCCGGAGCACGGTGTGTTGCTCGAACGCGAGGCGGAGGTCGCGAACGGGAGCGGCGCCCTCGAGCTCGCCCTCGAGAAGGCCGGGCGCGCGTTGGAGATCGGTCGGCGTCTCCGAGACGCGGACATCGAGGCCGAAGCGCTCCAGTGCAAGGCTCGGGTTCTCATCAGTCTCGGGAAGCCGGCCGACGGCTTCGCGCTCTTCGACGAGGCGATGCTGCTGGCAACCGAGGGGCGACTCGGATCGTTCGTCCTCGGCAAGGTGTATTGCAGCCTCATCTCGGTGTGCGACCAGCTCGGCGACCTGCAGCGCGCCGCGGAATGGACCGAGGTGGGGAGCGAGTGGGCGCTCGGCCAGTCCTCGACCTTCTACCCGGGACTGTGCCGGGTGCATCGTGCGGAGCTGCTCCGGTTGCGCGGTGACTGGGTGGGCGCCGAAGCGGAGGCCCGTCGGGCCTGCACCGAGCTGGCGAACCTGCACGTCGTCAACGCCGGGGCGGCGTTCTACGAGGTGGGGGAGATCCGTCGTCGCATCGGTGACTTGGAGGGCGCCGAGGAGGAGTTCCGACGCGCCGAGGAGCTCGGCTTCGAGCCGCAACCCGGCATCTCGCTGCTCCGCCTCGACCAGGGGCGGATCGACGCCGCATCGCGGAGCATCTCGACCGCGCTCGCGGACGCCACGTGGGACCGCCTGGCGCGAGCGAAGCTTCTCCCCGCGTGGGTCGAGATCGCCGTCGCGGCCGACGCGCTCGACGTCGCCCGAGCGTCGGCGGACGAGCTGGCGACGATCGCGGACGAGTACCCGACTCCCTGGCTCGTCGCGGTGACGAGGCAGGCGCAGGGCCGGGTCGAGCTCGCGGCCGGCGATGCCCGAGCCGCGTGCGGATCACTCCGTCGTGCGCTGGAGCACATGCAGATGCTCGAAGTTCCCTACGAGGTGGCGGGCACGCGTGCGCTCCTGGGTTCGGCGTACCGGACTGTCGGAGACGACGACGCCGCGGCAGCGTCGTTCCAGGCCGCGGTCGAGATCCTCGAGAGGCTCGGCGCCGACCCGGCGCGCGCCCGCACCCTGGCCCTGCAAGCGGGCACTTCCTCGCTGCCGAACGGCCTCACGAGTCGAGAAGCCGAGGTTCTCTGCCTCGTCGCGTCGGGCAGGACGAACAAGCAGATGGCGGCGGACCTCGGCTTGAGCGAGAAGACGATCGCCCGGCACCTGTCGAACATCTTCACCAAGATCGAGGTTTCCTCTCGCGCCGCGGCGACCGCGTTCGCCTTCGAGCACAGGATCGTCAGCCGCACCTCGTGACGGCGTGGGTGAAATCACCCACGCGGGAAGACGTGCCGGTGGGGTGTCTCGCCGATGCGCCCGGGTTCCCGATCCTTCATCGTGATCGAAGGTCACGACACCCGAGGGGGGACCATGGGCGCAAGCATCGAGAGTCTGCAGGAGCGAGTCCGCGGCGAGGTCGTCGAACCGGGTTCTCCCCGTTACGACGAGGCCCGGACGGTCTACAACGCAATGCACGATCGACGTCCTCGAGCGGTGGTGCAGTGCGCCGACGCCGCCGATGTGATCGCGACGGTCCAGACCGCCCACGACGAGGGACTCGATCTCGCCGTGCGCGGCGGCGGCCACAGCGTCCCCGGCTTCGGCACGGTCGACGACGGCCTTGTCGTCGATCTCTCGGGCATGCGCAACGTCCAGGTCGATCCGGCCAAGGGCGTGGCTCGCGCGGGCGGTGGCGCGGTGTGGGGCGACTTCGATCACGCGACCAACGCCTTCGGGCTGTCCACGACCGGCGGTGTGATCTCCACCACCGGCGTCGGCGGCCTGACGTTGGGCGGCGGCATCGGGTACCTCGCCCGCAAGTACGGCCTGTCGTGCGACAACCTCATCGCCGCCGACGTGGTGACGGCCGACGGACGGCTCCTCAGGGCCAGCGAGGACGAGAACGACGACCTCTTCTGGGCTCTGCGAGGAGGAGGCGGGAACTTCGGCGTCGTCACCAGCCTCGAGTTCCGTCTGCACCCCGTCGGCAACATCGTCGGTGGGCCGATCTTCTTCGAGCTCGACGCCGCGGCCGACGTAATGGACTTCTACCGGCAGTACATCGCGCAGGCACCCGAAGAGCTCGGCGCGTTCTTCATGTTCCAGATCGCTCCACCGTTGCCCTTCATCCCCGAGGAGCGGCACGGCGACACCCTGTGTGGGGTCGTGACGTGCTGGTCGGGCCCCGAGAGCGACGCCGCCGCGGTGCTCAAGCCGCTTCGCGACGCCGGCCCCGTGGTCGCCGAGCACGTCGGGCCGATGCCGTACCCGGCGCTCAACAGCGCGTTCGATGCGCTGCTGCCGCCCGGGCTCCAGCACTACTGGAAGGCGGACTTCGTGAAGGAGCTCACCGACGACGCGATCACCGCTCACGTCGAGCACGGGTCGCAGGTCCCGGTCGTCAACTCGACGGTGCACCTGTACCCGATCGACGGGGCGGTGCAGCGGGTGCGTCCCGACGAGACGGCGTTCGCGTACCGCGACGTGAGCTTTGCCTGCGTCATCGCCGGCATGTGGCCCGACCCGGCCGACAACGCCGCCAACACGGAGTGGGTCCGGGACTACTGGTCCGCCATCCATCCCTACTCGGGGACCGACGGCGGCTACGTGAACTTCATGGGAGACGACGACCAAGACCGCGTCGAAGCGAACTACGGCGGGAACTACGAGCGTCTCTCGAAGGTCAAGGCGACCTACGACCCCGACAACCTGTTCCACCTGAACCAGAACATCCAGCCCGCTCGCTAGGGCTGGTCAGACCGACCCTCGCCTTCGCCGGTTGCCGCGTCGACGCCCGTCGACGCGGCGCCGGTGCGCTTGCGGTGCCAGCGGATGCCTCCCGTGATGGCGGCGAGGAGCGTGTCGTTGTCGCGCGACAGTCGGTTGTGCACGTACCGCTCGAGGCCGAGGCGGCGCATCCACGGGTTGAACGTCTCGTACCGCTCGGTGAAATGGATGCGGGTGCGTCCGCCGAGGTCCTCGAGGCGGGTGAAGCCCTCGGCCCGCGACCACAGTGGCTTGCCGACCGCGTCATAGCGCCACGACTCGTACGGCTTCACCTCGGTGAGCCACTCCCACGACACGCCCACGCCGCCGGACAGGAGCACACGCGGAACGGGGAACGTGCAGTGGCGCACGAGCCCGTTCCCCACGTCGTCGCCGGGGTGAAGGATGTCGATACTCCCGATCTTGTTCTTCGGGCGGTCGTTCCCGCGGTACCAGAACACCTCCCAGACCTCCCGCGGCGACGCGTCGACATCGATCGAGAACGAGTGCTCTTGCATGGACCGAGACTACGGGTACCGTCGCGGCTGATGCCCGGTGAGATGGAGGTCGCCGACTCCGTCCTCGACCTCATCGGCAACACGCCCCTGGTGCGGCTCGGACGCGTCGGCCGCGGCCTCACGTGCGACCTCCTGGCGAAGATGGAGACCACGAACCCCGGCGGCTCGGTGAAGGACCGGCCCGCGGTGGCGATGGTCGACGCCGCCGAGCGCGACGGCCTGCTGAAGCCCGGGGGCACGATCGTCGAACCCACGTCCGGCAACACCGGCGTCGGCCTCGCGATCGTCGCCGCGCAGCGCGGCTACCGCTGCATCTTCGTGATGAGCGACAAGATGAGCGAGGAGAAGGTCGCGCTGTTGCGCGCGTACGGCGCCGAGGTCGTCGTGTGCCCGACCGCGGTGCCGCCCGAGCACCCCGACTCGTACTACTCGACCGCCGAGCGGCTCGTCCGCGAGACGCCCGACTCGTTCCGGCCCGACCAGTACTCGAACCCGGCCAACCCGGCCGAGCACGAGCGCTCGACCGGTCCGGAGGTGTGGCGACAGACGGCGGGGCGCGTGACGCACTTCGTCGCCGGGATCGGCACCGGTGGGAGCATCACCGGCGTCGGCCACTACCTGAAGACGCAGAACCCCGATGTGCAGATCATCGGCGCCGACCCGGAAGGCTCGGTGTACTCCGGCGGCGCCGGGCGTCCCTACCTCGTCGAGGGCGTGGGCGAGGACTTCTGGCCGACGACGTACGACCCGTCCGTCGTCGACCGTGTCGTCCGCGTGAGCGACGCCGAGTCGTTCGCGATGGCGCGGCGCGTCACCCGCGAGGAGGGGCTGCTGATCGGCGGGTCGTGCGGCACCGCGGTGCACGCGGCGCTCGTCGTCGCGCAGGAGCTGGGGCCGGACGCGGTCGTCGTCGTGCTCGTGCCCGACTCCGGCCGCAACTACCTGTCGAAGATCTTCGACGACCAGTGGATGCTCGACTTCGGGTTCGTGCGGGCCGGCGCGCCGTGCGCGGGCGACGTGCTCGGCGCCAAGGAGAAGGACAGCCGGATCCCCGACCTCGTGCTGATCACGCCGGAGGAGCCCGCCCGGCGCGCGATCGGCACCATGCGTGACCTGGGCGTCTCGCAGGTGATCGTGAGCGTCACCACCGACCTGCCGCTGGCAGCCAAGGAGGTGAGTGGTGTCGTCAACGAGCTCGAGCTCATGGACCGCGCCTTCGGCGACGCGTCGGTGCTCGACCGGCCGGTCAAGGAGGTCATGAGCCCGAACATGCCGGTGGTCGGGGTGGGTGAGCCGGTCTCCGCGCTCGTCGGCCAGCTCGACCGGGCGCCGTCGGTCCTCGTCCTCGAAGGCGGTCATCCGGTGGGCGTGCTGACCCGCTCCGACGTCCTGTCGTTCCTCGCGTCGCGCTCGCCCGGATGAGCCAGCGCAAGAGGCGACGATTTTGGCGTCGCTCGACCGGACATATGGCGGCGCAGCGACGCCAAAATCCCAAGGGCGACGGGTTCGAGACGCGCGCCGTGCATGCCGGCGTGGAGCCGGACCCGGCCACAGGCGCGGTCGTGCCGCCGATCTCGCTGGCGTCGACGTTCCTCCAGGACGCGGTAGGGGCGCATCGGGGCTACGAGTACGCGCGTTCGGCGAACCCGACCCGGGCCGCGCTCGAGGCGTGCATCGCCGAGCTCGAGGAGGCGGCGCACGGCCTGGCGTTCGGCAGCGGCATGGCCGCCGAGGATGCCGTGCTGCGCGCCCTCCTCCGTCCCGGCGACCACGTGATCATCCCCGCCGACGCGTACGGCGGGACGTACCGGCTCGTGGCAGAGGTGTACGAACCGGCCGGCATCACCTGGTCGGCCGTCGACCTCGGCGACCGCGACGCGGTCGTAGGCGCGTGGCGCGACGAGACACGGGTCGTGTGGGCCGAGACGCCGACGAACCCGCTGCTCTCGGTGGTCGACATCGCGGCGGTGGCCGAGGTCGCGCACGAGCGGGGCGCCCTCGTCGTCGTCGACAACACGTTCGCCACCCCGTACCTGCAGCTCCCTCTGCGACTCGGCGCCGACGTCGTCGTGCACTCGAGCACCAAGTACCTGGGCGGCCACTCGGACGTCGTCGGCGGGCTCGTAGCACTTGGTGACGACGGCCTCGCCGAGCAGATGGCATTCGTGCAGAACGCGGCGGGCGCGGTGCCCGGTCCCTTCGACTGCTACCTCGTGCTCCGGGGTGTGAAGACGCTCGCCGTGCGCATGGACCGACACTGCGCCAACGCCCGGGCCGTGGCCGCGCTGCTCGCCGAGCACCCGGCCGTCGGGCGCGTGTTGTACCCGGGACTGCCCAGCCATCCCGGCCACGACGTCGCCCGCCGCCAGATGCAGGACTTTGGCGGCATGGTGTCGTTCACCGTCGGTGAGGGCGAGGAGGCCGCCATCAAGCTCGTCGCGTCGACGCGGCTGTTCGCGTTGGCCGAGTCGCTCGGCGCCGTCGAGTCGCTCATCGAGCACCCGGCGCGTATGACGCACGCGTCGGCAGCCGGCTCGCCGCTCGCCGTCGACCCGTCGCTCGTGCGGCTGTCGGTCGGCATCGAGAGCGCCGAGGACCTCGTCGACGACCTGCGCCACGCGCTTGACGCCGTGGGGTGAGCCGTACGCATACTGGCGGTCCATCCGAATCAACGAAAGAGGGCAGGCATGGCCGGTTTCGTCCAGATCATCCAGTACAAGACGTCGAAGTTCGACGACATGCAGAAGCTGGCCGACAAGTTCCGCGAGCAGACCGAGGGACGGCGCACGGTGGCGCGGATCATGGTCTGCAGGGACCGCGACAACGCCGGTCAGTTCATGACGATCGCCGAGTTCCCCTCCTACGAGGCAGCGATGAAGAACAACGACCTGCCCGAGACGCAGGAGTTCTCCGGCGCCATGATGCAGCTCGCCGACGGCCCGCCGACCTTCTACAACCTCGACCTCGAGCGCGTCGAAGACCTCGGGTAACGTCGTTGGCGTGACCCTCCACGAGTACGTCCTGTTCGACCCGCTGTTCTCGGAGCGCGACGCCGAGGGCATGGTCGATCTCTGTGAGCGGTTCGGCCGCTACGGCATGTACTCGGCGGAGAACGACGGCGGGCCCGAGATCGGCGAGGGGCTCACTCAGCGACACGACGCCGTCCTCAACTACGTCCGTGCGGGCGGGATGCACGGCGCCGGCGAGCCGATCTCGGTGCTCGCCGCCCGCACGAACTACTTCCGGGAGGAGTACGCATACGGGACCCGGGGTCTCATCGACGGGATCGAGCCGTTCCTCTTCCACGAGGGATTCGTCGAGGCCGCGCGGCGCATCCACGGCCGGCCCGTGATCGAGCCAGCGATCGTGTTCGCTAACCTCATGGTCCCGGGCCAGGAGCTGGCGCTGCACACGGACGTGCCCGAGTTCCGCGGCGTCAACCGCAAGAACCACCCGCAGTGGCTGCTCGTCGCCATGCGCCACTCGGAGCTGTTCGAGGACTGGCGCATGCCGATCGCGACCGGTGTCGCCTGGTTCCACGACTGCGACGGCGGCGAGTTCGCGTTCTACCCCGACGGCGCCGAGGGCGCGCCCGTGTACCACAAGGTCGCGTACAACACCGCCCTGCTCGTCGACACCGACAGCGTGTTCCACGGCGTCGACCGCGTGGCGCCGTCCGA
>Ga0137372_10005928_pt1 | contig 11890 bp, 10 predicted proteins | sample SagtaG_6_FD_104911 | JGI IMG/M metagenome (GOLD analysis project Ga0137372, IMG submission 104911) | Vadose zone soil microbial communities from Sagehorn Ranch, Mendocino, California, USA - Sage1_R_60_16 metaG | ecosystem: Environmental > Terrestrial > Soil > Vadose zone | place: USA...
GTGGTCGGCGCCGAGGTCGACGACCTTGACCGACGGGGGGAGCGACTCGGCGAACGGTCCCGACACGCCGTGCGGCAGGGCCAGGAAGATCAGCTCGGCGTCGGCGACGGCCGCGGGCGACGTCTCGCCCAGGGTGAGGTGGGCCAGCGAGCGCAGTCCCGGGTGCACGTCGCCGAGTCGCTGCCCGGCGTTCTCGTACGCGGTGGCCGCGACCACGTCGAGATGCGGGTGACCGGCCAGCAGCCGCAGCAGCTCACCGCCCGTGTAGCCGCTCGCTCCGGCCACGGCGACTCGCGTTCCCATGACGAACAATTATGCATGCCGCCGAAACTTCATTCAATACGGGAGCGTAGGCGCGGACGGGCCGCGGTGGGCCCTGATGGCGCGCTGCCTTCAACCGCGTAGTTCGGCGCCGTACAGCTGGGCGGCCCGGGCGACCGCGGCGTCGCGGGCGGCCGCGGCCTCCTCGCCGGTCAGCGTCCGATCGGATGCCCGGAAGCGCAGCGCGAAGGCCAGCGACTTGCGGTCGGCGCCCAGGCGCTCGGCGTCGGCGAAGACGTCGAACAGCCGCACCGACTCGAGCAGCTCCCCCGCGCCCTCGCGCACCGTGTCGAGCAGCGTGGCGGCCGGCACGCCGGACGGCACCACCAGGGCAATGTCGAGCAGCACCGGCGGGAACGGCGAGATGTCCGGCGCGTGGGCCGGTGCGGGCGGCGCGAAGGCATCCAGGTCGACCTCCATGGCGGCGGTGCGCGGCGGCAGCTCGAGCGCGGCGATCACCCGCGGGTGCAGCTCGCCGGCGTACCCGACGACGACCTCACCAAGCATGAGCTCGGCGCACCGCCCGGGGTGCCATGGCGCGTGCGCGGCGTTGCGGACGGTCAGTTCAGCGCGAGCCGCGGACGCCACGGCCCGCGCCGCCTGAACCGCGTCGGCCCATCCCGCCGCCCGGCCGGCCCCCCACCAGCCGGGACGCTCGAGGTCGCCGGCCAGGACGACGGCGGCGTGCCGGGGCTGCGGCGGCACCGCGGCGTACATGGCGGCGACCTCGTCGTCGGACGGACGGTGGTCGACGCCGAGCACGGGCGGCGGCGCCGTGCCGGCGGTGGGCAGGTAGACGAGTCCCATCTCGAACAGGGCCACGTCGCGGATGCCGCGGCCGACGTTGCGGCGCAGCGTGGCGAGCAGGCCGGGGAGCAGCGACGTGCGCAGTTCCGGCTCGGCCTCCGACAACGGGTTCAGCACCCGCGCGGCATTGCGTCGCGGATCGTCGGGCGGCAGGCCGAGCGCGTCGTGCACCGTGGGCGCGACGAACACCGAGCTAAGCACCTCGGTGTACCCGGCGGCGCCCAGTGCCCGGGAGACGCGACGGCGCAGGTCCTGCTCGGCGGTGAGCCCGCGTCCGGGCGGCGCGGTGGGCAGCACCGACGGGATCTTGTCGTAACCCTCGAGGCGCACCACCTCCTCGACCAGGTCGGCCGGATCGGTCAGGTCCGGACGCCAGGTCGGCGGCGTGACGCGCAGCCGGCCGTCGACCTCGACGACGCACCCGATCTGGGTGAGCCGGGCGACCACGCTCGCCGGGTCGATCGGCATGCCGGCGGTCGACGCCGGCAGCGAGTCGGCCAGCTCGATCTCGACCGGTGGCGGGCCGTCGCCGACGACGGTCAAGCCGGGCATCGCCTCGGCCCCGCCGTGCTCGACGAGCAGGTCGACGCAGCGCTGCAGGGCGACCGCGGCGACGGCCGGGTCGACGCCGCGCTCGAACCGCTTGGCCGCCTCGCTCGGCACCTTGTGCCGGCGCACGGTGCGCGAGATCGACGCCGGGTCCCAGTGCGCGGCCTCGAGCACCACCTCCGACGTCTCCGGGCCGATCTCGGTGGACGCCCCGCCCATCACACCGGCCAGCCCGATCGGCCCGGTGTCGTCGGTGACGACGACGTCGCCGGGGTCGAGCGCCCGCTCGGCACCGTCCAGAGTGGACAGTCGCTCACCGGCGCGGGCCCGGCGCACGCCGAGCGGCCCGGCGAGCTTCGATCGGTCGTAGGCGTGCAGGGGCTGGCCGGTCTCGAGCATCACGTAGTTCGCGACGTCGACGGCCAGCGAGATCGGCCGCATGCCCGACTGGCGCAGCCGGCGTTGCATCCACTCCGGGCTGACCGCGTCGGCGCGCACTCCCCGCACGGCGCGCACTGAGAACTGGTCGCAGGCGCTCGCGTCGTCGATGTGCACGTCGTAGGCGCGGCCGTCGACGGACGGCAGCGTCACCGACCAGGCCACGTCGTGGAACGGCGCCTCGAAGGCCGCCGCCGCCTCGCGGGCCAGGCCCCGGACGGACAGGCAGTACCCGCGGTCGGGCGTCACCGCGATGTCGAGCACCGCGTCGCGCAGGCCCAGCACGTCGAGCGCGTCGTCGCCGGGCTGTCCGGCGTCCGGCGGTAGCACGAGGATGCCGGTGTGGTCGTCGCCGATGCCCAGTTCGCGCACCGAGCAGATCATGCCGTCGGAGACGTGCCCGTACGTCTTGCGCGCGCCGATCTCGAACCCGCCCGGCAGCACGGCGCCCGGCAACGCGACGACCACCAGGTCGTCCTTGGCGAAGTTCAACGCCCCGCAGACGATGCCGCGCGGCTCCGCCTCGCCGACATCGACCGTACACCAGCGTATGGTCTTGCCGTTCTTCTGCGGCTCGTCCGCGTACGCCAGCACCCGGCCCACCATGATCGGGCCGGACATGCCGTCCGCCGCGGCGTCGACCCGCTCGACCTCGAGGCCCACCCGTACCAGGGCGTCGCCGACCTGACGCGGTGTCGTCCGGGACGGCAGTGAAACCTGCTCGGCGACCCAACTGACAGCCGCGCGCATCAGTACTCCATCCCGAACCCTTGAGTGAACCGGACGTCGCCGTCCAGCATGTCGCGCATGTCGGCGGCGTTGTTGCGGAACATCAGCGTGCGCTCGATGCCCATGCCGAACGCGAATCCGGAGTACCGGTCCGGGTCTATGCCACAGGCCCGCAATACCCGCGGGTTGACCATGCCGCAGCCGCCCCACTCGATCCAGCCCTCGCTGTCGCAGGTCCGGCACGGACGGTCCGGATTGCCCACCGACTCGCCGCGGCAGACGAAGCACAGCAGGTCCGGCTCGGCGCTGGGCTCGGTGAACGGGAAGTACGACGGGCGCAGCCGGGTGACGATGCCCGGGCCGAAGAACGCCTGGGCCATGTGGTCGAGCGTGCCCTTGAGGTGGGCCATCGTGATGCCCTCGTCCACGACGAGCCCCTCGACCTGGTGGAACACCGGCGAATGCGTCGCGTCGAGTTCGTCGGTGCGGAATGTCTTGCCCGGGCACACGACGTAGATCGGCGGCTTGCGTTCGAGCATCACCCGCGCCTGCACCGGCGAGGTGTGCGGGCGCAGCACCAGCCCCGACCCGGGCGGGGCCACGTAGAAGGTGTCCATCAAGGTCCGGGTGGGGTGATCGGGGCCGATGTTCAGCGCGTCGAACGAGAGCCACTCGGTCTCGACCTCGGGGCCCTCGGCGATCTCGTAGCCCATCGCGGTGAACACGTCGGCGATCAGTTCCTGCGTGGTGGTCAGCGGGTGGCGCGCGCCTTCGAGGCGGCGGTCCCACGGCAGGGTGACGTCGACCGCCTCGTCGACCAGGACTCTTGCGTCGTGCTCGGCCTCGAGCTCGGATTGCCGCTGTTTGAGTGCGGCCGCCACGGCGGCCCGGGCCTCACCCACGCGCTTGCCGGCCGCGGCCCGCGCCGCGGGCGGCAGCTGGCCGATCTCGCGATTGGCCAGCGCCAGCGGCGAGCGGTCGCCGGCGTGGGCCAGCCGGGCGGCTTTCAGCTCGTCGAGGTCGGACGCCTTGGCGATGGCGGCCAGGGCGTCGTCGACGTCGCGTCGCACCTGCGCGGGCTGCACTGTGCTCGGCGCGACCGGGTCATAGCTCAACGTTCGTCCCTCCTTCCCGCCCTCCGGGCGGGTCGTCGGGCCGAGCATGCCTTCGGCACGCGCAGCCGGTTCGCTCCGCAAGCGTCGCTCATGAGATTCCTTGTCCGGGATGGTGCGGTCGAGTCTATGGGCGGACGCGCAGGCAATAACGAAGGCCGCCACGCGGCTGCGCAGCGGCCTCCGGATGATCAGCGGGTCAGGCCTCGGACCGGACCTCGTCCATCGGCGAATCCATACCGCCGTTGGCAGCGGCCCGAGCAGCGTCGCGGGCGGCCTGGCGCTCGGCGACCTCGGCATAGGCCTTGGCGGCGAACTCCGGATCCAGCGGCTTGCTCTCGACCTTGGTCTGCGGGTGGTACCTCTCGATGTAGGCGTCCAGCTCGGGGCCGGACTCCCACGACGTGATCAGGCAGTACCGCGGCTCGGGGCCCGGATGCCAGACCGCGTGCCACAGCCGCTGCGTGTCGATGATGACCTGGGCGCCGGCCGGCAGCGGAATACGCGTCTCGGTGGACGGCTCGTCGACGTCCTCGCGCAGGACCATGACCGAGTCGGCGTCGTCGGTCAGGTTGAAGAAGCCGCGGACGACCCAGCCGGTGCCCTCGGGGTTGAGCCGGTTGTTGTCGTCGCGGTGCAGGTTGTAGATGCAGTCGGCGTAGGTGTTGGGCTGTAGCTCGATCACCCGGCAGCGGCCGATGTTGGCGCGGGGCTCCTCGGCGCGCGCCTTGAGGCGGGGCGCCTTCTCGATGTTCGCCGGGACCCAGACGCCGTCCTTGTCGGTCTTCGGCGGCGTGTGGTTCCAGAAGCCGTTGCACTCCAAGTCGCCGTAGGCGCTGGCCAGTGGGGCGAAGCGGGTGTCGCCCGACGACTTCCAGTCGACGTAGGTGATGTCGAGCCATTCCGAGGGGTCTTGCGACTGCTCGTAGGGGTCCAGGACCACGTAGCCGGAGTCTTCGAACACGGGCAACTTGGTGTAGCTCATGGTGAGGCGAGCGACCTTTCGGAGAGAACGACGAAGTCAGGCGAAGCTATCACGGTGGAATTGGCGTCCCCGACAGTGACGTGAGTGGCGTCTCATGTCTCGTTGAGTGGTGCATTGTCGCTCGAGTGGTGCGTTACAACGCACCACTTAACGGGTAACGCACCACTCAACGATGGGCGGCACGCTGGGATCTTGCGGACGAGTAGAGGCACAGGGCCGCGGCGGCCGCGACGTTGAGGCTCTCGGCCTCCCCGTAGATGGGCACCCGGACGCTGCGGTCGGCCGCGTCGATGACGTCGCGGGACAGCCCGTTGGCCTCGTTGCCGAACAGCCACGCCGTGGGCTTGTCCAGGGCGTGCCCGGACACGAGATCGTCCAGGTCGTCGGCGCCGTCCCCGGACGCCGCGAGAATCGTGCAGCCGGCCGCGCGGGCGGCGCTGATCGCGTCGTCGGCGCTGACGGCGGTGACGACGTCGACGTGAAAGATGCTGCCCGCGGACGCGCGCACCACCTTGCCGTTGTAGACGTCGACGCTGTCGCCGGCGAAGATCACCGTCTTGGCGCCGGCGGCGTCGGCGGTGCGCAGGATGGTGCCGGCGTTGCCGGGATCGTTCGCGTCGATGAGCACCGCGCCCAGCCATGGGTCGGTGGCGAACGCCTTGCGCAGCGGCACGTGCACCTTGCGGCACAGCGCGACGATGCCCTGGGGGCGCACCGTCTCGGACAGGGCGGCCGAGGCCCGCACGCTGATCTCGTCGACCCGGACGCCCAGCGTGCGGGCGGAGTCGACCAGCTCGGCGTTGCGTTCCATCGCCTCGGTGGTGGCGAAGACCGAAAGGACCACCTTGGAGCGGCCCAGCGCCTCACGCACGGCCTGGGCGCCCTCAGCGAGGAAACGCCCGGTCTCGTGCCGGGCCTGCCGGCGGGTGAGCCGGCGGGCCGCCACGAGGCGGGCGTTCGTGTCGGAGATCAAGCCGCTGGGCTCGCCTCGACGGAGCCGTTGCCGTTCGCGGCCACAGCGTCCTTGGCCACCTTCGCGAGGGCGGCGAACGCGGCCTCGTCGGTGACCGCGAGGTCGGCCAGCACCTTGCGGTCGACCGTCACCCCGGCCAGGCGCAGACCCTGGACGAAGCGGTTGTAGGTGATGTCGTTCGCGCGCGCCGCCGCGTTGATCCGAGTGATCCAAAGCTGGCGGAAGTCACCCTTGCGAGCCTTGCGGTCGCGGTAGGCGTAGGTCGAGGAGTGCAGTAGCTGCTCCTTGGCCTTGCGGTAGAGCCGCGAGCGCTGTCCGCGGTAACCGGATGCCGCCTCGAGGGTGCTACGGCGTTTCTTGTGGGCATTCACTGCCCGCTTGACGCGTGCCACGGTGGTTCCTTGAAGGTTCGGGCCGCCCGCGTGGGACGGCTGGGGACAGGCGGGATCAGCGGCCGAGCAGCTTCTTCACGCGCGGCGCGTCGGCTTCGGCGACCTCGGTGGTGCCGGTCAGTCGGCGGGTCAGTGTCGACGGCTTGCGCTCGAACTTGTGCCGCTTGCCGGCCCGCTGCGTGAGCAGCTTGCCGCCTCCAGTCACCTTCACTCGCTTCTTCATCCCGCTATGCGTCTTGTTCTTGGGCATTGACGTCCTTCTGCTATCCAGCGCCGCTGTCGGCGGCGGGGCCCGACTGCTTGACGGGCTTCACGTTGCGGTGCGGCGCGACGACCATGATCATGTTGCGGCCGTCCTGCTTGGGCGACGACTCGACGAATCCGAGTTCCTGGATGTCGTCGGCGAGCCGTTGCAGCAGCCGGAAGCCGAGTTCCGGGCGGGACTGCTCGCGTCCGCGGAACATGATCGTGACCTTCACCTTGTCGCCCTGGCGGAGGAATCGCTCGACGTGACCCTTCTTGGTCAGGTAGTCGTGCGAGTCGATCTTGGGGCGAAGCTTCATCTCCTTGATGACGGTGAGGGTCTGGTTGCGCCTGGCCTCGCGTGCCTTCTGCGCGCTCTCGTACTTGAACTTTCCGTAGTCCATGAGCTTCGCGACCGGCGGGCGGGCCATCGGGGCAACCTCGACCAGATCCAGGTCGGACTCGGCGGCGAGTTCGAGAGCCTTGCCGATCGGCACGATGCCGACCTGCTCGCCCTCCGGCCCGACGAGTCGTACCTCGGGTACGCGGATCCGGTCGTTGATCCTGGGTTCAGAGCTGATGGGACCTCCTTGGTCGTTCGGTTGTCGTGGGCCGGTGCCCATGCGAAAGGCCCCGGCGCCTGCGTGCGCACGGGGCCTCTCGAGTCTCCCGACCAGTCCGTGGACGCCGCTCGCGTCGCCGCGCCATCTGCGTTCGATGACGCCACGGACCGGACCCGGCTCGCCGTCAGCGGCTCGGGTGGGAGGCTTGTTGGGCTTCCGCTTGCACACCCCCGCCGACGGCGGAGGCTGGTCGCAGTGACAGGGTAGCAGCGTGCCTCACACCGACCCAAGCACTGCAAACGTCGCCGAGACGTCGGGAATTCCCGGAAGCTCCACCCGCCCGCACCCGACGGACGGCATCCCGCTGCCGGCGCACGGCTTCGAGACCCTCGACGCGTTGCCCGTCCCGGAGCTGGCCCAGGTCACCGCCGGCGACGTCATCACCCGCACCGCGATGCTGCTCATGAGCGCGTCCGCGGAGAAGCTGGGGATGAACCCGGACGGCGAGCCGCACCTGGACCTGGACGAGGCGCGGCAGCTCATCACCGCGCTCGCCGGGCTGTTGGCGGCGTCGTTGGAGTACCTGGGCGAGCGCGGCGCCCCCCTGCGCGCCGGCCTCACGACGCTGCAGGCGGCGTTCCGCGAGGCGTCGTCGTTCCCGGACGAGCCCGGGCAGGGCCCCGGCGAGGACCTGCTCAGCTAGCCACCGGACGGCGTGGCTGCGATCCGCCCGGGCGGGGATCTACTCAGACTGGCCGAACGACCTGATCTCCTCCAGCTCCTCCGGGGTCAGCTCCCGCGGTGTCTCACCGCGCGCCACCTTCTCACTCTGCACCTGCTGCCGGATGCCGTCGACGATCTCGGGGTTCGCCAGCGTCGTCACGTCGCCGACATCGGCGAAGTTCGAGACCGACGCAATGACCCGGCGCATGATCTTGCCGGACCGCGTCTTGGGCATGTCGGCGACGATCCAGACCGCCTTGGGACGGGCGATCTTGCCGATGTCGCGCTCGATGGCCGCCACGACCTTGTCCTCGACGTCCTTGCTGGCCGAGAACCCCGGATTGAGCGCGACGTACATCTCTACCGCCCGACCGCACATCTCGTCGATCACCGGCACGGCGGCCGCCTCGGCGACCTCGTCGACGGTGAGGCTCGCCGACTCGAGTTCCTTGGTGCCGAGCCGGTGCCCGGCGACGTTGATCACGTCGTCGATCCGGCCGAGGATGCGGAAGTAGCCGTCGGCCGCCTGGACGGCGCCGTCGCCGGCCAGATACGGCCAGTCGTGCCAGTCGGTGCTGTTCTTGTCCCGGCAGTACTTCTCGTAGTAGGTCGAGACGAACCGTTCCGGCTGTCCCCAGATCGTCTCGAAGATGCCCGGCCACGGGTTGCGGATGCAGATGTTGCCGGCCTTGCCGCTGCCCGCCTCGACCTCGTCGCCGTTCTCGTCGTAGATCACCGGGTAGATGCCCAGCACGCCCGGGCCACAGCTGCCCGGCTTCATCGGCTGCAGCGCGGGCAGGGTCGCCCCGAGGAAGCCGCCCGTCTCGGTCTGCCACCACGTGTCGTCGATGACCGCCTCGCCCTTGCCGACGACGTTGTAGTACCACCGCCAGACGTCCGGCTCGATCGGCTCGCCGACTGTGGTCATGTGCTTGAAGTGGTAGTCGTACTTGGCCGGCTCGTCCGGGCCCAGCTTCCGCAACATCCGGATCGTCGTGGGCGCGGTGTGGAAGATCGTCACGCCGAGCCTCTCGGCGATGCGCCACAGCCGGCCGGCGTCGGGGTAGGTCGGCACGCCCTCGTAGAGCACCGTGGTCGTCCCCAGGGCCAGCGGGCCGTAGACGATGTAGGAGTGGCCGGTGATCCAGCCGATGTCCGCAGCGCACCAGTACGTGTCCTCGGGGTGGATGTCCTGGTAGTACTTCGACGTGCCGGTGACGTAGGCCAGGTAGCCGCCGGTGCTGTGCTGACAGCCCTTGGGCCGGCCCGTCGTGCCGCTGGTGTACATGAGGAACAGCGGCGCCTCGGCCGGCATCGACACCGGCTCGACCCGCTTGCCGCGGTAGTCGGCGAGCACCTCGTCCACGAAGAAGTCCCGGCCCTCGACCATCGGGCTCTTCGACGCGTACTCGCCCGGGTTGCGCCGCCACACCAGCACCTTGTCGACGTCGGCGCCCTGCTTGGCCGCGGCCTCGATCGCCTCGTCGGCCTTCACCTTGTGGTCGATGAGCTCGCCGTTGCGCCAGTACCCGTCCGAGGTGACCAGGATGCGGCTGCCCGAGTCGGCGATGCGGTCGCCGCAGGCGGCACCGCTGAAGCCGCCGAACACCTCGGAGTGGATGACGCCGAGGCGGGCGCAAGCCAGCATGGCCACCGGCAGTTCGGGAACCATCGGCATGTGGAAAGTGACCCGGTCGCCGGCCTGGACGCCGCCGAAATCCCGTAGCAGCGCGGCGAACTCGTTGACCCGGCTGTACAGCTCCTGGTACGTGATCACCTGCGTGGCTTCGGACTCCGGTTCCGGCACCCAGATCAGCGCCGCCTTGTTGCGGTCGCGGGCGAGGTGCCGGTCGACGCAGTTGTAGGACGCGTTGAGCCGGCCACCCGCGAACCACTTCCAGAACGGCGGGTTGCTGGTGTCCAGCGTGGTGTGCCAGTACTCGTCCCAGTCGAGGAGATCGGCGTAGGCCTTGAAGCACTCCGGGAAGCGCTCCTCCCGGAACTGCTCCAGGATCGCCGGGTCGGCGGCGTTCGCCTGGCCGATGAACCTCGCCGGCGGCTGGTAGTACTCCTCCTCCCGCCAGTGCACGGCAATCTGCGCCTCGGAGAGCTGCTGTTCGAGGGCCATCCCCCGCTCCCTTCGCTCGGATCGGCCTCGCTATGCGGGCTGCTCGGCCATCAAGAACGGTAGCCCGGTCCGGCGTCCACGGCACGGTCCTCCAGCGGATACGTCGGCAGCACGATCCGCTTGAACGTCGCGTTCGTGACCGCCGCGAACGACGCGTACCAGGCAATGATCGCCGTGACCAGCCCGAGCCAGCCGCCGACCTTGTACAGCCCGGACGTGGTGTCCTTAGCGGACATGACGTACTGGCCGATCGCCAGGAACAAGAACGTCAGCGCCAGGAACAGGAATACGGCCGCGACCGCACCGGTCGTGCGCAGCGACGCGACGAACATGTAGGTGGTGAAGATCGCCCAGGCGAGCAGCCACGTCCCCAGCGCGTGGTGCAGGTCGTTGCCCTTCGCGTCGGCCGGCAGGTGGTCGATCAGCCACCAGAAGGAGATCCAGAATCCGCCGAACGATGCGAAGGCCACGGCCCCGAACGTGTTGCCCTTGACGAACTCCCACATGCCGGCCGCGAACTGCGCGATGCCGCCGTAGGCGAGCGCCAGGCCGAGGACGACGCCCTCGCCGCTCTTGATCAGCCCGGCGTTGAACACCGACAGAACGAACGTGGTGAGCGCGAAGCCCGCGAGGCCGAGCGGTCCCGGGTCGGCGATCAGCGAGGTCCGCGGCGGGGCTGGCGTTGGATCTTGCCGGGTATCTGTCATCTGCCTGCTCCTGTCCAAAGGGCTCGGACCGGGTCCGAGCGAAGCGGCGACCCCGGGGGGACCCCCGGATACAGCTCGACATTCCCAGCGCCGCCGGGTCCGTGCACCAGGTGGCCCGGGTCAGTCGGCGGGCGTCGCCGACGCGTCGGCGAGAGGCGGTGGCCGTGGCGACGAGCGGTCGGTTTCGGGCGACAAGCGGGCGTCGGTCGCCGGGCCGGGCGCACGCAGGCGGGCGAGGTCGAGGGATTCGGGAGCGTGCAGGCGCACCATGACCCGACCGACATCGGGCCGCACCCGCCCCGGCGTGAGAAGCGACACGGCCACCATGACGACGAACGCCAGCGGCACCGTCCAGGCGGCGGGCTGCTGGAGCAACGCGCCGAACCAGCCGTGCCCGCGACCGCCGGTGATCGTCACGAGCACGGCGATGGTCGCGAGCACTCCCCCGCTCACCAGGCCGGCCACGGTGCCCGCATCGGTGAGGCGCCGCCACCAGATGCCGAGCACCAGCAGCGGGCAGAACGACGAGGCGGCGACGGCGAACGCCAGCCCGACGACGGCGGCCAGCCCGATGCGCTCACTCGGCAGGCTGAGCAGATACGGCACCCCGACCGCCAGCACGGCGCTGAGCCGGAACGCGCGGATCCGGTGGGCCCGCTGCCGCTCCGCCCGGCCGCGCACGACGTCCTGGGACAGCACGCCGGCCACCGACACCGTCAGCCCGGACGCCGTGGACAGGAACGCCGCGAAGGCGCCGGCCGTGACGAGCGCGCCCAGCAGCGTGCCGGGCAGGCCGGCCAGCATCCGCTCGGGCAGGAGCAGCACGGTCGCATCGGTGTCGCCGGTGAGCAGCAGGTCGGGAACGTAGCGCCGTCCGAAGGCGCCGAACACCGTCGGCAACAGGTAGAACGACGACAGCAGGCAGATGACGATCAGCGTGGTGCGCCGGGCGTCGCGCCCGTCCGGATTGGTGTAGAAGCGCACCAGGACGTGCGGCAGACCCATCGTGCCGAGGCAGATTGCGAGCATCAGCGACAGGCTGGCGTAGAGGGGATGGTCCGTGCCGGAACCGAGCGGGCGCAGCCAGTCGGCGTTGCGCCGGGCGGGAAGCGACGTGACGACCGGGACGACGTCGCCGGCCTGACGGTCGGTGATGGTATCGGCGGGGTTTGAACCCCAGGCGCGGGCGTCGAGGACGTCGTTGCCGTTGCCGCCGTTGA
>Ga0137372_10005932_pt1 | contig 11887 bp, 7 predicted proteins | sample SagtaG_6_FD_104911 | JGI IMG/M metagenome (GOLD analysis project Ga0137372, IMG submission 104911) | Vadose zone soil microbial communities from Sagehorn Ranch, Mendocino, California, USA - Sage1_R_60_16 metaG | ecosystem: Environmental > Terrestrial > Soil > Vadose zone | place: USA: California...
CCCCGTCATGTATGCGGGGGTTCATGACTGGTCTGCTCTTGGTATTATCATTCTTCCCAGCCAGGTTTTCAAGATCGCTGGAGACTTGAATAAAGGGGAGGCGTTAGCCTTTGTGCTGGTCCCCGGTGCCTTCGTCTCGTTTTTGCCAACCCACTATTCGGCATGCTCAGTGACAAAACACGCGGACGCCTCGCAGCCTGGGGCCGCCGCCCCTACATCCTCTTCGGCACCCTGGTCAACGTCGTTGGGCTGATCTGGATGGCACTCTCTCGCGACATCCCGTCGCTGGCTGCTGCCTACGTCCTGGTGCAGTTCTCCAGTAATGCCGCCACTGCCCCATTTCACGCATTACCTGTTGTCTCCTGGGAACAGTAACAATTCACTTTATTCGCAGCGTCAAAAATTAAGGCATTTGTAAGGCTCGCTCACTCCCTTGCAAGGATAACAACAGGAACATCAACGACAATAAAACTGTTAAACTATCTTCCCAAAAAAGGATATTTGGAGCATTCGCATGAAATTTATACGCCGCGTAGCCTGGATAGCGGTCGGATTCACATATTTTCTTGTCGCCCTGGGCGGCACTGTACGCGCCACAGACTCCGGTCTGAGCTGCCCCGACTGGCCCCTCTGCTATGGTCAAGCCTATGCCGCCATAGACTATCACACGTTCCTTGAACAGTTTCACCGCTTCATCGCCGCCATCGTCAGCGTGCTTGTCGTTATACTGGCCATCAGCGCCTTCCGCTGGGCGCGCAACGAGCGACAGGTTCTCATACCCGCGCTCATTATTGCCCCCGTCTTGCTGGTCATCCAGATCGTGCTCGGCGGCCTCACCGTCCTCTGGAAGCTGCCGCCAACCATCATCACTGCGCACCTCGGCACAGCGCTGGCCTTCTTCGCTGTAATCATCACTATCGCCGTCATGGCTACCAAACCCGCGCCAGCGAAAGAGCATCCTAGCAAAACCCGCAAGTTTGCCCGTCTCGCCGTCACCAACGCACTGCTCGTCTACGGACTCATGCTCAGCGGCTCCTATGTCGTAGGCTCCGGCGCATCGCTCGCCTGCCCTGGTTGGCCCCTCTGTACACCGCCAGCATGGGCTGTACAGTATCACCTGTCCGATATCAATATCTTCCATCGCCTCGTCGCCACCTTCGTGGGACTTGTGCTCATCTGGACGCTCATTTCAGCATGGCGCAGGCGCAGCGTTGCCCCTGCGCAAGCCTGGGTCGCGCTGGCTGCAGCCGTCCTCTTCGTTGCGCAATCCGTCGTCGGCGGCTTGATCGTCTTGCTCAATAAACCCGGCTTCGTCGCCGGCCTGCACCTCGCCCTTGCCACCGCTGTTTGGGGCTGCCTGGTGCTACTGGCCACGCTCGCCGCCAATCAACTACGCATCGCTCCGAGAGAACAGGACCTTGAGGCGCAGGAAGAAGCGCAAAGCGTTGAGCCAAAGGAAGAAAGGGGACCGGTACGCCAGACCATTTCCAACTATGTTGACCTCATGAAGCCGCATGTCACCGTCCTGCTACTTGGTATTACAGCAGCGGCTATGGCCATCGCCAACAGGGCATTACCTCCTCCTGGCCTGCTTACCGCCACACTCATAGGTGGCGCCATGGCAGCGGGCAGCGCCAACTGTATCAATTGCTATATTGATCGTGACATCGACCAGATCATGGGGCGTACCCAGCGCCGCTCCCTCCCATCTGGGAGAGTGCAGCCCACCCAGGCCCTGATTTTCGGCATCGTGCTCGGTGTGGGAGCCTTTCTCGTCCTGACCACCTTTGTCAATCTGCTTAGCGCGTGCCTTGCCTGCTCAGCTATCCTTTTCTACATTTTTGTTTACACCATGGGCCTGAAACGCACCTCCGCGCAGAATATCGTTATCGGTGGAGCAGCCGGCGCCGTCCCCGTCCTCGTAGGCTGGGCCGCCGTGACCAACAACCTCTCGCTCCCCGCCATCTGGCTCTTCGCCATCATTTTCTACTGGACGCCGCCGCACTTCTGGGCGCTCTCACTCCTGATCCAGAAAGACTACGAGAAGGCGCGCATACCTATGTTACCCGTCGTCATGGGCGAACGCGAGACACGCAAACAAATTCTACTCTATTCGCTCCTGCTCCTCGCCGTCACCCTTGTACTCTTCGGCATGGGGGCCATGGGCTACTTCTACCTGGTATCCGCCCTCACCCTCGGCGGCATCCTGGTCTACATGTCCATACGCCTGCTGCGCGAAAAAACCAAAAGTTGGGCCAAAACCCTCTTCTGGTACTCAAACTGCTACCTGGCCATGATCTTCGCCGCCATGGTTATCGACCGAGTAATCCATTGACCCAGGTAGGGACCCGATTATGACTTTTACTAGATAGAAAATCAAAAATGAACTGGCGCCTAGCATCACGACTCTCAGTCCTGACACTCGCAATACTCGTAGTAATCATCGCCGCCCTCCTGGGCAGCCGCACAGGAAGGCAAACTGCGACGCCCAGTAACGCCGCACAAACCACCAGTACTAACCAGTCAGCCCTCCAGGGCACAGACCTTGGTGGCACAATAGCACCCGACTTCAAACTCACCGACCAATTCGGCAAAACAATCACCCTTTCACAATTCAAAGGCAAACCCACCATCCTCACGTTCCTCTACACCCATTGCCCCGACCAGTGCCCCCTCACCGCCGAAAAACTCCACGCCGTCATACTCAACCTTGGCAGCCAGGCCCAAAACGTCGCCGTCCTCGCCGTCAGCACAGACCCCCAGCGGGACACCATCGCCGCCGCCCTCAACTTCTCTAAAGTCCACAGAATGCTCAACTACTGGCATTACCTCGTAGGCAGCCACGCCCAACTCTCCCCCATCTGGTCAAGCTACTCAGTCTACGCCGCACCCACTCCCACCACAACCGGTGGCACAATCTCCCACACCACCGCCATCTTCATTATCGACAAACAGGGCCGAGAGCGCATTTACCTCGGCAGCGACGCCACCACAGCACAAATAACAACCGACCTGCAAGTCCTCCTCAAAGAAAAATAGCTTTATCCGCAATTGTGAAAACGTCTGCTTGACCAATCGTCCTTAAACCCCTATACTTCTTCCAGGATATAGCACAGCATACATCACGTAGAAGAGTTGAGGTAGCCAAGTCATGCAGCAGCCCTCTGCTTCCATCGAACTGCCCCAGTTTACCAGCCTGGCCGATGTCGCATTGAATTTAGCCAGAGCATACACTTCCTGGCATGATGCAAAATCGGGCGAAGATATCTTCTCCTACTTCGCCAGCGCGCCTCGACACACGGGTGACGAACATGGCCTACGAGCAACGTTGATCCGCGAACGTATTCTACCAATTTTTCACTATGTACCCTCTCAGATCGAATACGAAAGCCAGGAACGCTATGATCTGACGCTTTGGAACCAAAGTTCTCAAGATAGACGGCGAATTGCGATTATCGAGACAAAGAGTTCTTCTATGCGGAATCTGACTGCTTCACAAAAGGGGCGCGAGACGCCAACCGAGCAGCTTGAACGCTACCTGACACAGGCCGGGCTGTATCTGGGTGTCTTGACCAATGGAGATGAATGGCACCTCTTCGACTTTGCCGTTGGGAACGAGCCTCTCGCGTCCTTTAGCCTGACTGAGCTTGCCAGTTTGTTACAAGATGCCTCTACAAAAGAAGCGGTCGAGCAACGATTGACCAGCAGACCTCTATTACAGCAGGCCCTGGCAATTAACTTCTATTATCTTGATGCCAACCGTTGGCAACAGACCGATGTATTTCGTCAGAACCTGGCTAATAATGCCTATCATCGTATCGCATCTTTGCAAAAGCCAGAAAATGTTGAATTACTCGTGCAACAGATCAAACAGGTACTTGGTTCATTACGAGAAACAATTCGCGCGCAGTTCTCCCTACTGCAACAACGCTATGACGACTACAAACAACAATGTACACGTACGAACAGCAAAGATAGCCGTCCCTTTGAGAAGACCTTGAAAGCCGCTATAGAGAATGTCGTTCAGTTTGGGACTGCTTTCCAGCTAGACACTAACGGTCATCTACGAACTGAAATCAGTCAACTGCTAGCAGAACTGACAGAAGACTATTTTCAAAGTGGAGACATTTCGGCATTCGAAGAAGCGTATTTACAACGTGCGGAAGAAGTACTCAAACCGCACCAGCTAAGCCAGGCGTCACTGCTAGGCATGGGGAAGAATATAAAGCGCTCAATACGCTCACTCCCGCCTACAGAGGGCCTGGATGCGCTAAAAACCTTGCTTCAGATACATTACACGTATCTACAGTCCCTCGCTGATGAATATGCCTTAAGTAAGAAAACGCTTGAAGCCTACGCGGCGTGGCAATCCAGGGTGCGGGGCGTTTTTGGCAATCCACAGGATGAATTTTGCCTGCAAACCGCGTACATTTCTTTTGTACGTCTTTTCTTCGTGCGCGTCTGTGAAGATCATACCCTGATTCCGCGCCGCATCTCAGACGGACCATTTGCGCGCTATGAGGAGTATCGGGTTGAATTGCTCTCTGGCATCAAAGACACCTATTTACGGCTACTTGAGGAGACATACCAGCGTGCCCGTGTGGTTTATCATAACTTCTTTGGCCGTCAAGAACTTTTCGACTGGTTTACGCTTGATGAATATACGATCCTGGCCCTGTTTGATCTGCTGAATCGCTACGATTTCCAGGGCTTGAGTGCTGATGTGCTGGGGAGAGTCTACAACGAGGGATATATCGAGACCAAGGAACGCAGCGAAAAAGGGCAGTTCTATACCCCACCGCAGGTAGTGGACTATATGCTCGACGCTATTGGTATTCCCGGGCGCAATGAGCCAGACGAGATAAAAGCGCGAAGCTTTCTAGAAAAGACTGTTGGAGACTTTTCCTGTGGTAGTGGCACATTTCTTGTCGCGGCAGCCTCACGTAAAAGTGCTATCTTGCAACGTCTTGTCAAAGCCTCAGAGATTAACCATGAATACGCTATTCAAGTACTGACTGATACCTTCCTGGGCTTCGACCTCAATCCTTTTGCCTGTTACCTGGCCGAAATCAATCTGCTCATCCAGTGTCTGCCCCTGCTGCTCGACGAGCGGGGCCAGTTATGCCGCAGTGTTGACCGCTTCCACATCTATTGTACCGATGCGCTGGAACCGACGGTCGCTGAGCAAGTAGAAGCACTACGCAGCGGCAAGGCTTCTGAACGTTTAAGTTTTCGCCCCCCACGCACGCGAGGCCATACCATTTCAGATGAAGAGCGTTACATTGTCCGCATCAAAGAGGCGAAGGGGCTACCATCAGAGCTAACAGAACTTAACGCGGGCCAACCAGGATTTGATTATCTCCTTGGCAATCCTCCCTATGTGAGCGCTGGAGAAAGTTCTGAAAACCTACTCTACCGGAACACCATCTGGAACTTTGGCATCTACCAGCTACTGCATCAACGCTGGGATCTCTTCGTGCCATTTTTTGAACGCAACCTGCAATTCCTGCGACCAGAAACAGGGAGACTTGGCTTGATTGTTTCTAAAGGTATTGAGACAGAAGGCTATGCAGAACGCCTGCGACAGTTGCTCAGCAGCCAGTATCGCCTGCTGCAAATTGACTTTTTCCCCGCCCTACGTCTCTTCCAGGATGCTGCTATCGAGAACACTATCGTACTCGTTGAGAATCGTGCACCCGACGAAGAGCATGAAGTAATTCGGCGTATACACCGGCAAGCAGATTGTTCAAGCTACGAGGCACTCCCTCCTGTTCCACAATTGGCCTCCAACGGACAGATCTTCAGGTGGCGTTACGACTCTTTTCTCGACAAAAGCCTGGCTCAGGGGAGTATTCCCCTCTGCGCTATTGTATATATAGGTACAGGTATTGAAGCACAAAGCAAAGAAACTCTTGATCCTCTAGTTCAAGGAAGACGCCAAAAGCTTTTTACACTTGACAATGTATTTTTACCTCCTTCTGCAAGCAAAAAACGTCCTGCTGAATACATTGATGATGGCGTGGTTGGCAACGACGTAGATCGCTATTTTCTGCGCCGCAAGCGATTTGTAGCCTATGAGAAATATAAACCTCAGATGCGCCGCCCCCGGCACAGAGCACTTTTCCGCACTACTGAAAAGCTCCTGTTAGGGGAAACATCGGGCGGCTACTATGATCGCTCCGGGCTATTTGCCAATCATAGTGTTCAGGTTGTAGTTTCCTGGAAGGCACTAGAGCAGGCGGGCGCGATTGAGGAGAAGGGCATCAAGGCGGTTCTTCGCGAATCGCGGCAAATTGCAGGCGCCATAAATGGACTTGCCTCTATCGCTGAACTGTTCGACCTGCGTTACCTGCTGGGTATCATTAATAGTCGCTTCATCCGTCAATACATTGCTTCTAATAGGCTTGAAGGTACTCGAGAGGGACGCGTTTATCCCGATGTTTGGAAACGCTTACCCATCAAAGTTGCATCCGCTCAAAGGCAACAACAAATAGCCATTCGGGTTGATGCTATTCAGGCTTTGTACGAGCAGTTGGCAGCAATCCCAACGTCAGCAATGCTAGCCGCAAATCCAACGATTGCCTATCGCGATCCGCAGGGCTATCTCGCCCTGGGGGTACTGCGCTTCTTTGGCGATATACAAAGCACAATTGCCGAGAAACCAACGCTGCTGGATAGACGGTTGCTATTGCGTCGCCAGCCCCAGACGTATCTAGAGTCATCAGAACCCGAACTCCTCCGTTATCTTGAACTGTACTTCACACAGATAAACCCAAAACTTCAGGGTTGGACATGGGTGGAAGCTCGCAAACGTATCCAGGTACCCGCTACCTTGGAGGCTGTACGCGCGTTCATGACTTCGGTCGACAAAGTCACTGAGGAAGAACGGCGGATGCGCGTGAGCATTGATGGTCTTTCGGCAGAGATTGAGGCTCTGATAGAGACAACGTATAAAGAACCCGCGGACGCAAACTTGATGAAGGCTCTCAGTACTAAAATGGCACGTGGTAACAATTCGAGTTTGTTCTAAAACTCAACGATGCCCTTGGCCATCATTTTATGTGGTTCTACCAGACAAAGCCAATAAGCCAGTACTATCAAGCTGCTACCCGGCCTCAGCTTCATCTATGTCCACTTAAATCGCCTTATCCAGGAGCAGGACCTTGAAGCCAAACTGGCCGAACTAAAGACACCGAGAGGATGGGGATTGTTCCTCATCAAGAATATGGTGGATGAGATGAACGTCACTTACTGGCTTTTGGATTGAGCGAGCACCACCAGCATATCTTTGAGATAACCCGCCTGAGCGACGCAATACGAATCTATAATTCCGAGGACGCAGCTCTGGCGGCAGCATAGGGGTATGCGCTAGCGGTCGCCCTCAAAATTTCTCCTTTAACCGCTTGCAACATCCTCACATTCCTGGTATTCTTATTATTAATGGGATACCCTGTGCACATCAGGACCCCACTACATCGTACCTGATACTTAGAGGGAAGCAGACCACATGAATACACCTCTTCAAAGTGCTAATCTCACCGCGGACGATATGACCGCAACTATGCTGGCCGGTGCCGAAGAACTTGAAGGCGAAGAAGAGCACGTCCATATTCATATGCCCAACGGCAGTTTATGGCCAATTATTTTAGCCCTGGCAGTATGCACAACGATGGGTGGATTGCTCTTCATCAATACCATTCCCTGGCTCTCCATCATTGCTGCAATCATTGTCTTTGTCAGTATTATAGGATGGGGCTTACAAGACCCCTTCGCCTCACGCGCAGGCACAGCAAAAACGTCGAAACTGCCAACCACCTTCGCGGAGGCCGCCGCTACCGGGCAACCAACTGTCCTGGCGGAGATATTGCTGCAAGATGCGCAGGATGTAGCTGATCGCACCGTCACCGTGAGTAGCACCGCCTGGAGCGCACACCCCGTCAAAGTAGAGATCGAGCGCGAGGGCGTCGTGCTGGCTCTCTACGGAAAGGTCGAGCTGGAGACCCAAAAGAAGACGCTTGAGGAAAACCTCTTGAAGATGCCCGGCGTCATTGACGTCAGAAACTTCCTCGTCGCCGAAGACGCCCTCTTGAACGCCGTCAACGCCCGCATTGAAAAGCTCAGGACCGAGGGCAAACTCGAGGGAGCCAAAAATATCTCGGTACTCGTCGAGAACTACATTGTCAGCCTTTACGGCGAAACCCCCACCAGCGAGATGAAGTACATGCTCGAAAGAGAGATTGTCGGTATCCCCGGCGTGCGCGTCGTCATCAACCATATCGGCCTTGATGAGGATATCCCCGGCAACCTCGGCAAAACCAGAAACCGCTAAGCAAACTCTATAGTCATTCTAGCAAAAGGAGGGCAGGTCCATATCGTGGACCTGCCCTCCTTTTGCTAGAATGACTACACTACCTTTTACGCAAAAACGCCGGAATGTCGATCACATCGCCAGAAGGTGCATTGCGACTCCCTCGCGCCAGATCAAACCCCTTTTGATCCAGGCGACGCACAGGCCGCTGTGGACGCTGGTCGTTTGAAGGACGCTGTGACGGCTGCGCCTCCGGCTCGGGCACCGGCAACCGCCCATGGGTGGACGAGCCAGTCCTCGGCAGTTCCATTGGATCTCCGTCAAGATCATAGACATCCGCGCTTACATCCCGCCCATCGCGTGCAAGGGCCTGCCTCAACGGCTCCTGTGTCGGCGCTGCCGCCTGCCTCTGCAGCATCTGTGGCTCAGCCTGGCCGCCATAGTTCGCCTGCACTTGACCCGTCGGATGATTGGTCATATTCACCGGCGGCGCTGCTACCGGCACCGAACCGTATCCCTGCTGGAACCCGTGGTGCTGCGGCTGCTGTTGACGTGGCTGTTGGAACCCGTGGTGCTGCGGCTGCTGTTGACGTGGCTGCTGGCGCACAGCTCCGTTATCATGGTTCCCCATCGAAGACGCAGTATAAAGCATACTGCGATCATAGGCCGGTGGACGATTCTGTTGCGGTTGCTGGTACGGGGTCACCACCGGCACAGGTGTCCGTGTTAGCCCGTCAAATCCGGTGGCAATAACGGTAATCTTGACCTTCCCATCATAGTTCGGATCCTGTACCGCACCAAAGATAATATTGGCCTCCGGGTGCGCGGCCTTGCTGATCACATCAGCCGCCTCGTTGACCTCAAACAGCGACAGATCCATTCCGCCCGTGATGTTAAACAGCACACCTCGTGCCCCGCTGATATCGATATCCAGCAACGGGCTGGCTATCGCCAGGTGGGCCGCGTCTAGCGAACGTGTATCGCCAGTAGCCTCGCCAATCGCCATCAACGCCGAACCAGCCGTTGACATGATGGTCTTCACATCGGCAAAATCCAGGTTGATCAGCCCGGGTACGGTAATCAGATCGCTGATACCCTGGATGCCCTGGCGTAACACGTCGTCAGCCAGCCGGAATGCGTCCGAAAGCGGCATCTTTTTATCCACGACCTGCAAAAGCCGGTCATTGGGCACAGTTATCAAGGTATCGACGTGCTGCTTGAGGTTAGCAATACCCTCCTCCGCGGCGATGCGGCGCTTATTGCCCTCGAAGGTGAACGGCTTCGTCACGACGCCGACCGTCAACGCTCCGGCTTCGCGTGCAATCTGCGCCACTATCGGGCTTGCTCCTGTCCCTGTCCCACCACCCATACCCGCGGTGATGAAAACCATGTCGGACCCTTTGAGTGCCTCGTATAGCTCTTCAGCATTCTCCTCCGCTGCCTTGGCTCCAACACTGGGATTGCCGCCCGCACCAAGGCCACGGGTAAGCTTGTCCCCGATACGGATATGCATTGGAGACTCTGTGAGCAGCAGGGCCTGGGCATCCGTATTTACCGCAATGAACTCGATGCCCATCATATTCACCTGTATCATGCGGTTAACCGCATTACTGCCACCGCCCCCAACACCGATGACACGGATCTGGGCGAAGCCTTCTACTTGATGATTTCCCATTGGTAGCATTTTCGTGGCCCCCTTCAAATTAAGGAATAAACGCACGTAACCAGCGTACTAAACGCGTTACGAAACTCATTGGCCCGTTGTCCTCTGGTACATCCTCTTCGATAAGGAACGAGGTGTGGGTCAAGGCCCACTGTAACAGGCCTACCGCCGTTGCAAAAGCTGGCCGGGAGATCGAGTCGGCCAGTCCGTGAAGTCCCAGCGGCGCACCAACCCGCGTGGGCAGGTCCAGTATCTGTCCCGCAACACCCTGGATACCCGGCAATTCAGCAGCCCCGCCGGTCAGTACCAGGCCCGCCGGTAGCAATCCATCATAGCCAGATTTTCTGATCTCCTCGTAAACCATCTCAAACAGTTCTTCTACGCGAGCCTGGATGATCTCAGCCAGTAACTTACGCGGCACAAGGTCATCACAGTTCGGTATAAAATGCGCCAGGTCGATCATATCGTCATCAGAGATAGTTGAAGGATCACAATGACCATAGGTCACCTTGAGTACCTCCGCTACAGCAAAAGGTATGCGCAGGCCGATGGCGATGTCGCTTGTAATCAGGTTGCCCCCGATCGGCAAGACTACTGTCTGCCAGATAGCTCCGTCGGCAAACACGGCGATATCCGTGGTTCCCCCACCAATATCGACCAGTACCACCCCAAGCTCGGTCTCACCATCCGCTAAGACAGCCTCACTTGAGGCCAGCGGCTCCAGGACGAGATCCTCGATCTCTACGCGCGCCTTTTGTACACACTTAATTAAGTTGTGAATAGAAGATACCGCACCGGTAATGATATGCGCCTCCACTTCCAGGCGGAAGCCAGACATGCCAATCGGGTTCTTTATACCCTCCTGCCCATCGACAACATAGCCTCGTGGTATCACATGGATCACCTCGCGATTCGCGGGAATGGCGATAGCTCGCGCAACCTCGATTGCCCGGCTGATGTCGTTCTGCACAATATCCCGGTGACTCGGCGAGATAGCCACAAATCCTTTGCTATTCTCCGAGGCAATATGGCTGCCGGCAATCCCCACATACGCTGTGGTTATCTTCTTTCCTGATAGACGTTCAGCACGATCAAGCGCCGCTGCAATTGAAGTGACGGTCTCTTCAATGTTCACCACCACCCCGCGGCGCAAACCCTGTGAAGGGCAGGTGCCAACGCCAACAATATTCATCTTCCCGTCGCGGTCCAACTCTCCGGCGAGAACGCAGATTTTTGTTGTTCCAACGTCGATACCGACGATCACCCGCTCTTGCACGATACACGCTCCTATTGGGCGGTAAATGTGTGAGACGCACTAAAAGATACGTTCTTCTTCATATGACCAACCCTCTACTATCAATCTCTCCTCGATCACTTCATGATGACCATTCCTGGGCGACCGCGAAGGCCGCCCTCCTATTTATTCCCTACTACCCACGCCACCTTACGCTTGTTTAATGGTATACACGGGCCGCAGGTCAAAGCGCAGGTCAATCGTTGCCAGGTTGAGCTGTTCCCGCTGCGCTAGCGCCAGAATCTGTTGGAGTTCTATCAGCCGGTTGTGCAGCGGGTTAGCATCGTTCGCTCCACCCAGGTATGCTATCCATCCCGCTTTACTCTCGATGATATATACTCCTTTTCCCCCCATTGTTCCTGGCTCATTGGCAAGCCCCCCGGGCATAGTATCGCTGTAACGCAAGGTAAAGTCCGTGACGCCGGTCACTTCAGGTAATTCGGCAAACACTGCCGTTGCGAATTCGATATCTGCCGCGTTCAATCTGACTCCAGGATGTACGTCTCGCACATCTTTTGCCCCTATTCCCTTTCCCCCAGAGATATTTCCCCGCCATCCATCTACCACGGTCATGAGTGCATCGGCTCCCGCGGTCTGGTTCGCGGGCGCGATCACTACACCC
>Ga0137372_10005933_pt1 | contig 11886 bp, 7 predicted proteins | sample SagtaG_6_FD_104911 | JGI IMG/M metagenome (GOLD analysis project Ga0137372, IMG submission 104911) | Vadose zone soil microbial communities from Sagehorn Ranch, Mendocino, California, USA - Sage1_R_60_16 metaG | ecosystem: Environmental > Terrestrial > Soil > Vadose zone | place: USA: California...
AGGTGTACGCCTCGGCTGACGCCGGAGACAACTGGGCTCCCATTGTCCGAGATCTCCCGGCCGTGCTTTCTGTGGAGGTCCAAGCACTGCCATGATCCGAGTCATACTCCCGCCACATCTGCGGGGACTGGCGCGCGTCAGCGGCGAGGTGAAGCTCGACATTGAGGGTCAGGCCACGCAGCGCTCGGTCATTGACGCGCTCGAGGCGAGCTATCCAATGCTGCGCGGGACGATCCGCGACCACGTCACGCAACAGCGCCGTCCGTTCCTGAGGTTCTTCGCCTGCCAGGAGGATCTGTCCTACGAACCGCCGGACGCCCCGCTGCCCGACGCGGTCGCGTCTGGGGCGGAGCCTCTATTGATATTAGGGGCCATCGCGGGCGGCTAAGAGCCAGCACTGTTACCGCTTCCCACGCCACCGGGAAACGCTTCCCAGGTCGGTGATTTTCGATTGAATGACATACGGAGAGGCGTTTATCAGGAGGTCGTCGAGCCCGAGCGGCTCGTCTTTACCAGCGCGGCATTGGACGAAGAGGGCAACGCCCTCTTTGAAGTGCTGAATACCGTGACCTTCGCCTGGCAGAGTGGCAAAGTGAAACAAATCTCGCTGGCGCGCGTCATCAATAGAACCGCTAAGGCCGTCCCATATCTTGCGGGGATGGGAGAGGGCTGGAGCCAAAGCCTGGATCGTCTCGGCGAATTACTGGCGAAGCCCTAAGTTTTCGCTGCGATGTCCTGGCCCGGTCATGGCAGCAGATTGCAAACCGTCTAGAAATAAACGCCCGGATGGAGGGAACAAGCTATGTCATTCCTTCGCGATTTGAGAGTAGCGTTCCGCTCGCTGGCGCGCACCAAGGGGCTTGCGGTCACCGTGGTGCTCACGCTGGCGCTGGGCATTGGCGCCAACGCCGCCATCTTTAGCCTGGTGCGCGGCGTGCTGCTGCGGCCGCTGGTCAACCGCGACGAGAACCGCCTCATTTATATCCAACAAAGCGCGCCTGGTATCAGCCCTGGGGAGGTCCCATTCTCCGTGCCGGAAATTCAGGACCTGCGCGCGGGCGTCAAAACACTCAGCTCCTTCGGCGAGTTCTCCACCGTCGGTTTCACCATGATTGGCCTCGGCGAGCCCCGGGAAGTTCGCGCCGGGGTCGTCGACGGCTCCTATTTTGACGTGGTGGGCCTCCATCCCGTCCTCGGCCGTCTCGTCGGCCCGCAAGACGACGGTCCTAAAGCCGCTGGCGTCGTCGTCTTGACCTATCGTTTCTGGTCCACCACTTTCAAGAGTGATCCTTCAGTCATCCGTAAGGCCGTTCGCCTCGGCAGCGGCTTCGGCGATCGATCTGCCACTATCATCGGCGTCCTCGAACCCTCTATCCCATATCCCGCGGATACCGAAATCATTGCCAACATTGTCACCAGCCCCCATCATCTGTCCGCGACCATGCAGAACGGGCGCGTCCATCACATGACCGAACTCTTCGGCCGCCTCGCCACCGGCGTCACTCTTGAACAAGCCCGCGCCGAACTTCGCACCATCTACGGCGCGATGATCAAGGATCATCCCGACGCCTATTCGCCCCAAGCGCATTTCCAAATCGACGCCAAACTCCTCCGTGAGCAAATCACTTCCGGTGCTCGAACCGTTCTCCTCGTTCTTCTTGCCGCCTCCGGCCTCGTGTTTATCATCGCTTGCTCCAACGTCGCCAATCTGATCCTCGCGCGCACCGTCCGCCGTGAGGGCGAGCTCGCTATCCGCGCGGCTCTGGGCGCGGGCGCTGGCGCACTGCGCCGCACTTTGCTGGCCGAGAGTCTCATTCTTTGCGTCGCTGGCGCCACTCTCGGCGTAATCAGTGCACAACCGCTCCTCGCCGTGCTTGCTCGCTACGCTTCTCGCTTCTCCGTCCGCGCTCTCGACCTCACCGTAGACTCCAGCATGCTTTGGGTCGGCGCCTTACTCGCCCTCATCGCCGCCGTACTCTTGGCTTATGTTCCGCATCTTCCAACTGCCAATACCTCGCAAACTCCCGGCCTGACCAGCGGCGGAGTCCGCATCACCGGCAGCACGAATCGCCGCCTTCGCATCTTTGCTGTCACGCAAATCGCCGCCTCCTTCATGCTCCTCGCCGGCGCCAGCATGCTGCTCAAAACGCTTCTCGCGATACAGGCGGCGCAGACCGGCCTCGACACGCGCCACGTCCTCGCCATCAACGTTCCCGCTATGTCCTACGGGAAGACCCCTCAGCAAGTCGTCGATTTCTACAAGGAATCGATCCGTCGCGTTGATGCTTTACCAGGCGTGAACAAGACCGCTTTCGGCATGGTTGCTCCCTGGCGGGATGCCGGCACTTTCGGTCCCGGCTTGCAATTCTCTGCAGACGGTCACGTCCGTCCCCCCGGCGAAGAGGATCCTCGCGCGCAGATGCGCGTCATCTCTCCCGGCTTTTTTGCCGCCCTCGGCGTTCCCATCGTTGCTGGACGCGATTTCAACGCGCTTGATGGCCAAAGCAAGGAGCCCGTCGTCATCGTCAGCGAAACGCTCGCCAAGCGCATGTTCCCCAATCAGGATGCCCTCAATCGCCATGTTTTCTGGACGGATCCTGTGTTGAAATTCATCCCCGGCTTTAGCGCCGCGCCGCACCGCATCATCGGCGTCACCGCCGATATTGACGATGAACACGTCGTTCCTGGACCCACCCTCACCGTCTATAGCACCTTTGAAGAGGGTCCAATGTTTGGCGGCCGCCTCTTTATCCACACCAGCGTAAATCCTTATTCACTCGTTACCCCGGTCACGCGCATGATTCGCGACATGTCTGCCGAACAGCCCGTCGAGCATGCCGCCACTCTAGAAGACATCCGCGCCGAAGTCCTCACTCCGGATCGTCTCAACACCGTCGTGTTCGGTGTCTTTGCGGCCGTCGCGCTTGCCATTGCCTTGGTCGGTGTCGCGGGCGTGCTGGCGTTCTCGGTCAGCGCCCGCACGCGTGAATTCGGCATTCGCCTCGCGCTCGGTTCGCCGCCGAAGCGCCTCCTGGCCGGAGTAATCGCCGAAGGAGCCGTAATGGCCTTCGCTGGCGTCGTCGCCGGCGCCGCCGGTGGCTACCTGCTCGCTCGCTTTGCAGGCAGCGTTTTCCTGGACGTCAAGATGCCGGGCGCTTTGCCCGTGGTCATCTCTGCGTTCGTGCTGTTGGCCGCCGCCGCCATCGCATCGGCGCTGCCGGCAGCGCGCGCCGCGCGCATCGACGTCATGCAAGCGCTGCGAGCGGACTGACCTGCTGATGTTAGATTCGGCTGGCGGAGCGCATCGACGAGGCCCTCTTTAGTCAGGCCCGCTCAAGAACGTCCCCGACCGGGCGGAGCGCAAAAGCGAAACGGCTCAGAGGGAGCATCCTCTAAGCCGTTTCTTATCGACTAAGAATTTGGTTGCGGGGGTCAGATTTGAACTGACGACCTTCGGGTTATGAGCCCAATTTTAAATAGGCCCGTCTTTGCTTCTAAATGACCTACGTACATGATGTTCTGCCCATTTCATCTCTGTTCTTTGGTGATTTGTTCCCATTCTGTTCCCGACTTGTTCCCAACTTTTGGGGTGAACCCCTATAGTGAGATAAATTCTTTGGGCAAAATTCGCTCGTGGGGACTCGTAGCTACAATCGGTCTCGGTTGGCGAGCGAAACTCAAACAAAATTGGGAAACGTGGTGCAGGCGAATAGTGTTCTGTGAGGGATGCAACGTATTGGTCCTAGTCTGTCCCAAGGATCTTGTTGAGTTGTCGTCAACCTCGCCCCAATCGTGTTACTTCACCGGACCGCTTCGCGGTGCGGGTGCCGTGCTCCCCCGAACTACGAAGTCCGGTTCGACGATGATTTCTTTGGGATAGGGGTGCTTCACCGGAGCGTTAATGCGCTGCAAAACGGTCTCAGCGGCAAGGACGCCCATCTGACGGAGCGGCTGCTTGACGGTCGTTAGGCCGGGGTTCTGAAACGCGGCGCTTTGAATGTCGTCGAAGCCGACTACGGAAACGTCCTCCGGTATGCTTCGGCCTGCTTCACGCAAGGCCTGAGTTGCGCCGATCGCCGAGATGTCATTGAACGCAAACAGACCCGTGAATGGCTCGCCCGAGGCGAGTAGTTTCTGCGTGACCAGGTATCCGAGTTCGGGTGAGGACGATTCGCCCTCAAGTTGCGCCACTAACCGATTATTGATCTGGATGCCCAGCTCTGCAGCGGACCCGCATACTGAATCCCAGCGCACGGCGGTATCGGAGCTGAATTCCTGCCCCTTGATGAAGGCGATCTGCCGGTGTCCGAGCTTCATAAGATGTTCCAGCGCAAGAGTTGCGGCGCGTGCGTGATTGAGAACGATGTTTGTCACGCCGGGTAGATCCCGGTGGCCGGAGACCGCTACGACCGGGACCTGCACTCCTTCAGAAAGAGCAGTATCCACCGCGATCAGACCTTCCACCGCGCGTTGCTGCAAAAGGAGAGGATATTCTTCGATGAGCTCATTTCGATGACGGTGACTGACCACAAAGTAGAAATAGCCCTCCTGGAGCAGATGATCTTCAATTCCGGACATGACCAGCGCTGCGTACCCTTCACTGATTTCCGGCACAACCACGCCGATGGTGTAACTCCGCTGTTGTCGAAGCGACCTGGCGAGGTGAGTCGGCCTGTAATTAAGCTCTCGGGCAGCCGCACGGATCAATTCCTGCGTGCGCAAGGGAATCGATTTAGCAGCTGGAACGCCGTTCATCACGAGAGAGACGGCCGTCTTCGAGAGTCCCAGATGTTCTGCGAGAGACTTCAAACTAACGCTTTCCCTGGCGGGTTTTCGCACCTTAAAGGCCAGGGGAGATTTCGATCGAGGCATAAGATGTCTTGCTAAGTAGTCTCGCATGATGGACCGAACCGGGGCAAGCCCCAAGCTGGCCTTGACACAAGCCTGGGATACGCGTGTTTCAATTCCTTGAAACGCGACCTAAATCGGTTTAGCATGCTATGTTCGAAGTCGAGGTCGGACGCCTCATGAGACGTCCCTGGACCCACTTGAAGGTCATTGCCCGGAGAAGAGGTTTAATTGTTACAACGCTAGTTACCGTCGGAATCTCGAACGGGCGTGTCTGACCTTTGTTTCGACCGATCTGGCTGTTGACGATTCAAGACTTTCAAAAGGGGTTGGTTTTGGGGCGTGCTAGAAAAACTGGAGTGTCTAAATCGTGATTACCCTGTTGCTTCGCTCCGCAGTTGTCGCCGGCGCGTTGATGTGTTGTCAGCCGGCTCCGGCGCAAACCAAGTTTCCCGCCTCGGTACCCAGCACCGCCGCTGTTCGTTCAAGTCTGAGCGATGCAGGCTCCGAGAAAAAGGTTGAAGCACTCCTGCAAAAGATGACGCTCGAGGAAAAGGTCGGCCAGCTGGTTCAATACTCAGCTGGTCAACTGACGGGCCCCGGTACTGGACGGACGAATTATGACGACATGATCCGGAAGGGGGAAGTCGGGGCACTCGTCAACATTACGACCGCGCGCAACATGAATGCCTACCAAAGGATTGCAGTGGAGCAGTCCAGATCGCACATTCCTCTACTCTTTGGTCTTGACGTGATTCACGGATTTCGAACGGAGTTTCCTATCCCGTTAGGTCTGGCATCTAGCTGGGATCCCGAATTGATTGAACGAACCGCACGCGTCGCCGCGCGCGAAGCTTCTGCGAGTGGTATCCGCTGGACATTCTCCCCGATGGTCGACATCGCGAGAGATGCGCGCTGGGGAAGAATGGCGGAAGGATCCGGGGAAGATCCTTATCTCGGCGCAGCGCTGGCTCGCGCGTATGTACGCGGCTATCAGGGTGCCCGTCTAGATGCGACGGACAGCGTTGCGGCGTGCCCGAAACATTATGTGGGTTACGGCGCTGCAGAAGGCGGCCGCGACTACAATACGGTGGAACTTTCCGAACACACGTTGCGGCAATTTTATTTGCCGCCGTTCCACGCGGCGGTGGATGCAGGCGCCGCCACACTCATGAGTGCGTTCAATTCGCTGAATGGCGTGCCCGCCTCCGCAAATCCCTTGACCTTGAAGCAGATTCTGCGAAAGGAGTGGGGATTCGAAGGGCTGGTGGATAGCGATTGGACGTCTGTCGCAGAACTCGTTGCACATGGAATCGCGAATGACGGTGCGGCGGCGGCGCGCAAAGCTTTTCTGGCCGGGGTGGATCTGGATATGGCCAGCAGTCTCTACCATGAAAACCTAGCGCACCTCGTGCGCTCCGGCGAAGTGCCGGAGGCGGCGGTTGACGAGGCCGTTCGGCGTGTGTTGCGCGTAAAATTCGCGCTGGGCCTCTTTGAACATCCCTTTGCAGACGAGACACGCGAAGCAGGCGCGATGCTTCAGCCGGATAGTCTTTCCTTGGCGCGCACCGCAGCTGAGCGATCCTTCGTGCTGCTGAAGAATGTAAACTTTTCGGGCGGCGCGCCGGTCTTGCCGCTTTCCAACGAAACGAGAACGATTGCGCTGGTAGGGCCGCTGGCCGATGATCCCTACGACATGCTGGGTTCCTGGGCCGGGCAAGGCCGGCCCGAGGACGTCATCACGCTTCGAACGGCTCTCACGCAACGTGTCGGTGGAGATCGCGTTCGTTACGCAAAGGGAACCGAGATCATCGGCGGATCGGATGAGCAATTAGCCGAGGCCTTGAAGACAGCAGAACAATCCGACGCCGTGATACTCGCCTTGGGAGAAAGTGCACCTGAGATGACTGGTGAGGCCGCGTCGCGAGCGCATCTCGGCCTGCCGGGGCGTCAACAGCAACTTCTGGAAAAAATCGTGGCGACTGGAAAGCCAGTCGTATTGCTGCTCTTCAGTGGGCGTCCGCTAACCCTTCCGTGGGCATTTGAACATGTGCCCGCGGTTCTGGCCGCGTGGTTTCCAGGCGTGCAAGCGGGACCTGCCCTGGTGCGCACTATTTTTGGCGAGGCGAATCCGAGCGGGAAGCTGGTGGTGAGCTGGCCGCGGAGCGTCGGACAGGAACCTTTATATTACGATGCGCTGAATACGGGGCGACCGGCGGGCAACATTGACTTGACTCATCCGCCAAAAAACGGTGTTGAGAAATACGTTTCGCGGTACGTCGACGAACAAAATAGCCCGCAGTTCCCGTTCGGGTATGGGCTGTCGTACACGGACTATCGTTACGGAAATCTCCAGGTTGATAAGACGCGACTGAGTGCGAAGGCACTGAATGATGAGCTTCACGGCGGCGAGCGGGCCGCGGGTAGAGCCATGATCGTCAACGCGGAGATCACGAACACGGGGATAAGGGCGGGAGAGGAAACGGTCCAGCTTTACGTGCAGTTGCGCGGAACAAGCGTCGCGCAACCGGTTCGGGCACTGAGCGGATTCCAGCGGATCACGCTTGCTCCCGGCGAGACGAGAAAAGTGACGTTCGCGCTCGGAGCTGAAGCTTTCGCTTTTTGGAACGATCAAAACAAGTTCGCTGTTGAACCCGCGGGTGTCACTCTTTGGGTAAGCCCGGACTCGAGCCGTGGTTCCGAAGCGACACTTCAAATTACGAAGTAAGCGAGGATCCGCAAGTGACTGTCGACCGTTTTCTATCCCGAAGAGAAGTCATGAGGATCTGTGGGTTAGGTCTGCTCGCTTCGCCGCTTGCGGCACTGACTGGCTGTGGAAAGCGGGCCGCAACGTCTTTTGTAGAGCCCGCAGGCGCGCCATACGAGGGGACCGATGAGCAGCTTCTCGATGAGATTCAGCGCGCTGCTTTCAATTTCTTCTGGAATGAAGCGAGCCAAAAAACGGGCCAGGTAAAAGATCGTGCCCTTGCCAATGGCAACGATTCTCGAATGATGTCCAGTATCGCCGCAACAGGATTTGGCCTGACCAGCTTGTGCATCGGCGACCGGCGCGGCTACGGGAAGGCTCCTGAGATTCTCGAACGTGTGCGCAGGACGTTGCGGTTTCTCGCCAACGAGTTGCCGAACGAGCATGGATTCTTCTTTCACTTCATTCACATGGAGACCGGGCAGCGCTGGGAGAAGTGCGAGCTTTCCTCGATTGATTCTTCACTTCTGTATTGCGGTGTGCTGACAGCGCGGCAATACTTTGCCGACCAGGAGATCAAAGACCTTGCCACGAAAATATACGAACGCGTGGATTGGCCATGGATGCTGAATGGCGGTTCGACATTTTCCATGGGCTGGATGCCCGAATCCGGTTTCCTGAATGCCCGCTGGGAGCACTACTGCGAACTGATGATGATCTACCTGCTGGCGATCGGTTCGCCAACACATCCGGTGCCACCGAGTTCCTGGAACGCCTGGACGCGCCCGAAGATCACATACCAGGGGATCGAATACATCTCCGGTGACGATCCGATTTTCACACATCAGTATTCACAGGCATGGTTTGATTTTCGGAATGAGCGGGACGCCTACGCAGATTATTTTGAGAATTCCGTGAAGGCAACCAAGGCTCACAAGCTTTTCTGTTTGTCCCTGCACGAACGTTTTCCTGATTATGACGAAAATCTCTGGGGAATCAGCGCTTCTGATTACGTGAAGGGCTACACGGCATGGGGCGGGCCGTCGGTTCAAGGCGGGCCGCTTGGGCCCGTCGACGGAAGCATCGTGCCGTGCGCAACCGGCGGCTCGCTGCCGTTCTTGTTCGAGGATTGCATGCGCGTGCTGCGGAACCTTCGCGGGCGCTACCGGGACAAGGTGTGGACCAAATACAGCTTTGTGGACGCCTTCAATCCGCTGACGGGCTGGTATGACGCGGACGTACTGGGCATCGATCTCGGCATCACCATGCTGATGGCGGAAAATCACCGCAGCAGCTTCGTGTGGAATTCGTTTATGAAGAATCCCGAGGCGCAAGCCGCCATGCAGAAAGCGGGTTTTCGCTCGACGTGATCTGTGCCTGTGGCCCGTGAGGAAGTAAGGAGGTAACGAAGCAAGGAAACGAAGGGCCTGCGATCGATGGTCTGTGGCCGTGAAGTAGGGGGTGCCCACCCCTGGTGTTTTCGTGAAAGAGTCCGGAACTTGCTGAGAATAAACGGGATATGATTTTGGAGAGTGCAAAAGAGTCCGGAAGAGTTTGAAGGGAAAGAAGTTAGGTGGAAAAGTTCCGCGTTTTGCGGGGAATTGGCCGCAAGGCGGGGCGGGCAAGGACGTGGCTGTCGGAGATGGGGCACCCTATTCACAGTCGATATTATAACATGTCAGTAACATTTGTCAAGGAAAAGATAAGTGATTTGTTTGCTTCGGGATAGAGAGCCGTATTCCCGGGCCGACAACTTGGATTATTTGTTTGGGCAGTTTCCGGGGCGTTTGAACAATTCTTAGCAACTGGCGGAGTGTGCGTCTTGCATTCCTCAGGCCTAAAGGCCTGAGCTACAGGTTGGGAGGCTTTGGAGGGGCGCCGGTGCCGAGCTGTTTCTTGGTCAAACCCAAAGGCTGATCCCCATAGGCGGTGTCCGTCTGCTCGCTTTTATTTTGCGCACTCAGGCGCCTGAAGGTAGCGCGGGCGCGAACGGCGTCCTGCTTGCGACCGGCCTTCGCGTAAGCGTTTCCCAGAGCGAAATAAACTTCAGGGACATTGGGATGGGAACGTTTCGCAGTTTCCAATTCTGAAATGGCGCCGGAGAAATTCTGGGTGTCCAAGTAGAGGAGGCCCAGCAGGTAGTGTCCAAAAGGGCGTTGTGGGTCGAGTTTCACTGCCTGCCGGGCATACTTTACGCCGTCCGCGGAATCGAGCTGGTAGCGCACAGCTGCAATTTCCAAAAGCGAATTTACATTTCGCGGATCGCGTTTCAACTCGCGCTGAAACTCCTCGACGGCTTCGTCAGTCTCATGCGTTTCCAGCAGCAATCTTCCAAAGGCGAAATGCAAATTCGGATAGTCCGGGAATTCACCTGTCAGTTGGGCATACCTTTGTTTCGCTTGTCCGAAATCCTTCGCCGCCAACAGGGCCTCAGCCTCTCCCGCTCGCTCAATCACACCGGCGCCAGCAGTGCCCTCAGGGCTAGCTTCTTGAGGCTTCACCAGGAGTGCCGACAGGCCCAGCGCCGTGATCAATTCCTTCGTCCTAACTCCATCTTTCGCCAATTGATCCAGGGTTTCCTTTGCATCGCCAAATTTTCGCGTCCGCAACTGCAGCACGCCCAGGTGATACAGCGCCACCTTTCGCAATTGCTCGTCCTTGACAATGCCCAGCCGCTCCGCATCGAGCAAGTTTTTCAGCGCCGGTTCATCGTTGTGCAGCTCGAATTGGCACAAACCGAGCATAGCGTGGGCCGTGCCGTTACGGGGGTCCAGGGCGATCAGTTTTTCGAAGGCTTGCGCTGCGTTTGCGTGATGGTCCTGGTCGTACTCGAGGGTGCCCAGCGACCACCAGCCTTCCGCCCATTGGGGGCGAAGGGCAAGGGCTTGCTTGTACAGACGCGCGGCTTCGTCGAGGCGGTCGGCATCACGGGCGGTCGCAGCTCGCTGAGACAGAGAGTCAAAGCTGTTCGAGGACGGCTTTGTCTGCGCTGATGCGCCGCCGGAAAGGAGTATCAGCGAATGAACTAAGACGCAGCAGATTCCTCGCCGCTTCGCTCCTCGGAATGACAGTGTCAGGGGTCTTTTCAACAAGCTGCTAGGGCGCACGGAATGGAAAGGGGACTTGCGCACACCATAAGTGTAATAGAAAAGCGGCCAACGGTGGTGGACCCGAGTGCTCATTGGCTGCTTCTTGCGTTGTGAAAAGGAGGCGCGGCAGAAAACCGCGCCTCCGGCTCGACGAGCTAGAAGCTAAAACGTAGCTGGAACTCGACCACACGAGCGCCAAGTGCACCCTGAGCCTGGCCAAATCCTGTATTCGGAGTGAATGAGGTGATCGTGTTTGTAGTCGCGTTCAGAGTGATGTTGCCCAGGAACTGCTGAGAACCCAAAGGCGACAGATTCAGCGTATTAAACAAGTTGTAGAAGTTGGCGCGAATTGAGAACTTAGCGTTTTCGCCCAGGACCTTTATGGAAGGCAAACCAAAGTCCTTGCCTAGTGTGAAGTCGAAGTCATGATAGCGCGGCCCACGGAAGATGTTGCGTTGTAGACCGGGAGTTGGCGGCAGGCCGGTCGCTGACAACGTGGGGAGCGTGAAGTAGGCATTGGGATTCGCGGCCAATTGCGAGAAGTTCCCATACTGCTTCTCGAAGGTGGCGTTGCTGTAGTTGCTCCCTGCTCCGCCCGTATAGGCCGCTGGTTCGGTATTGCAGAATCCACTGTTGGGATAGATCAGGCTGCAGCCACCTATGTTGGACCCGGCTGGATAAACGACGTTTACGCCGTAAAAAGGCGTAAAAGGGAACCCGGTATGGTACGTGTAGATGCCGCTGAGCTGCCAGCCACCAAGGACCTTTTCTCTCCAGTCATGTGCTCCCTGGAAAATGCGGGGAGACCAGATACCGAAAGCCTTGAAGAAATGGGTTGCATCGAAGTCGCAGTGGCCATTTGAGGACCTAACGTTAAAGGGAAAGGGGTCAGCGTAGTAGTCCTGCGAACCGTGATCCATGCACGAACTATACGTGTACTGTGCGTCGATCTGAAAGTTCGTTGCGAACTGATGGTTGATCTGCGTGACCAGGGCACCGTAATGGCCGTTGGCGTCATTGGTGTAGTCATCGACGTTTTGCACGGCCGGATTCAGATTTGGAAAGTAAAGCCAGTCGAGGTTAACGATTTGCCGGGTAAAGTGGCGGCTCTGGCTGCCCTGGTATCCAACGGTGGCTACCCACTTGTGGCCAAGGTCGTACTGGCCCTCCAGCGAGTAGCGGTAAACAATCGGCGTAGGCAGGTTCCGGTCGAATGCCGTCAGGTTGACCGCCGCGCAAGTC
>Ga0137372_10005934_pt1 | contig 11886 bp, 11 predicted proteins | sample SagtaG_6_FD_104911 | JGI IMG/M metagenome (GOLD analysis project Ga0137372, IMG submission 104911) | Vadose zone soil microbial communities from Sagehorn Ranch, Mendocino, California, USA - Sage1_R_60_16 metaG | ecosystem: Environmental > Terrestrial > Soil > Vadose zone | place: USA...
CATCTGTCTTACCAGGGCTGCCTGGGTATGCGCATTCTTTGCCACGATAAGCAGACCGGATGTATCGCGATCCAGGCGATGCACAATCCCAGGCCGTATGTCGTCTTCCACAGCCATACTACCCTGCAAAGCAGGATAACGTGCCAGTAATGCATTTACCAGTGTGTCATCGTAATGACCGGGAGCAGGATGCACCACCATACCAGCCGCCTTATTCACGATCAAGAGGTCATCATCTTCATAAACGATATCCAGGGGCAATGCCTGTGGCCTGACCTCTTTCTGTTGCGAAGACGGAGTGCTACACAACACCTGTATCTCGTCATCAGTTCTAAGCACATAACCGGGCTTACTCGCCCGCCCATTGATAAGTACCGAGCCATCGTTAATGAGTTGTTGTACAGCAGTGCGCGAGAGACTACCCAGTGTGGACACCAGGTAACGATCGAGGCGCAGCCCCACCTGCTCGGATTGTACACGCCAGTTCCGCCTGGAGTCAGGAGTCGAATCAGTGTCTGGCATCCTGCTCCGTGGAGCGGAGTGTTCCGCTGGTTGTTGAAGAAGTCGTCGACTGCGTTGAAGACGCGCTCTCTTTCTTGTCATGACGGAAGCCGCCGAACAGGACAAGCGCAAAGAGCAGGACAACTCCTACAGAGATACAGGCATCAGCTATATTGAAGACAGCAAAGTAGTAGTTGATTTCAGGAACACGAAAGGAGATAAAATCCGTTACTACGCCGCCATTATGGGCTCGATCGAGCAGGTTGCCAAGCGCACCGCCAATAATCATGCCAAAGACGATTTTGTAGAAGAGCGAGCCTGTATTGATCATGCGTATATAGAGGTAAGCCACAACACAGACCGCTGCTGCAATGAGCACCACAAGCACAGCATTATTCGCGAAAACGCCAAACGCCGCTCCCCCGTTCTGAATGTAGTCAAGAACCAGGTAAGGACCGATTATCGGGATAGTGTTTCCGCTTCCTGGCGGTCCCATATGCGTCACCACCAGGGACTTTGTCCACTGATCAAGCAAAATGACCACAAGTACAGTGAACAATGCTACAGCATCATAAATACGCGCACGCCTGGCTGTCACGATCTTTTTATCCTTCTTTCTCAACAGTCGGTAGAATACAGGTATTGTACCACAGCGGGGTTTTTCTGTCACCATCGTCAAGTCTTGACATAACTTAATTTATTACTTAGTATCATCATTGGAGGCTGGGTAGGATTGTTACTCGGTCCCGCTATTCTCCCTGAGTTGCACGAGGTTATTGAGCGCTACGCCCTTAGACAACTTCACGAAGGGAGGTGATCCGTACATCATGCCATAAACACAACAATGGTAGTTTGTTAATGCGGACATAGTAGGCAGGCCCTCGCGGTTGAGAGTCGTACATTATACCCCTTACAATGAAGGAGGTAATCGCATGTCGCGCTATACACGCCCTACAGTTTTCGTTATCTTCACCACCCTTTTAGTGCTCCTATTTTCTGCCTGTGGAGGCTCAAGTTCAGGTGCTCCCAGCAGTACCACAACGAGCGGTCCAGTGAACCTGACCTACTGGTCCTGGATACCAGGGATGGATAAGCAAGTCGCTCTCTTCAACAAGACCCATTCCAACATTCAGGTCAAGTTGAACAACGTGGGTTCAGGCCCGGCTGAATACGACAAGTTGTATACGGCTATCAAGGCCAATAACGCACCTGATCTTGCCCAGGTGGAGTACCAACTCCTGCCGACGTTTGAGACAACGGGAGGGCTCCTGGATATCTCCCAATATGGCGCGAACTCGGCGAAAGATCTGTTTGTGCCCTGGACCTGGAGCCAGGTGACTCTGGGCAACGCTATCTATGCCATCCCACAGGATACCGGTCCCATGGGACTGTACTACCGGCAAGACATCTTCAACAAGTATCATCTTCCGGTGCCCACTACCTGGGCGCAGTACGCTGATGATGCGGCCAAGCTGCATGCCGCCGACCCGAATGAGTACATCACCGATTTTCCGCCCAAGCAGCCAGGACAGTTCGTTGGATTTGTGTGGCAGGCCGGAGGGCGCTTGTTCAGCATCAATGGCCAATCCTGGAAAGTGTCCATCAATAACCCTGCCGCCCAACAGGTTGCCTCCTACTGGCAAGATTTGATCAGCAAGAAGCTCGTCAAGACCGAACCGGACTTCGCAAATGCCTGGTATCACGACCTGCAGACCGGGGCGCTGGCTACCTGGGTCACGGCGGCATGGGGCAACGGTATCCTCGAGCAAAATGCTCCGCAGGCCGCCGGGAAGTGGCGGGTCGCTCCTCTCCCGCAGTGGCAGGCGGGTCAAAACGTCTATGGCAACTGGGGTGGGTCCACCACTGTTGTGTTCAAGAATACGCAACATCCCAAAGAAGCCACTGAGTTCGCCATCTGGATCTCTGGCAACGAGCAGAGTGAAGATCTGGAGATTACGGGGGGCGGAACCTATCCAGCGTTGCAAACAGCATTAAACTCATCCGCTTTGAATGGTCCCCAGACGTATTTTGGCAATCAGGACACCAACCAGGTGTTCAAGACGGCGTTCACGCATGTGGATGTCGGCTTCCAGTGGGGTCCGACCATGAATCAGGTCTACACCGACATAGGGAACAATTTCGCCAACGCTGTTAATGGTCAGGGCACTCTCACTGATGCACTCAATGCGACACAGCAAAGCACCGTCACTTTCATGAAAAAGCAAGGGTTTAGTGTCAGTTCCTGATGCATCTTCACTTGACCCTTTAGGGTTTCGTGTGTATACTTCCTTTCGGCTGGCTGACCGGAGGTAGGAGCGCAGCACCGTTGCCAGCCGAATAACGAGCTAGACTCTCCCTCTGAAAGGGCGGCAGGAACCTTTGTTCTTTTACGACCCGCTTGAGGGGACTGAAAAATCCTTGCGTGGAATGCTGCGTCGTCAACGCTTCTGCGCGGACCTCCGTCCAGCAGGTGAGAAGCCCCAGGAGTGAGCACCTCCCTCTAGACGAGGGAGGTGCTCGCCTTCTCTACGGGCACCTATAGAGGACCAGCAACACCTACAGTGACTACTCCCCTTGGGTTCGCAAACCCAGGGGCTTCTCAGGAGCGCTCTCCTGATGGCTCAGTCCGAGCCGAAGGATATTAAGAGCAGCGTTGTGGTCACGATCGAGCACCACACCGCAATGGATGCAGGTATGTGTACGTTCACTCAAGTCCTTGTGTGGTCCTTGACGCTCACACGCGCTACAGATCTGGCTGGTTTTGTAGGGGTTCACCAGAACCACGGTGGTATGCTCGGCACTCTCAGCCTTAGCACGCACCAGGGCGATAAACATGGCCCATCCAGCATCTTGTATCGACTTGTTCAGACCTCCCTTCGACGCAGCACCATTGGGGAGGAAGTTCCCTTGCTCGTCCTGCTTAGGCTTCGGGTGCCTGCTCATATTCTTCGGTTTGAGATCCTCAAACACGATCGTTTCATAACAATCGACAAGCGAGCGGGCTTCTTTGTGCAGGAAGTCTTGTCGCTGGTTGCGCATATGACGGTGGCACTTGCCTACCTGCCGCGCCGCCTTTTTGCGCCGATGACTGCCTCGCTTCTTCCGCGAGAGAACCTGTTGCTTTGCTGTAAGCTTGTCTTCTCCACGGCGAAAGTAACGCGGATTCTCGATCGTATCGCCACTAGAGAGGGTGGCGAAGTGAGTCACTCCCAGATCGATGCCTACTGCCTCATCCGTATAGGGCAGGCGGGGGCAGGCTGCTCCTTCGTAGGAGAAGACCACATACCAGTTGCTTGCTTCCCTCTTGATCGTGGCCGTCTTGATCTGACCTTCAACCTCTTGGTGCAATTTGACCTTGATCGTCCCGATGCCCGTGATCGTGAGGCGGGAGCCTTTGATCTTCCAGCCTGCATGATCGGGAAAACAAAACGAGTCGTAGTGTGATCTCGATTGATAGCGCGGGTATCCAGGCGTCTGTCCACAGGACACACGACGAAAGAACGCCTGGAACGCTTTGTCTACCCGACGCAAAACATCTTGAAGGACATGAGCACCAATGCCAGCATACTCCGGTCGGATCTCGCCTTTGAGTTCTGGCAGCGCATTGGCCTGATCGTAATAGTTCACACGATAGTCAGAAGCATGCTCTTTGCGCCATGTAGGATCATAGAAGTTGGGATGCTGCTTACACGCGTTCCAGGCGTCTTTTCGTTCCTGAAGCGCAGAGTTATACAACTCGCAACAACGAGCAAGTTGCCAGTCCAGCGCGTTGGCTTGGGCGGTCGTTGGGTACAGACGGTACTTGAATGCCTTCAAAGACTAGACTCCTTTCTGCGCTCACTGCTCCGCTCGTGCTAGCGAAGTAGCTCCTCGTCCACAACGAGGGCAACTTACTCAAGATGGGTTTGAACTCCTGCGCGTCGTGTGGAAGGACGTTATTCCTTTCACGCCCTTCACGACCTCAGCAGCACTATCGGAGGGCCATACTCTTACAAACAGGTGAATGTGGTCGAGCTGAACTGAAAGCCCAAGATGACCCCCCTTTTTCCTGACACTTCATCCTCACCAGCTCGGTCAAACGATCTTTCAGGTTGCCCGTCAGTATGGGCTTACGGCGACGTGGGCACCAGATGAGATGGTACACAATGAGGTGGACCCGGTGCTCGTCGCGTTGATACTCAAGCGTTTCCGTCTTTTCCATAGTTCTATTCTACTACAATAGAGACACCTTTGCGAACCGCGCAAGGGCTAAAGCCACGGGAAACCCGCCTATCCGCCAGGGTTGGAAATCCTGCGGTTTGCGGCGGGTTCGCCGAGATCGGATAACAGAAGTAGAAATCAAGTGGTCATGCCCTTGTGTTTCTGTGATGCTTACAGTAATATGTAATTGAGGCTTGTCTTCAGCAGAGGAGAATATCGGGAAGAACATTCTTTACTAATGACAATAGCTGTACATTATTCCTTAGTAGAGCTTGTAGGCAGTAGAGCCAGTAGCACTGATATCTTCTATTCGTCCGATCCTGAACAAAAAGAAGAGGTCTCTATGGGAGCTGAGGTCAACGCGCATTCGCCCGAACCAACCCCTCAAGAAGCACAAGCAACATTCCACCTCGCATTACAAGCAGCAAAGCAGCGTCAAACACTCGCGGATCAAGGTTTCTTTAATCACCCTCGCCGTACCTGTGACATAGAGCAAGAGATACAATGCCTCTCAGCGCAGACAGGCATGCCTATGAGCGGCGAAGCACTTATCGCGTCCAATACACTACCCTGTGCACGTTTCGATACTGTCACCTCCATCGTTGAATACGATGCAGCAGGTATAACGCCCCTCGAACGAGATGCGCTCGTGGGGCTTTATCATTCGCTTATACAACGTACCCGCTGCATGCAGCAGGTCCTGGCAGCTTCCGCAGCGGAGGCGATCATCGTCCCGATAGGCGTGCAGCCATTAGTAGAAGCCAATAGCTGGCAGGAGTGGATTGTGCCACAGCCAGGCATGCGACGACGCTATCACCTCATTGATGCAGCCACGCGGCAGGAAAATCCACACGGAGTCATCCGAATAGCAAGTCCAGACGGGCAGACCGTCTTTACGGAAGTTGCATCGTATATGGCGGTCATGATGCGCTGCGCGGGGACACAGTTTCATATCTCGGAGTGCTGTGTAGAGGAGGCCCTTGAAGCGCACACTATCTCCATCTTTATCACACCGATCATGAGTGCCCTGTTCGGCAACTCTCCCTTCGTCGGAGGAATAGACTCGGGGAGAACAAGCACCCGTATAGCCCTTTTTCTGGAAGGAGAGCCTTCACGAGCGGGTCTGCCACGCCCGTCCCATACCCTCTACCAATATTACGAACAACAGCTTTCCAGAGCCCTACCGCCGTTTGTGGTCACCGACGATCCACAGCAAGCCTTGACGCTCTCGCACGGAACCATCCATACCACCTCACGCATACAGGTTGATATGGCCAATGCTACGATCCGCAACGAGTTTCGCTGTATCGATGCCCAATCGCCCTTCCGCTCAATGCAAGCGTTCCTGCTCACGCTCGGTGCCATCGACGGCCTGCGAGGGCGCACGCTGGCAACCTACGAAGAGTCACGCTATAATCTACGCAAAGCCGTGTGGGGATTACACGCTCCTATGTGCCTGCAAGGAAGAGCGACCACGGCTCTGACACTGGCGAAAGAGCTTGTAGCTATCGCACAGACCACATTGCAAAAGAAGGGACTGGGCGAGCTGAGTCGCGAATTTCTGACGCCGCTGCTAGAAAACGAGCTTGAGGATGGCAGAACACAGGCAGATATCCTTAGAGAACGTGTCAAAAGTGAAGTAGAGAAGGGACGATCGTTCCAGCAGGCAATAGTCGAAGCCATGCGCGAATGCAGCACCAGGCGGTAATATACTGCCTCTGCTAGCCCGGCATAGCAAACATAATAGCAGAAGTAAGATCGTTCTCAAGGGATATCTTGTGGTATCTCTCAATTTTGCTTTGCAATAAATATATTCGCGCCACTGGGAATATTTTCAGTAGTACCATTGTTCTACTTTGTAGAAAAGTTGTGTTCCCCTTCTTCTCGGAGTAAGGCAAACACTTTTTTCATCGATGATGATTTCCTTCTTTCCATGAGGGAACGTCTTCCACTGGCCGCGTGTCCAACTACCCGATACATAGTTCTTCAGTACACTTTGACAGTTTTTATCCCTCCCAATAGCGACCATCGAATTTATGTATTGCCAATGACTCACCATATCCATCGGTTTCATTCGTAGTGAGGCCAGAAAGGATTTTTAATAATGCTTACTCAGATAAATAAACTCAAGCGTGCAGCCAGGTCCGCCTTTAACACATTCATTGCTCTCGCCCTGGTCTGGACCATGGTGGGCCTGGCACTTCCCTATGAAAGGAGGAGAAATGTATGTCGATATCCATGCCGCGATCAATAGTAAGAAGAGACGGACGCGCTCCTCTGCAAGAACCTGAAGAAATCATGGGGCCTGCCTCCACCGTTCCCAGGCGCGCCTCCCGCTTACGCCTGTTAAAGACGCCGCAGGAAACGGATGAAGTGGATAGTGAGAAAAAGCGTAATAGCAGCCGTCCCGATCCCGATGACCGTAAGGAGAATAGACGTTCTCCTACGCGACAACCTCGACAGAGAAACGTTCACTGGCTCATGTTAGTCGGTATTGGCATGACACTGGCCATTGTCCTTTACCTGCTCGGTGCGCTACTCTGGACATGGGGTCTGGGTATCCACGATGATTGGACGTATGGTACAACACGAACGTATCACCTGGAAGCAGTGGTCGGAGATAGCGATTCCCCTGCTCATCCAACTCATTTTGTAGCGATGAATCTACATGGCCAGGTCGATATCATCGAGCTACCTGCTGGTGATGTCGCCCATGCAAAAATCTATCCAGGGCCGCATCTGCCGTGGACGAACGCGGATAAAGCCGTCGTCACCCTGGAAGTGAAAGCTGTAAACGGTGACCATCGACCCGACCTGGTCATCCATATTCGGGGAGAGCCAGATCTCTTCTTCCAGCAACCTGCCGCCACTTTAGTAATGCTCAAAAGCGAATCAGGGTTCCAACCAATGGTCCAGGAACCATCTTAACTATGGAATGAACGATCAACCGACCACTGGCGGGCTTATAAATCGCGCCCCTACAGTGGTCGGTTAGTTGTGAGGGAAACTATTACCTTGTGGAACCGAACTGCTGCATGTGCTTGCGTTCTCGCTCAAGCGCATCAGCAGGGAAGGGTTTCTCGCCACCAATTGAGCGAGCGTTGAGCGTAAGTTCTGCCGCTTCTTCCATAATGATGATCAGTTGGGCTGTGGCAAGCGGATCACTACTGAAGGCCAGTAAACCATGATTGCCCAGCAGGACTGCAGGCACAGTCGGATGCAGTTGGAGTTGCCTGACAATATTTGTGACCGCTTCGCGTGACCCGCGCGGTGCCCATTCCGCGACGGGGATATCTTCCGTAATCCCAAAGCGCAGGAATGCCTCATAGACGCATGGCAACGGCTCATGAGCAAGCGCGAAACTTGTCACTCGCGGCGAGTGCGTATGAATAACAGCCTGCACATTGTTACGCTCTTGATAGACGCACGCATGCATGCCAATAATCTCGCGTGCGACTGGATCGATTGAACCTTCTACCATTTCGCCATCAAAGGTAACGACCGCCAGTTGCTCAGGCGTCAACTGCGTAATGTGACCAACCGAGGTCAACAGCATTTGCCCATTTTTCGGCAGGCGCACGCTCATATTCCCATGCCCGCTATGTGACATGACCCCAGATCGAAAGAGGAGATGCGCAGCCTGTACAAGTTGCTCTCTCGACTCAACATAACTCAATTGTGTCATCAGTTCCTCTCAATTCCAACTATACAGGTTGTGCTTGAATCAGATCGTATTTGAGTCGTAGAGCTCTTCCTGGCTGAGGTTGCGCTGCTCCAATCGCTCCTGGTCCTTCACACAACGAGCAGCCCAGGGGATAGCTTCCAGGCGCTTTTCAGGGATGGGCTGACCACAGACGACACACTTGCCGTAAGTACCATTTTCGATGCGCTTGAGAGCATTCTCCACCTCGGTCAACAATGCCCGTTCATTCACATCGATAGATTGTTCCTGCTGCATCTCCTGAAAATCTACCGCAGTCTCTTCGAAATCCTGCGGTCCCTCGCTGGCTTCAATAGGATCAACCGGAGTCGGATACGCTTCGGTCAGGCCGCCTATCTGCTGCTGCAACTCAGCACGTTTAGCTTCCAGGCGTTCTTTCATCTTCTCTATATCGATAGTCATTGCCAGGTTTCCTTTCTACACTTTCTGCAATGTACATTCTTCAATTCTATCAGATGGATGAAGCGATGCAAAACTTGATCGCCGTAGGGACACTTTTCTATCGCTCTGGTTATTAATAGAGTACACGTCACATAGCACACTTCGGTCTCAGCAACAACATTCGTCCTTTTCGCTATCAGACTTTTGCTGTATGTGCTATGCTGTATATGCAATATCACGCTACTAACTATACAATAAGGAAGCAGAGCATGACAGCACCACATATTCCACAACAACCGGGTAGCGAACCTGATGAGCAGGTCACAAACCCAGAAATAGAGCCGGGAATCCCATCGATCTTTAGCGATTTCGATCTCTATCTGTTTGGTCAGGGGAAACATTACCATATTTACGACAAACTTGGCGCCCATGTGCGCACGGTCAATGGTATCTCTGGTGTCAACTTTGCGGTCTGGGCACCCAATGCACGTACAGTCTCGGTAATCGGTGACTTTAATAGCTGGAATCGCAGTGCCACGCCAATGCATCTGCGCCATGTTGATCTGGGTGTGTGGGAATGCTTTGTGCCAGAATTGCAGATCGGCGCTATTTATAAGTATTCAATTTATTCTCGCTTCAACAACTATACGGTGGATAAGACCGATCCCTACGGATTTGCCACTGAACTGCGTCCCAACACGGCCAGTATCGTTGCAGATATCCATCAACACACCTGGCAAGACGAGTCCTGGCTGCAGCAGCGAGAACACTTTCAACCGCTCAGCGCACCCATCTCTATTTATGAAGTCCACCCTGGATCGTGGCGGCACATCCCAGAACGGCATCAAGAAGGTGCCGTTGAAGAAGATCGCTTTATGACCTATCGCGAACTGGCGCATGCATTGTCGGACTATGTGAAAGATCTGGGCTTTACGCATATCGAGTTGATGCCCATCACAGAATATCCCTTTGATGGTTCCTGGGGCTATCAGGCAACAGGCTACTTCGCGCCGACCAGTCGCTTCGGGATGGCAGAGGATTTCCAGTACTTTGTTGACTATATGCACCAGCAAGGCATCGGCATATTGCTCGACTGGGTGCCAGCGCACTTCCCCAAGGACGGAACTGCCCTGAGCTACTTCGATGGCACGCACCTTTACGAGTACTCAGACCCACGTAAGGGTGAGCATAGACAATGGGGAACCTACGTCTTTGATTACGGACGGAGCGAGGTCCGCAATTTCCTGATTGCCAGCGCACTCTTCTGGCTGCGCGAGTACCACATCGATGGCCTGCGCGTGGATGCAGTGGCCTCGATGCTCTATCTAGACTATATGCGTGAACCTGGCGAACGGATTACGAATCAGTACGGAGGTCGTGAACACCTGGAAGCCGTAGATTTCCTGCGCCAGTTCAATGAAGCGGTCTACGGGCAGGTCCCCGGCGCTATTACCATCGCCGAAGAATCGACAGCCTGGCCATTGGTATCACGCCCGACGTACGTGGGAGGTCTGGGCTTTACACTCAAGTGGAATATGGGCTGGATGCATGATATGCTGGAATATATGCACCTGGACCCTATTCATCGCAGGTACTACCACAATAACATCACTTTCTCGCTGATGTATGCCTATTCGGAAAACTTCGTCCTGCCGCTCTCTCATGACGAAGTTGTGCACATCAAAGGCTCAATGATTAACAAGATGCCTGGCGATCTGTGGCAGAGATTTGCCAACCTGCGCGCTTTCTACGGCTATATGTGGGGGCATCCAGGCAAAAAGCTGCTCTTTATGGGCGGCGAGTTCGGGCAATGGCATGAATGGAATTATAAAGAGAGTCTTGACTGGCACCTGCTTGAGCCACCAAGCGACCCCCGTCATGCCCAGCTCCATGACTTTCTGCGCGACCTGAACCAGATCTATCAGCATGAGCCAGCCCTAAATATACTGGACTGTGATCCTGCAGGGTTTTCCTGGATTGATCCGCACGATTCGGATAACAGCGTTATCTCATTTATGCGATGCAGCAAAGAAGCGAAGGATACACTGGTATTTGTATGCAACTTTACACCCGTACCCCGTCATGGCTATCGCCTGGGAGTACCAGAACCTGGCGAGTATTACGAAGTTATCAATAGCGACGATACACGGTACGGAGGTAGTGGCCTGGTGAACTCCCAGCCAATGCCGAGCGGACCCGTCTACTGGCAATCATGCCCGCACTCTATTCTGCTGACGCTGCCACCATTGGCAACGGTCGTTCTCAAGAGACGACTCGCTCCAGAAAATGAAAATGATTAGGAACTGATCAGGAGCAAGGGAGAGTAGCATAACGTAGAAGTGGCCTTTCGGTAGTTTTTTGTCCGTAGGATACCTGGACTTTGCACATTTTTGGGAACACTGCCAGCAGCGCACATGCCCATCACTGATCTGGCGATTGCTCAAAAGGAGTATGAGACGGCTTTCTCATAGCACTCCGACACGTCTAGCATTCGTGCGACGACGTTTTCTCGATTCTCCCAGAAACAGTGATGTTAAAAAACTTCTCCGTTCCGGAAAGCTCATTCCAAGGCATCGTACTCAGTGCCCTTCACAAGCCGTATGAAGGCACCTTCGACAGAAGGATGCTGAGGCTGAACCTGTAAAAAATGTGCAAAGTCCAGGATACAATGTACCATATTAAGTATTCCTGGGAGCAAAAAGGCGTAAGGTTATGAGATTTCGTCGTCAGTATCTACAACTTTCTGAGGATCTATAACGGGCAGGAGACGACCTTCTTTAATATGGAATGGAATACGCTCTTTAATTGAAAGACTTATCTGATGAGGGTCTCTTATCTCTGGCAGAAGGTTCCAATCTACCAATGTAGCCCCAGCCGTCGAGAATGTTTTTTTCATCATGTAAACATTGGGGTTGAAAATAACCATAGCTTGAGCTGTTAATGCACTATACCCACCTGGACTAATACTACTACCGTACTTAGTCGGGTAACTCGTAGAGAAATGGCTTGTGAGGCTCGCCCTCGATACACTCTGTGAGAGTGTCAGTGCACTCCTAAAGCCAACCTACATGATAAATACGGTA
>Ga0137372_10005938_pt1 | contig 11881 bp, 13 predicted proteins | sample SagtaG_6_FD_104911 | JGI IMG/M metagenome (GOLD analysis project Ga0137372, IMG submission 104911) | Vadose zone soil microbial communities from Sagehorn Ranch, Mendocino, California, USA - Sage1_R_60_16 metaG | ecosystem: Environmental > Terrestrial > Soil > Vadose zone | place: USA...
CCCACGGCTGCCCGAATGCCACACCACGAGAGGACACGCCATGCCTTCAGGGCCCTCGAACCCGCGCCGGTCACCGCATCGCTCGGCAGCGGCCGCCGTCGCCGTCCTGGCCGTCACAGCAGTTGGACTGGCCGGATGCTCGTCCAAGAGCACGACCAGCGGCGCCTCCACCGAGAACGGTGTCACCACGCTGACCCTGTGGACACACAACGGTGGCAACAACGTCGAACTGGCGATCAACAAGAAGGTCGTTGCCGACTTCAACGCCAGCCAGAGCAAGTACAAGATCCAGCTCCAGTCGTTCCCGCAGGCGTCGTACAACGATGCCGTGACCGCGGCGGCGACCGCGAAGAAACTGCCGTGCATCCTGGACATCGACGGCCCCAACGTCCCGAACTGGGCCTGGGCGGGTTACCTGCAGCCGTTGGACCTCCCGGACAGCACCTTCGCCGACAACCTCCCCAGCACGCTGGGCAAGATCGACGGCAAGGTCTACAGCTTCGGCTTCTACGACGTGGCGATGAACATGACGGCCCGGCGCTCGGTCCTGCAGAAGCACGGCATCCGGATCCCGACCGTCGACAAGCCGTGGACGGGTGCGGAGTTCGACCAGGCCCTGGCGAAGATCAAGGCCGGCGGTGGCTACACCTATCCGCTGGATCTCGGTACGGCGGGAACCGGCGAGTGGATCCCCTACGCCTACTCGCCCATGCTGGAGAGCTTCGGCGGTGACCTGATCAACCGCACCGACTACAAGTCCTCGAACGGAACGCTGAACGGTACGGCGGCCTTGGACTGGGCGCACTGGATGCAGAGCACCATCGCCAAGGGCTACGCCGCCAAGAAGTCGGGCAAGGACTCGACCGCGGACTTCGTCAACGGCAAGACGGCGATCATGTGGAACGGAAGCTGGTCGGCGGACGCGGTCGCGAAGAAGTACGGCAGCGACGTGCTGTTCCTGCCGCCGCCTGACTTCGGTCACGGCCCGAAGATCGGCGGTGCCTCGTGGCAATGGGGTATGAGCGCGCAGTGCGCTGACAAGACGGGTGCTGCCGAGTACCTGAAGTTCTCCGCTCAGACGAAGTACTACGTCGACTACTCGAAGGCGCTGGGCCTGATCCCCGCGAACGTGCAGGCCGCGGCGCAGATTCCGGAGTGGGCGCCCGGCGGCAAGTACCGGGTGTTCCTGGACCTGGCCCAGAAGTTCGCCGAGGTCCGGCCGGTCACCCCGGCGTACCCGTTCATCTCCTCGACATACGCCAAGGCAACGCAGGACATCATCAGCGGCGGTGACGCCAAGTCGATCCTCGACAAGGCGGCCGACCAGATCGACAGCAACCTGAAGTCCAACGGCTTCTACCAGAACTGACATTGGTCCGGGCGGTGCGGCGAAACCCGGCTCGCCGCACCGCCCCTCGAGAGGGGAGCATCCATGTCTGTCACGACCGCTGACCCGCGATCGCCGGAGACGGTGGGACGCCGTGTTGCCGCGCCCCGGCGCGACGGACGTCGTCGATCGGCTCGATGGCGTGAGTCCCTGGTCGGCATGGCGATGGTCTCGCCTGCAGTCCTCCTGCTGCTGGTCTTCTTCGCGGTCCCCGTCGGCCTCGCGTTCGGGTTGGCCTTCACCAACGCCCGGCTGATCTCCCCACGCCCGGCACACTTCGTCGGCGCCGACAACTTCATCACGCTCTTCGGCGACAGCCAGTTCTGGAAGTCGTTGCGGAACACGGCGTACTTCGCGGTGGTCGTCGTACCGGTTCAGGCCGGACTCGCGCTGGTGCTTGCTTTGTTGGTCAACGCCAAGGTGCGGGGCCGCAACTTCTTCCGCACGGTCTACTTCCTGCCGGTCGTCACGTCGATGGTGGTCATCTCGCTGCTGTGGGAGTTCATCTACCAACCCGACGGGCCGCTGAACAAGCTCATCTCCACGATCACCTTCGATCACTGGCACGGGACCGACTGGCTCGGCAACCCGAGCACCGCGATGCCGGCGATCATCGTCATGTCGATCTGGCAGGCCGTCGGGTTCCACATGATCGTGTGGCTCGCGGGACTGCAGACCATTCCGGCGGAGCTCTACGAGGCCGCGGCGCTGGACGGTGCGTCGGGATGGCGACTGTTCCGCACCATCACGTGGCCGACGTTGGCCGCGACTCGCACGTTCATCCTCATCACGATCACCATCGCCGCACTCAGCCTGTTCACCCAGATCAACGTGATGACCCAAGGCGGACCGCTCGACAGTACGACGACCGTCGTCTACATGGCGGTTCGCACCGGCTACGAGCAACAGTCGACGGGCTATGCGGCGGCGGTCTCCCTGGTCTTCTTCGTGCTGGTGCTGACCGTCTCCGGCATCCAGCGCTTCCTCACCCGAGAGAGGGACTGACATGGCGTCTGTTGCCAAGGTGGCGGGTCGGGTCGTCCGGGCCGGGCTGGTCGTGGTGTTCGCGTTCCCGATCGTGTTCATGCTGGTGTCGTCGTTCAAGCCGGATGCGCAGATCTTCGCCGACATGACGTCGCTGCGCGCGTACCTTCCGACGGGCCACGTCTCGCTGGACAACTATCGCGGGGTGTTCGAGCGGGTGCCCGCGGCGCGGATGCTGCTGAACTCGATCGGCATCTCGTTGATCACCGTCGTACTCGGCATCCTCATCAACAGCATGGCCGCGTTCGCGTTGTCGCGGGTACGGTGGCGCGGTCGGCAGGTGGTGCTGACGGCGTTGATCGCGACGCTGATCGTGCCGTTCGAGACGTTCGCGCTGCCTCTGGTGTGGTGGGTGAACAAGCTGCCGTGGTTCGAGCTGCACGGGTTCTCCCTTGCGCTGACCACGGGCTGGCTCGACACCTATCAGGTACAGATCCTGCCGTTCGTCGCGAACGCGTTCTCGATCTACCTCTTCTACCAGTACTTCAGCACCATCCCGAAGGACCTGGACGAGGCCGCCCGGATGGACGGCGCCGGCTGGTTCGGGATCTACCGCCGGGTGGTGATGCCGTTGAGCGGCCCGGCCGTCGCCACCGTGGCCATCCTGACCTTCCTGCCCGCGTGGAACTCGTACCTGTGGCCGCTGATGGTGGTGCAGACCGAGGACCTCAGGCCGGTGATGGTCGGGATCTCCTACTTCTTCCAACTCAACGTCTCCTGGGGGCAGATCATGGCTTACGCCTCGATGATCACCGTGCCCGTGCTGGCGCTGTTCCTGGCGTTCCAGCGGGCCTTCATCGCCAGCATCGCGTCGGCGGGTGTGAAGGGGTGACAGCTGAACGCTTCCGGCCCGGGTACCACTTCAGCGCGAGGAGGAACTGGCTGAACGATCCCAACGGTCTGGTCTGGTACGACGGCGAGTACCACCTCTTCTACCAGCACAACCCGTACGGCACCGACTGGGGCCACATGTCCTGGGGCCATGCCGTCAGCCCCGACCTCGTGCACTGGACGGAACTGACCCCGGCGATCGTGGCTACCGACGACGAGCACGTATTCTCCGGCAGCGTCGTCGTCGACCACAGGAACACCAGCGGGCTGGCGATCGACGACCGGCCCGCCATGGTGGCCGTCTACACCTCCGCCGACCCGGTCACCGGCTGGCAGGCGCAAAGCCTCGCCGCCAGCCACGATCGCGGTCGTACCTGGCACAGGTACGACCGCAATCCGGTGCTCGACATCGGATCGGCGGACTTCCGCGACCCCAAGGTGTTCTGGTACGAACCCGACCGTTGCTGGGTGATGGTGGTCGCGCTGGCGGCCGGACACATCGTGCAGTTCTACGCCTCCGACGACCTCGTGAACTGGCGTCATCTCAGCGACTTCGGGCCCGCCGGAGCCTCGTCCGGACTATGGGAGTGCCCTGATCTGTTCCCGTTGACCATCGACGGGCAGACCGTGTGGGTGCTGGTGGTCAGTGTCGCCACCGGCGCCGTGGCAGGTGGTTCCGGAACGCAGTACTTCCTTGGCCACTTCGACGGCAAGAGCTTCGTCGTACAGGATCCAGGCCACGACGGTGAGGTTGGTATCGCGCCGGCGACGTGGCTTGACTTCGGCGCCGACTACTACGCCGCTGTGTCGTACGGCGATACGCCTGACGGTGAGCGCGTCCTGATCGGCTGGATGAACAACTGGGGGTACGCCGCCGCAACGCCGACCGAGGCCTTCCGCGGATCGATGTCCTTTCCGCGGGTCCACCGGTTGGCGCGAGTCGCCGGGCGGCTCGTCCTGACGCAACAACCGGTGCCGGCACTCGAGAGCCTCCGAGGCGATTCGTTTGAGTACGGCGATCTGGAGCTGAACGATGGCGTCCACGAATTGCCGAACCACAAGTACGGCGAGCAGTTGGAGCTCCATGCCACCTTCAGGCCAGGCACAGCTGAGAGGTTCGGCATCCGGCTTCGGGAGACCGAGGTGGGATACGACATCGCCGAAGGATCCCTCTACCTGGACCGAACAAAGGGCCAGGTCGGTGTTCATCCCGACTTCGCCGCCGTGCACAGTGCGCCACTCGGCCTACACGACGGGACGGTGGTCATCAGGCTCCTCGTCGACATGGCTTCCGTCGAAGTCTTCGGCGGGATCGGTGAGGCCGTCATCACCGACCAGATCTTCCCCCAGTCGGGCAACCACCGGATCGAACTCTTCGCCGAGCACGGCACCGTCGCCATCGAGCAACTCCGCCTGACCACCCTGCCATCGACCCTCTGAGTGCCAGCGTGTGAGTTTGTCCGGGTTGAGCACGATCCAGACGGCTGTGATGTGGGAGTCGGCGACGCTGAGGCTGACTACGGCGACGGCTTGGCCGGTGCGGCGGAGTACCAGGCCTGTTCGGCCGTTGACGGACTCGGTGGTCAGGACTGTGCCGGGCTGACGGGTCAGCAACGCGGGCAGGAAGCAGGCGACGTTGTCGGCGCCTCGGACCGGTTGCGTTGCGGCTCTGACTATGCCGCCGCCATCGGTGACGACGATCGCATCATCGGCGAGTGTGTCTCGCACCGCGTCGACGTCGCCGGCGGTACAGGCGAAGGCGAAACGCCGCACGATCGGGTCGTCGTACATCACGGCTCAGAAGGCGGTGATCTTGGCGGGGTTCATCATCCACAGCACCTGGTGGATGCCCTCGGCTGACGCGTCCACGGCCAGGACCGCGAGGGTGCCGCCGTCGTGGCGCAGGATCGCCACCGCCTGTCCGTTCGCCGTACTCAGCTCCACCTCGACACCTGCCCAGAACTTCTGCGCGAACGCCTTGTGGAATTTGGCCACGCGCACCAGGCCCACCACTGGGAAGCGAGACGCACGTACGGCGCCGCCACCGTCGGAGTAGCTGATGACGTCGTCGGCGAGCACCTTCTCCAGGGCCGCCAGGTCACCGGTGCGAGCCGCGACGACGAACGCGGTCAGCAGTTCGCGCTGCTCCTGATCGGTCACCGGATTACGGCGTTCGGCCACCAAACGTTTGCGAGCTCGACTGACCCACTGACGTGTCGCCGCTTCGGTGGCTTGGAGGATCTCGGCGATCTGGCCGTACGGGTAGTCGAACGCCTCGCGCAGGATGTACGCCGCCCGTTCGGTGGGTGAGAGTTTCTCCAACACGAGCAGTACGGCGAACCCGAGCGCCTCGTTGTGCTCGGCGCCGAGGTATGGATCGGCGCTGGTGTCCACCGGTTCGGGGAGCCAGGGACCGACGTAGGTCTCGCGGCGGACCCGCGCGGACTGCATCGCGTTGATCGTGAGCCGCGTGATGGCCGTCGCCAAGTAGGCGGCGGGATTCGTAACGGCGCTGCGGTCGCTGGTCTGCCAGCGCAACCACACATCCTGGACCAGATCCTCAGCCTCAACAGCGCTTCCGAGCATCCGGTACGCGATGCCGAACAGCCGAGGCCGCACCTCCGCGAAGACCGCGGCGGCATGCTCGAGGTCATCGGCCTCAGCGCGCAGTGGGATCGTCGCCTTCCATGGCTTGGACGGCGCCCAGCAGGTTTCGGAAACCCGCCTCTTCTCGCTCTACGTCGGCCGGGTCGAACTGCCAATCTGCAGCCGGGCCCGGATCCGAAGGAGTGGATTCGACCATCGTCAGGTCAGCCTCCACCTCGATCTCCAGGTCCAGCAGGAATTCAGGCTCGCTCATGTTCTTCTCCCAGGTCTCAGGCCGGTCGTCAGCTAAGACAAGACAGCCCTCCAACCTGTGACAGCTCTGCAGAACTCGGTCTACGGTCTGAAGTGTGAATGTCGACGACGGACTCGAGCTCGTCAAGCAGTTGGGCGCGCGGGACTTCTGGCTCGCCGTACTGGTCACGCAGCGTCGGTCCGGTCAGCCGGCGACGTCGGTGGTGAACGCCGGCGTCCTGCGTCATCCGCTGACGGGAGAGCGTGTCGTGGGTTTCGTCGCACAAGGAGGTACGGCGAAGCTTCGCAATCTGCGGCGGGTTCCGGAGGCGACGCTGGTGTTCCGGGCCGGCTGGCAATGGATCGCGGTGTCCGGTCACGTCCAACTCGCCGGTCCCGACGACCCGATGCCCGGCCTCGATGCGGACGGGCTCCGCCAGTTGCTCCGGGACATCTACCACGCCGCCGGCGGCGTGCATCCCGATCTCGCCGAGTACGACCGCGTGATGGCGACCGACCGCCGAGCAGCGGTCCTGCTGACGCCGGAACGCTTCACCCCGAACCAGGCCGACGCCGACCGCGAGGAAGTCGACTGACTCTGTCAGCGCGGGAAAGGACCCCAGAACGGCGAGTAGTCGTAGTAGCTGTAGACGTCCTCGAAGTAGTGCCGTTGCGGTACGACGTCCGGGTCGTACACCGGCCCGCCGGCAACGTCGGTCCGCGCCGGTGAGATCTGTACGGCGTCCTCGTCGACCCGGCTGATCGCCTCGACCGGGACCAGTTGTTTCTTCTCACCGAGGCCGAGGAAGCCGCCCGAGCCGACCTCGAGGAAGCGGACCCGCCGCTCGCCCTCGTCGATGATGAGGCCGTCGACCGTACCGACCTCGTCGCCGTTGCGATCCACGACGTTGCGGCCGCGGACGTCATCCGCCGGATCGGCCAACTCGAGGCCGACATCCGCGAGCCGTACCAACGTGTGAGCGGCGTTCTCCCAGCTGCCGTCGCGATCCCAGCTCATCCTCGGTTCGTGGGTCATCACGTAACTCCCCTCGACTCGGTGCCACCGGCCGACGACACCGTGCGAGCGTTCATCGGTCGGTGGCATCAGCCCGGTACCCCAAGTCCGCCAAGAGGATTCAAAGACCGAGCATCCGACGGCCGACTGCGGCGATCGTCGCCGGGTCGGGATCGGCGAGGACGGCTGCGACGTGGCCGTCGGGCCGGATCAGCCAGACCTCGCCGGTTCGCGCACCAAGGGCCGCGCTCAGTGCGCCGCTGTCGTCGATCGTCTCGAGGCGCACCACCCGGCTCGGCGCGTCGATCGCGTTCTTCAGCGCCGGCGAAACATCCTGTCCGGATGTCGTGATGGCGAGCACTCCGTCGCGGACGATCTCACGCAGCCGGGTGACGGTACGCCGATCCGGGTCATGGATCGGCGCATCCGGCACCAACACCCCCGGGCAGACCGCAGGCGACTGCCCACGCGCCGGCCGACCACCGAACGGCCGGGTCGGATCAGCAGTGGTCAAAGGCGAATCGACGTACCAGAAGGGTTCTGCCAGCCGACCGGAATCGACGCGAGACCGAGCGTCCGGATCGGTCATAGCGGCCTCCAGCACCTGGTGCCGTTCGCGTACGGCGGCCTCGCCGTGCGGCACGAGGAATCGCATCGTGGCGCTGGTGACGTCGAGGTTCTCCACCGCGGCCGCATGCCGCTCGTCGTGGTAGCTGTCGAGCAGCGTCTCCGGCGCCCATCCCCGCAGTACGAACGCCAGCTTCCAGGCCGCGTTCTCCGCATCCAGCACGCCGGAGTTCAGCCCACGCGCACCGAATGGCGCAAGGAGGTGAGCGCAGTCGCCGGCCAACAGCACCCGCCCGACCCGCATCCGATCCACCAGCCGGGCCTGGAACCGATACACCGACCTCCACACGATCTCGTACTGCCGATCGCCGATGACCTTGCGGGTCCGGGCATCCAGTGCCCCGGTGCGTTCCTCTTCGGCGAGGTCGTAGCCGGCCGGCACCTGCCAGTCGATCCGGTACGTCGAGTCCGGGCACGGATGGATGAGGACCTGCCGGCCGGGATTCCACTCCGGGTCGAAGTAGAACCGCCGCTCCCTCTCCCAGCCCGGCAGGTCCGCGCGGATGTCGCAGATCAGGAACCGATCGTCGAACGACTCCCCCTCGAACCGCACCCCCAGCTGATCCCTCAGCACACAATGTCCGCCGGTGGCAGTGATGACGTACGACGCTTGCACGGCGACTTCACCGGCGTCGGTGGCACACGTCAAGGTCACTGCGTCGGAGTCCTGGTCGATGCGGATCACGTCGTACGCCCAGCGAACCTCGATGAGTGGCTCTGCGGCGATCCGTTGGTCGAGGAGTTGCTCGGTCCGGGACTGCGAGATGTTGACGAACGGGGGCAGCGGCGAACTGCCGGGATCCACGAACGACCAGGCGAACAGCTCGCGGTCGCGGTAGAAGGTACGGGCGGTGGTCCAGGTCAGCCCCTCGGCGGCGATCTCCGGCACACCCGCCGCGGCCCACACGTCTAGGACGTCGCGCTGTTGGCAGATGGACTTGGACCCGACCGCCTCGCGCGCCGTGCGCTGATCGAGCACGACCACGGTGATGCCCCACCGCGCGAGCAGCAAGGCGGCGGTCTGACCGACCGGTCCGTTGCCGACGACAACGACTGCGTGCATCTGGATCAGTCCTGCAACTGGGCCCAGACCTCGCGGTCCCGTTCGGCGGTCCAGATCCGCGGCCAGTCGATGCCGTCGAGTTCGTCCCAGAGCCGGGACACGTCGAACGGCAGGCAGTGCTCGAAGATCGGCCACTGCCCGAACTTCGGCGCCAACGCCTCGTGCGTCGCCTCGAAGGCCTCGCGCAGCGTGCCACCACGGGCGTGTACGGCGCCGACCCGGTCGCGCATCACCAGCAGGAACTCGCGGGTCTGCTCGATCGCCGCATCGACGGCGTCCCGGCCGCGCGGCACCGCGCCGCGACCGCCGATCAGCGCCTCGGCCCCGAACACCTTCACCCGATCCAGTGTCCCAGTCGACCAATCGGTGTGGAACGCATCGCCGGTGTAGAGCGCCGCCTGCGCCTCCACCAGGTCACCGGCGAACAGAATCCGGTGCCGGGGAAGCCAGGCGACGATGTCGCCGGCGGTGTGTCCGCGTCCGCAGTACTGCAGAACCAACTCGCCTCGGTTGCCGCCGAGGTCGATGGTCAACCGATCGGAGAAGGTGACGTCGGGCCACGTCAGTCCGGGGATCGACTCAGGCTCCTTGAACAGCCGCGGCATCCGGCCGAACTCCGACTCCCAGTCCTGCTTGCCGCGTTCGGCGACCAGCCGCCGCGTCTGCTCGTGCGCGATGACGACCTCGGCCCCGAACGCGCTCGCTCCCAGCACCCGTACGGCGTGATAGTGGCTCAGCACCAGGTATTTGACCGGCTTGTCAGTGTGCTCGCGCAACTGGGCCAGCCACTCGCGCGCCGCCACCGGCGTCGCCCGCGCCTCGCACGCGACGACGAAGTCCTCGCCCTCGATCGCCACGACGTTCGGATCACCCTCGGCGGTCAGCGCGTACACGCCCTCCGCCAGCACCTCCAGCGTCTCGGTCTTCGCACCCAGATCCGCCGACGACGCAAACGGCTTGACCATGTCCACTCCTCCCGAGCCCCGCTCCCGCCACTCTCCCACCCCCCAACGCCTAGGAAAGCAGGAGGAGGTGTTCACGCGCTCAGCGAGTCACGCCGATTGGTTGAGCCATGGATGGCTCATCAGGGCATGCCAGGCGATATGCCATGGAAAGAGATGAATGTATTTGTCGCCTGTGCCCGGCTCGTGTTGGCGGTAGACGTCATCGCCGACTAGGACTGTTACGCCCCAGGTGGTGAGGTTTGTCAAGGCTAACTGGATTGCGGGGAAGCGGATTTGGGCGTAGTTGGAGAACGGCATGGCGACCACCGGTTGGCGTTTGCCTACGGCTTCTACCAGGAGGCCGAGGGGGAGAGTGTCGGAGATGCCGGCGGCCCATTTGGCGAGGCTGTTGCAGGTGATGGGGGCGGCGATCATGGCATCGGCAGGCGGCAAGACGTCGGGGGCATCCGGGTCCTTGTAGGTACTGCGGACCACGTGGCCGGTCTTGGCGGCCAGGGCTTCGGTGTCGATGAAGCGGCGGCCATCGGGCGAAGCGATGACGCAGACTTCCCAGCCGTCGGCTTGGGCCAGGTCGACGAGTTTGCCGACGTCCCTCGCTGCTGGGGAGCCGGTGACGATGGCGTACAGGACCGGCCGGCCGTTCTCGTTCATGGTCTCCGTCGTTCTCCACTCAGTGGCGGATGCCGCACCAGGCGGCGAAGCTCGCCAGAGTGGTGGTGGTTCGCGAGTCGCTGACGGCAAGCGACTGTACGGTCTCGCGCACCTGTGGGTGGTACCGGGTCAATTGTGGTGCAATTCGGCGCGCCAACTGCAGTGAGTCGAGTGCTCGCTTTCGATCGCCATGGAGGAGCCAGGCGCGGGAGAGATCGATCCAGTAGTGACCCGATCGACTTGGTGCGGTGTTGTCGGGCAGGCGGATCGCCGCTGCCCGGCTTACCGCGGTTGTGCCGTCTGCCAACTCCACGGGTACGGCCACGCGATGGATGTCGATGTTGGCGGCGCTGAATTTGGTGCCGTAGTAGTTCGCTAGCTCCTGTTCGGGCGCGGCCAGCCGGACCGCTTCGCTCAGATGCCCGTGTGCGAGGTCGGTGTCAGTCATCCGGGCTCCGATGATCGAGGCGCGCAGGTGGAGCGCGCCTCTTACGGCGTTTGCGGCGGACGGATCTGATGATTCGTCGACCATGTGGTTCGCGCGACCGATTGCACGAAGGCCGGCGCGGTAGGAGCCGTCGAAGAGAAGGATCAGGGCGTGGTTCCACTCCGCGGTCGCAGCGCGCAGCGGGTCGCGGCCGCGGTCGGCCAGCCGCCGGGCGCGTTCGTCCGCGAGGTGTGCCAGATCCAGATGTCCAAGTCGGTAGAGGCCGATCACTGCGAACGAGTAAGCCGACGCAAGGAGTTCGGCAGCGATCGCCTGCTGCGCGATGGGGAGGTCGTTGTTGGCTCGGTGTAGGTGCCTCAGAAGATCTGGCAGTGCTCTGGCCACCTCGGCATGCTTCGTTTTGCGATCCCATTCCTTGAGCTGAGCGACCTCGGCGCGCAGCTGATCGATACCGCGAGTTGGTACGTCGAGATCTGCATCATCACCTTCCACGAGCGCCTGGCGGAGTGCCGGTACGGCGGCTTGGTCGGAAGCTGGGCTCGCGTTCCAAGCGCCGTACGGCTGCTCGGTGATGTCTGTGACGTTGACACCAAGGGCACGAGCGATTGCGGCGACCATCGCTGGACTCGCTGCGCGCTCACCACGTTCTATCTTCCGGACGGTCGAGTAGGAGACATTCGCGCGTATCGCGAGCCCGGTCTGCGTGGCGCCGTGGATCTTGCGCAGCTCGGCGATCCGAGACCCGATGCGAGTCGCGCTCTGCTGGCTCATCGGCCTGCACCTCCGTCGCCGGCGCTAGTGGCAGTTGTGTGGCAGTTCAGGACTCCGCCTGCCGTCAGGATCAACGGTACGCGACGGACCGGTTACAGGGAGGGGTGCGAGGTTGAACGTACTGAGCGAGGATCAGATCAGCGAGTACGTCGCACGATGTCCCGAGGAGAATCGGTGGGCGTTCGAGGGCTGGCTCCGTGGAGAGCGTCAACTAGATGGCGACTTGATCGAGCACGAACGG
>Ga0137372_10005941_pt1 | contig 11875 bp, 10 predicted proteins | sample SagtaG_6_FD_104911 | JGI IMG/M metagenome (GOLD analysis project Ga0137372, IMG submission 104911) | Vadose zone soil microbial communities from Sagehorn Ranch, Mendocino, California, USA - Sage1_R_60_16 metaG | ecosystem: Environmental > Terrestrial > Soil > Vadose zone | place: USA...
CATCGAGCCGTTCCAGGCTCCCCAGCAATTTGCCCGCGCGGGCGAGTCCCGCCGTCTCGAGGGTCTGCTCCAGCTCTCGGCTCAGGCGGCCGAGCTCGTCGGCGTGGGTGAGACGCTTGGCCTCGACCTCGAGGGTCTCGTCCTCGCCGGCCGTGGGCGCCACGCGCGTGATCTCCTCCACGACGTGGCGGAGGTAATCCGCCTTGCGCCGCACCTCATCCTGCCGATCGTGCAGCTCGCTCTCGCGGCGCTCGAGCGCGCGCAGTCGCATCGAGGCATCCCGGACGGCCACCGCCTCCACCGCCGCATCGCTGTAGGCGTCGAGGATGTCGCGCTGGGCATCCGCTCGCAGCAGCGATTGCGTCTCGTGCTGGCCGTGCAAATCGACGAGCAGGGCGCCGAGCTGGGCGAGCACGCCCACGGTCGTGGGGCTGCCGTTGACCCAGGCGCGGGACTTCCCCTCCCCGTGGACTTCGCGCTTGATGACGAGTCTCCCGTCATCCACATCCACCCCCAGGTCGGTCAGGGACGGACGGAGACGGACGGAGACGGGCGGAGCCAGCTCGAACGCCCCTTCGACGACCGCCTTCGCCGCCCCCGTGCGCACCACGTCCGACGACGCGCGCTCGCCGAGCAGCAGGGCGAGGGCGTCGACGAGCATCGACTTCCCCGCTCCGGTTTCGCCGGTGAGGACGTTGAAGCCGGGCTGGAGGGGGAGCGTCACGTCGGCGATGACGGCGAGGTCGCGGACGCGCAGCTCGGTGAGCACTACTTGCGCTCCCGGTCGGAGAGATCGCCCCACTGGAGCTTCTTGCGCATCCGCGCGAAGAAGCCTTCAGGGCCCAGCCGGATGAGGAGCACCGACCGTTCGGCCCGCCGCACGAGCAGGCGCTCGCCGGGCTGGATCGTGGTACCGACCTGACCGTCGAAGGACAGGAGGACGTCATCGGTCCACGGGGGGATCGGCTCGATCGAGACCGTCGCCGAGGAGGGCAGCACAAGCGGGCGGACCGCGAGGGTGTGCGGGCAGATGGCGGTGAGCACGATCGCGTCCACTCCGGGGACGACGATCGGGCCGCCGGCCGAGAGCGAATAGGCGGTCGAGCCGGTCGGGGTGGAGACGATGATCCCGTCGGCGCTGTACTGGCCGACGTCGTCCCCATCCACCGCCACCCGCAGTCGCAAGACGCGCGCGACGCCGCCCTTGTGCACGACCACGTCGTTCAGCACCAGGGGCTCCGTGCGGCCGCGTCCCTGCTTATCAACGATGGTGGGGAGCAGGCCCAGGCGCGGCTCGGTGGCATAGGCGCGCCGCACGAGCGCGTCCAGGGCCCAGTCGAGATTCTGCGTCGACGCGGTGGTGAGGAACCCGACGCGCCCGAGGTTCACGCCGAGCACGGGGACGTTGGCGCCGTTCAAGGCGCGCGCCCCGCGCAGCAGGGTACCGTCGCCGCCGAGGGTGAGGAGGCATTCGATGGCGGTTGTCGGCACGAGTCGCTGCGGCTTGGGCTCCGGCCACAGCGGTAGGAGGCCTTCTTCGCTGAACAGGGTGATGCCGACGCGGGGCGCGGCCTGGGCGAGGTGGGCCAGGAGGGCGCCGAGGTCGCGGTAATTGGGATTGCCGACGACCCCGAGATTCATCGCGCCGAGAGGCTCTCCTCGGCGGTAAGGGCGCGGATGCGGGTGGCGATTCCCTGGGCGGTGAGACCGACCGCCTCCAGCTGCTGCGCCCGCGGGGCGTGCTCGAACGTGCGGTCGGGGACGCCGAGGGTGACGACGCGAACCTCCGGCGCGGTGGTCTGCGTGACGGCGGCGACCGCGGCGCCGAAGCTGTTGACGACGGTCGCGTCTTCGACCGTGACCAGCAGCCGGTGGTCCCGCACGAGCGCGTCGAGGACGGCACGGTCCATCGGCTTGAGGAACCGGCAATTCACGACCGCGACATCCAGCCCGTCGGCCGCGAGCAGCTCGGCCGCTCCGAGGGCGGGTTGGCACATCACGCCGACGGCGAGAATGGCGCAGTCCTTGCCCTTGCGCAGCATCTCCCAGGTGCCGTACGGCACCGCCGCGACCTCGGCGGCCGGCGGCGTTTCGCCGGGGGCCTTGTCGCGCGGATAGCGCAGCGAGAACGGCCCGCCGCTGTGTTGCAGCGCGCAGCGCAGCAGCCCGATCAGCTCGGCCCCGTCTTTCGGGGCCGTTACCGTCATGTGCGGCACGGCGAGGAGGTAGGCGATGTCGAACAGTCCCATATGAGTCTGGCCGTCTTCGCCGACGAGCCCGGCGCGGTCCATGCAGAAGATCACGGGGAGCTTCTGGATCGCGACGTCGTGGATAATGCTGTCGTAGGCGCGCTGTAGGAACGTGGAGTAGATCGCCACGATGGGCCGGATCCCCTGCGTGGCGAGGCCGGCCGCGAACGTCGTCGCGTGCGCCTCGGCGATGCCGACGTCGAAGAAGCGACCGGGCCATTTCTTCTGAAAGATGTTCGTGCCCGTGCCGGAGGGCATCGCCGCGGTGATCGTGACGAAGTCGGCGTGCTCGGCGGCGAGCTGCGTGATCGCCTCACCGAACACTTTGGTCCACTGCGGCGGGCCGGGGTTGACGGGCTTGAGCTTGCCCGTCACGGGATCGTAGGGTGCGCGGGCGTGGTACTTCTCGAGGTCGGGCTCGGGGAGCGGGAACCCCTTCCCCTTCTCCGTGATCACGTGCACGACCCGGGGCCCCTTGAGGCTCGTCACGAGCTTCAACGCCTCCACGATCCGCGGAATGTCGTGACCGGGGATCGGCCCGAAATACCGGAAGCCCAGCTCCTCGAACAGCATCCCGGGCGACCAGAGGTTCTTGATGCTCTCCTCGATCGTCTTGGCGAACTCCACCAGCCGCGGCCCACCCACCAGGTGGGACGCCTTTTCGATCATCGCCTTGACCCGCTCGCGGATGCGGTTGGTGATCGGGCTGGCGATGATGGAGCCGAGGTACTTGTTGATGGCGCCGACGTTGGGAGCGATCGACATGCCGTTGTCGTTGAGCACCATGATCAGATCGCGCCCGGAGTGGCCGGCGTTGTTCATCGCCTCGTAGGGGAGCCCGCAGGTCAGCGCGCCGTCGCCGACGACCGCGACGACCTTGAACTCCTCACCCTTCAGGTCCCGGGCGGTCGCCATTCCCAGCGCGGCCGACAGGCCCGTGCCCGCGTGGCCGGCGCCGAAGTGATCGTGCGGGCTCTCGGTGCGGCGCAGGAAGCCGCTCAGGCCACCCGGCTGGCGCAGCGTCGGGAACTGGGCGTTACGCCCCGTGAGGATCTTCCACGGATAGCCTTGATGCCCCACGTCCCACACGATGCGGTCGTGGGGGGAATCGAAAACGTACAGCAACGCGATCGTCAGCTCGACGACACCGAGCCCCGCGCCGATGTGACCCCCGGTCTGGGAGACGACGTCGATCAGCCGCTGCCGCACCTCAGCGGCGAGCGCGGGGAGCTGCTCCAGGGAGAGCCGCTTGATGTCTTCGGGACCGTGAATGGCTTCGAGCAAGGGCATCAGTTTGGCCGTGTCACGATGTAGTGGGCCAGCGCCACCAGCACGGGGGAAACTAACCCCGCTTCCCGCAGGTGGTCTACCGCCTGCGCCGCCCGCCGCTCCGCCTCGGCCCGCGCGGCCCCCACGCCCAGCAGGGTGACGAAAGTGGACTTGGCCAGCACCGCGTCGCGCCCGGCGGTTTTGCCGAGCTGGGCGGAGGTGCCGGTCGCGTCGAGCACGTCGTCGGCAATCTGGAACGCGAGGCCGATCGCCTCGCCGTACGCCCGCAGCGCGGCGACGTGCCCGGGCGGCGCCCCCCCGCCCCCCCCGCCCTCCCCGGCCGCCAGCCCGCCGATCACGCAGGCGGCGGCGATGAGCGCGCCGGTCTTACGGCGGTGCACGTCGTAAAGGTCCGCGACGGGCAGCCGCCGGCCCTCGCCTTCCAGGTCCAGCACCTGCCCGCCGATCATCCCGCCGGCCCCGGCCGCGCGGAACAGCTCCAGCGCGACGGCGCGGCGGCGGGCCGGCTGCAGCCCGAGGGCCTCGCAGCCGTCCGCCAGTACCCGGGCCGCCAGGCCGACCATCTGGAAGCCGGCGCGCGTCGCCGTGGGGACGTCGAACGCGCGATGGACCGTCGGCCGGCCGCGGCGCAGATCGTCGTTGTCCATGCAGGGGAGGTCGTCGTGCACGAGGGAATACGCGTGGACGACCTCGACCGCGGCGCCGAGCTCCGCGATGGCGCCGTGGCTGCCGCCGAGCGCCTCGTACGCCGCGAACACGAGCGTGGGCCGCAGGCGCTTTCCCGCGCTGAGCAGCGCGTAGCGGACCGCGCCGGCGACGGCATCGTCGAACAGCGCGCCGGCGCGCTCGCCCCAACGCTCCAGCACCGCGTCCACGCGGCTGCGGGCGGCGGCCAGGTAGGCCTCGACCCCGCGCTCAGCGGTCGAGGTGCTCAAGGACCTTCTTGACCTTCAACTCGGCCTGGGCGAGGCGCTCGCGCGCCGCGCGCAGACGCTCGACGCCTTCCTCGAAGAGCTTCAGCGCCTCATCGAGGTCCAGCTCCGGCGCCTCGAGGCGCCGCACGATCTGCTCCAACCGCTCGAGCTGGGCGGCGAGGTCCTGGGGATCGGCGGCGGCGGAGGGAGACATCAGGACGGCTCCGCGCGCGCCGGCACTTCGCCGTCGCTGACGCGCAGGCGAAAGGCGAGCCCGGGCGCGAACTGCGCCACGCGCCGCAGCACGTCGCCCCGGACATCGCGGGCCACGGCATAGCCGCGCCCGAGGATCTTGAGCGGGCTCAGCGCGTCGAGGTGGGCGCCGTGGGCCGCGAGCCGATCGCCCAGGCGCTCGAGGCGCCGCTCCAGCGCGCCGACGAGCCGATCCTGACTCCGGGCCAGCAGGTCCCCCGCGCGTTGCGCGCGCGTGGTGAGTCCACGCGCGAGGCGCTCCCCCACCCGCTCGAGGGCGGCGCGCACGTCGGCCCGGTCCGGGGTGGCCGCTTCCGCGGCGGCGGAGGGCGTGGGTGCGCGCCAGTCGGCGACGAGGTCGCACAACGTGACGTCGGTCTCGTGACCGACCGCCGAGATGACCGGCACGGCAGCGGCGGCGACCGCCCGCGCGACGCGCTCGCGGTTGAAGGTCCACAGGTCCTCTTTCGAGCCGCCCCCGCGCCCGATGATCGCGACGTCCACGGCCAGACGCCGCAGCGCCGCCAACGCGGCGCACAGATCGGCTTCGGCCCCGTCCCCCTGCACCTGCGCGGGCAGCACGATCAGCTCGGCGACCGGCCAGCGCCGCCCCACGACGGCGATGATGTCCGTGAGCGCGGCCCCGTCGGGGCTCGTGATCACGGCGATGCGCCGCGGGAAGCGCGGCAGCGCGCGCTTGCGACCGGGCTCGAGCAGGCCGTCGCGCGCCAGCGCGGCCTTCGCCTTCTCGAACGCGAGCTTCCAGAGGCCGCCCTCTTCGGTCGAGAGCAGCTCGTACACGGTGAGGCGGAACTCGCCCTTCTCGTCCCACACTGTGGGCTGGCCGAACGCGAACACCTGCACCCCCTCGCTCGGCGGCGCCGGGAGGCGGCGGTTGTCGCGCCCGAACATCACGCAGCGCAGCTGCGCGGCCTTGTCGCGCAGCGCGAAGTACCAATGGCCGCTCTGCCACGCCTTGAACCCGCTCACCTCCCCGCGGACCCACAGCGGCGGCAGGCCCGCCTCGACGACGGCGCGCGCGCGCCGCGTCACCTGGCTCACCGACCACGCCCCCTCGGGCGAGGCGGCGGCGAAGAGGTCTAGCGGTCGGCCCACTGGCGCGCCGCCTGGACGGTGTTGTAGAGCAGCATGGTGATGGTCATCGGCCCGACGCCGCCCGGCACCGGCGTGATCGCGGCCGCCACGCGGCGGGCCTCGTCGAAGTGCACGTCGCCGACGAGACGGTACCCCGATTTCAAGGACGGGTCGTCGACGCGGTTGACGCCGACGTCGATGACGACGGCGCCCGGCTTGATCATGTCGCCCGTGACGAACTGCGGCTTGCCGATGGCGACGATGAGGATGTCCGCCTGGACGGTCACCACGCCGATGTTCCGCGTGCGCGAGTGGCACACCGTGACGGTGGCATTCCCGCCCGGTCCGGTTTGCAGCAGTAGCGCCGCCATCGGCCGCCCCACGATGTTGGAGCGGCCGACGATCACGGCGTGCTGTCCGGACGGGTCAACCCCGCTGCGCAGCAGCAGCTGCTGCACGCCGTATGGCGTCGCGGGCCGGAACCCGGTCGGATCGCCGAGGGCAACCTTGCCGACGTTCACGGGGTGAAAGCCGTCCACGTCCTTCGCCGGATCGATCCGGAACAGCACGCGCCGCTCGTCGATCTGCGGGGGCAGCGGCAGCTGCACCAGCATGCCGTGGATCCGGTGGTCGGCGTTGAGACGCTCGAGAACGCCCAGCAGCTCGCCTTCCGTGGTCTCCTTGCGGAGCTTGATCGTCTCGTGGTACAGGCCCGCCTCATCGCACGCCTTCCCCTTCATCCGCACGTAGACCTGCGAGGCGGGGTTGTCGCCGACCAGGACGACCGCCAGCCCTGGGGTGACGCCGCGGGCCGTGAGGGCGGCGATCTCCGCCGCGAGCTCGCTGCGCATCTCCCGACCGATCGCCGTGCCGTCGATGAGTTTCGCGCTACTTGGCAACGTTCACCGCCCGTGTCTCGCGGACCACCACCACCTTGATCTGCCCCGGATACTGCACGTCCTGCTCGATGCGGCGCGCGATGCGCTCCGCGAGGTCGTTCGCCCCGCCGTCGTCGATGGCGGTGGGCGACACCACCACGCGCACCTCGCGGCCGGCCTGGATCGCGAACACCTTCTCCACGCCGGTGAACTCCGCCGCGATGCGCTCCAGGTCCGTCATCCGCTTCATGTAGGTCTCGAACGCCTCGCGCCGGGCCCCGGGGCGCGCGCCTGACACCGCATCGGCGGCCTGCACGATGACGCTGATCGGAGAGCCGTGGGGGACGTCGTCGTGGTGCGCCGCGATGCAGTTGATGACGACGGGGTGCTCCCCGTACTTCGTCGCCATCTCGATGCCGAGCTGGACGTGGGTGCCGTCGTGCTCGTGCGTCAGGACCTTGCCGACGTCGTGCAGCAGCCCGCCGCGCTTGGCGAGCTGCGTGTCGAGCCGCAACTCGCCGGCCATCATGCCGGCGAGCCAGGCGACTTCCTTCGAGTGATCGAGAATGTTCTGCCCATACGAGGTCCGGTATTTCATGCGGCCCACCAGCCGGGTCAGCTCCGGGTGCATGCCGCGGATCCCCGTCTCGTAGATCGCCGCCTCGCCCGCCTCGACGATGCCCGCCTCGATCTCTTCCTGAACCTTCCCCACGATCTCCTCGATGCGGCCCGGATGGATGCGCCCATCCGCGATGAGGCGCTCCAGGGCGAGCTTGCCGACGGCGCGCCGCACGGGATCGAAGCACGAGATCACCACCGTGTCGGGCGTGTCGTCGATAATCACGTCAACGCCGGTGGCCGCCTCGAACGCCCGGATGTTGCGTCCCTCGCGCCCGATGATGCGCCCCTTCATGTCGTCGTTCGGCAGCGCCACCGCGGCCACGGTCGACTCGGCCGTGTGCTCGACGGCGATGCGCTGAATCGCCAGCGCCACGATCTTCTTCGCTTCGCGCTCGGAGGTCTTGCGCGCCTGTTCGCGGATGTCCCGCACCAGCGCCGCCGCCTCGCTGCGCGCCTCCTCCTCGAGTCGACGCATCAGCTCTTCCTTGGCCTCCTGCGCGCTCAACCCCGCGATCTGCTCGAGGCGCGTACGGGCATCCTGCTCCCGTCCGGCCAATGCGCGCTCGCGGTCGAGCAGCTTCTGGTCGCGGCGCTCGAGCTCGCGGTCCCGCTCCTGGTGGGCGGCGGCGTGCTGCTGCAACGTCATCTCACGGCCGTCGAGATCGAGGCGGCGGCGGGAGAGGTCGCGCTCCAGTCCCTCCCGCGCCTGGATCAGCTCTTCCTTGGCGGCGAGGGTGAGTCGCTGACGCGCTTCCTCGAGCAGCCGCTCGCGCTCGGTCGCTGCCACCGTCGCGGCCCGGCTGATCAGCCGGCGGCCGACAATGTAGAAAGCCGTCCCCGCGGCAACGGCGCCGGCGAGAACGGCCGCAATGAGGCTGAGCCAGTGAGGCATATGCATCTATCTCCGGCATCACGCGCGCGGGGCGCGCGTGGGAAGTGTCCGTCCGAGACGTCAGACCTCAGACGTCTGATGTCTGATGTCTTTGCGTTTTCCCGGCGGCAACAGCTTCGCCAGGTCGTCGGCGAGGGTCGCCAGCCGCGCCGCGACTTCCCGCTCACCCTTGCGGACCTGGAACAGCTCGTTGGTGATGTCGAGCGCCGCCAGGATCGCCGCCTTGTGCGTCTCGACGATCGGCCCCTGACTGAGCACTTTCTTCAGCGCCTGATCCACGAAGCCCGCGACCTCACGCGTGTACTCCGGTGGCAGGTCGGAGCGCACGGTGTATTCTTCCCCGCCGATCATCACTTTGACCGCGTGCTTCTTGGTGGTCATCGGGCCCCTACGCCTCCCCCACCGTTCCCCGACGATTCGCGGGCCTGCTCCTCGAGAAACGTGAGCCGGCCGAGGAGGCTGTGCACCCGCGAGCGCGCCGCTTCGACCTTGAGGCGCAGCTGCTTGTTCTCGCCCTCCAGCTCGGCGAGGCGGTTGCGCGTCTCCGGATCCACGCGCGGCGCGCCACTGCCGCGCCCCGACAGCTCGCGCAGCTCGGACTCGGCCTTCAGGGCGCGCGTCCGCCACGCGGCCAACTCGTCCGCGATGCCGCGGACAACGGCCTCCAGCTGATCGATCGCCTGCAGCTCAGCTCTCTCGCCGCCGAACGTCAAGCTCCTCCTCCAACGCCTTGAGGGCCGCTGTGATCACCTTCTCCACCTCGCCCTCGCGCAACGTGCGCGTCGGCTCGCGGAACGTGAGGCGCCACGCGACGCTGCGCGCCCCGCCCTTGAGCTTCGACCCGCGGTACTCATCGAACACCTCCAGGTGCTCGAGCAGCTTCCCGCCCACCCGCCGCAGCACCACCGCCACAGCCTCCGCCGCGACGCCTGCCGGCAGCACCAACGCCAGATCATGGACGATGGCGGGCGTCGTCGGTAGCGGTCGATATGTGGGCCGCTCCGGGGCGCTCTCGTTCACGCGCACCTCGAACCCGAACAACGGCGCCGCCCACCGTGGCGCATCCGCCTCCAGCCGTCCGGCCCACCCCAACGGCGCCCCTCCCGCCGTGGCCGCCCATCCAGCCCCGTCCTGGAGCGCTTGCACCACCGCCCCCGGGGCGGCGACCTGAACCGCTAACTCAAAGTGATACTTGAGGTCCCATAAGTCCATATCAGGTACTTTCGCATCTCCGTCCGACCAGTGCCCTGGCCGCCGTGCCCCAGTCAAAACCCCCGCCACCGAGGTCCATTCTTCGGGCGCCCCCTTCACTCTTCCCTCTTCCGCCTTCCCCTTCTTGAAGACCGTCCCGACCTCGAAGAGCCGGACATCCCGGACGCTTCCCGCCCAGTTGTGCTCCACCCGTCGCACCAGACCCGGGAGCAGGCGGGATCGCAGATGCGACTCCTCCGCCGAGAGCGGGTTGCGGATCTCGACGGCGTCGGGGCCGTCGGGCGCACCGAGCGGGATGGTGCGTGCTTCCAGCATCCCGGCGCGGACCAGCTGCTCGCGCACGCGCGTCCGGGCCTGCATCGGCGGGGCATCGGGCACGGTGCCGGGCCGATAGGGGCGGAGCTCGTCCGGGAGCGCGTCATAGCCGCGCAACCGGGCCACTTCTTCGATGAGATCCGCTTCGCGCGTGACGTCCGGCCGCCAGCCGGGTACCTGCACCGCGAGCCGTTCGTCTTTGGGCGCGGCGACGAAGCCGACGGCGGAGAGCAGGCGCTCGACGTCGCCGCGCGGAACGTCGACGCCGAGGAGGTGATTGACGCGCGCGGGGCGCAGGAAGACGGTCCGCGGCTGTTCCGGCTTGGGCCACAGGTCGAGCGGCGCATCCCGCAATTCCCCACCCGCGACCGCGGTGATGAGCTCGATGGCGCGACGCATCGCGTCGGGCATCCCGAGCAGATCGATGCCGCGCTCGAAGCGGTAGCTCGACTCGCTGGCGAGGCCGAGCGCGCGGCGGGTACGCCGGATACGCGTGGGCTGGAAGTAGGCGCACTCGAGGACGAGATCGGTGGTCTTCTCGCTCACCTCCGACTCGGTGCTCCCCATCACGCCCGCGACGATGGTCGGGCGTTCGGCATCGCAGATGGCGGTCATCTCCCCCGTCAGCTTCCGGGCGACGCCGTCGAGGGTGGTGATCGGCTCGCCGGCCTTGGCGCGGCGGATCACCACCGCGGGCCCGCGCAGCCGGGCGAGGTCGAACGCGTGCAGCGGCTGGTTCAGCTCGAAGAGGATGTAGTTGGTCGCATCGACCACGTTGTTGATGGAGCGCTGCCCAACGCCGGCGAGCCGCGCCGCGAGCCAGGCCGGGCTGGACCCGACTCGCACCCCGCGGATCACCGCGGCGATGTAGCGAGGACAGCCCTCCGGGTCTTCGAGGCGGATCCGCACCCCGTCCACCGTCCCTTGGTCGGACTGTCGGACAGTCGGACGGTCGGACGGTGGCTGCGAACCGGGAATCGGAGGGAGCTTGATGGTGCCGCCAAGCACGGCGGCCACCTCTCGCGCCACGCCCTTGTGGCACAGCAGGTCGGGGCGGTTCGCCGGGACGTCGAGAACGAGCTGATCGTCGCTGATGGGCACGGCCTCGAGGAAGCGGGTGCCCGGAGCGGCCGGCGTGTCGAGCTCGAGGATGCCGGCGTGATCCTGGCCCAGCCCGAGCTCCTTCGCGGAGCACAGCATCCCGTTGGACTCAACGCCGCGAATTTTGCGGCGCTCGAGCTTGAGCCCGCCCGGGAGCTCGGCCCCCACAGGGGCGAACGGGTACTTCTTGCCGGCCTGCACGTTGGGCGCGCCGCACACGACCTCGACCGGGCCACCGCTGCCGCCGGCATCGACCACGCACAACGTCAGCCGGTCGGCGTTGGGGTGCGGCTTCGTCTCCAGCACCTGGCCGACGAGCACGTCTCCCAGGTCCTGGTGCAGCGGCACGACGGCTTCGACGGCCGCGCACGTCATCGTGAGCCGCTCGGCGACCTCCCGGACGGCGAGGGAACGGCCCAGCAGCGCCTCGAGCCAGCGGCGCGAGACGATCACCGGTGTGGCCTCGCGAACTGCGTGAGGAACCGCACGTCATCCTCCCAGAACAGCCGGATGTCGGAGACGCCGTAGCGGTTCATCGCGATGCGCTCGGCGCCCATGCCGAACGCGTATCCGGTGTAGCGCTCGCTGTCGACGCCGCAGTTGTCGAGGACGGCAGGATGTACCATCCCCGACCCGAGGATCTCCATCCACCCCGATTGCTTGCACGTGGGACAGCCGCTGCCCTTGCAGATCTGACAGCGCACGTCCATTTCCGCCGACGGCTCGGTGAACGGGAAGTAGGAGGGGCGGAAGCGCACGGTGGTATCGGGCGCGAAGAAGCGCCGGGCGAATGCCGTGAGCGCCGCCTTGAGATCGACGAACGTCACGCCGTCGTCCACCACCAGGCCCTCGATCTGCTCGAAGACCGGTGAATGCGAGGGATCGAACGGATCGCGGCGATACACCTGGCCGGGGATCACGACCCGGATGGGGGGCTTGTAGGCCTCCAGGGTGCGGATCTGCACGGGGGACGTGTGCGTGCGCAGCACGACCCCGTCGCCGACGTAGAACGAATCCTGGGCGTCGAGCGCCGGGTGGTCGTGGGGGAAGTTGAGG
>Ga0137372_10005951_pt1 | contig 11867 bp, 9 predicted proteins | sample SagtaG_6_FD_104911 | JGI IMG/M metagenome (GOLD analysis project Ga0137372, IMG submission 104911) | Vadose zone soil microbial communities from Sagehorn Ranch, Mendocino, California, USA - Sage1_R_60_16 metaG | ecosystem: Environmental > Terrestrial > Soil > Vadose zone | place: USA: California...
GTCCCCGCCGGGTTGCCGGCGAATGCGAGCCATTCGTTTCGTAGCCCGGTTTGCCAAATTTGATTAGCCTCTTCAACGTTTTTTAAGCCGTCAATTTTAACTCGATGCAGCAGAAGATCATCCGAAACCCTTCTCGGTGTAATCGTGACCTGATAGCCTTTGTTCCTCAGCAGTCGGGCGTGTTCATCGGCTCCTTTCAGGCTACGAAACGATGCGACGATGAGATGATACGAACCGTTAGGCTGCTGCCGTAGCAATGTTTCCTGTGTTAAGGAAGGGAGCAAGAGATCCTGCCCTGCAAACACCCAGTTCAGATTCTCAATTTGAGGGTTGAACTCTTTGATCAGATCCATGCCGAGATCGGTGTTTGCTCCATAGGCATCAATGGCAATTTTGTAAATAGTGGCCCCATACTGAATCATCACGCGCCTCCCCTTCCATTTGAGCTCAACTTTCGCATTGTCCTCTTGCGGGACGGTTTCTTGATTTAGATTGTTCTCGACGACTTTAAGGCTTTTTCCGGCAATACTGACGAGTATGTTGCGTGGATCGATGACGATTGCCACGACGACAAGGAAGAAGATTAGCAGTGCCGTTCCAACTCCGGCTCTCGCAAAGAGTCTCGCCTTGTGCTCAGGGACCGCTTTGGGCGGTTTGCGGATGAATGTTTGTCGTTTGGTGTCAGGCGCTAAGAGAGCAAGGGTTGGGTCCGCATTGGTGATCTGGGCTTCCGATCCTATCCTGAGATCCCGGGCCACTTGCTTAATTATATCTGCGGGAACGATTTTTCGAGACTCCGCATAGGCGATAAGTAGGGCACCATCGCAGATGATGTTCATCAGCCGAGGAATCCCCTTTGAATAGAACGCGACCTGCTGGACAGCATCACGATGAAACAGACCCTTACCCTCATAGCCGGCAGCCCGAAGCCGAAAATCAATATACGGACCCACCTCCTCATCCGTCAGAGGATCCAGCCGGCACTGAACGGCCACCCGCTGCTTAAGCTGCCGAAGTGTCGGTTGATCAAGTTTTGCCTCAAGCTCAGGTTGGCCTACCAGCACAATCTGGAGTAGCTTTTCTCGATCGGTCTCCAAATTCGAGAGAAGTCTTAAGTCTTCGAGAACCTCAGCGCTCAGGTTTTGGGCTTCGTCGATGAGCACTGCGACGGTGTGACCTTGTTTGAGCTGCTTGATCAAATAGTCATTCAGCTCTTGAAGCATCGTTACTTTGCTTGCGTCTTTGGGGGCTAGGCCAAGATCGTGAAGGGTGACTTGGAGCAATTCCGGAAAAGTTAAGTAGGTGTTAAAGATAAAGACCGAATGGACGGTGTCCTCCAGGCTGCGCAATAGTTTTCTCAGCAGGGTGGTTTTTCCGGTTCCCACCTCCCCGGTAATAACAATGAAGCCCTTTTTGGCTTCGATCCCATAGCGCAGGTTTGCGTAGGCCTCCAGGTAAACAGGATTGGTGTAAAAGAAACGCGGATCAGGAGTAATACTAAAGGGCGATTCGCGGAAACCAAAGTAGCTGTTGTACATGACGCCCAGCCCCTCTATGCACTTGGGTTGATGAAGTCGGCGGCCTGCCAAAGCGAGGACCAATCTGCGCCTGGCCTCGGCTTTACTGCGCAACTTGGGCCGAGTCAAGGAATTTACAGGAATTTAAATGATATCAATGCGACCCAAGTTAGACAGGATTAGACAAAAGTTGACAAACTTTGAATTGTGGCCACAACCGAGCCACGGGGAACGCTGCGGAAAGCCATCAGGTCTCGCGAGATCACGGAGAGAAACTAACGGGCGCGATTATTATGCTTTGCGTTAAATGGGAAAAGAAGTTTCAGCGGCGGCGCTGTTAATGCTGAGCCTGACTCTTTGGACGACGTACTCCATATAAATGGCGTCGGCCATCACTCGGCGCATGTTGTTTTTCATAAGCTGGGCGTTGATGCAATCTTCCTGAAGCTCTTTCGTATCGGCAAATTTTTTCAGAATTTCTTTTCTGATGGCTCCGTGTTCCACATCGACGCCGGCGTGTAGCTTGTAAAATTCCAAGGCGTCGTCGTCCACCCACTGATAGTGCTTGCGAAACACATCGAGATCGCGGGCCATGGCACGGGCCGTATCATCGCCTTCGGAGACCGCGACGCCGAGCAACCAGGAGGTTTTGAAAGCGGCATTGGCAAAGCTATCCACGGCGAACTTGACGCCGAAGAGCGGCTCGGAGTTGATCACGTATTCGCGGCTGAGACCGAGCGCGCCGCAGAGCTTGAGCCAGTATTCGGGATGCGGTTTGCCCGGCTTGCCGATCAAGTCTTCACCCTCTTCTTCTATCGCTTTGGGCAGCCACATCCGGCGCACCTCAGGGTAGGGGCAATTATAAAGGATGGAGTATTCCTTCGTCGGGACATTCTTTACGAAGTAATAGCGTTCCTTGGCCCAGCCTTGGAGTTGATCCTTGGTGCATTTCCCTCCGCGAAACAGAGTCTCCCACGGGTGGGGCGGCCTCTGATGATCACTCTTGTTGGCTTCGGAAAATGTTTGAATAAATTCATCGGGGCTGAGTTTGTGGTCGACCTTGAACATGGGTAGTTGCTTCCAATTATGATTCGGGCTTCGCGTCCTCGCGATAATGCCCCAGAGCTTCTATGACAGGCTTGTCCGACATCACGAAAAGGACCGCTGGATCCTTGGAGGTATTCTCGTGTCGATGGTGATACCAGAGAGGGACGACGAAGGAGTCGCCTTTTTCCCACTCGTAGCGTTTATCGCCGATGGTGGTTACGCCGCTTCCTTTCCATACATGATAGATCGTGGAACTTGTGTGGCGGTGAGTTTTGGTCTTTTCATTGGAGCGGAGCATATGAATCTGACAAGACATGGTTGGTAGTGTCGGTCCGCCGGTCACAGGGTTGGCATATTCTAAAACGATGCCGTCGTACGGATCGCCGGGTTGTTCGCCGACCTTGCTCAACGCCTTTTCGGTGTCTTCCCACTTGTAACAAAAGGCGGGTGGCTGAATCGAATTCTGCCGGACCCAGGAGGGTCGCAACGCACCCATCGTCGCCAAGGTGTATCCTTCCGGTTTCGTCACGGGTTGTTTCTTGCGCGGATCGGGCTCATGAAAATCGGTTTCCAATAATCGGACCAGAGGTGAGTCCAGTCCATCGAGCCACATCATGGTCTGGCCACCGTGATTCTCATGGTCGTGCCAGGTCCAACTGGGCGTGGTGACAAAATCACCTTCGCCGATCTCGAATGATTCGCCTTCGACGATGAGACGCGTTCCATGGCCCTTCAGAATGAAACGAATCGCCCCAGCCATATGGCGGTGTGACAGCGCATCCTCGCCGGGCTTGAGCAATTGAAGATTCAAAACCAGCGTGCGCGAGGTGCCGTTTTTGAGCGAAGGATTCCACATCTGGATTACACGCCGGAAGGATACATCCAAGCCGACCACATCCCCGGCTTTTTCCATGGCGGCAAAAAGATCTTTTCCCTTCCAATGGCAAGGCTCGAAGGAAGGCACCGGCTCGCGGTAGACATCGCCCTGAACGTTCTGCCAATAACCTTTGAAATTCTTACTTTCGAGTTCTGCCTCAAAAGCCTTGAGTGCGTCAGCCATAAAATGATCCTCCTGGTACTCCGACTTCTAGACCATTTCTACCCAGAGTTGCAACAGACCGCCTCCGAGCAACTTGTACTCTCAGAAGGCTGGAATACTGGAGTAATGGAATGATGAATTTTAAAACCCAATATTCCAGTATTCCTATACTCCAACACTCCATTTCGTTGTCACTCGATCGGCTTGACGGTGATCATATTCGTCGTGCCCGCTTGTTGAAGCGGCAACCCGGCAGTGATGGCGACCAAGTCGCCGCGTTTCACGAACCCGAGCTTCTGCGCCTTCTTCTGGGCGTCCCGCAACATCGCGTCGGTGCTATGAAAAGCCGAGACTCCGACTGGGTAGACGCCCCAAACGAGGCAAAGAGTCTTTAAAGTGAGCCGTTCTGGACTGAACGCGATGATTGGATGTTGCGGGCGATAGCGGGCGATCATACGAGCCGTGCTACCGGAAGACGTGGGTATAAGAAAAGCTTCCACTTTCAAATCCCGCGCGAGTGAGATGGCGGCGAAACTGATCGCCTCTGGAACACTCTTTGTTTGGCCCATCGATTGATATCGAGGCTCTAGGATTGTCTCGGTTTCTTCGGCGACCTCGGCCATGGTCTTCACCGCCTCAATGGGATAATCGCCCGCGGCGGACTCTTCCGACAGCATCAGAGCATCTGTGCCGTCCAAAACCGCATTGGCGATATCTGCGACCTCGGCCCGGGTCGGGCGCGGATTTTGAACCATGGAGCGCAACATTTGAGTCGCCGTGATAACCGGTTTGCCCAACACATTCGCCTTCCGGATCATCATCTTTTGCATCGCGGGAATTTTTTCCGGCGCGATTTCCAGTCCCAGATCTCCCCGCGCTACCATGATTCCGTCGACTTCTTCCAGAATCTCGTCGATATGATCGAGGGCCTCATGTTTCTCGATCTTGGCGATAATCGGAATTGAAGCGCCGCGTTTTTTCATTTCCCGGCGCGCATAGACAATGTCGTCGCTGTTACGGACGAAGGAAAGGGCAATCATATCGACTTTGTGCTCAATACCGAAAGCAAGGTCCTTTTTGTCGCGGGTCGTCAGAGCGCGAATGTTAAGACTGCTTTGCGGAAAGTGAATGCCCTTGTGCGAACCGAGAATACCGCCAACAACGACCCGACAGGTAACGGTATGCTTTCCGACTTTGACCACTTCTAGCTCGATCTCCCCGTCGCCAAGCAAAATCGGATCGCCTTTCTTCACCGACTTGGTGAGACCCTTGTAGTTGACGAAAATCATCTCTTCATTGCCGACCATCTCGCGAGTGGTCAATACAAAAGGCTGGCGACTCCGGAGGCGGACGTGATTGCCTTCCACGGCGCCGATGCGGATCTTGGGACCGGGCAGGTCTTGGAGGATCGCGACGGGCCGGTCGAGTTTCCGTTCGAGCCGGCGGATCATTCGGATAACGCGTCGATGAAACACATAATCGCCGTGACTGAAGTTGAGGCGCGCAACGTTCATTCCCGATTGAATAAGCTGTCTGAGAACCTGTTCAGAAGCGCTGGCGGGTCCGATGGTGCAGACGATTTTTGTCCTTCGCATTTTCATTAATCTACACGAGTCGGCGGGAGAATCAAAGAAAGAGACGGAAAGGGGACTGGAATAATGGAGTGATGGAATATTGGAATGTGGGAGTGTTCCCCAGACATTATTCCACTATTCCACCATTCCAGTCTGCTATATTCCCGAGCCCGCTCGTTTCAAACGCGGATCGAGAAGGTCACGCAGCGCGTCGCCGAGAAGATTAATGCCGAGCACGGTGACGAAGATGCAGAGACCGGGAAAGAGCGGCAGCCACCACGCCGTGCTGATATAAATACGCGCGTCGGCGAGCATAGTGCCCCAGGTGGGAATTTCGGGTGGTACCCCGACACCCAAGAAGCTGAGACTGGCTTCCGCGATAATTGCCGATGCCATGGCAAAGGTACCGATGACCAAAGACGTTTGAATCACGTTTGGAAGGATATGACGTAGAATAATCTGCCCGTTGCGGGCTCCTAAACATCGGGAGGCAACCACGAATTCACGCGTCCGCAAACTCAATGCTTGTCCCCGAACCACGCGGCAATAGGGAATCCAACGCTGCACCACCAAGGCGAGAATAAGATTGAACAGCCCTTGGCCGAGAAACGCCATGATCGTGATGCCGAGCAGCAGCGGCGGAAAAGCCCACACGACCTCGACTAGTTTCTGGATGAGGAAGTCGGTCTTGCCGCCGAAATAGCCCGAGATCGCGCCGAGACTTATGCCGATGAATCCTGAGATGAAGACCACAGCAAACGCCACCAAAAGCGAAACCCGGGCGCCATAAATCACCCGGCTGAGAACGTCGCGCCCTAGGTTGTCAGTCCCGAGGACATGAAGAGAGCCGATGCCTTGAGGTGCCTTTGTCATCGCCGTGAGTTCCTGCTTGTTAGGATCGTAGGGTGCGAGAGTTGGCCCCAAGATGCCGACCACGATGAAAGTTAACACGATCAGGCCTCCCGTAAAGGCCTTTGCGTGCAGTCGTGGCACCAAGCGGCCCACCAGACCGGGCGTTTTTTCAGTAGCGGATTCGAGGGTCAATGACTGCATAAAGTCCGTCAATAACCAGATTGATGATGACGAAAGCGGCCGTGTAGGTGATGACGATGCCGGTCACGAGAGGATAATCGCGGGCATTGAGGGCCGTGATCAGAAGACTACCAACGCCGGGCCACGCAAAGACGGTTTCAACGATGATAGAACCGCTAAGCAGCGTCCCCAGCTCAAGCCCGACGACGGTAATGACCGGTATGAGCGCATTGCTGGTGACGTGACGCCAGACAATGTTTTTTTCTTTGAGTCCCTTGGCCCGTGCGGTGACAACATATTCTTCGTTCATGACCTCCAAAACAGAAGAGCGAGTTACCCGCATCAAGATGCCTAGCATGTTCACGCCGAGGGCCAATGCCGGCATGCAGATGTGCGTCAATGCGTCCCACACTGCCTTCCAATTCTTCTGGAGTAGACTGTCGAGTAAATAGAAACCGGTGGTTTCCGGCCCGGCGATTCCGTAAGTACTGCGGCCGGCGGTGGGGAGGATGTTTAGAACACCCGCGAGCAGCAGAATCAACATGATGCCGAGCCAGAAGCTCGGCATGCTGATGCCAAAAAGTCCAAGGGTGGTTCCGACATTGTCCAGCCACGAGTTTGGCTTCGAGCCGGCCCAGACGCCTAACGGTATGGCCAAAACAATGGCAATGATAATCGAGAAAATCGCCAGCTCGATAGTAGCCGGTAGGCGTGCTTTGATGACGTTGCTCACGGGCTCGGCGTATTTAAACGACTTGCCAAATTCCCCAGTCAGCGTTGACGCAACGAACTTTAAGTATTGAACGTAGAGTGGGCGGTCCAATCCCCACCGTGCCTTTGCCTTAACAACCTCGGCGGCGTTTGTCTCTTCCCCCAGAAGCAACAGCGTTGGGTCGCCGGGCGCTGCATGGATCAAGAGAAATACCAGGAGGCTGATCAGAAGTAGGACGGGGACCGTCCCTGCGAGCCGTTGAACCAGATAGCTGGCCATTTGAGCTTCGTTTACGCTCCAACGTGAGATGTTACTCGTCCATCATGGTTGCGCGTCGCCGGTGGTATCAGATTTATTGTTACAGTCCACTCATAGGAAACGGTTACCGTTGGACCTTCGTATCCATGCCGAATATCCGAGCATCCGGCAAAGGTCTGTAATCCACACGGTTGTTAAGTCCCCAAAGCAGCTTGTGACGCCAAAGGAAACAGGCGGGCGCATCGTCAGTAATGATGCTCATGGCCTGTGACAGGTGTTGTCGTCGCTTCTTTGGGTCGAACTCCGCTTGCTCTTTGTCTAACAGCTCGTCCAGCTTCGGATTGGAATAACCGATTCGCGGCGTCTCTCCGGTGTGAAAATACTGGTGCAGGGCCGCGCTCGGATCCTGAACCGAACCTCGGCCCATATAATAGAAGGGGATGGTTCCTTTCTGTACATTGGCCCAAAGCGTCGGCCACTCTGGCGTCAGCAACTTGGCGCGAAAGCCGCCGGCGTTGAGCATAGGGATCATAGCTTCCGTTAACTGCTTATCCAAAGTGTAGCGTCCTACAGGAGTCTGGAGTTCGACGTCGACCCCGTTGGGATAGCCGGCTTGAGTCAGTAGTCTTTTCGATGTCTCCGGGTCGTAGTTCAATTTCGGCTTGAGGTTGGGATCGTAACCGTATTGTCCGGAACCGATGGGACCATCGAGCCGACTGGCGAATCCTTCCAGAACTGTACTGATAATTTGGTCGCGGTTGATCGCGTGGCAAACAGCTTGGCGCACTTCCTTTTTATCGAAAGGCGGTTTCGGTTGCATTGCCAAGAACATGATTTCCACCGAATCGACACCCGTGATTCTCAAATTGGGAGATTTCTCAACCCGTTGGCGCAGATGGGGCGGGATGAACTGAGCGATCTGAATTTCGTCGTTCAGTAGAGCCGTGACCCGCTGCTCGGTTTCGCGCATGACACGGTAAACGATCTCGTCCGGGGCACCGGGATTCCTTTTCGCCTCCGGATGGTCGGGCCTCTTAGCGATGACCAATCGCTGGCCGGGTATGAGTTCTTTCAGCCGGTAGGGGCCTCCGCCCATCATATGTTCCTTGTCTGCTGCATCGCGGCCGTATTTGTCGAAGGCGGCTCTACTGGTGATGATTAATCGGTCGCAAACAAAACCGAGGAGCGGGGCCGCCGGTTTGTCGGTGATGAACTTGACGGTGAATTTGTCCACGGCCTCGGCTTTGATGACTGGACCGGCGACTGAGGCTTTCTGCTTTGATTGAGGATCGCTGATGACGCGGTTCATCATGGAATGGACTACATCATCGGCAGTCACGGGCGAGCCGTCGTTGAATTTATAGTTTTTATTCAGGTAAAAGACCCAAGTGGTGGGATTCTCCACTTTCCAGCGCTCGGCTAAACGGCCCTCGAAGTCTCCTTTTTGGTAATTGTAGGTACAGAAAGGACCGGTGATCTCGCTCCAGATTCCGTACAAGAGCGAGACACTGTCGCCGTAGGGATTGGCGGTTTCGATGGTTTCGGTCACGCCGATGGAGACCCGCGTCTGGGAGTTTGCAACACCGTCATTGCCCAGTAAGAAGGCGAGTGCTGAAAAAATGATCGCGAATCCTTTGTGTTTACGCAGCATTTTAGCCTCCCGTCAATTGATTGGGTCGCCCGATTGATGCGGAATCTTTTACAGCTCCTCTTAAAGATGTCAAGGTCGTTTTTAGCGAGCGTTGAGTGTCAAAGACCAAGATTTTTTTCTGTTGACAGGAGTGAGGCCTGATACTAAGCGTTAAGTATCGGATAAACAGAAGAGGGCAGAGACATGGCAAAAAACGGATTCAAGATTCTTGATAGCGATATGCATGTGTTCGAGCCCCACGATCTCTATCTCAAATACATGAATCCAAAATGGGGCGATCGCATACCGCGGGGTGAGCCGCGCAAGAAGCACGGACAGATCAAGTTCACTTTCGCCGATGGCAAACCCCTACGACCCTCCGGAACCCAGGTGCTCGCAGCTACTTCGCCTAAGCCCGTCGCAGGAGAAACTTCGCCCGGCGAAACTGAGGTCGCTCATCGTTACGAAAAACCCTTGCAGCGTGACTACGACGCCGTGTCCCAACTGGAAGCGATGGACGAAGAGGGTTTGGACGTGGCGGTTCTGTTCCGAACTTTTCCGCTGCACTGCGATGATAGCCTTGAAGCGGAGTACGCCAACGATCTTTGCCGTGCCTGGAACAGTTGGATGGCGGATTTTTGCAAAAACAATCCCGGCCGTCTCAAACCTTCAGCGTTGATTACACTTCACGATGTCGATCTCGCCGTGGCAGAGACCAGGCGAGCTGTGAAAGAACTTGGAGCGGTTGGATTATCGCTCGTGCCTGAGCCGTCCAACGGCCGGCACATTCACGATCGCTATTACGATCCATTGTGGCGCGAAGCAGAAAAGCTCGGTGTGGCCGTTTGTTTTCACCCCGCCGCGAGTCCTAATCAAGATCAGGTCGTGCATCGTTTCAAAGGTCATGCCAACGAGGCCGTCTTGATCAACGCGTTTCGCAATCCGATTGAACTCATGTTGGCCGTGGGAAGCTTTTGCGCCGGCGGTGTCTTGGAACGGTTTCCGAACCTTCGCGTGGCTTTTCTTGAAGGGAACTGTGCCTGGCTGCCGTGGGTGCTTTATCGGTTGGACGAACGTTGGGAACTACGTAAAGGATACACCAATGAGCCCCTGAGTAGAAAGCCAAGCGATTATTTCCTGCGGCAGTGTTTCATTTCCGTAGACGTGGAGGAGGAGCTGGTAGCGGATGTCATCAAAAGAATCGGCGACGACAATGTCGTGATATCGACGGACTATCCCCACGCCGATTCCCATTGGCCCAATGCTATCAATCATTTCATGGGGGTGGACGTCCCGAGTGGTGCCAGGAAAAAGATTCTCTGGGATAACTGCGCGCGGCTGTATAATGTCGATTAGGAGTCAAAAATTGCGTTCCAAGTAAGCTGTAGCCCGGTGTTTTTTTTCTCCCCCTCGACGGGGGAGAATTAAAGAGGGGGGGTGAGGTTGAACTGGAATCAAAGTGCGAGCTTTTTCACCCCCATCTTAATCTTCCCCCGTCAAGGGGGAAGAAAAATCATAGGCAATCAAGAAAACGGAATTAGCAGTCAGAAGGGAATCAGCGGAAGTCTATGGCTTCAAAACACACTCCTTGCGGCATCGAGCTGCCCCAGGTTTTTTTCGACGGTCCCGTTGACATGGAGCACATACGCAAGTTTGCCGTTCGCGCTGAGACGCTTCGCTACGACAGCCTCTGGTTGCAGGAACGGATCATCGGCGATTTCATCATGCTGGAACCGGTGACTCTCCTCAGTTACGTGGCGGCGATCACGACTAAGTTACGGTTGGGAACTTCGGTCATCTTGCTGCCATTGAGAAATCCTTTGCAACTGGCGAAAGCATACTCGACACTGGATGTCATGAGTGGCGGTCGTGCTGTTATGGGAGTTGGGCTTGGTGGCGGTCATCTTGGGTCGCATGAAGATGTCTTCGGTTACACGCGCGAGGGGCGCGTGACGCGCTTTACTGAGGCTGTGCAAATCATGAAGCTGCTCTGGACCGAACCGAAGACGAGTTTTCAAGGACACTATTGGAATTTTAAAGGTGTTTCTATGGAGCCGAAGCCGATCCAGCAGCCGCACTTGCCCCTGTGGTTCGGCGGCCACCACGAAAATGCGCTCAAACGCGCCGTGAAGTACGGTGACGGATGGATGGGAGCGGGCTCGTCGTCATCCAATGCTTTCATTCGTGAGTCGGCGATGATTCGCCAATTCCTTGCCGATGCGAAGCGCGATCCTAAGACTTTCAGTTATGGCAAGCGAGTCTATCTCTGTGTCGATGGCAACAAGGAGCGAGGAGAACAACGCATTCGCGAGTGGTTTGCCAGGCGTTACAAAAATGCCGATCTTGGACCCCGCGTATCGATCTGGGGTAGCGCCGCGGAATGTACGGAGAAAATTCAAGAGATCGTCCGTGCAGGTGCGCAGTTCATCGTTTTCAATCCGATGTTCGATGAGATGGAACATCTGGAGGTTTGCGCTAAAGAAATCATGCCGCATTTGTGATTTCTCTGTGATGGCGAAAGTAAATCCCCTCTTGATTGGAAGTCGGAGAGAGCGAGACTGGGCGAGGCGAACATGAGTTTTTCTTCCCCCTCGACGGGGGAAGAAAAAGATAGGGGTGCCTTTATGGCGGTGCCTTGCGATACGCTTAACGCTGGATCACCCCCTCTTCAGTTCTCTCCCCTCAAGGGGGCCAAGGGGGCCTATCTGAGTAAGTCACAAAGACACTGGTTTCAGACGGTGATAGTTCGATGACCATGAAAATCCGCATCGGGATCAGTTTGGGCGACGGTGCGTCGGACAGCGAATCGCCGGACAGTGTTCTCGAGTTTATCGACGATTGCGAGCGCTGGAACATCGACTCCGTATGGGTCAGCGACCGGATCGCTGCCCCTAGGCCGACCCTCGATCCCGTTGTCTTTATGGCTTATCTGGCGTCGCGCATGCGGAACATGAAGTTTGGCACCAGCGCCCTTGTGTTACCGACGCGCCATCCCGTAGTTCTCGCCAAGCAGCTTGCTACGCTCGATTTCCTCTGTAAGGGAAGGCTTTTGCTCGTA
>Ga0137372_10005957_pt1 | contig 11862 bp, 8 predicted proteins | sample SagtaG_6_FD_104911 | JGI IMG/M metagenome (GOLD analysis project Ga0137372, IMG submission 104911) | Vadose zone soil microbial communities from Sagehorn Ranch, Mendocino, California, USA - Sage1_R_60_16 metaG | ecosystem: Environmental > Terrestrial > Soil > Vadose zone | place: USA: California...
CCCGGGCGGGATGATCTGGGTTGTTACCCAAGCGACGGCGACGGTGCCCTGGTTGCGGGCGACAACTGGCGTGCCTGGCGTCTCCAGGAATGCGTGGCCAGCGGTCACGGTTGTCGTAGCGCAAGCGGTGTTGCCTTTGCCCTTCTTAACGTGGTTCCCTGACATGGCGGGCTGATAAAAGGTCATCCTCCCGGCCGTGCCGTTGACGATTACGGAGCCGGTGTGGTGATGCCAACCAGATGACCATCCCGGCTGAGCGGTGCTACTCGTCTGGAAGACTTCGACTGCCGCGTGTGTCTGGAACAGCAGCTCCCCTGCGTGCGCGTTGATCGTGTTGACCGTGTTCCCGTCGGCCAGCGTTGATGTCGATGCTACGCCGAGCGGCGGCGTTCCAAATGCCATGTTCACCGCTGCAAGAGAGGCCACAACGGCAATGCCTGCAAGCAGTACCGACCGGGGCCGTGAGAGCACTTTCTTCATGCGTCTCTCCCTCCGTGAAGGCGCGCCTAAGGCATCGTGCATCGGTATCGGGCCGCAGAGCCACAGAGCGTGCCGATGGACACGAAATATCTTCCCTCGGTGTTTGCATCGAAACGTTAGGTTTTCCCAAACTCGTTGAGGCCTAATGACACGTCCCGAAACCCTGTCCGCGCCTCGCAACGTTGTCTCACCCCGTCGGGGCGTTCCCGAACACTGCCCAAGCGATGGTGAGCCTTTAGGGGTAGCCGATTTTGGCTTCGCCGGTTGTCGGTGCCATCAGGTTGGGCACGCGCGGGCACGCGCGGACATTCAAGACACAGCGTGAAGCGTAAGCGTTCAGGTGGGGCAGGGACCCGAGTCCGGGTGGCGAACGGTCTTGTGTGGAGCGAGCCGAGGCGGAGGCGATCCTCGATGGTGATCGCGAAACGGCTGTCGCGTTGTTGCTGCGGCTCGGCGAGCTGGTGGATGCGAATCAGCGACTGGCCGAGGCGAACGAACGGCTCGAGGCTCGGGTTGCCGAGCTCGAGCGTCGTTTGAACCGGAGTTCGCGGAACTCGTCGCTGCCGCCATCGCAGGATCCCCCGTCAGCTCCTCCGCGCCCGCGTGGGAAGGAGTCGGGCCGGAAGCGGGGCGGGCAGAAGGGGCACGAGGGCCGGCACCGGCGGCTGCTTCCGCCCGAGCAGGTCGACGAGATCGTCGAGCATTGGCCCGACCGCTGTCGGTCGTGTGCGCGCGCGTTCGGCGAACGCGAGCGCGTCGATGCCGCCGAGCCGTCGCGGCGTCAAGTGGCGGAGCTGCCGCCGATCGCAGTCAGAGTGACCGAGCATCGGCTGCACAGAGTCTGCTGCGCGGCATGCGCGACGGTGACAACAGCCGAGCCTGTGGCCGCGTCACGCTGGGCGTTCGGTCCACGGCTGCAAGCCCCGCCGGGAACCTCGACACCAGCACCGATGGACGAAACAACCTCACCCGCTACACCTACGACGCCGACAACGAACTGACAAGGACCACCCGACCGGATCTGACGACCCTGCAGTACGGCTACGACGCCGACGGCAACCAGACAAGCCAAACCGACGGCGCAAACCAACCCACCACCTACAGCTACGACCCGCTCGACCGCCTCAGCTCAACCACCGATCCACTCAACCGCACCACCAGCTACACCTACGACCTGGCCGGCAACCCGCTCACCCTCGTCGCGCCGGGCGGGCTCACCACCACCTATGGCTATGACGCCGCTAACGAGCTGCAGTCGATCAGCCACTCGGATGGCACGACGCCGAACGTCAGCTTCACGTATACGCCGAACGGGCTCCGGCAAACCATGGTCGACGGCACCGGAACCACCACCTACAGCTACGACAGCCTCAATCGCCTCACCAGCCAAAGCAACAGCGGCTCAGGCCAGGCCGTCGGCTACGGCTACGACCTCAACAACAACCTCACCAGCCTCACCTACCCTAGCAATCACACCGTCACCCGCGCGTACAACAATGCCAACCAACTCACTGGAATCAGCGACTGGCTCAGCCCCACACACACAACAACCGTCACACCCGATCCCGATGGCAACACGGCCAGCTACGCGTATCCAGGCGGCGTCACCGCGTCGTCCACCTTCGACCACGCCGACCAGCTGACCGACATCACCTATACCGGGCCCAATAGCCCCAACCCATTCGCGACTTTCGCTTACACCCGCGACGCGAACGACCAACTCGCCACCACAAACAGCAACATCAACGGCAGCCAAACAATCAGCGAAACCTACGCCTACAGCTCACTCAATCAACTCACGGCCGTCAACAGCTCGACCTATAACTACAACCCAGCCGACAACATCACGCGACTAGCGAACGGCGCCACCCTTGGTTACGACGTCGCAAACGAAGCGACCAGCTTCACACCGGCGAACGGAACAGCAACGACTCTTAACTTCAGCCAGCGCGGCAACCGCCTAAATGGCCTCAGCGCGACCGGCGCGCAGACCACCTACACGTACGACCAGGCAAACCGCATCTCGTCTGTCACGGTTGGGGGTGCCGCGAGCGCGATTGCTGCCGGCCTAAGCGACAGTTTCGCGATCCTCCCCTCCGACGGCAGCGTCTGGGGATGGGGCTACAACGCCGACGGCGAGCTCGGTAACGGAACGATGTTCAACGACTCGAACGTCCCGGTCAAGGTGAGCAATCTCACCGCAGCGACCGCAGTCGCAGCCGGTGACAATCACGCGCTCGCACTGAAATCCGACGGGACCGTGCGGTCTTGGGGCTCGAACACTTGGGGCCAACTCGGCAACGGCACCACGACGCCATCGACGGTACCAGTGCAAGTCCTCAACCTCACATCGATTACTGCCGTCAAGGCAGGCTGCTGCCACAGCCTCGCGCTCAAATCCGATGGCACCGTCTGGGCCTGGGGGAAGGCGTTTCTCGGAAACGGCGCCACGACGAACTCGTCTGTGCCTGTGCAGGTCAAGGTGAGCAGCACGAAAAACCTCACAGGCGTCACAGCGATCGCGGCCGGACGCGGACACAGCGTCGCGCTCAAATCCGATGGCACCGTCTGGGCCTGGGGGGACAACGGCAACGGCCAGCTCGGCAATGGCACAACCACGAATGCCACCTTCGCCGTGAAGGTGAACAACCTCACCGGCGTCACCGCGATCGCAGCCGGAGAAGAAGACAGCCTCGCGCTCAAGTCCAACGGCACCGTCTGGGCGTGGGGCAAGAACAACGTCGGCCAGCTCGGCAACGGCACCACCACTGACTCTTCAGTCCCGGTGCAGGTAAGCAATCTTACCGGCGTAACCGCCATCGCGACCGGACTCGGACTCGGCAGCGCCGGCCACAGCCTTGCGATCAAATCAGACCAGACCGTCTGGGCGTGGGGGGCAAACGGCTACGGCGAACTCGGCAACGGCACAACCACGAACTCCTCAGTGCCCGTACAGGTCAGCAATCTCACCGGCGCCACGGCGATCGCGGTCGGCGACCACAGCCTCGCACTCAAGTCCGACGGCACCCTCACCGCGTGGGGACGCAACTCCGACGGCCAACTCGGCAACGGCGGATTCACCAATACCAACATCCCCGTGCAGGTTTGGGGGTTCTCGCAAAACCTCGCTAACACCTACGACGGGGATGGCCTCCGCGCAACCGGCACTGGCACCGGCACGACCCAGCATTTTGCTTGGGACATCTCCAGCGGACTGCCGCTCCTCCTCACCGACGGCTCCACCAACTACATCTACGACGACGCCGGCACGCCGGTTGAGCAAATCGACAACAACAGCACGCCGTTCTACTACCAACACGATCAGCTGGGCTCCACCCGCACACTTACTGACAGCAGCGGCTCAACGGTCGCGACCTACTCCTACGACGCCTACGGCAAGCTCACCAGCCACACCGGAAGCAGCGACACCCTGTTGCGCTGGGCCGGTCAGTATCAGGACCTGAGTACCGGGCTCTATTACCTGCGCGCCCGCTACTACGACCCCCAGACCGCACAATTCCTCAGTCGTGATCCCCTAGTCGCTCAGACCCAGGCACCTTACTCGTACGTGGAGGGTGATCCTCTGAACGTGGGTGATCCGACCGGAGAAGGGCCCGGTCGCTACCTGCTTTGCATGGCCGATTGCATCGTCGGGACTATTCTTGTAGATCGTCGGTTTAAAGAATGCCGATACTGCGCTGAGAAGTTTATGCAGGATACTCTCTACAAGGGCTCGATCACCGTAGTGGATATCGCTAACCTCGTAGCTTGTGTTCTCTCTTCCAAGAAGTGCGCCCACCTCTGGCTCGCTTGTCATCACCAACGATGCAAGAAGCTGCAGGAAGGCGGGAAGGAATCACCGCAAGTTGGGCCTGTGACACTACCGGGACTCCCTAAGCTCAGGCCGCTGCCGTGGCCAGGAATCGGGCTTCCAGGTATAGGTTTTGATTTCGGGTCTATGAGACTGCTAGCAAACACTTCGCCATGTCCGTGAGGCCGAGCGATCACTCTGAGCGAGGCCGCCGGCGACACCTAATCGGAGAAGGAGCTGGGCCGCAGGCTGGCGGACGACACCGGCTGGCCTTTGCAGAGGGGTTGTGCGCGGCCACCCATTGGAGCGCGGCTTGATTTGGTCGAGTGACGATGATTCCCTGACGGCGGTCCTCAGCCAAACGATAGAGCGCGGCCCGATCCTGATCGAGTATGAGTTAATGGATCGCGAGCGGAGAGGCTGGACGCTTCGAGCGCACGGCGTCATTCAGTGCCGCCCATGGCGGTCATCGCTCGACTACGAATTCTTCTCGATTGCGAGTGACGGCCAAAAGGAGTGGCGGGGTCAGCCCTCGGATCCTCTGGCCGGCGATGCCGAAGGCCCGGCGCAGCTTCTCGAACCCCTCTGGTTGCTTGGATGCTTGTTCGGCGCCGTCGATGTACAGGTCTCCAGTAGCGAAGCTGCGCCCTCAGTCGACAGCGTTGAACTTTTGGTTGAGTGCGACCTGGAAAGAGCCAGGGCAGCGACGCACCTCGCGTTGCCGACACCGCCAGACGGAACTCGACAGAAGATGCGCGTCACGCTAAGCGGGCCAAGGCGCGACCTCACAACGATCGAGGGTGAAGCGCACCTTGGACACGCAAGAATGCGGCTACTCCAGAACCACACGGAGTCGAGTCGACTTCGATGGGATCGAATCAGCGCACTCACACCTGCCGAGACGGCCGGAGGGCGTGAGACGCCTCGCCAATCGTCGGTTGCCGCAGACGCTCGGGGCGAAGACTTGGTCCCATGTACGGAAGACATCGATGCGCAGATCGCGACGGCCGTCCACAAGGCGTGGGAGGCCGAAGGCCTCGATCCAGACCAACCACCCGACCCGGAAAAGTCGGAGGCCTCATTGGAACGCTTCGCGCGCGAGAACGAGCAACTTATCGCAGAGCTTGCGCGACGGTACCGAAAGGTCATGCCGCCACCAGAGGACGAGTCCTTGCCAGACTCGGTCTACCTCGTCATGTGGATGTGTGAACACACTGATCGGCTCCACGATTAAGCGGCTCCGGCGGTTGCTGTCGCCGTTATTGCAACATGCTCCATAAGCACGAGGCGCGCGTGGGTGCGAGCGCTGGCTGACCGGCACGCGGCCTCCGTCTGACGCCAGGGGTCAGCGGCGTCACGGCGTCACAGATGTGCTCGCGCTCCGCTTGGTTACGGCGAAACGCGATACACGGCTCGGCGTCAGGAACCGGCGTCAGGAGAACTCATCACGCGGCCGCCGAGGGGCCATCGACGCGAAGGCGGCCGAGCGATGCGCATCGATCGTCGGCCAAGCAGAAGTGCAACGAGCCGCCGGCCTCCCGCGCCCAGTAACCGATGTCGCCCTGTCGCCTTCCCCGCCAACCACGACACGCTTGGGGCAGCTGCGGCGTCAGGAAGGCATCACGGCGACGATTGGGCGGGAGCTCGTTCGGCGTGCAAGGCATGAGCGGCCCTACGGGTGAGGTCGTGAGAATGGGCTATTGGTCGTTCGGGGCTGCTTGATCGCGGTGGTGGTGCGGTTTGCGCGGATCGTGGGGTGGCTCATTCCGCTGGTCCATTTTCGGGGGAATGGGCTGGTGTGTGTACCCGGCTAGAATCCTAAGGTGAGCGCGACGTTTAACCAGCGGGAGGCTGCGGCCGAGGTGCTCCGCGCCGACGGCACTCAGGTAGCGGCGGCGCGGGCTGCTCGGGTCGCTTTGAGCACGCTCAAGCGCTGGTTGCGGGATCCTTCGTTTCAGGCGCTGATCGCGAGCTCGCCGGACATCCGTACCGGCCTGCCGTTGGGCCTGGCCGATGAGGGGGGCGTGCTGGTCTCGAAGCAGGATCTCCGTTGTCGGATGTGGCTTGCGAGCGACGGTGCGGTGCTCGGCTCCTATCTGCCGCCGGCGGCGTTTGAGAGCGCCGGCGGCGTCTTGCATCTGCATCGCGTGGAGCCAGGTGCGGTTGAGAGTGTGGTTGCGTCGATCGCGGCTGGGACGTTCCCGGCCGACTCGCGTTACATTCCCGTGCCGCTCGAGGGCTTGAACGAGCTGCTGGAGAACCTGCCGCTGGTGCTGCGGTTGGCCTCGCCGGATGCGCGCGAGAGCTTGGCCGCCTGGCTTGAGGTGTGGATGTTCATCGACGAGGAGGGCCGCACGAGGCCGCTGGCGGAGTCGCTCTGGCAGGGGCAGCGGCGCTTTCTGGAGGCTTTGCTCGGCGAGGGTCATGTGCTCTCGATCAAGTCGCGCAAGGTCGGTCTGTCGACGCTGGTTTGCGCGCACGCGGCGTGGACGGCGCGGATCCGCGATCGCAACGCCTCGGTGCATCTGCTCTCCTATCGCGAGGACGCGGCCCAGGAGCTGTTGCGCAACCTGCGCCGCGGCTTCGAGGGGTTACCTGCCTTTTTGCGTCTGCCGGTTATGCGGGAGACCTCGACCGTGGTGTCGTTCGCGGCGGGCGCCTCGGACATGCGCACGCTCAAGGTGTTCCCGGCCACCCAGAACGCGGCGATCGAGTCGACCTGTTCGCATCTGGTGCTCGACGAGTGGGCGCACACCTTCGACCCGGAGGCGATCTGGGCGGCACTCGAGCCGACGCTGCCGCCGCGTGCCACCTCGGCGCTGATTACGACCGCCCGCGCCCCGGACGATTTCGTGCACGAGTACTACCTGCGTTCCGAGCGGGGCGAGACGCGGCACACGGCTGTGTTCGTGTCGGCGCTCGAGCGGTCGGATCGCTCCCTGGACTGGTACGAGGAGAAGCTCCGCCAGGGAGGAAAGCGGCAGACCCTACGCAATTACCCGCTGACTGCCGAGGAGGCCTTCGCTCATTCGAGCGAGCCTTACTTTCCCTCCGAGCTGCTTGAGGCGGCGCAGCAGGATGCGCTGCCGCCCTCACCTGCGCGCCGGGGCGACCGCTACCTGAAGGCGTGGGACATCGGCCGCAAAGACGCGAGCGTCTGTGTCGTCCTGCGCGCGCCCGCCAAGGACGAGGTGCAGATCTGGCAGGTGGTCGGCTTCGAGCGCCTCGTCGGTGAGGACTTCCCCGCCATCCAGCGCGCGATCGAGTCGATGCACTACCAGTATCCCGGCCCGACGGTGATCGAGGCGAACTCGATCGGGATGCCCCTGATCCAGAACCTGGGCCTCGCCAAGGAGGAGCTGATCGAGTACACGACCACGCACGACTCCAAGCAGGCGATGCTGACCGAGATCGAGCTGCACCTGCAGCAGCAGACGCTGAAGATCCACCGCGACTTTCAGCAGCTGCTCGCAGAACTCGCCGACTACCGCCTCCCCGACCGCTCGATCACCCAAGACTCAGTCATCGCCCTCGGTCTTGCCGTCGCAAACGCCGCCCACGCCCACGCCCTCACCGGAGGCGGCCGCATCAACCACGAACTCTTCCGCGCGCTGAACTTCGGCACCTCCTCCGGGCCATCCTGGTGGCTCGACCAGCAGAAGATCACCACCGACGGGCCCTCCTATGGGCACGTGCCTCTCGTCCGCGAAGTAAGCGACCCGCGCGAGCTCAGCCGCTACCAAGCCGACGCCCTGACCGGGGAACTCGAAGCGATGCTCAAGCAAGGATGGACGGTCGAAAACCCGGCCCTCCTCGAGAACATCGGCCTGCGCCTGGACGCCCAAGGACAGCCGATCCGCAGCTGACCCGACCTCGAGGAACCCTCGGCCACCAGAAAAACGAGTTCTTCCGACCGCGCCTGCTCGGCGACAGCATGGCCGATTCCCACCAAAACGAGCTACCAGAATGGGCTACCCACAATCCGCTCAAACCCGCACAACCACGGGGATCGAGCGCCGTCGAACGACCAATAGCCCATTCTCACAACCCCATCTGTACAGCCGCTGATGCCTCCGGCAGCGTCGCAGCGATCGCGTCGACCAGGCCGGGGTGGGCGTCCGAGCTCGCGAGCTTCACGCCGATCAGGCCGCGTGCGACCAAGCCACGCATGAAAGCGAGCCAGGCGGCGCCGTCCTCGGCAGTGACGACATCGAGGCCGAGCGACTCGCGGAAGCCGTCCTTGTTCACGCCGACGGCGTGGACGACGCAGACGTTGACCGTGCGGCCACCCTCGCGGCACTTGACGACCAGCGCGTCCAACGTCACGTAGGCGTACGGGGCACCGTCGAGCGGACGGGTGCGGAAGTCCTCGACGATCGCATCGAGGCTCTGCGCCAGCCTGGAGACCTGACTCTTGCTCATCCGCTCGACGCCGAGCTGCTGCACGAGCTTCTCGACTCGGCGCGTCGAGACGCCGGCGAGGTAGGCGTCCGCGATCACCGACACGAACGCCTGCTCGGCCCGCCGGCGCGGCTGCAGCAGCCAGGCGGGGAAGTAGCTGCCCTCGCGCAACCTGGGGACCGCGAGCTCAATCGAGCCGACCCGCGTGTCCCAGTCGCGCTCCCGGTAGCCGTTTCTGCGGTTGATGCGCTCCGGGCTCCGCTCGCCGTAGCCAGCGCCGCAGACAGCGTCAGCGTCCGCGCTCATCAACGACTCCGCCATCTCCTTGACCATCGCCCGCAACAGATCCGGGTGAGCGTCCTCGAGCTGCTTGCGCAACCAATCCGTGACGTCCATCGTGTGCTCGACCACCGTGCTCCTCCTCGCTGAGTCTTTTCGACAAGACCTCGCGAGGATGACGCGGTGGTCAGCTATCACCCGGCCCCGCCGCAGCCGCTCCGCGCTCGCCTACGGCTCGCGCTCCACGGCTACGGCGGAAACAACATCGACCGGCTCATACACCACGAACGGGGACGCTACTACCGGAGATGACACAGTGCGATCCGATCGCATCGCGTCAGCGACTCACGAAGACTTGCGAGAGCTGGTCGAGGTTGTCAGCCCAGAACTCCAAGCGATCGACGCGTTCATCGACTCGATCGGCGAGCCGTTGCCTGATGAAGCGGCGCTTCTCGGGAGCCTTGCCGAAGCGGCGCTTGAGGCGAAGCACGAACTGGAGCGCAGACCCGGCAGCTGACGCCCTCGGGGACATTTTACGAACGCTCGCCCAGGCTGGCGTTGTGTGCCATTTGACTCGAACCTAGAGTGCTCCCATGAGGCTCGCACTTCGATTGACGGTTAGGGCGACCGTCTTCTTCGTTCTGTACTGGGCACTTGCTCCAGTCATCCTCTGGAGCAACGAACGTCAAACCCACTTCATCGAAAGTTGCGTCTTTGGGGCGGTCGCGGCATTCATTCCGTGGCGTCGCGCCTGGCGAACTGCCCGATCACACTTGGGATTCGTCGGGGAACATTCCTGAACTCTCGCGCAGGTGGCTGTTATCGCGCCTGGAGCCGCAGGTTCACCGCTGCGGCGGTCTCTTCTCTTAGACTCGCCGCGCCGATAGAGACGCTGATGAGGTTTTCGAGCGCCTCGCTCGGGTGTCTTCTCACGGCGACCTTTCTGTTGGTCGTCCGTGGAGGGTCGGACTGGTCGGCGGGGTTCGCGACCGCGTGGTGGAGTCTCTTCGTCGGCGCGGCCGCACTCAGCTTCGTTGCAATCGCAGTTGCGGTGGCCACACGGCGCGCAACGGAGGCACGCCGGGTCGCAGTCGTTGTGCTCGCGTTACCCGCGCTCCTTGCCATCCCTGTATTGATCTGGTTGATCATCTCGCTCGCACCACTCGCCAACTGGCGCCCAGAGGCTGCGGCTCAGGGTGCATTCGTGAACACTGGCCCAGCCGAGCATCACGTCTGCAACCATCGACGGCGTGATCGACCCCGACGACGCGCTTTGGCAAGCGTGGAGCCTCACCGAGGACGCGGCTCCGGCCGACACTCCGGAAGGGCTTGACGCTCTGCTGCCGTCGCTCGAAGAGGCTGGCTACGTCGAGCTGACTGACACCGAGTGGCGATTCACGCCGGAAGGAGTCGCGCGGGCACAGGAGCTGCGCGAAGAGAAGCGACTGACGGAAACCGTGCCGTGGCCGTTCGAAGACGACACGTTTCCGGCCCGGCTGGGCGTAGCCGTAATGCACACCGTTCTGAACGGAGAGATGCCTGCTCTCCAGGTTGTCCATGCGGCTGAGGACTGGTGGGGAGTCGCGGACGGAGTGAACAGCCCCAACGGCCATGCTTCCACTACCGCGCACATGCAACATGTGCTGGAACTCGACCCGACTCTCGCGGAACTAGCGACTCTCGCGCCAGGCTTCCAGGCCGACCGGGACGATGTCGAATCACCGTGGGTCGTTTCGCCATTCGCTTGGGGAGACGACTGACCGACTGAGACGGGCCGCGCGGGGGACACTTCGCATCACTGGCGCAGGCCGCTGTCGCACTTGGGCGGGTATGGCGCATCATCCTTCGAATGGACACAGCCCTGGCCTTTCTTGGAGCCGTCGTGCTCATCCTCGCATTCGCGAGCCTCTTTATCTCGCGCAGGTTCGGCGACCGATTCCAGAACAGGCTTCTCCTCGCCTTGGGCGTGCTCGGGATCGGGCTGTACGCCGCATCCCTGGCGGCATACGGCTCGTCATCGGACGACTGGGTCGGGTTGGCGATCAGTGCCGGTGCTGCTGGGATGGCCATCGCCCTGCTTCGTGAACCGGGTTGGTACGAGCGGGTGTACGTACCGTGGTCGCGCCGACACCTGCCCTCCTCGCACGCCGTCAACGTCGGAGCGATTCCTCTCAGCCTCGGAATCGTCTACGCGCTCGTCTGGTGGCTGTTCGGAACGCGATCAGCGGTCATCGCCGCCCTCGCCGGTGCCCTGTACTTCGCCGCCGTGTTCGCCTACGTGCTTTACCGCCGTTGGCGGCGCACATCGCGGGCGCGGAGTCATCTCGGGTGACAGTTACGAACGCTGGCGCACGCGGAGATGGCGTCTCCACAGCCGCCCATCCACCGATTTGACGAAGCTTGCGGTGACCGGCATCGTCCGCTCATGGACGTACGCCCACTCAGCGACGACGACCAGCGGCTCTTCTTCGAGCTGCTCCAGCGCGTGTGCGAGAACCATGTCGATCAATGGCTGAGGATGCGAGTCGATACGTCGAGCGGTATGTCGTTCTTCGTCGACATCAACCTCGCCCCACCGGCAGGCGATCCCGATCTCTATGAGCTGCGAGTTACGCCGAACGACCGTCTAGGTGACCACTGGCAAGTAGGAGCCGCCATGGATGAGGAGCGGCTACGGAGACAAGGCGGGAAGTCCGAGGCGGAATCCTAAGAGGCCATGCGTCAGAGGACATTCGCATCTGTGATTCGAGTGCCGTCGGGGTGTACTTCGGGACACTGGCGCAATCGAGACTCTTTACGCATCGTCCTCCTCTTGCGCAGCGGCCAGCACCTTCTCGAGCAGCGCTCGAGGTGGCTCAACTCCGAACCGCTCACGCAAGAGGTAAAGCTCG
>Ga0137372_10005958_pt1 | contig 11861 bp, 10 predicted proteins | sample SagtaG_6_FD_104911 | JGI IMG/M metagenome (GOLD analysis project Ga0137372, IMG submission 104911) | Vadose zone soil microbial communities from Sagehorn Ranch, Mendocino, California, USA - Sage1_R_60_16 metaG | ecosystem: Environmental > Terrestrial > Soil > Vadose zone | place: USA...
GATGATAAGCGAACAGATTCGTAGTGAAGTTACGATCTGAAAGAAAGTAGATTGTGTCACCGATCCACATCGGCAGCGTGTCATTGCTGTTATTCCACGGAAGTTTCTCGACTGAATAGTCGCTGAGATTCATCACCTCGATAGGGTGCGCGCGACCACCACGATAGTGTCGCCACATGCTCGTCTCGTACCAATCGGGAGTGAAGGCAAGTGTGATTTCTTGATAGGCAATACGTCGTCCATCAGGAGAATAAGATGCGCTGAAAGCGCGCGGCATTGGCAGCGGTTCCGGAAATCCGCCGTCAACACTCACCGACCAAAGACGAAAGTACGCTTGTTGCGGCGCGCTGTCCCGGACAGAAGCAAAGATCACTCGCCGTCCATCAGGCGTCCAGCCGCGCGCGCGATCCAGGCCGGGATGGTATGTCAAACGCTTCGGATCGCCTCCCGCAGTTGGGACGACGTAAACATCAGTATTACCCGCAACGGTTGCCGTGAAAGCGATCTGCGAGCCATCAGGCGAAAAATATGGATCGATCTCGACGCCTTGGGTTGATGTTAGCCGGCGTGCTTGTCCGCCGCTACGTGAAACAATCCAGAGTTCGCCGGCGTATTCAAAAGCCACCGAGTCGCGGCTGACGGTTGGATGACGTAAGAGTCGTGTACCCTGTGCAGACGCGACGATCGAGACGAAGAGAGTTAGTAGTAGGGTAAAGAACAGCTGTCGAATGTTCATAGTCTTGTCAATTGTCCGTTGCCCTTGGCCTGTGGATTCTCTGCTTACAACGACAACCGACCAAGACAACACACCACCTTAGAAATTCAGCTTCAACGCGAACTGAATAATACGAGGGTTAACCGCCGTCGTCGTAATCGTCCCGAACGCAGCCGACGAGACGTTGATGCTGGGATTACTGAACTGCGAATGATTGAAAGCGTTGAAAAGCTCTGTACGGAACTCGACGTTACCAGCCTCACCCAACAGGTGTAGCGGAGTGCGCTTGATGATCGCAATGTCAGAATTGTTCTGACCTGGCCCAACCACAATGCCAACGCCGCTGTTGCCGAAACCGGTGGCGCGTCCGTCGTCGCCAACGATCGTCCAAATGGCGGTGCCTGCGGCATTCCGCAGGATGCAGGGCTTATTGAAGTAATTAGTCAGCTTGCTTTGAATCGAGCCAGAATTCACCAGATCGTTGTATGTACAACCGGGAGCGAGTTGTGCACGATCGCTGGTAATTCCGAAGACGTTGTTGGAATTTGTGCCCGTCAACGTCAGAGGTGCGCCCGATTGAATTGTAGTCACGCCCGCCAACGACCAGCCGTTCAGAACTCCCTTCACAAGGGAATTCGAACTGTGCGTACCGGGCAGTTGATAGACGTAACTGAACACGAAGCGGTGTTCACGATCGAATTCGCTGCGGCCATAGTTGGCGAGTTGATTATTTTGGTCACCATTGACCCCGGATGTCCCTCCCGCAGCTGTACTTCGCCCAGTCGTGCTGTACGCGTGAGCGAAGGTGTAAGCGGCCAGAAACTGCAATCGTTTGCTTAATCGTTTGGTAAGACTAGCGTCGAGCCCGTGGTACCACGACGATGCAGACGAATCAACATCGTTGAGTCCCGGCGCGGTAAAACCCTGGATCGGGACGCGCAACCCGATATTGGCGACGGTGTTCGTGGTTTGTCCGCGAATCGGATTTGAAGCGCCGGCCAGCAGTGCCTGGTTAAGCGACCGGTTTTGGATCTGGTGCGTGCCGCGCGTGCCAACGTAGCCGAGCTCAAGAACAAAATTGTGTCCGAGATCCGTCTGGATGTTCAGACCAAACTGCTGCGTCACCGGCGGGCGATAATTCTGATCGATAAATGTAATCGAGCGCAAGGTTGTCGGTGAGTAAGAAGGAAATTGCGGGAAGGTCAGATCCGGCCCGAACGGATTGGCAAATGTGGCTGCGGCATTCGGCACGCCAGCTATGGAACGCAACAACGCGAACGGCGGCGAGGTCGCCAGTTGAATAAACGGCTGTCCGGTGGCGCGAGTGAAGTACATGCCGTAGCCTCCGCGCACAACCATGCGATCCGTGAAGCGCAGAAAACTCTTCGGCATGTGCCAGGCGAAACCAAGCCTCGGGCCAAAATTATTTTGATGTACGCCGCGAATGCCGTAACTGTTGTCCAGTTGCTTGACACCTGCGGGAACGGCGATGGGCAGATTCTCCGAAACCACGTAACCCTGGATGGTGCCTGCCGCCGGCGGATTAGGATTCGCGAGAGCAATATCGAAACCGCTGTTACGCCCAAGCTTATCGCCGAGATTCTCTAATCGTTCAAACCGCAAACCGAGATTCAAAGTAAGGGAAGAGTTCAGCCTGATATCGTCCTGAACAAATGCGTTTCCGTCGGTGAGCTGCCATGAGCGATCCAGAAGGCCGGGCAGGTCGACGGACTGAAACACGTTGCTGACGGTAGTGCCGTTGCCTCCTGATGCGACTGGCGCGCCGGGCAGCCCAAGCAGGAAGTCCGCCCAGCTTAGGAAGACCACGCCACTTAAGAAGTGAAAGTTCGAGAGGTCAAGGTGACTGCGCGTAATACCTCCACCAAAACGGAACGTGTGTCGCCCACGGATGTACATCACCGAATCCTGGAACGTTAAATGTTTCTGGATGATATCGAGGCCTTGTCCATTCCCGCCGAGCGTCATTGAACCATTGACGAGGATTTCTGGAAACTCATCCTCGCCAGTCGGCGCTTTGACTCCAACATCAGACCACTTAAAGAGTTCCTGTTGGATGGTGGGCGCTTCAGTGCGATGAAATCCTACTTCCGCCTGATTGAGCAGCCGCGAGCTGAAGGTATAAGTGTGCGCGAGCGAAAAGTTCCGCAGCCGATTATCTGTTAGCCACGGAAATCCGGGCGATGGCGGGCCGCCCAGATTTGGCGGCGGCAGCGGTTGGTTCTGAGTGCTGTTGGCATAGAAGAAACGGCCGGCAAACTTGCTATTGGTGCTCTGCAAGTAATCTATATTGACAATGAATTGATCCTCATTAAATTTAGCGGGAATACTGAGCGCTGAGAATCCCCGCAGCGCAAACGCCCTGGTCGGGTCAACTGTCTGCGGGGTTGGAACAGCGTACTGGCCGTTTGGCAATTTCAAGTTCAGAATTGCGAGCGCGGGCGCGCTGATATTCGAGCCGTCAGCCGCCACCGCAACTCCGCCCTGTGCTCCTGCTTGCCCGGCGAATAATCTTCCCAACGTCGCCCGCGAGCGATCGTCCGTGAACGCCGGCGAAAAGAAGTTGCTGGTTGCACCACCACCGACGCCGTTTATCTGGCGGATGCCTTGATAAGATCCAAAGAAGAGCAGCTTGTCTTTCTTGATTGGGCCGCCGAGTGTGAAGCCAAACTGGTTCTGCTTCAGAATTCCTTTCTTTTGCCCGGCGGCGTTGCGGAAGAACTCGTTGGCGTTGAGCGCGTCGTTACGCAAGAATTCAAAGGCGGTGCCGTGAAATTTATTGCCGCCGCCGCGCGTAACCACATCGACCACGGCGCCAGCATTCCGCCCGTACGAAGCATCATACAACCCGGTCTGAACTTTGAATTCCTGGATGGCATCCGGGTTGGGCACCGCGACGCCGCCACTCAGAAATCCGCTCGCCTGTAGATCATTGATCCCGATTCCATTCATCTGGAAATTATTATCGGCGCCACTGGCTCCGTGCACGCGAAAATTACCCTGGCTCTCGCCGCTGCTGCCTCGCCCAAGGGCGGCGGCGTTAGTCACTCCCGCGGAGATTCCGGGCGATAGTGTCACGATCTGAGTATAGTTTCGCGTTACCAGCGGCAAGTTAACAACCGATTCGTGGTCCGTCACATTTCCGAGGGCCGGCGACTCCGTCTGCAACAACTGCGACTCAGAGACCACCACGACGCGCTCTTCTACGGAACCGACTTCTAGTTGTGCGTCCAATCTCCTGGTTTCAGTGACGTTGATCTGAAGGCCTGTCCTTATCGAAGACTTGAAACCTTGCTTGGTGAATTCGACGCGGTACGAGCCCGGAAGCAGTAAGGCGACCGTATAGCTGCCGTTGTCCTGTGAGGCTGCTTCCCGCTTCTCACCAGTCGCTTCGTTCACTACTAACACCTGCGCACCCGCAACAACCGCGCCGTGGGGATCGCTAATCTCTCCCGTCAACGCGCCGGTGCTGGCAGTTTGGGCCAACCCTGGAACGGTGCAAAAGAGTATCACCGTGAATAGTAGAACGATTCGATTACTTTTCATCGTCGATTCACCTCCGTTACAGCATCCGATGTTCTAGGCCTGGCGCGCGAGTTTGAAATCGATCTCCTGAACTCACCGATTCGCAAAGCTGACGCTTACCGCGAACTGTTGCCGCCTTTATTCTCAACAGGCGCGCAACAATAAGAACACTAACCTGTCTGTAAACAGACCGTCTCTTACCGCAAGTGCTGCACAATGTCAATAGTGCGACACATGCTGCAGATGATTATTGCCACGCGAACTCTAATTTGTTATCTTGCGCTGCCATGCAAGCCCATACAGAACTCACGCGCCGGCCATTGGATCTGATTTCGGAATCAAGCGCGATCGAGAAAATCGAGATGCGCACTATTCGGCTTCCGCTTAACGAGCCATTTGAAACAAGTTTCGGCAGTATCGATTCCCGACTGATATTTCTGGTCAGTGTTGAAGCGAACGGGTTAATCGGTTGGGGCGAAGTTGTGGCATCCGAAGAGCCGCGCTACAGCTACGAAACTGTTGGCACTGCCTGGCATGTGATCCGCGACTATCTCTCACCGGCTATATTGACCAAGCCTTTGACCGGCCTGCTTGATCTCTCAACGCGCTTCGATTCAGTTCGGGGACACAACATGGCCAAGGCGGGATTGGAACTCGCCTACGTGGATCTATTGGCGCAGAGTACCGGGCAATCGTTATCGCAACTGATCGGAGGCACGCGCACCAGCATTCCGGTAGGAGTAAGCCTCGGCATTCAACCTACTCTTCCAAACCTGCTTGAACGAATTGAGCGATACTTATCGCTTGGTTACCGCCGTATCAAACTAAAGATCAAGCCAGGTTTGGATATCGAGGTGGTTCGCGAAGCAAGGACGCGTTATCCAGAGATCCTGTTATCCGTCGATGCTAATTGCGCCTACACGATTGCAGACAAAGAACACCTGCGCGCGCTGGATGATTTTGAATTGCTGATGATCGAGCAGCCGCTCCCGAACGACGATCTGATCGATCATGCGAAATTGCAATTATCGTTGAAGACGCCGATTTGTCTGGACGAAAGTATTACTAGTCCAGCTCGCGCTAAACAGGCCCTGGACATCGGTAGTTGTCAAATTATCAACATTAAAATCGGCCGCGTTGGCGGCTACTCACAAGCGCTGGCAATTCATGATTTATGCTACGAAAGGAATGTTCCCGTCTGGTGTGGAGGCATGTTGGAATCCGGTATCGGCCGGGCTCACAATATCGCGCTGGCGAGCTTGCCAGGATTTTCACTCCCGGGTGATATCTCTGCCAGCTCGCGTTACTTCGCGCGAGATGTGATCGTTCCAGAAGTTACCGTTGGCGCGGATGGCCTGGTGAACGTGCCGCAAGCACCGGGCCTCGGATTTGAAATTGATCTGGATTACATTAAATCAAAGACCGTAAGCGATGAGTACATTTTAGCGAAGATACAAAACTCTGAGTTCTAAGGCGCGGTTCGTTTCGATTGAGCGAGAAACATGAAAGAGAGCGGCCAAAAGAAGGGGCGAAATTCTGACGGCAAGGGCAAGCGTATCCCCAGCGCGCTCGAAGCACGTTTTGCGAATGCGAGGAATCAGCTCAATCCGCGCCGGCAGCGCTTGATTCGCGCGATTCTGGATTCGGCGGACGAGACTTGCTTTCTGTCATCTCGCGAGATGGCAAAGCGCTTTCACATCGACGCCACGACCATCCTTCGTACCACGCAGGTTCTCGGCTATGGAAGCTTTGCCGACTTTGCTGCGGACCTCCGTACTCACTTCGTGTCGCGCATCACGCCTTACACCGCGCTCAAAGCGGCGACCAACGAGAAGCGAAGCATCACCGATCATGTCGACCACTCTATCGAAAAAGCTATCGACAATCTCAACATCTTGAAATCCAATCTCGATCGGCAGCGCGTGATCGATTCGGCTAAGCTAATAAAACGTTCACGGCACGTCCTGGTCGTGGGATTGGATTTCGCCGCTTCCCTTTCGTACTACCTTGCCTATGGATTGCTGGCTCTTGGCTTTAATGCGGAAGCCCCGATTGGCAGCAGCGGTAACCTGCAATACAAAGTTGAGGCCTTGACCTCGAAAGACGTCTTGGTGGCGATTAGTTTCGGCCAATGCCTGCGTGACACTGTCGACTCGGTACTGCGCGCGAGAAAACAGGGAGTGCCAACCTTTGGTATCACCGATAGTGAAACTTCACCGATCGCGCGTTACTGCGACGCTTATTTGATCACGCCGGTGGTCAGTCCATCGTTTCTTAACTCATATGTTGCTCCTATGGCAGCAATTAGCGCGATTCATGTGGCTTGCGCCCATATCGATCCAAAACGTTCGCTCAACCGACTGAGGCCAACTGATCGCGAGTATGCTTCCGGCCATCGTTGGTATCGCGAGCCCAAGGGATTTAACGGAGACCTGCCTTAGGGATGGTTGTATCTAATGTTACCGAAGCATCGGCGATTGTGATTCGCGACATCGATCGCCTTGAAGAGTTACGAGCGGTAGAAGCCCTGCAAAAGGAAGTCTGGGGCTGTACTGATCTTGACGTCGTACCGCTGACAATGCTGATCGCGACCCGGGAAGTCGGCGGGGTTTTGATCGGCGCCTACGACCGATCGGAGCTGGTCGGGTTTGTTTACGGTTTTCCCGGATACGAAGACGGACATGTAACGCACCACTCTCACATGCTCGCTGTCAAACCGGCTTATCGCAATCACGATCTCGGTTACAAGCTGAAACTGGCGCAACGCGAAGCGGTTTTGGCGGAAGGCATTGAACGAATCACATGGACTTTTGATCCCCTGCAAAGTCTTAACGCATATTTTAATTTCGCTAAGCTCGGAGTCGTGGCCGACACCTACAAGATCAACTTCTACGGTGAAGCAACCTCGAGCTTTCTTCACCAGCTTGGCACCGATCGGCTCTGGGTAAGCTGGGTCCTCAACAGCGAGCGCGTTCGCAATCGATTACAAAGCGATGGGCCGCAGACTCCGGTTGCCGGAGACAGCGTGTTGACACTGGTGGCGGTAGGTTCGGAACAGGCCCCGCGCCGAAACATCTCTTCCAAGTTCTTAGGTCAGAAACATCTCTCGATTGAGATTCCCACCGACATTAATGATTTGCAGCGCCGGGCTCCGACACTCGCTGTGGAGTGGCGCGAAGCGACCCGATGGGCCTTTACGGAAGCCCTGAAGCTGGGTTATTTCGTCGATGAGTTCAATCGATCAACTGTCAGGGAGCAATCGATTGGGAGATATCTTCTCAGTTATGGCTCATGAACGACCCTCTACAATCGGTCTGGAGCGCAGGCTTGGCTTAAAGGACCTCACACTGCTGATCATCGGCACAGTAATCGGCTCCGGCATCTTCATCGTTCCCGGCGCGGTATTGCGACAGATTTGGCCACGAGCACAGTTAAGACAATCAGTCGGCATACAATGTAGTGTCCTAATCTACCGCATACAACCTCTATCCAATGAGTTGATTCTGCGAATAAGGTCTATCTCAAATTTCAGCTTTAGGAAGACTGACGCTCGCAATGAGAGAACGTGAGAGAAACATTCGCGGGACCGTTTCAGAGTTGCCTAAGTTTTTGAGATTTAGATCAAATATTACTGAGAAATTTGGAGCGGGCGACGAGGATCGAACTCGCAACTTTCAGCTTGGGAATCTAAACTACCACTCCTTTATTTTCACCACTTACAAAACCGCTCGGGAAAAATCGATCTGCATGCACTGCATACCGTGCATGCAGTGCCTGACTTGCGTGTCGCTGGGGGACGTTTGGGGGACGGTGTGTCGTTTAAAATTTCGTTGATTGCGAGGTCGCTTGGTAATGACAAGCTCCATGACAAATGCTGTGAGGAGTGTGATAGTCAGCTATGAGGTGAAACACAAACTAAGAAGTCTGACGGCCGAGACCCGGTTCAGCGCGACCGCACAAAGCATGCTTCTCAGCCATTGAGAGCGTCTCAATCCGGGATCAAAACGCAGCGCTTCGCGCAACCTATTAAGGACCAAAGCGTTTTCGATATTCGATAGAGTTAATCAAGGCTTTGACCATTTCAGCCCTAACAAAGTCGCCGTTGAACTGGTTAAGTTTAATGACCCAAGAGTCGTAACCTGAAAAGTCGCCGTCCGGGGCATCGTTGGGATTTCTTCTCAGATAGCCAAAGTATTCCATCTGCACAAAACAATTGTAATCCCGGAAAAGCGCTGACAGATCAGTCAGTTTGAGTCGGATAGATCAGGTCCCCATTCGCACCGCTTAGCAAAGCTGAAAGACAAGCCATTGCCGAGGCTGCACATCGCTACGGCGCGTTTCTTAACATGACTGCGGTGCTTGTCTGACCGAGGAATGAGGGTAACTTCGAGGATTCACGCCGCCAGCCGTCAGCGAAAGTTATCAGCCATCACGATATCGCTGCCGCTCGCATCCATCTGTACAACTAGGAGCCACTGCCCATCTGGAGACACGGCGAGTCCCGGATCGGTCTTGAACAGCGGCGTATCGAGCTTAGCTAACTGCGTAACTTTTGCCGTCGTGAAGTTGAAGAATTCGATTAGCGGATGAGAAGGAACTTCAGCGGTCGCGAAATAAATGCCTTTATCGGTGACGGCCCAGTAACGCCACAGACCTGCCTGATGTTCATTGAGCACCAGAGTCTCGTCGCCTCCAGCGACGGGCACCCGCCAGATGCCGGGCATGGCTCGACCTTTCGCATAGTAGAAGAACCTTCCGTCCGCGGATTCGAAGCCTTCAAAGCCGCCTTGCCTGGTAACTTGCACCGCTGGGCCACCCTCGGCCGGCACCTTCCAGATCTGCATGCTGCCACTGCGAGTGCAGCCAAAATAAATCCACCGGCCGTCTCGGGACCAACTCGGCGTAATGTCCTCGTCGGCGTCAAAAGTGAGGCGACGCGGCTTGCCACCTTCGGCACTGATTACATAGATATCGACATTACCTTCGATCCATGAGTCGAAAGCAATCTGGCGGCCGTCGGGCGACCAACGCGGCGTGCCGGCAAGCGGACCGCCGATACTGGTCAACTGGCGCGGATTTGAACCGTCGCTCTCGCACAGCCAGATCTCGAAACTGCCAGAGCGACGAGAAGCAAAGACAATTCTCTTGCCGTCCGGCGAGTATTGAGGACCGCTTTCTTCCTGCGTCGAAGAGATCAACTTCAGCGGCGAGTCATCGCGTCCTTTCGGATTGTGCAATCCTATACGCCAGATATTTCCATCCATCAACGACTGCGTATAGGCGAGGCGATTTTTCTGGCGCGCGATTGTTGGACTGTACACATCACGCTCGGCTGTGGTCAGACGCTCAGGCTGTCCTACGGCAGTCGAAATCTTCCATAAGTTGTAAGTGCTGCCTCCGCGTCTCGAGGCAAAAACAATTTCTTTTCCGTCCGAGCTCCAGCTCAGGCCGCGAATGGAAGTGTCTTCAAAGGTAAGGCGTTTGGGATCGCCACCAGCCAGGGGCTGAAGATAAATATCCGCGGTCGCAATGCTAACCACGCGGACAAAGGCCAATGTTTTTTGGTCAGGGGAAAATGCCGGGAAAAAATCCCCCACTGATCCGCCAGCTGGAGCTGTGAGCTTGCTTTTTTCGCCCGTCTCAACGGAGATCGAAAAGATGCTGAAGGGTTGCTGTTGCGAATTCTTGTCTGGCACCGCCAGCAGTTTGCCATCCGGCGAGTAGCTTAGCGTGTTGCCAATTACTACTGGCCGGTAGGGGAACACATTCGCAAGTTTGCGTTCCGCGCCCCCCAATGACGGGACGAGAAAGACGCCGCCGTTTTCGGCGGATGGGCGCAGAAAGGCAACATAGCGGCCGTCTGGCGACCAGGTTGGATCGGTGTCCGCTGCTGGATTAGTGGTGAGCCGAAGGTGTTGTTCCCCGCCGATCATCTTGACGTAAATGTCGCTGTTGTCTTCCTTCTCGCCGTTCCATACGAAAGCGATCTGATTGCCGTCCGGTGAGAAGCCAGCCTGGTCCTCATTACCGGGTAAGCTGGTGACGGGAACGATCTTCAGAAGAGGAGTGGGTGGTTTTGGCGTGGGCAACAATACAAAAAACCAAATTCCCAGGCCGACCACTGCACCGCCCAGTGCGAGGAAAACGATCGGTAAACCAAGTCGGATCACGAGAGATTGTTTGGGAACTAGCGCGACCTCAGCAGGTCTGGCTTTCGACAGCTCCGCAGAAACGAAGGCAGGCTTTCCATTCCCGTGAACCGTAGCCTCAATCTGCCCGGTGTCAAGGGCGTCCGGTGTAACATGAGGTGACAGCATGTCTCTGTCCGCTACCGTGGGCGCCAGCTCTTCTGCCCATACTTCCCGCACGCCCGCCACAAAACGGTAGCCGCGTTTCGGAATTGTCTCGATGTAATTCTCTGAGTGTTCGTGACCGAGAGTCTTTCTTAGAGAGGAGACGTTCTTGGCCAGATTGACTTCTTCGACAAAGGTGTTCGGCCAGACCTTCTTCATCAACTCGTCTTTGTCAATCACGTGCCCACCGTGCTCTACGAGCACCAGGAGCGTCTCGAAGGCTTTCGGCGTGAGAGGGACGTGCTGTTCGTCGCGCAGCAGTAGTCGTTCCGTCGCGTCCAGCCGGAAGGGGCCAAATTCATATAGATGCCGGACCGTCTGACTCATAATAGATTTAGCAGGTCAGCCCCCGATTCTGTTGCTCAGTGGAGCACGCCAGAACTTTACCAAAACTTTACCAAGACTTCGGCAAGACTTTCTACCCCGTTAGGGCGCATAAACCCCAAGACAGCAAGCAGATTAAGAATTGCAGCCGCGTGTACCCAAACAAAGGGACACCACCGATGAGTTCCATGCTCGCAGGCAGCCGATGGCGCGCCGCCTGAAAATGTGCGCACTGGTAGATTTATTCATGTTGCTACTTACCGAGGAGAACCTTGTGGTGGCCGTCATTCTACCTCAGAAGCAGCTACTGCGCCAGCATTGTAGGAATACTTGATGTCTGCTTGATCGAGTTGCCGGCATGACTCAAGAACAGGCTCTGGCGTTTCAATTTTCGTTATTTGAACTGTCAAGTCTTTGTGGCTCCGTAGGCTGGCGATATTCGGCCTCGGCCGACATCTTCCCAAATTCGACTTGGCTGGACGAAACCAATTTCACCCAGCATGGTTCTGTACTTAAGGAGGCATCCATGAGTAGAACAACCCAACGTTTAATCTTCAAGAGCCTTGGTGTTTTATCGATGAGCTTGCTGTGCCTGGTCTTAGTGCACGCACAGGAATTTCGCGCCGTGATTAGCGGGCAAGTGACCGACCCTCAGGGTGCTGTGATTCCCAATGTTACGATCACAGCTCTCCGAGAAGGTACTCAGCAACCGTACGCGGTTCAAACCAACAGCGGAGGGAATTTCTCAATCCCTTACGTGTTGCCCGGCGTTTACTCAATCACAGCGGAAGCGCCAGGATTCAAGAAAGCGCTCCGAACAGGCGTGACGTTGGACGTGTCTCAAAAGCTCAACCTGAACTTTGAACTAGAGGTCGGATCTGTCACCGAAACGGTATCGGTCGAAGCAAGCGCGAGCTTACTCAATA
>Ga0137372_10005960_pt1 | contig 11859 bp, 4 predicted proteins | sample SagtaG_6_FD_104911 | JGI IMG/M metagenome (GOLD analysis project Ga0137372, IMG submission 104911) | Vadose zone soil microbial communities from Sagehorn Ranch, Mendocino, California, USA - Sage1_R_60_16 metaG | ecosystem: Environmental > Terrestrial > Soil > Vadose zone | place: USA: California...
TGAAGAAGCCCGGAAGGAGCAAGAGAAGCAAGGCCGGTTGATGGATAGTGCCATTGATATCCCATCCAGCAGTATTCGAGTTTCCAGCGTCCCCAGCAACGGATTAGACAGCAGCGATGGTCCTAACGCCTATTCTGCCCTCCGTTACGCCGTATCGGAGCTTTTTCAGGGGGGCTGAGTCAGCGAGGTGGTCCGTGCCACTGCCACTTCCACTACGCCGTAACGGAGAGGGAAAGAGACTCGAAGAAGTCCGAGTAGTCGCTATAATAGTCATATAGGGATAGTGCGAGCCGACGAGACGATACCCTGCTGACCGCCACTGCCCCTCAGGAGGTGAGGGCCGCGTTCGTTCGCCTGTAAGTAGTCGGAAGGGCCCCCCTCAACTCGTCACTACACGGGCGCGTGGCAGTTGGCTGATCACGTGTACGCTAACACGAAGCGAGCCCGCGCCAAAACGTCTCGCTGCGGGCCTGACATCCCCTCCTTCAAAAACAATTCCACGTGCAAGGAGACAGATCACTTCTTAGTAAGTAAGGACTGATTTTATTGTCTTGCTATCTGTCTATCTACTGACTGCATGCCAAGTGGCAGTGGCAGTCGTGTGCCCGCCGCATTCCGTATGCGCAAACGCCATGCTGGAAATGCAGACAACCACCCCAAGTGTCCAGCGCCATTACCATTACCATTACCATTACTATTGCCATTGCCATTGCCATCCCTCATCCCCATCCCTCATCCCTATCCCCATCCCCATCCCTATTTCCATTCCTATTGCCATTGCCATTGCCCCTCAGGGGCGCTGGTATGGGTTCATGCGCAAGTGTGCATCCACGGCGACACGCACTGCCGCTGCAGTCATGCCCTGGTACGGCGCCCGGAAGTTGATGTCCTCGAAGCGGGTGGCCGTGGCGGTGGGGGCGGCGACGGGATTGCCCTGCAGGTCGGCGTTGGTGATGCGGTAGAAGATGCGGCCCCGGGCATCGAAACCGGCCACGACGGCGTTGGCAGTGGCCCCGACGGCGCGGCGCCACTCGCCCACGGTGATGCGGTCGGTGGTGTTGGGGTTGGCGATGGCGGCCTGGCGCGCTGCATTGCCACCACTGCGGTTGGAGGGGCGGCGGGGTTGACCACTCGGACCGGCACTGGCACTGGGCGGGGCAGCAGTGGCCGCAGTGGCTGGGCGGGGTCGCTGGCGTGGGGCGGGGGTGGGAGTGGGAGGAGGGGGAGAGCCGTCACTGCCATCGTCATCGTCATCGTCATCGTCGTCATCGTCGTCGTCGTCGTCGTCGTCGTCGCCGTCCTCATCCGAGGAGAGGGCGATGGGCGCGTCGCGGGAGCCACTGCCGGCGGGAGAGGAACCCGGACCGGTGGCGGCGGTACGGCGGGCCTTGGGAGGGTGGTAGGAGGAGCCACTGCTGCCCTGGTTCGGAGAGGCCGTGGCAGGCGTGGCGGCGGCACTGGTATTGGCACCGGGGGTGGCAGCGGCAAAGACCCCGGCATCGCCCACGGGGAGGGTCGGGAAGAAGACGTCGCGGTGGGTGGCGGACCAGCGGCAGCCGGCCGTGACCAGGGCCGTGGTGGAGCTGCTGAGGTAGTCGTATGCTTGCTGGACCTCGACCTGGGAGGGGAAGGCGGCGGCGGTGGCAGGGTGACGGGCGACGGCCGCCTCATGGCGGTGGCGCATCGCACGGAGGTAGGCCTGGCGGATCATGGCGGCGGCGGCGGTGCGGGGGTGGAGGCCGAGAGCCGCGAACGGGTTGAAGGCAGTGGCATTGATCGGGGCCGGGGACGGGGGCTCGTAGCGGTCGGGGGTGGGGCGCGGGGCACCACCGAGGCCGGCGTCGTCGTGACCAGACATGGTGGCGGCGGCAGTGGGTGAGGGTTGTGGGTGTGGGGGGTGGGTGTCGGAGTGGGAGTGGGAGTGGTAGGAGTGGGAGTGGGAGTGGGAGTGGGAGTGGCAATGAGAGCCGCGGAGATGTTGTTGGTGTGTGTGGGCGTAGAAGGAGGAGTGGGAGTGCGAGTAGGAGTGGCGTTGTTATTGGAGGGAGAACGAGAAGGAGGATGGAGAGTTTCGCCGATTGATATTCGGCGTGTGTGGGCACTGGCAGCGGCATGTGATCTGGGCCCGCCCGCGACGATATTCACTGCCGCCGCGACGGCGACAAAGATGAGGTTTGAGGGCGAAGGTGAGGTTGGGTCGCGGCGGGAGCGGTGGCACGTGATTTTCGACGGCGGCAGCAACGACGACGACGACGTTTTGCGTGTATCGGTAAAGGTGAGTGGGAGCGGCAGTGGCCCGTGATTTTTGATGATAACGCGAGCGAGTAGTAGGTCAGTAAGATGCAGCTCACAAATCTACAGCCGAACTCCCTTGTCATCAACATCCCGTCCGCAACAACAGCGCCGAGAATGTCGTAATCCAGTTACTAGAGCTTTACTAAAGCCGAATTAGAGTAGAATATTCCGAAGTTGAAGATTGACAATCAAAAATGCACGCTCTAGCTCAACCTTCTACGACGAGGTCGCCACTGCCACTACTACAGCACGAGGCTAGGCCTCTAGTTTACTTGACCTTTACTGACTTACACTTTAAATATTTCCTTACATTAGTACGAACCTTAACAATAGAGCTTAGTTCTCTTCACTTCAAGAGAGACTACTATACACTATACTAGAATTATCCTCACTCTATAAGATTCAACTCACAAATCTATAGTCGAACCTCCTCGTTATTAACATCCTGTCCGTAATAATAGTGCCGAGAATGTCGCAATCTAGTTACTAGAGCTTTACTAAAGCCGAATTAGAGCAGGATATTCAGAGGTTGAAGATTAGTAAACAAAAATGTACGCTCAAGCTCAACCTTCTACGAGCCAAGGCAGCTACTACGTCAATCAGCAATCACAGTTCCTTCTACAGCTCTGATAGCCTCGAAGATGCCAGAGTACGATGTCGTACTGCCACTGCCGCTGCCACTCCCACTGCCGCTCCGGCCGTGAATCGCGCTGAATACCGAGTTTAATGTGTCTAGTACCCTAACCCTTACCGAAGCCGAATTAGAGTAGAAGATTTAGGAGTTGACGATTAGCAATTAAAAATACACGCTCAAGCTCAACCTTCTACAAGAAGAGGCAGCTAGTACCTCAATCAATAACTACTCTTACCTCAATCAATCACTACTACCTCAATCAACTACTACCTCAATCAACAATCACAATTCCTTCTACATAGTAGCTACCACCTCAATCAACAATCACAATTCCTTCTACACGACAGCCACTTACCTCAATTAACAATCACAATTCCTTCCACACGACAGCTACTACCTCAATCAACAATCACAATTCCTTCCACAAGCTACTACCTCAATCAACAATCACAATTCCTTCCACACGACAGCCACTACCTCAATCAACAATCACAATTCCTTCTACAGCTCTGATAGCCTCGAAGATGCTAGAGCATAATGTCGCACTGCCGCTGCCACTCCCACTAGCGCTCCGGCCGTGGATCGCGCTGAATGCCGAGTTCAACGTGCTCTTGTGCGTTGGGAACGGCTGCCAGCACGCGCTCAGCCCTACCGCGCTCAGCCGCCACCTCCGTGACAAGCATCAGGTCGATCTCCACGTCCGGCGGCAGGTCGACGCATACATCCAGAGGTTTGTAGCCGATCACGACTACGACCCCTCTAACGTGCCACTGCCCATCGACGGGCTGGCGCCGCAGCCGATCGTACGCGTCGTCGACGGGTTCCAGTGCCGCGACTGCCGCTCCACGACGCGGAACCGGAAGGTGATGCGGGAGCACGGGAACAGAGCGCACGAGAAGAAGCGCGCCCGCGACGACGAGGTCTTCACGGCCGTCCGACTCCAGTCGTGGTTCGGGGAGAAGAGAGAGCGGTACTGGGTGGTGGATGAGACGCGTCAGTCACGTGATGTCAACAATGACCGTGGCAGCGGCAGTGGCAGTGACGATGCCAGCGCCGCGATCAAGGCCGAGATTACAGAGTGGATGATCAAAGAGGAGGGCCAGTACCGGGTGAGCACCGTGGCCGCCGAGGTCGACCCGTGGCTGCGATACACCGGCTGGGAGGAGGTGTTAGCAGCATCCACACATGACTTGGTAACCACAGCTGCATTTACGGCTACTGCCACTGCCACCGAGCCGGAACTAGTACGAATCACACAGAGCTGGGAGCGTATTCTACAGCGGAGTCTCGGTACGCTCGCGGCAGTAGGCAATTTCAAGGACATCCTCAAGTGGTGGGCGTCGCCCAAGAACGAGGTAGCGAGTCAACGACCATTTGAGCAGCCCCAAGAAAAGCAGACTATCGTCCGGTATGGTCAGACGTTTGCAAGGCTGCTGTGCTATGTAGTACGCACTGCTCCCGCGTCCCTGGACGGAGAGACCGAGACCGGCGTCACGTTCTCCGAGCTGCAGTGGTCTTGCATCGAGGACGTACGGGAGGCAGTGGAAGTGGCAGTGGCAGACGACAGGCTCGATGCGGTACTGATGGGACTGATCATCAGTCTTCTCGCGCAGGATACGAGTCAACTGCTCTTATATGAGTCGCCCGTTATGCACTACTTGGCTGTGCGGGGTATCAACCCCCAGACAAAGACACTCTACCCGGCATCTCAATATACTCCAATCCTAGCTCATATGATCTGGATGATCCGGCTGCTCATGCTCGAGGTAGCTGTCTCTGAGAAGGGCTGGCCAGAGCTCGGCTTACAGAGTCGAAAAGAGATCGGGGCAGTGGCAGGGGCAGTGGCAGGCCGCATCCACGAGTTGCGGAGGGGTCACTTGTGTGAGGGGTCTTTCTCGCCCGCATCAAGCATTCTCTCTCAGCTAGCACGCGGACAGGCCATCAACCGGTTGCAGTCGTCCGAGGCAAATATCTACTGGTCCGACGACCGCCAAACCGTCTTCTACGAGGGCAGAGGAGTGGCAGTGGCCAGGGTGCGGGCGATGTGCCAAGCACTGACCGGCGAGCTGGAAGGGCTCCTCCACGGGCTGCTCTTTCACCAGGGCGTCCTGCCAGTGCCCCTGCCACAGCTGGTGGACAGCATGGGGACAGCACAGCGGTTCCAGCAGAAGGGGTACAGCTTCACCGACCACCCCGACAATGCCCGCTGGAAGGTGGGCTGGGAGTTCTTGTGGGAGCGCATGCTGCAGGATGGCCAGAGGCTGGTCAAGGGCGGTGGCAGTGGCCAGCTCGAATGGGTCGACCAGCAGTGCAAGGCGTACCTGGCTCGCGAGAAGCAGTTCTTGCTCAAGCTCATGGCGGTGATGCACCTTACCGGTGGGCAGCCAGCACGCAGTCCCGAGATCGGATCCATCAAGGTGCGGAATAGTGTCCGGTCGAGCCGGAACATCTTCGTAATCAACGGGCGAGTGGCAGTAGTAACCACCTACGACAAGTCCCTGAAGCGGCGGGGAAAGACCGAGTACGTGTTCCGCTGCTTCCCGGATCAGCTCAGTCAGGTTCTCGTACAGTATCTCGTCTACGTGCTGCCGTTCTCTCGCGTGGTCCAAAAAACCAAGAGCGACTTCCTCTTTGCGGACGGGCAGGGACCGTGGATCAGGGACCAGCTGTCTGGGGCATTGGCAGTGGCAACGGCCAAGCACCTGGGGGTCCGGCTGACCGTCTCGGGGTGGCGGCACGTTGCCATTGCCATTAGCGACGAGCACCTGCGCAAGGCCAGTCGGGTCTGGAAGCAGGAGCAGGAAGGCGGGGAGGACGTCGAGGGGGAGAGCGACGGCGAGGTCGAGCAGAGCCTGTTCGAGCACATCCTGGTCCGGCAGTCGGCCCACGGCAAGCAGACGGCCGAGCTGCGGTATGCTATCGACGCCGCGTTCCTGAACCGGCTCGGGCCCGACCTGGTCAGCGCGTACAGCCAGGCATCACGGGCATGGCACGCGTTCCTGCATCTCGAGTCGAAGGGAGCGGCAGCGGCAGTGGCAGTCCGCCGCCCAGCGAGCCCACTGCAGCCCGTCCAGGTCAAGCGGCCGAGGCTGAGTACTGCCATGCAGGGTCTGCAGAAGATCTTAGGGCCAGAGGCCAAGCCCAGATCTGAAGGGCAGGCTCACGCACTCGAGCTCGTCCACTCTCTAACCCTGCAAGAGCCGCAGATTATCGTGCTCGGCACCGGTAGTGGCAAGAGCCTCTTGTTCTTCTCGGTTGCTGCTCTCGTGTCCCATCAGACCGTGATTGTAGTCGTGCCATTTGCGGCTCTCGTTGACGATCTCATCACGCGAGCACGAGGGCATCAGCTCACGTGTGAGGAGTGGCAGGGGCAGCGGCAGTGGGTGCTCTTGCCGCAGTTGATCATCGTCAGTGCGGACCGGGCTGTCGAGAGCGACTTTCTCCACTTTGCCAAAGGACTCGAGCTGAACAAGCAGCTGGCCCACGTCTTCTTTGACGAGTGCCATGTAGCTGTGACGGATACGTCGTACCGGGCAAAGCTCCGAGAGCTGTGGCAGTTGCGATACTTGAACTGCCGCTTTACCTGTCTCACCGCTACCCTCTTGATTGCACTCGAGCTGGTTCTCCGAGCGAATCTCCTGCTCGAGCACGCCCAGCTCTTCCGACAGTCGACGATGCGGCCCACGACCCGCTATCGGGTTGTCGACTGCCACCGCCAAGATGTGTGGGAGGTTGCCGAGCCACTGATCCGCGGACTGCCACTGCCAGCGGGTTCACGTGGGGTGATCTACGTCCGGAGCTACGCACACGGAGAGAGCGTGGCCGAGGCGATGGACTGCCCGTTCTACAAGGCCACGGCCACCGACAAGCAGGAGCTGCTCGAGCAGTGGGCCCGTGGCCGTGGCGGGTGGATCGTGGCGACGGGTGCGCTCGGGACCGGCATTGATATCCCGGGGATCGTCTATATCGTCCATCTGGGCCGACCGTATGGGCTGACCAGCTTCATGCAGCAGGCCGGGCGGGGAGGACGGGCTGGCGAGATCAGCGACTCGATGGTGATTCTCCCGTCCAGCAGTGGCCGTGGCCGTGGCCGTGGCCAGTTCCCCGCCCCCCGACAAGAGCTCGTCAACACGTACTCGGTCGAGGCTCAAGACGAGGCAGCATTGACGGAGTATCTCGAGAGCGGCAGCTGCCGGCGGGCCGTTCTCGCACGGCACCTGGATGGGGATCTCGATCGGGCTGACTGTATCACAACCGACAGCATCCTCTGCGATCGGTGCCAAGCGCCAGGTGAGGAGGAGCGCAGTGGCAGTGGCGGCGGCAGCCCAGATGAGAGCGGTAGCCCAGATGAGAGCAGCATTAGCCCAGATGAGAGCGGCATTAGCCCGGATGAGAGCGGTAGCCCAGATGAGAGCAGCTGTAGCCCGGATGAGAGCGGTAGCCCAGATGAGAGCGGCATTAGCCCAGATGAGAGCGGCATGAAGGCCATCCATCAGGCACACCAACTTCATGTCCAGCGGAACGAACGGCTTGAGCGATTCCATCAGCTGCTCCACGCGCACTGCATCTACTGCCAGCTCATGCGGCCCGAGGGAGAGGAGTCCAGCCACTGCCACCGCGACTGCCCCCACGCTGCTGAGCGGAACTGTGACATGGAGGCATATCGGCGGTGGCGGTCCCGGCTCAAGCTCGCCCGCCGCGACCAGTGCTTCCGGTGTGGCTTATCCCAGTCTCTCTGCAGGGCCATTGAGGATCAGACGACTTGTACCTATCCACACCTGATGCTCCCCGGGCTGTTCTTCTTACATCAGGTCGGACAGCTTCTCCCCATCTGTCACGCGGCCGGGTTTGGAGGGGGGGAGGAGTGGCAGTGGCAGTGGATGAACGAGCTAGGGGAGGAGGCATTCGGGCAGCAAGAGATTAATTGGATCCGGGTCTGGCGGCAGGTAGCTGAGATTTTCTTAGAGATTCAGGATGGTAAGAGTAATTGAGTTGATATTCACGTTCAGGAGATGATCTGTTGGAATCTGAGACCAGTGCCACTGCCATTACTGGAGCTGAGAGCTGAAGAGGAGACAGATCTGTCTAGCAATCGTGACCAAGGTCTTCAGAGTTAAGGACTAGGGTAGCTAGCTTGGTAGTAAATTCTAGTATATTAAGGAGGGTTATAGTAGTCGGGGGGGTATACAGATAGGCATTCGGGGGTTGGCCAGCGAGTAGGTTAGGGTTAAGGTAGGAAGGGGGATTACGAGGGGCAGCAGTGGCAGTGACTGAACCAGATGGGAGAGGTCCGGTATGGGGAGCCCGTACTAAACTGGATACTCGTGTAGGAGCAGGTGCGAGAGCAGTACTGGTAGAGGAGGGGGGCGACACGAATCTGTAATATATGAAGGGCTCTCCCTACACTGCCTAGCGTCGAGCAGTGGCAGTGACAACCAACCACTCGTAGAAGGTTAGGCTTGAACGTGTATGTTTACTTGTCAATCTTCAGCTTCTCGATATTTCGCTCTAATTCGGCTCTGTTAAAGCTTTCGTGACTGGATTGCGACACTCTCGGCGCTACTGTTGTGAGTGGGATACTGATGACGAGGGGGTTCGGCGCCGTTAAAGCTTCAGTGACTAGATTGCGACACTCTCGGCACTACTGTTACGGGCGGGATACTGATGACGAGAGGGTTCGGCGCCGTTAAAGCTTCAGTGACTGGATTGCGACACACTCGGCGCTACTGTTGCAGGTGGGATACTGACGACGAGAGGGTTAGACTGTAGATTCGCGGGCTAAGGGTAGATGATAGTAGTCCTTCAAAATGAAGAGAATTAGGCTCTGTAAGGTCAAGTGAATAAAAGACCTAGCCTTACGCTATGGCAGTGGCAGTGACAAGGCGGTTCGACTATAGATTTGGGAGCTGAATCTTACTAAGAGGGGATGATTCAGTACGAGACACGGTAAATTGAAGAGAGTCGGACTGGGTTATTCACGTCAATGTAAGGAAATATTTAAAGCACGAGTTAAGAAAGATCAAGTAAACAAAAGGCCTCGCCTCGTACTACAGCAGTGGCAGTGTGCCTCCCTTGTCTCGCAGAGAGCCGAGCTTGAACGGGTATAATTACTTGTCAATCTTCAGCTCCTCGATATTTCGCTCTAATTCGGCTCTATTAAAGCTTTAGTAGCTGGATTGCAACACTCTCGGCACTACTGTTGTGGGCGGGATGTTGATAACGAGGGGGTTCGGCGCCGTTGAAGCTTTAGTGGCGACACTCTTAGCGCTACTGTTGTAGGCGGGATATTGATAACGAGGGGGTTTGACTGTAGACGCGCGAGCTAAGGGTAGATAATAGTCGTCCCTTAAAATGAAGAGAATTAGGCTCTGTAAGGTCAAGTAAAGAAAAGACCTCGCCTCGTGCCGTGGCAGTGGCAGTGTGCCTCGCTTGTCTCGCAGAAGGCTAAGCTTGAACGTGCATGTTTGCTTGTCAGTCTTCAACTCCTCGATATTTCGCTCTAATTCGGCTCTATTAAAGCTTCAGTAACTGGATTGTGACACTCTCGGCGCTACTGTTACGGGTAGGATGTTAAGAACGAGGGAGTAATAGTATATAATATTTGAATTGATATACTATATAGTTGTAACCCGTCTATTACTGAGCGGTAGAGAAGAAGAGATAGAGGTCTCTCGAGCTAGTACAGAGGGCCCCAAGGGCGTTGGCCATGCCTAGGGCCAGGGTGAGGAGGGCGACTAGGTTGTCTAGAGCCAGCAGGGCGGCAGGTAGGATTTCGGATAGGGGAGACATCTTGGCGAGTGATAGTGATGAGGTGGCAGTGGCAGTGGCAGTGGCAGTAGCAATAGCAGTAAGGATGGATAGGAGTTCAAGAGAGGGAGGACAGAGAAGGCAAATAGACCGGGCATATATAGAGGGCTATGGAAGCACTAACGGGAAGGGCTGACTAGAGGAGGAGGCCGGGGGGAGGCCGGGGGGAGGCCGGGAGGAGGCCAGGAAGCTGAGTAGGGGTAGGAGTAGTGAGTAGGGCTAGTGTTAGTAGTAGCACGGTAGTGTTGGTGGCATTCCGGCAAGTTATAGTAATAGCTAGTAATAGTAATAAGGTAGTAGTAGTAGTAGTAGTAGTAGTAGTAGTAGTAGTATTAGGTTCATTATCTGAGAACCGCTCACGACAGGCGGCCCGGTCAGGGCAGTGGCAGGAGTAGTGCTGGGCTTATTATTTGAGAACCGCTTGTGATAGGCCACCTAGTCAGGGCAGTAGTCGTGTTAGGGTCATTATTCGAGAACGGCTAGCGTATTGAGGAGGGTTATAGCAGTTGAGAGGGATATACAGGTAGGCATTCGAGGGTTGGCTAGTGAGGGTCAAGGTAAGAAGGGAGGTTGCGTGAGGTGCAACGTGGTAGTAGTAGTGGCAGTGGCAGTAGCAGTGGCAGTAGTAAGAAGAGAGAAGGAGATATAAGGATCTAGAGAAGTACTCAGAGCTCATCTCAGGACCAGGCGGGGTTGGATAAGTACTCAGGGCCAGCGAGGGAATATGGAATGCAAGGGAACAACCCCGGCGCGAAGCGCTCCCCGCCCCGCAGGGTGTTGCAGTGGCAGTTGCAGTAGTAGGTTGCGAGGGAAGATGGAATGCAAGGGAACAACCCCGGCGCGAAGCGCTCCCCGCCCCGCAGGGTATTGCTGTAGTAGTTGCAGTAGTAGGTTGCAAGAGAAGATGGAATACAAGAGGGGAACCGCTAAGCGCGAAGCGGAAGAAGGGCTGAAGGTAAGAACAGAGGGCAGTGGCAGCGGCAGTGGCAGCGGCAGTGGCAAAAGGAAGAGAAGTCGAGGTAGAGTAACAGGTATAGGTGAGTAGGCAAGCAGTTGGAATTTAAGGAGCAAGATCAGTAGTAAGGTAGGGTTGTAAAGGAATATAGAATATAAGGGAGAACAGCTAGTACAAAGTAGTAAAAATAGTTAGAGGTAAGAAGGAAGGGCAGTAGTAGTAGCAGTAGCAGTGGTAGTGGCAGTGGTAGTGGCAGTAGTAGGGGGAGTTAGAGTAGTAGTAGTAGTAAGAGTTAAAGTAGTAATAAGTATATAAGTTAGGGTTAGGGTTAGGTAGTATAGAAATAGAGTTAAAAGAGAGAAAAAAAGAAGATAATAAGAGTATAAAGAAAGAAATAATAAAAGAATAAAAAAAAGTAAAAAGAAATAATATAAAAAGATAATAGTTATATAAAGAATAAGAGAAAGTAAGAAAATAAAAAAGAAAAAAAAGAAAAAGAAAAAAAAAGAAAAAATAAAATTATTAAATAAAAAATTAAAAATATTAAAAATAAAGAAGATTTAAATTATAAATAATAAAATAAGAGTAAAGTAAAGATAAAAGAAAAAAAAAGAAAAGAAAAAAAAAGAAAAGAAAGTAAGTATTAAAAGTAAGTAAGAATAAAAGAAGAAGTTAAATATAAAAGGAAATTAAAAGAAAGTAGTATATTAAAAGAAATTAAAAGTAATAAAAGTAGTAGTAGTAGTAATAGTAGTAAGAAGAAGAGTTTATATAAGAATAAATATTATTATAAGAGAATTTAATATAAAAGTAATAAGAGTAGTAGTAGTAGTAGTAGTAGTAATAAGAAGAGTTTAAGTAGTAATAAGTATAATTAAAGTATAAAGTAATAAGTAAGATAAAAATATAAAGTAAAATATAATAAAAAGAAAGTTAAAAGTAATAGAAGATTAAAGTAAAAAATAAAAAATAAGAAGAATAGTATAAAAAAGAGAAGAAAAGAAAGAAATAAGTTATAATTTATAAAATAATTATAAAATAAGATTAATAATTAATAAAAAAAAAAAAAAAAAAAAAAAAAATTAAAAAAAAAAAAAAAAAAAAAAAAAAAAAAAAAAAAAAAAAAAAAAAAAAAAAAAAAAAAAAAAAAAAAAAAAAAAAAAAAAAA
>Ga0137372_10005964_pt1 | contig 11852 bp, 13 predicted proteins | sample SagtaG_6_FD_104911 | JGI IMG/M metagenome (GOLD analysis project Ga0137372, IMG submission 104911) | Vadose zone soil microbial communities from Sagehorn Ranch, Mendocino, California, USA - Sage1_R_60_16 metaG | ecosystem: Environmental > Terrestrial > Soil > Vadose zone | place: USA...
CGGTAAAGGTTTGAAACACGTTTTGACTCGCCGAAGCCGCGAGTAGACTCGGCGCGTGAGGGTCCTGGTCGTCGGCTCCGGGGGTCGCGAGCATGCGCTCGCCTGGAAGCTCGCCCGGAGCCCGCGCCTCGAGGCGCTCCACGCCGCCCCCGGGAATCCCGGGATCGCGCGCCTCGGACAGTGCCACCCGGTCCGCGCCGGGGACGCCGAGGGCCTGCTCGGGCTTTGCCGGGAGCTCGAGACCGACCTCGTCGTGGTCGGCCCGGAGGCGCCGCTCGTCGCGGGCCTGGCCGACACGCTTCGCCACGCGGGCGTCGCGGTCTTCGGGCCGAGCCGCGCGGCGGCGCGGATCGAAGGCTCGAAGGCGTTCGCGAAAGACGTGCTCGAGGCGGCGGGCGTCCCCACCGCCGCGCGGCTCGCGGTTGCCCGGCCTCCCTGCGTCGTCAAGGCCGATGGGCTCGCCGCCGGCAAAGGCGTCTTCGTGTGCAGGACGCAGGACGAGCTCGACCACGGCCTGCGGGGTGCCGCCTCGCTGGGCGACGAGCTCGTGATCGAAGAGCTTGTCGAGGGCGAGGAGGTCTCGCTCTTCGTCCTTACCGACGGCCACGAGACGCTTCCGCTCGCGCCCGCCCAGGACTACAAGCGCGTCGGCGACGGTGACGCCGGTCCGAATACCGGCGGCATGGGCGCGTACTCGCCGGTGCCCGGCCTCGGCGAGGCCGAGATCGAGGAACTCGTCGAAACGATTCACCGGCCCGTGCTCGCCGAGCTTTCCCGCCGGGGAGCGCCGTTTGCGGGCCTCCTCTATGCGGGCCTCATGCTCACCGACGACGGTCCTCGTGTCCTCGAGTTCAACTGCCGCTTCGGCGATCCCGAGACGCAGTCGATTCTTCCCCGCCTCGAGGGCGACCTGCTCGAGGCCCTTGCCGGCGTGTCAGCCGGTGCGCTCGAGAGCCGGGTCAGCGCCGGTGACACGGCCGCGGTGACGGTCGTGCTCGCGGCAGCCGACTATCCCGAACGCGGCGACAGCGGCACCCCGATCGAGGGCGTCGAGGACGCCGAGGCGACAGGCGCGCTCGTCTTCCATGCCGCGACCGCGCGCCGGGGAAGCACGCTCCTGACGAACGGCGGCCGCATCCTGAACGTGACCGCCACCGGCGACGACCTGCCGGCGGCGCGCACGACGGCCTATGGCGCGGCGGCCCGGATCTCGTTCGCGGGCATGCGGCTCCGCCGGGACATCGGGCTCGCTGCAGCCGAGGGCCATGTCCGCGGCTGAGTCCCCGCTAGTCGGGATCCTGGTCGGCTCGGAGTCCGATCGCGAGCGGATGCAGCCCGCGCTCGACGAGCTCGCCGCGAACGGGATCCCGCACGAGCTCGAAGTGCGCTCGGCTCACCGCGACCCCGAGGCGGTGGCCGAGTACGCGCGCACCGCGCGAGACCGGGGACTCCGCGTGCTGATCGCCGGCGCCGGCCTCGCCGCTGCGCTGCCAGGGGCGGTCGCGGCCCAGACAGACCTGCCGGTGATCGGCGTCCCCCTCCGCTCGGAGAAGAGCGTGCTCGACGGGCTCGACGCCCTGCTCTCGATCGCGCAACTTCCTCCGGGTGTGCCGGTTGCCGCGGTCGGCGTCGACAGCACGAAGAACGCTGCGATCCTGGCAGTGAGGATCCTCCGCCTCCACGACTAGACTCGAGACGGTGATCGCTCGCTACTCCCGCCCGGCGATGGCCAGGGTCTGGTCGGACGAGAGGCGGCTCGCCTGCTGGCTGGAGGTGGAGCTATCGGCCCTTGCGGCCTGGGGCGAGCTCGGCGGCGTCCCGGCGGATGCCGTTCGGACCGTCCAGGAGCGGGCTCAGCCGCCCAGCCCCGAGCGCGTGGCGGAGCTCGAGGCGACGCTTCACCACGACACCGCAGCGTTCGTGGACGCGGTCGCGGAGACGCTCGGCCCGGAAGGCCGCTGGTTCCACCACGGGCTGACCTCCTCCGATGTGGTCGACACCGGCCTGGCTCTGCAGGTGCAGGAAGCCGGGGCGCTGCTCCTCGACGGGATCGAGCGGGCGCTTCAGGCGGTGATCGCACGGGCGCTCAAGCACCGTGAGACGATCTGCATCGGGCGCACCCACGGCGTCCACGCCGAGCCGACGACGTTCGGGCTGAAGCTCGCGGGCTGGGCGTTCGAGCTCGAGCGCGGACGCGAGCGCTTCGGCGAGGCGCTCGAAGGGATGCGGGTCGGCAAGCTCTCCGGTGCGGTCGGCACCTACGCCGCGACCGATCCGGAACTGGAGCGCCTCGCGTGCGAGCGGCTGGGGCTCCGTCCGGAAGCGGCCTCGACGCAGGTGCTGCCGCGCGACCGGCACGCGGCACTGCTGGCGGCGCTGGCGCTCGTCGCCGCCTCGCTCGAGCGCTTCGCCGTCGAGATCCGCCACCTGGCTCGGACGGAGGTCGCCGAGGTCGCCGAGCCGTTCGGCAAGGGGCAGAAGGGCTCTTCGGCAATGCCGCACAAGCGGAACCCCGTCGTGGCCGAGCGACTCTGCGGGCTGGCACGAGTCGTGCGCGCGAACGCACTCGTCGGGCTCGAGAATGTCGCGCTCTGGCACGAGCGCGACATCTCGCATTCCTCCGCCGAGCGCGTGGTCCTTCCCGACTCGTTCCTGGCGCTTGACTACATGCTCGACCGGTTCGCGTGGCTCGTCGAGGGGCTCGAGGTGCGGCCGGAGCGGATGCTGCACAACCTCGAGGCGGGCCACTGGCTCTTCTCCAGCCAGCGCGTGCTGCTCGCGCTCGTCGAGTCGGGGCTCGAGCGCGATGCCGCCTACCGGCTCGTCCAGAAAGATGCCCTCCGCGCGCAGGAGGAGGAACGCGATTTCCGCGAGCTCGTCCGGGGCGACGACGCGATCGCGAGCCGGGTCGACCTCGACTCGCTGTTCGACCTCGCCTGGTACACCCGCCACGCTGACACCGTCTTCGAGCGGCTCGCCGCTCTCGAACGGAGGGAGGAGCCTGTCCATGCCTGAGGCCGCAACGCACGTGGGGAGCGGAAAGGTCCGCGAGCTGTTCGAGCTCGACGAGGGCCGCCTGCTGCTCGTCGCGAGCGACCGTATCTCGACCTTCGACGTCGTCCTTCCGACGGAGATCCCGGACAAAGGGCGCGTCCTCACAGGGCTCTCCGGGTTCTGGTTCGCGCGCACGCGCGAGCTCGTCCCGAACCACCTGCTCGGCCTGCGCGACGACGGCCGCTCCACCGAGTGCCGGCGCCTGGAGATGCTGCCGCTGGAGTGCGTGGTCCGCGGCTACCTCGCGGGCTCGGGCTGGAAGGACTACCGCGCGAGCGGCGCCGTCTGCGGGCACGAGCTTCCAGACGGCCTGCGCGAGTCGGAGCGGCTGCTCGAGCCGATCTTCACGCCTTCGACGAAGGCGCTCGAGGGCCACGACGAGAACATCGACCGAGAGCAGGCCGCCGCGCTCGTCGGCGGAGAGCGCTTCGACGAGGTCGAGCGCGTCTCCCTCGAGCTCTACCGCGCAGCCTCCGAGCGCGCCGCCGAACGCGGAATCCTGATCGCCGACACGAAGTTCGAGTTCGGCATCGATCGCGAAGGCCGGCTTGTGCTGGCGGACGAGGCGTTCACGCCCGACTCCTCCCGTTTCTGGCCCGCCGACGACTACGAGCCCGGGCGCCCGCAGCCGTCGTTCGACAAGCAGTTCGTCCGCGACTACTGCGAGACGCTCGGCTGGGACAAGACCTACCCCGGGCCCGAGCTCCCGGCCGAGATCGTCGACGGCACGCGCGCACGCTACATCGACGCCTTCGAGCGGCTGACCGAGATCGCCTTCGACGACTACCTGGCCGACCCCGAGGTCGTGCTGCGATGAGGGCGACGGTGCTGGTGCGGCCCAAGCCGGGGATCCTCGACCCGCAAGGCGAGGCGGTCGAGAGCTCGCTGCGCCAGCTCGGCTTCGCAGTCGACGAGGCTCGGGTCGGCAAGGTCGTCGACCTCGAACTTGGTGACGGCGATCCGGAGCAGGCCAAAGCGGATCTCGAGCGGATGTGTCAGCAACTCCTTGCGAACCCCCTGATCGAGTCCTACGAGATCACGGTCACGCCGCGGTGAGCGCCGACCGGCGCCCGAGGATCGCCGTCGTCGTCTTCCCGGGCTCGAACGACGACCGGGACGCGGCGCTCGCACTCGAAGCGCTGGGCGGCGAGCCGCTGCTCGTCTGGCATGCGGAGGCGACGCTGCCCGACGCGGGCGCGGTCGTCCTCCCGGGCGGCTTCTCGTACGGCGACTACCTGCGCTGCGGCGCAATCGCGCGCTTCGCGCCGGTGATGGGCGCCGTCGCCCGTTTCGCAGCCGAGGGCGGACCCGTGCTGGGAATCTGCAACGGTTTTCAGGTTCTCTGCGAGGCTGGTCTCCTTCCCGGGGCGCTGAGGCCGAACGCATCCCTCTCGTTTGTCTGTCGTGACGTAGATCTCGTCGTCGAGAACGTCGACACGCCGTTCACGAACCGCTGCGAGCCTGGCGAACACCTGGCGATCCCGGTCAAGCACGGCGAGGGCTGCTATTTCGCGGATGCCCCGCTGCTCGCGCACCTCGAGGCGAACGGCCAGATCGTCCTGCGCTACGAGGACAACCCGAACGGCTCGATCGGCGGCATCGCCGCGGTCACGAACGAGGCCCGCAACGTCCTCGGCCTGATGCCGCACCCCGAGCACGCTGTCGACCCGCTCCTGGGCTCGGCCGACGGCGCGCTCATCCTCGGCTCGCTGGTCGACGCCGCCCGCGAGCGCGTGCCCACTCCGGCCTAAGGCGGCTTCAGGCCCAGAGCCTCGGCAAGGCGCGGGTGCTCGGCGAGGCCTGCGCGCAGCCGCTCGAGATCGCGCGCCCTCAGCGTGACCGGCCCGCGCCTGGCGCTCCCCGACGTCGCGTAGGCGAAGCGCACGAACAGCTCGCCGCCCTTGGCCTCTAGCAGCTGGACGAGGGAGGAGAATCGCTTCCCGCCAGCCGTCTGTGCCAGCTTCAGCTCCTCGACGAGCTCCGCCGGTCCCCAGGGTGTCGCCGCTTTCGCCATCGCCGACCACCGTACCGAGGGAAATGTCACGTGTCTGTGACGCATTCGTGCCGAAACAGTCACAACCACAGATCCCCAAACCGAGGGACGCACAAAACGGATCGACAGGCGATCCTTTACGAGATGCCTGCTGCGGTCTCGCGTCACCGTGCCTTCCTGCTCGCGAGCTCTGCCGCGCTCTACCCGGCGATCCTCGGAACGTTCCTCCTGGCCGAGCGGCCCGGGCTCGGGATCGGCCACTTCTACTACTTCCCGGTCGCCATGATCGCCCTCGCCTCGGGCCCGGTCTGGGGCATCCTCGCGGGCATCGCCGCGACAGGCTGCTACACGCTCGGGATCGTGATCAACCCGCATCTTCCCGCCTCCGACGTGCTCACCGCGAGCACGTCGATCCGCTTCGTCACCTTTACGACGATCGGGGCCCTCGTCGGCTGGTACGCGCACAACAACCGCCAGCTCAGCGATCGGCTCCGCGTCGCCGAGGAGCGGGATTTCCTCACGGGCCTCCTCAACACCCGCGCCTTCGACGCCGCGCTTTCTGCGCGCGCCGAGCTTGGCAAGCCCTTCGGGCTGATCCTCGCGGACATGGATTCGCTCAAGGAGGTCAACGACCGCGAGGGCCATGCTGTCGCCAACGACCTCCTCCGGCGCGCGGCCGACCTCCTCAGCCGCAAGCTCGACTACGGCGACCAGGTCGCACGCGTCGGCGGAGACGAGTTCGGGATCATCACCTCGGCACCGGGCACAGACGCCGTCCGCGCTCTCTGCGGCCGGCTGACGGCAACGCTGCACGAGCAGGGGCTCAGCATGAGCTTCGGCTGGGCGGTCTGCCCGCGGGACGGCGACAGCGCGCTGCTCCTCTACCGCGCCGCCGACGAGCGCCTCTACGCGCAGAAGCTGATCAGGAGCCGCCTCTCCGAGGGCGAGGTCGTCGGCCTGCCCTCGCAGGCCGAGCGGCTGATGCTGCGCGCCCGCCGCGGCGCCTGAAAAGCAAGACATGTTAGGTTTCCGCGCCGTGCGGAAGCGGATCCTGCTGCTCGCGGGGCTGACGCTCCTGGTAGCGGCCTCACCGGCCGCCTCGGCGAGACCCGGCTACGCCTGGCACGACACGCCTACCGGCACGACCGCGCACTTCCGCGGCCTCTCCGCGGTGAGCGCGAGCACCGCCTGGGTGAGCGGCTACACCCCCGCCGACGGCGTCGTGATGCGCACCACGAACGGCGGCGCAACGTGGCAGGACGTTAGCCCGCCCGGCTCGGCGGGCCTGCAGTTCCGCGACATCGAGGCGTTCGACGCCAACCATGCCGTGGCGATGTCGATCGGCGGGAACGCGACCGACTTCCGGATGTACGTCACGGCGGACGGCGGCCAGACGTGGGCAATCACGTTCGTGAACGTGGAGCCGACCGCCTTCTACGACTGCATGAGCTTCTTCGACAAGAAGCGCGGGCTTGCGATCTCCGATCCGCCTGACGGCGTGCACTTCCGCGTCATCGCGACCGACGACGGCGGGATGAGCTGGCACGTCACGGGCCTCCAGATGCCTGAGGCGCCCGGCGAGTACGCCTTCGCGGCGAGCGGCGAGTGCCTCACGACAGACCACGGTCACCGCGCCTGGTTCGGCACCGGCGGCAGCGGGGCCAGCGTCTTCCGCTCGGACGACCGCGGCGTCTCCTGGACGATGGCGCCGACCCCGATGCTCTTCGGCCCGACCGCCGGCATCAACGGGCTGGCGTTCAACGGCCAGCAGCGCGGAATCGCGGTCGGCGGCGAGTTCGCGCTCCCGACGGCGTCGCCCGACAGCTTCGCCCGCTCCTTCGACGGCGGCTCGAGCTGGAATCTCGTTCCCGGCGCACCGTCGGAGTACCGCTCGGGCGTCACCTGGGTCGACGGTCACACGGCTATCGCGGTCGGGCTCTCCGGCAGTGACGTCAGCGGCAACCTCGGCGCAACCTGGCAGCGCTTCGACGACGGAAGCCTCGACACCGCCGACTGCGCCAACCCGAACGCCTGCTGGGCCTCGGGCGCCAACGGCCGCGTCGCGTATCTGGTCAGAACTCACTAGCGCAATAACGAACGCAGGCCGAGCCCGCCGTGGACGAGGGCGTCGATCGGCGCGCGCTTCACGATGTCGCGGAGGATCGCCGCCACGAAGTCCGGGACGTCGCCGCGCCGTTGGGCGGCGTCGATCGAGCGCAGCAGCCCGGCACGAATCGCGACCTCGATCGTGTGTGCATCCCAGCGGCGGCGGACGCCCGCCTCCGGCGCGAGGGAGAGAACGAGCTCTTCGCGCGTCGTGTGGAGTCGGCACGCCGCGCCGTCGAGGCCGTCGAGGACGATGCGCTGGATGGTCGCGTCGATGCCGCCCGTGCGGCCGTGTCGCGGCATGCACGGGTCCTCCAGCTTCGGCGGCGGCTCGCTCAGGGCTCCCTTCCCGAGCTCGACGGCGACGAGCGCCAGGCCGCCGGCGAGCAGTGCGGCGAGGACCCAGACCGCAGATGTGCGACTTCTCAAAGCGTCTCCAGCCGGCGACGGAAGACGAACGCGAGGAGCAGCGCAAGAGCGGCGAAGGCCGCACAGACGAAGAAGGCGGAACGCGAGGCGCGCGTGATCGTCGATTCGATTGCGCCGACCAGGCGGTCACGGGCCGCTGCAAGGGCGGAATCATGTCGCGCCCCGTGCGCATTGAACGGCTCGCTGAGATCGGGCGTCTCGCCTGCCCGAGCACGCGCGAAGGCTCCACGGAGGTCGAGCGCCACAGGGATCTTCTTGTCGAGGCCGACCGGCGCGTCGAGCAGGACGGCCGTTCCCCGGAGCAGCGCTCGGTCTCCGGCCGCGGGCACCTTCGACGCAAGCAGTGGCGCGATCACCGCCAGCGCGAGCACGAGGCCCGCGTGGCGGGCGCCGACGGTCAAGGTGGCGCTGCGGGTCAGTCCGACATCCGGGTCGAGCGCCGCGTTCGAGAGGACCGGAACCGCGAGCCCCAGTCCTGCGCCGCAGAGCGCGAGCGCCCAGACCGCGAGAGCGACGCTGGCAGACGGCAACAGCGCGAGGCCGACCAGACCGCCCCCGACGAGCGCCGACCCGCCGCAGACCGCGACTACGCCGGGGAGACGCGTCTCGAGCGGCCGCGCGGCAAGCGCCGCGGCGGGAAGCGAGCTGACGACGAGAGCGCCCCCGATCGGCGAGTAGCTCCAAACGCTGATCACGAGCAGCACCCCGAGGAAGAGCGCTCCGACGAGCGCGCCGAAGAGCAGGCCGAGACACGCGTTCGCCGGGAGCGTGCGCGCAAGCGAGGGACGCGGGCCTTCCTGCACGGCAGCGTCGGGTCGGCGCCGGGCCGCTCCCAGCAGCCCGAGCGCTGCGACGGGCGCCTGGGCCGCGAAGATCGCGCGCCAGTCGAAGGCCTGCGTGAGGACGCCGCCGAGCGCGGGACCGACGGCCAGTCCGAAGGCCCCGACGAGCGTCCATCGCTTCGCTCCGAGCACGGGTAGCGAGCCGGCCAGGAGGAGCGCCGCGCCGACCCCCTGCACGGTTCTTGCCGCAATCAGGAACGCGAGGCTCTGCGCCAGGGCACATCCGATCGAAGCCGCGAGGAACACGGACAGGCCCGCCGCAAGCAGGGCACCGGCGTCGACGCGGTGCACGAGCAGGACGAGTGCCAGCGCCGTCACCGCGACGGCCGCGTTGTAGGCGGTGATGACCCAGGAGACGCCGGTGATCGACGCGTGAAACCGCCCGTAAAGCTCGGGCAGGGCCAGGACGACGATCGAGGAGTCGGCGAACGCGATCGCGACCGCCGCGGCGATCGGGGCCTGTTTGGACGCCATGGGAGGACGATGACAAGTTGCGAAGGGGAGGGCGGTAGATTCAGCCGTTATGACCACGCCGAGGAGCGAGGAGCTGCAGGCGCTCGCGCAGCGGGTTGCGGACGCGCTTCCGGTCGAGATCGCGGAGGAGGTCGTGCTCACGGGCAGCGTCTCGCGCGGCATGGCCGACGCCGTGTCGGACATCGAGATGCTGGTCGTCACGCGCGAGCCGCTCGAGCTCGAGGAATGCTTCGAGCTTGCTTGCGCGGCGGGCCTCGAGGGGCTCGACACCTGGGGCGCGCAGGGCGGGCCGGCGCGGCGCGTCTCCGGCTATCGCGAGGACGTGCCGCTCGAGCTGATCTGGTGGCCGCGCGAGTTCGCCGAAGCGCGGCTCGACGCGCTCTTCGCCGGCGAGGTGTCGTCGACCGCCGACGCGCTCGCGCACGGCGTGCCGCTGCGGACGAGCGGCGTGCTCGAGGCGTGGCAGGAGCGGCTCCGCGAGTACCCGCCTGAGCTGGCGGCGGCGCAGATCGAGGAGGCGGCGCTCCCGTGGGGCGGCTTCACGCCTGCGGGCGTGGTGACCATCGCCCGGCCGGACGAGCGGCTGTCACTCATGGAGTGGATGTTCGACGGCGCGATTCGCGTCCTCACGATCGTCTTCGCGCTCAATCGCGTCTGGGTGCCGACGACGAAGCGCCTGGCTGCGCGCGTCGCGCCGCTCGCGATCAAGCCGGACCGGCTCGCAGAGCGGATCGAGGAAGCGTTGACCGAGCGCGACCCGCGGCGCGCGCTGCTCGTCATGACCGAGTTGCAGCTCGAAACGGTCCTGCTCGCGCCGAGCGGCCCCAACGTCGACCGCGCGCGGACCTGGCTCGCCGAGGCGGCGGAGCTGCTGCGCTAGCGGCGCTCGATCAGCTCGATGCGGTAGCCGTCCGGATCGCGGACGAAGCAGAGGCGCGAGCCGCCCTCGCGGACCGAGTACGGCGGGCGCTCCGGCTCGATCCCCTGCTGCCCCAGCCGCTCCAGCGTGTCGTCGAGGTCCTCGACGCCGACGGCAATGTGGCCGTAGCCCGTGCCGAGGTCGTAGGTGCGGCCGTCGTGGTTGTACGTCAGCTCAAGCACGGACTCCTGGTCGCGGAGCGAGAAGAAGTAGTTCGTCGCTTCGAGTTCTCCGTCGCGGACGATGTCGAAGTCGCCGGCGAAAGTGAACCCGAGCGTCTCGTAAAAGGCGCGGCTGCGCTCCGGCTCGGTAATCCGCACCATCGTGTGCAGGAATCTCGTCACGACGGCGATCGTACCGGCTGCTCCGCCTCGGCGAACGCGACGATCTCCTCCGGGGTCATCGCCTCGCCGCGCACCCACGCGGCGGCAAATGCTTCTTCCCCGAGCGCAGCCTTTGCCGCCGCAACAGCGCCTTCCTGGACCTGCAGCTTGCGCTCGTCTGGGAGAGCGATCCCGAATTCCTCGCGCAACGCGGCGGCGCCTCCGAGAAGGACCGTACCGCGCTCCTCCTGCTGCCGGTCGATCAGCGCAGCCCCGAGGCCCGCCCCATTCCCGGCGATGCCGTACATCCATCCCAGGCGGCCTGCGAGCAGCAGCGCCTCGCGGAACCACGATGCTCCACGTACCGGGTCCGCGAGCCCAAGGCTGTTCCAGCCACAGTCTTCGAGCGCGGTCGCCACGCCGGTGTCGTCGCCGAGGTCGCGGAACAGCTCAACCGCCGCCATCGAGTAGTCGAGTCTGGCTCGGAGATCGCCGAGGCGCCAGGCGACGGACCCGAGGTTGATGGTGGCGAAGGCGACAATCGCTCGATCGTCGATCTCGCGCGCCCGCCCCCCGATCGCGACGAACTGCGCCCGCGCGTTCTCGAGCTCGCCCCGGTCGTGCGCGTTCGATGCGGCGGAGTTCATCGCCAGGAGCACCTGATGCTCGTTCCCCGTCTTCTTCGCAAGACTCAACCACTCCGCGGTCAAGGCGTCGGAACGCGCGAAGTCGCCTGCCGCCGCCGAGCGGCCCGCTGCCGACCGGAGCGCTTCCATGCGCGCGTCGACGGGAGCTGACGCTCGCTCGAGCGCGAGGGTAAGCCACATGTCCGCTTCCTGGTACAGGCCGCGGGAGACCCAGTACTTCGCGAGGGCTGCGGCGAGGCGGAGCAATGCCTCATCGTCGCGCGAGGCGGCGACGAGCTCGGCCGCCGCACGGAGGTTGTCGCCCTCGGCACCGACGCGTGCGAGCACGAGGGCCTGGTCGCCGCCTTCGTCCATCTCCCTTTGCGCCGCTTCGGCGAACTCGAGGAAGAAGCGGGCATGCCGCCGGCCCAGCTCCGTCTCCTCGTCGCTGGCCGCAAGCCGTTCGCGGGAATACTCGCGGATCGTCTCCAGCATCCAGAAGCGCTCGCTCGTGTGGCGGACGAGGTTTTTGTCGACGAGCGACTGGAGCATGTCGAGTTCTGCGTCCGCCACCTGCTCGGCCGCCTCGAGCGTGCAGCCGCCGGCGAAGACGGCCAGATGCGCGAACAGGCGCTGCTCGTCCGGCCCGAGCAGATCGTGGCTCCATTCGATCGTCGCCCGCAGCGTGTGCTGGCGTGCCTCGGCGTCGCGGCCACCCTTGAGCAGGTCGAGCCTCTGGGAGAGGCGCTTGAGGATCTGAGCGGGAGAGAGCACGCTCGTGCGGGCAGCAGCCAGCTCGAGCGCCAGCGGCAGGTCGTCGAGCCGGCGGCAGAGCTCGGCGATCGTTTCGTCCGGCTGGAGCCGCGAGCGCTGGCAGAAGAGCTCAACCGCATCAGGCTCGGCCAGGGGCGGGACCGGGTAGTCGACCTCCCCGCGGATGCGCAGCAGCTCGCGGCTCGTAACCAGCAGCTTGAGGTTGGGGCACGACTCGAGCAGCTCGCCCAGGTCCGGCGCCGCCTCGACCACCTGCTCGAAGTTGTCGAGCAGGAGCAGAAGCTCGCGCTCGCCGATGTGCTCGGCCAGGCC
>Ga0137372_10005967_pt1 | contig 11848 bp, 9 predicted proteins | sample SagtaG_6_FD_104911 | JGI IMG/M metagenome (GOLD analysis project Ga0137372, IMG submission 104911) | Vadose zone soil microbial communities from Sagehorn Ranch, Mendocino, California, USA - Sage1_R_60_16 metaG | ecosystem: Environmental > Terrestrial > Soil > Vadose zone | place: USA: California...
CACCTGCCGGCAGGCGGTGGCCCTGATGACGGACTACCTCGACGGAGCCCTGAGTCAGGACGACCGCGACCTCGTAGAGGCTCATCTCGGCGAGTGCGAGAGCTGCGCCGAGCACCTGCGGCAGATCCGCATCACCGTCACGGTCAGCGGCCGGATAAGCGAGAACGACCTGGACCCGGCCGCACGTGAGGATCTCATGGACCTCTACCGCCGCTGGCGGCGCGACCGAGACATCAAGGAGACGTGATGCCCGCCCGTTCGGCCGACGACGTCCGCATCGAGGCCTACGGCGGGCCACGGGACCACCTGCGCCCGCTGTTCGAGCTGGCCGAGGATTCCGCCGCCGAACTCGACTCCTACATCGACGTCGGCCGCGTCCTGGTCGCCACCTCGGACGGCGAGGTCATCGGCCACCTCCAGCTGACCGGCACCGGCGACCCGCGGCAAGTGGAGGTCAAGAACATGGCGGTGCGCGAGGACCGCCAGGGCCGAGGGGTGGGGCGCCGGCTCATCCAGGCCGCCGTCGACCTGGCCGCGGCCGAATCCGTAACGACGCTCCTGGTCGCGACCGCCGCCGCGGACATCGGCAACCTGCGCTTCTACCAGCGGCAGGGATTCCGGATGCGGTCCGTCGAGCGGGACGCCTTCGCGCCCGCCACCGGCTACCCGCCCGGCCTGCTCATTGACGGCATCGAGCTCAGGGACCGGGTCTGGCTAGACCGGACAGTGTTAGTTCGCGCATGCCCTTGAGCAGATCCCGGGCCAGGCCGGGGCGGGCTAACCGGTGATCGCCAGGACCTCGAAGTTCCCGCGTCCGACCGTGCGTTTGAGGGTGCGGATGACCGAGCGGTGGTCGTCGTAAGGCCCGAACACGTACAGCGGCTTGCCATCCTTGCCGAACGAGATGACACCCGGGCCGACCCATGAGCCCAGGTGCCCAGCTGCAGCGGCGAAGTCCGGATGCGGATCGAAGCCCAGGCCCCGCGCGTACTCAACCGAGCCGAAAACGATCTCACGGGCCAGCTCTATGGGCGCCTCGACCGGATCGCCGCGGTAGCCGGAAAAGTACCTGCGGACGAAACCGCGCAGGTCGCGTTCGTCCATAGGTTCCGGGCCAAGGGCGTTCTTCACCCCGAGACAGTAGACATCGGCGAGATAGCCGCAAGCTGAGACCTTGCCGTATCGGACCCGGCGGGCGACCAGCACCGAAATCAGGCCCTGGCTTCCTCCGGCCGGATCGTCGTCCAGCGGCCAGCCGGGATGATCGCCGATGTCCAGGCCAGTACTCCAGCCTGGACTGATCCAGCAGCCGGCCAGGGCCTGCTCTGGCGCCGCGTCCTGCGCCAGAGCGGCCGCGGCGCGGACCAGCTGGCTTGCCTCCGCGGGCCTGATTCCCAGGATGCGAGCGATCTCCTTGGGATTCCGTCCCTGCTCCCGAAGCTGGCGTACGCGCTCGAGGCGTTCATCCGTCGGCACAGACCTGATCGTAAAACAGGTACGACACCGCCATGGCGGTCTTCCGCCGGGACGGCCCGGCAGGTCATCGGGCGAGTTCCCCTTCTTCAGCGTCAGAATGGGGGTGTGCCTGGGGACATGCTTGTCGGAAGGCGGCTGGCGGTCGGCGCGCTGCGTGCGGCGGTCGACACCGCCGCCGGGGGCGCGGGCGGGGTCGTCCTGCTCGCGGGTGAGGCGGGCATGGGCAAGACCGCGCTCGCCGCCGAGGCAGTGGCGTACGCGAAGGCGCGCGGCGCGGCGGCCGTGTGGGGCACATGCTGGGAGGGCGGGGGTGCTCCCGGCTTCTGGCCGTGGATCCAGGTGGTGCGGGCACTGACAGCCGACGGCGACGGCGCGGGCGAAGCGCTGCTGGCCGAGCTCACCGGCGTCAGCACGGAGCGCGGCGGCAGCCTGGGCAACGAGTCCGCGGTCCGCTTCCGCACCTATGACCGGGCCGCGGGGTACCTGCGGAAGCGGCCAGCGGAGCGGCCGGTGGTAATCGTCGTGGACGACCTGCATTGGGCCGACGTGTCATCCCTGCGGCTGCTCGTGTTCCTCGCCCGCCAGCTGCACGACGCGGCGGTGCTGGTCATCGGGGCGTACCGGGACGTGGAGGTGGCGGGCGGCGATCATCCGGCCCGGCCTCTGCTGGCCGAGCTGGCCGGGCAGGCCGAGCTGATACGGCTTACCGGGCTGACGGCTGACGAGATCGGCCAGCTGATCGAGAAGGTATGCGGTGAGCGCCCGCAGGCGCCGCTGATCCAGGCCGTGCACGACCGCACCGCGGGCAACCCGTTTTTCGCCCAGCAGATCGCGCGGCTGCTCGCGGCGCAGGGGGCACCGCTCGACCAGGCTCCCGTGACGGGTGTACCGCCCGCGGTGGGTGACGTGCTGGCCCGCCGCCTGGCCCGGCTGCCAGGTCCGGTTGTGGACCTGCTCGCCGCGGCGTCGGTCGTCGGGAGACGTTTTCCGCTCGCGCTGGTGGCGGACGTGGCCGGTACGACGGCCGAGGAGGCGGTGCCGCTCGCCGACGATGCCGTCCGCGCCGCGGTCCTGGAGCAAGACGGGCCCGGCCATCTCCGGTTCAGCCATGACCTATTCCGCGAGGTCCTCTACCAGGGACTGCCGGCCGCCCGCCGCTCGGCGCTGCACCTTTCGGTGGCCGGACGGCTGGAGCAGCAGGCCGGCCCGGCTTCGACCGCGGCGGAGGTCGCTCACCACCGCAGCCTGGCGTGGCCGCTCGGCGACCGTAACCGCACGGTCGCCGCGCTGGCCGAAGCGGCCAGCGAAGCGACCGCCGGGACCGCCTTCGACGAGGCGGCCGCCTGGCTACGCCGGGCCATCGAGATCGCCGGCGACGCGACAGCGGCTGACCTGGCGATGGTGTGCGAGTACGGGGACGCGCTGCGCCGGGCCGGGCACGGCGAGGAGGCGCGAGCCGCGCTGACCGGGGTGGCGGCGCGCGCCCGCGCGAGCGGCGACACCGAACTGCTCGCCCGGGCGGCTTTCGGCGTGCACCGGGTAACGACGCTGACCGAGTCGTCCCGGTCCGCGGTGATCGTGCTGCTCGAAGAGGCGCTCGCCGCGCTCGGCACCGGGACAGCCGACGGCGGACCGGCACGATGGCTGCTGTCCGCGTCGCTGGCGCGCGAGCTCGCCGATGGTCCCGATCGTGATCTTCCCCGTGCCGCCGGGCTGGCCAGGGCCGCGGTGGAAGGTGCGCGGGCGGCCGATGATGCCGGCGTGCTCGCCTATGCGCTGTTCGCGCTGGCCGACGTGCGCTGGGAGCCGGGCACCGCGACCGAACGGCTGCGGATAGCCGGTGAGCTGGCCGCCGCCGCGGCCGCCGCCCGTGAGACCGAATTGGTGCTGGAAGCGCACCTGTGCAGGCTGGCCGCGCTGCTCGAGCTCGGCGAGCCGTCCTTTACCGTGGAGCTCACCACCTTCACCAGGCTCGCCGAGCAGGCGGCGATCCCGCGGTACCTGTACCTGGCGCGCTCACGGCAGGCCACGGCCGCGTCCCTGACCGGCCCGCTGGAGACGGCCGACCGGCTGATCGACGACGCCGCCGCCTACGGCGAGCGGATCGGCGAGCCGGACACCTGGGCCGTCCAGGCCAGCCAGCTGGCCGGGCTGGCGTACATCCGCCGCGACTGGACCCGGCTGAGCGAGCTGGCCGCGGCGCGCGGGCAGGCGCTCGCCCCGCCCGAGCTCACCCTGCACATGCGGGCCTGGCTGCTCGTCGAGGCCGGTGACCAGGCCGCGGCGGCGGCTCTGGTGGCCTCGATACCCGACTGGCCGACGATCTACCGGTGGCGTCATACCGCGATGATGACCAGCGACGCCGAGCTGGCCGCGGCCGCGGGAGACCGGCACCGGTGCGCCGCGCGGTACGACCAGCTGCTGCCGATGGCGGACGATTTCGCCGTGGTCGGCGCGGCGGTGTTCACCACCGGCCCGGTCGCGCTGCAGCTTGGCCTGCTCGCCGCGGCGCTGGGACGGTGGGACGACGCCGCGGCCCACCTTGATGACGCGGCCCGGCGGTGCGACCGGCTCGGCGCCGCACTCCTGGGCGCCCGGGCCCGGACCGAGCTCGCCCGGGCCCGGGCCGAGGTGGCCCGCGCCCGGGATCATCCCGCGCCACGTGACGGTGACCGCGGTGGCGGCAACGTGTTCCGCCGCGACGCAGACACGTGGACGCTCGCCTTCGGTGGCCGCAGCGTGCCGTTGCGCGATGCGAAGGGCCTGCGCGACCTCGCGGTCCTGCTCGCCGCCCCGGGCCGGGAGGTGGCGGCCACCGAACTGGTCGCCGGGGTCGCCAGCGCGGCGGCCGCTGGCCTCGCCGCGCTGGGCGCTGACCCCGTTCTCGATGACCGGGCCCGGGCGGCCTACCGGACCCGGCTCACCCGGCTCGATGAGGAACTTGCGCAGGCCGACACGCGGCATGACATCGAGCGGTCGGCCCGGTTGGCCGCCGAGCGTGATGCGCTGATCGACGAGCTGACCTACGCCGCCGGCCTGGGCGGGCGGCGCCGGCGCCTGGGAGACGCCACCGAACGAGCCCGCACCACCGTCACGGCCCGGATCCGCGATGCCATCGGCCGCATCGAGCGGGCCCATCCCGAACTCGGGCGGCACCTGCGGGCCAGCATCGTGACGGGAGCCCGGTGCTCCTACCGGCCCGCCGAGACCATACGGTGGAGCATCTCACAATCGTGAGGCCCGATCTCACGCCATCAGGGCAACTCTCGCCGATTCGAGGAGGTCATGATGGCTATCGACGAGCAGAAGCTGGAAGAGGCGGTCGGCAAGGTCTTCGGGGAGCTGGGGGCGGCCGTAACCGGGCCGCTGATCGTGCTCGGTGACCGGCTGGGCCTGTGGGCGGCCATGGCGGGCGCGGGCCCGGTGACGCCCGCCGAGCTGGCGGCCAGGACCGGGACGGTCGAGCGCTACGTCCGGGAGTGGCTTCGCGGCGTGGCCGTGGGCGGCTACGCCGGCTACGACCCGGCCTCCGGCGCGTTCACGCTGTCCGACGAGATGGCCCTGGTGCTGGCCACCGACGACAGCCCGGCGTCGCTGGTCGGCGTCTTTCCCGGGTTCGTCGCGATGTGGAACGATCTCGACACCATCGAGGGCTTTTTCCGGACCGGCGGCGGAATGAGCTGGGGCGACCACCACTCCGCGCTCAACGACGCCCAGGCGCGTTTCACCCGGCCGATGTACCGGGCGGCGCTGGTCGACGGCTGGATCGCCGCGCTGGAGGGGGTGACCGGCCGCCTGAAGTCCGGCGGCAGGGTCGCCGACATCGGCTGCGGCCAGGGCACCTCGACGATCCTGATGGCCGAGCGCTTCCCGGCCTCGTCGTTCACCGGGTTCGACCACAGCGACGCGGTGATCGCTGCGGCCCGCAAGGCAGCCGGGCATGCCGACCTGGCCGAGCGGGTCAGCTTCGAGGTCGCCGACGCGGCCGGGTTCCCCGGCCACGGCTACGACCTGGTCTGCTTCACCGACTCCCTGCACGACCTCGGCGACCCGGTGGCCGCCGCCGGGCACGCCCGCTCGGCGCTGGCGCCCGGCGGGACCGTGATGGTGATCGAGCCGCTCGCCGCCGATCGTTTCGAGGACGACTTCGCCAACCCGTACGCCCGCGTCGGCTACGCGATCTCGACGATGGTGTGCACGCCGTCCTCGCTGGCCCAGCCCGGCGCCGCGGCGCTCGGGGCCATGGCGGGCGAGGCCAGGATCCGCCAGGTACTGGCCGACGCCGGCTACACCCGGGTGCGCCGGGTGGCCCAGGAGGCCGCGCCGTTCAACATCGTGCTGGAGGCCCGGCCATGAGCGGATCGATGTATCTCGGCGCGGTGTACTTCGACGGTGACCCCGATGAGCTCCTCCCGGCGTACCAGCGGATGCTGGAAAAATTCGGACTCGAGGCGCTCGACGTGCACCTGTGCATCACCACCGACGCCGGACTGACCGTGTTCGACGCCTGCCCGACCAGGGAAATCTACGAGGAGTTCACCAGGGGCGAGACGTTCCTCGGCGCGATCGCCGAGGCGGGGCTGCCCGTACCGCGGGTCAGCGGTCTCGGCAACATCCAGGTCGCGCACGTCCGGCAGGCGATCCGCCCGTGAGCGAGGACCTGTCGCTGCTCGACGCCACCGCCCAGGCCGAACTGGTCCGCACCGGCCAGGTCAGCGCGGCCGAGCTGGTCACGGCGGCCATCGAGCGGATCGAGGCGCTGAACCCGGTGCTGAACGCCGTGGTCACGCCGGTCTTCGAGCGGGCGGCCGAGGAGGCGCGGGCCGGGCCGACGGGCCCGTTCGCCGGGGTGCCGTACCTGGTCAAGGACCTGGCCATCGAGATGGAGGGGGTGCGCTTCACCGAGGGTTCGGTCTTCCTGGCCGGCCACGTGTCCGCCTTCGACTCCGAGCTCGTGCTCCGGCTGCGCCGGGCGGGCCTGGTCATCCTGGGCAAGACCAATACGCCGGAGTTCGGGATGGCGCCGGCCTGCGAGCCGGTGCTGTTCGGCCCGACCCGCAACCCGTGGGACACGGGCCGCTCCACCAGCGGGTCCAGCGGCGGCTCGGCCGCGGCGGTGGCGTCGGGCATGGTGCCGTTCGCGCACGGCAACGACCTGGGTGGCTCGCTGCGCTACCCGGCGTCCGCGTGCGGCCTGTTCGCCCTCAAGCCGACCCGGGCCCGCAACCCGCTCGGGCCCGAGTACGGTGACGTCGCCGCGGGCGGGGCGGCCGAGCACGCGCTGACCCGTTCGGTCCGGGACAGCGCCGCGCTGCTCGACGCCACGTCAGGGCCCGACCTGGGCGACCCGTACTGGGCGCCGCCGCCCGCCCGCCCGTTCCTGACCGAGGTGGGCGCCGATCCCGGGCGGCTGCGGATCGGCTATACCACCCGGACCCCCGACGGCGACCTCGGCCATCCGGACTGCGTGGCGGCCGCCGAGCACGCCGCCCGGCTGTGCGCCTCGCTCGGCCACGAGGTCGCCGAGACGGACTGGCCGGGCTTTACCCCCGAGGTCGGCGCGGCCATCGGCACGATGATCAGCGCCGCCGCGGCGTGGATCATGCGGTACTGGATCCGGCACCTCGGCCGCGAGCCGGGCGACGGTGAGATCGAGCCGCTGAACCGGGCACTGTGGCAGGCCGGCGAGCAGGTCACCGCGGGGCAGTGGCTGCTCGCCGTCGGGGATGTCCAGCGCTTCAGCCGCCGGGTGGCCCGCTTCTTCACCGGCTTCGACGCGTTCCTCACGCCGACGATGTCCAGCCCGCCGCTGCCCATCGGCACGATGGTCTCCACGCCGGACGACCCGTGGCGGTCGCTCCAGGTCAGCGGGCAGACCGTGCGCTACGCGGGCATCGTCGCCAACCTCACCGGCAATCCCGCGATGTCGGTGCCGCTGTGGTGGAACGGCGACGGGCTGCCGATCGGCGTGCACGTCCTCGGCCGGTTCGGCGACGAGGCCACGCTCATCCGGCTGGCCGCGCAGTTCGAGGCGGCGCAGCCGTGGGCCGGCCGCCGTCCTGCGGTGCACGCGGCGCGGCCGCGGGAGCCGTAGCGCTGCCCAGGACGGCCGGGCGGACGAACGGCGGGGCCTTCGGCAACTCGGTGTGCTCCACCTGGGTGACGGTGAACCCGGCCGCGCCGATGGAATCGAGCGTGGGGCGGTTGCAGTCGCAGCACACGACCAGCCGGTTCAGCCAGTTCAGCCGGTCCTGCAGGCGGGCCGTGGCCGGGTCACCGGACCGCAGGTGCTCGATGAACAGCAGGCGGCCGCCGGGGCGCAGCACCCGGCGCAGCTCGCGCAGCGCCCGGGGCTGGTCGTCGACGCCGCACAGGACCAGCGTGGACACGGCCACGTCGAAGCTGTCGTCCTCGAAGGGCAGGTCCTCGGCCGGCGCGCGCAGGACCTTAGCGTCCGGGCGGTGCTCATGGACGGCGCGCTCCAGGCGGCGCAGCATCGGGGGCTGGGGCTCGGTGATCGTCAGCGACCTGACGGCTGGCCCGTAGCAGGACAGGTTAAGCCCGGTCCCGCCGCCGATCTCGATCACGTCGCCGCTCGCGCCGGCGAGCAGGCGCTCACGGAAGGCGCGCAACCCGGCCTTTTCTGCGCCGGCTATCTGCCGGTCGTACGTCATGGCGAAGAACTTGGTTCGTAGGCTCATAGCGACAACGTAACGAGACGGCGGCAGCCAGCGCATGAGGCGAATACCCCATCTTCTGCCCTGCCGCCAGCCGGCCGCGGAAGGTTAAGCTGGCCTGGTGGGAGGGGGTACGTGGGAGGGGGTACGTGGGAGGGGGTACTGAGACACCGAGCGCGCGGCTGGCCGAGCTGATCGCGGCGCTGTCGCTCGGTGTCGACCTGGGGTTCGGGCAGCCGATGGAACACGTGCTGCGCCAGTGCCTGATCGCGCTGCGGCTCGCCGATCACGCGGGGCTCGGCGGGCAGGACCGGATGGCCGTCTACTACACCGCCCTGCTGGTCAACGTGGGCTGTCACGCCGACGCGCACGAGCAGGCGAAGTGGTTCGGCGACGACATCACGCTCAAGTCCGGCAAGTACGTCCACGAGCTGGGCAGCGTGCGCGGCGCGCTGGCGACCATGCGGCTGGTCGGCGCGGGCAACCCGCCGCTGCACCGGTTCCGGGTCGGGCTCGAGTTCGCCCTCTCCGGGCATCGCCAGCTGGACGGGATGATCTCCCAGCACGCGAGGCTGGCGCGGACGCTGGCCGAGCAGCTCGAACTGCCCGGCGCGGTGCGCGAGGGTGTCGGCGCGGCGTACGAGCAGTGGGACGGGCGCGGCTGGCCGGGCACGCTGAAGGCCGGCGCGATCCCGGCCGCGGCCAGGATCGCCCAGCTCGCGGAGTTCATGGAGGTGGCGCACCGGGTCGGCGGCGTGGCCGGAGCCACCGCGCTGGCGCGCAGGCGAGCGGGCCGGCAGTTCGACCCGGCCCTGGCCGCGCTGCTGTGCTCGCACGCGAATGTGATCTTCGCCGGCCTGGAGACGGCCCCGGCCTGGCGGACCGTGATCGCGGCCGAACCCGCCCTGGCCGTGGAGCTGTCACCGGACCAGCTCGACCGGGCGCTGGCGGCCATCGCGAACTTCGTCGACCTGAAGTCGCCGTTCACCCTGGGGCACTCGGTCGCGGTGGCGGAACTGGCCGAGGACGCCGGCCGCCGGCTCGGGCTGCCGCCGGAGCAGGTGCTGGCGCTGCGCCGGGCCGGGTTCGTGCACGGGTTCGGGCGGCTGGGCGTGTCGAATTCGATCTGGGACCGGCCCGGGCCGCTGAGCGCCGGCGAGTGGGAACGGATCCGGATGTACCCGTACCTGACCGAGCGGATGCTGCACCAGTCGGCCGCGCTGGCGCCGCTCGGGGAGATCGCGGTGCAGCACCGCGAGCGGCTGGACGGCAGCGGGTACCCGCGCGGGCTGTCCGGCGGCGCGATCTCCCGGCCGGCCCGGGTCCTGGGGGCCGCCGACGCGTACGCCTCGATGCGCGAGCCCAGGCCGCACCGCCCGGCCCGGCCGGCGGAGGAAGCGGCCGAGCAGATGCGGGCCGAGGTCCGGGCCGGCCGCCTAGACGGCGCGGCCGCGGACGCCGTGCTCGAGGCGGCCGGGCACCGGCTGCCTCGGCGCCGGGAGGGCCTGGCCGGGCCCGCAGGCCTGACCGCCCGGGAGGTCGAGGTCCTGGTCCTGCTCGCCCGCGGCCTGTCCAACAAGCAGATAGCCGAACGACTGGTGATCACGCCCAAGACGGCCGGCAATCACGTGGAGCATATCTACGCCAAGATCGACGCCTCCAGCCGCGCCGCCGCGGCGATGTTCGCGGTGCAGCACGGCCTGCTCCCCGAGGAGAAGATCAGGCAATCGCCTCATGCCCCGGCGGCCGCCCCCCGGGCGGGTAGCTAGGCCAGGACCCTCGAGGCCGGCTCGGCGGCGGCCCGGCTCGGGCGGATGTTCTGGTTGAGGCGGAACACGTTGGCCGGGTCGTAGCGGTCCTTGAGCGCGACCAGCCGGGCGTACGTGGCGTCACCGTAGGCGTCCCGGACCCGGTCGGCCTCGGGCGTGAAGTTGAGGTACGCCGCACCGGTCCCGAACGGCCGCATGGCCGTGGTGAACGCGCGGTTGCCCGCGATCATCCGCTCGTCGTCGGCCGGGTCGGCCCAGATCGAGATCGGATGGAACAGGTAGCGCGCGTCGCGGTGAGAGAACGCGGTGGCCTCATCCGGCACCGCGGCCACGGCCTGCCCGATCCGGAAGACGACCATCTGACTCAGCGGCGCGCCGAGCGCGGTCAGGCCGGCGGCGTGGGCGAGGAAGGTGTCGATCGCGGCGTCGCTGAACCCGTGCATGTACTCTCCGCGCGCGTAGCTGCGCCATCCGGGCGGCGCGAGCGGGTCCAGGACCGCCTGGAAGGCGGTGTAGGGCATCGGGCCGACGTGGTCCACGGCGGGCCCGAGCTCCCTGAGCGGCTGCACCGCCACCGCCCCGTCCTCAGGGTCGCCCACGTAGAGCACGGGTATGCCGAGCACCGGCTGGCCGTGCAGGTGCGCCGGGACGAACGGCTCGGGCGGCGCGGTGATCACGGCGCAGCCGGTGGACACCTCGTCGGGCGCGCCGTCGGCCCAGTCGCGCCAGCGGCGCAGGACCTCCGGCGCACGATCGACACCGAACACCATCAGCCCGGCGAGCACGGTCGGGCCGAGCGGATGCAGGCGGAACTCGAACTCGGTAACGATGCCGAAGTTGCCGCTGCCGCCGCGGATGCCCCAGAACAGGTCGGGATGCTCCCGCTCGCTGGCGCGCACCACCCTCCCGTCGGCCAGGACCACCTCGGCGGAAATGAGGTTGTCGCAGGCCAGGCCATGCTTGGACGACGTCCAGCCGTATCCGCCACCGGTGGTGAAGCCACCGAGCCCGGTGGTGGTGACACGGCCGCCCGGGGTGTGCAGCCCGTGCGCCTGAGTGGCGGCGTCGAACTCGCCCCAGAGCACGCCGCCCCCGGCCCGCGCGGTCTGTGCCCGCAGGTCGACCTCGATCGACTTCAGCCCGCCGAGGTCGATCACGATGCCGTCGTCGCAGGTGGACAGGCCGGAAAAGCTGTGGCCGCCGCCGCGGACCGCGACGGCGAGCCCGTGCTCGCGGGCGGCGTGCACGGCCGCCACGACATCAGCGGTGCTCGCGCAGCGGGCGATCAGGGCGGGCCGGCGGTCGATCATCGCGTTGAAGACCCGGCGGGCCTCGTCGTAGCCGGGCTGCTCCGGCCCGATCAACTGGCCCGAGAACCCGTCGGCCAGGGCGGCTGCTGGATGGGTGGTGCTCATCGCTCCTCCTCCGGTTGGTCATCTACCGGGCACCACCTTGACCAGGAGAGCGTTCCGTGAGCGTTTCGCGGATCCGTTCCTCGAACGCGCGCGCCTGCTGACGCCGGGCCACCGCGAGCGCGCGCTCGAGTTCCGCTTCGACCTCACCCGAGGGAGCACCGAGTGCCGCCAGGAACGTCGCGCGCAGCCGCCTGATCTCGGCCTCCCACAGCTCGGCGCCGCGACCCATCTCGAGCGCCTCGCCAGCCAGCGCGAGTCCGGCCGCTGGCCGCCCAGCCAGGGCGTAGCCCTCGAGCAGCAGGCGGGTGGCGACACCGGGCATGCCGGGCGCCGGGGCATGGCCGCCGATGAGCTGCGCGTGGACCGTGCGCATGTGCTCCAGACCCTGGTCCGTTCGGCCGTCAAGGACGGAAAGGTGGCCGACGAACAGCTCGGCCGCCAGCCGGACCTGGGCCGGACCTTCGTCCGCCGGGGCGGCAGTGAGCTCCCGGACGTGGCGGCGGAACTCCGC
>Ga0137372_10005970_pt1 | contig 11844 bp, 13 predicted proteins | sample SagtaG_6_FD_104911 | JGI IMG/M metagenome (GOLD analysis project Ga0137372, IMG submission 104911) | Vadose zone soil microbial communities from Sagehorn Ranch, Mendocino, California, USA - Sage1_R_60_16 metaG | ecosystem: Environmental > Terrestrial > Soil > Vadose zone | place: USA...
CGACGAGGCGATCACGCGCGACGGGCGGTTCCTCTACGCGATCGACGCCGACCACCAGCGGGTCTTCGGGTGGACGGTCGCCGACGACGGACACCTGGAGCCATTGGGCGAGTTCGAGGGCGTTCCCGAAACGGTGGCCGGACTCGCAGCGAGCTGATGACCTGAGGCGCTTGCTTGCAACCAACGAGGAGAGGCCGTGCCGGCTTTGCCGGCACGGCCGTTTAATCTTTCACCGTGGGTCTTCTCGCGAGGCTTCAGAGGCAAGCGGCGTGACGGGCCGCCGGACCGAGTGCCGCCTTGTCAGTACCTGACCGACGACTTCCCGGTCCGCACGGCGGGCCCCACGCCACACACGCCGCTGGAGGAGTGGACGTTCACGATCCAGGGCGGCTACGAACCCGCATGGATCCGGACCGAGCGTTTCGGAGCGATGGGGAGCTGAGATGGAGATCCAGGACCTGAAGCGGGACGGGAACGCGATAGGGGGCTCATGCTCGAGCTCGTCGGAGCCGACCTGACCGCCTCGATCTCCGTCTGCGGCGGCTGCGGCGCGCACGAGGAGATGGCCCGGCTCGACGTCTACACCGGCGCGGGCATCGTCGTCCGCTGCCGTCATTGCGAGGCCGTGATGATCCGGATCGTCCAGGCCCGGGACCGCACCTGGCTCGACCTGAGCGGAACCGCCAGCCTCGAGCTGGGCTGAGCGAACGTGCACCTCGAGCCGCTCTACCGTGCGCGCTTCACGACACCCGAGAGCTGGAGCGCCGAGCTGACAGGTCCAGCGGGCACCGAAGGCCGGAGCTTCCTGTTAGCGGAGGGTCGCTGTGAAGGGCGCATCTCCGGACGCTACCGGGGTGCGAACTTCCCGCGCCACCGGGTCGACGGTGTGCTCACCCCAGACTTCCGTGGCGTTCTCGAGACCGACGACGGCGCCTCGATCCTGTTTTCCTGGCAGGCCTACACCCGGCAGGCGCCGGATGGGGGGCGGCAGCTCGTCGGCGGCATGACCCACTTGAGCGACGACGAGCGGTACCGCTGGCTCAACGACTCCTACTGCCTGGTCGTCGGCGAGGTGCAGTCACGCCCCGACGACGGGTTCGAGGTGGTCATGGACGTGGTCGAGGTCGTCTGGGAGCCACTACCGGAGGCCCCGGGAGGCTAGGTCCAGGCTAGGGACGCCCGCCGACCGCCCGCCCCATCAACCCGCGGTTCTCAAGCGCTTTCCGCGGCCTTTCTTGGAACTGTTCTGACTTCTTGGAACTCGCCCTTCCCGCGCCGCGCATGCGACACCACGCGTCGGCGGCTGCTGGCGGTGGTGATCAGCGGTCGTTGCGTGTTATGAAAACAGACAACGAGCCACGGGTACGAGACGGGTACATGAGCCCGAGCACGTGCGGGCACCCGCGGGCACAGCTGGTCAATCCTGAACGTGGATTTGCAGGACAAACGCGCTCACGGATGACCGCGCGTGCACGCGCGTGACGCTCTCAGACTTCCATGGTAAGCAGGGCGTCTGCCGTGGGGCTGCCACCCGTTGCGGGAGGTCCCCTCCCTGAGAAGGAGGGGGTCGATCTCCCTGCTCCGCAAAACGCCAAGTCCTGCGAACCCGAGGGCCCACAGATGAAATGTGGTGGGACCTCCTCGGCACAAGCGTGCTAGAGCACGCGGGTCGTTCAAGACCTGGAGCTCAAGGAGGCCCCGATGCAGATCGTAGGCGCCTTGGATGTTCATCGCAGGCAGATCACGCACAAGACGCTCGACCTCGCCACCGGCGATGTCCATCGCGGCCGGCTCAGCCCGGCGAACCGGGAGTCGGTGCGGGAGTGGTTGGAGCGCTTCGCCGGGTGTGAGGCGGAGTTTGCGCTCGAGGGGACGACCGGCTGGCGGTTCGTCACGGAGGAGATCGCGCGGGCGGGGCACGTCGCTCATCTCGCCGACCCGGCGGAGACGGCGGCCAGGCGGGGGAGCAAGCGGCGGGCGAAAACCGACCGGGCCGACTGCGACCTGCAGCTGAAGCTGCTCTTGGCGGGAGAGCTGCCGGAGTCGTGGATCCCGCCCGCGCACATCCTCGAGCTGCGCACGCTGGTGCGGACGCGCAAGACGCTCGTCGACCAGCGCAGCGCCTGGCAGCTGCGGCTGACCGCACAGCTGTTTCACCAAGGCGTCCCCGCCGGAATCAACCCGCGCACCCGCGCCGGCCGCGAGGCGCTCGCCCGGGTCGAGCTCTCCCCGGCCGGGCGCGAACTCGTCTCGATCGCGCTGCGGATGATCGACGTGCTGGATGTCGAGCTGGTGCCGCTCGACCGGGAGCTGCGGGCCTTCGCCGCCCGTCAGCCCGGCTGCCGCGCGCTGAGCGAGCGTCTGTACGGCGTCGGGCCCGACACGGCGACCGCTGTCCTGGCCGAGCTGGGCGACTGCCGCCGCTTCAGCAGCTCCGACGACGCCGTCCGCCATGCCGGACTGGACGTCACCGTCTACCAGTCCGACAGCAAGCGCGCCGCCGGGCACCTCTCGCACGAGGGCGCACCGGTGCTTCGCTGGGCGCTGTACGAGGCCGGCCAGCAGGCGACCCGCCAAACCTCGCCTGACCATGAGTACTTCCTGCAGGTGCGCGAACGGACGAACCACAAAAGCGCCTCGCTCTCGATCGCGCGCAAGCTCTGCCGCCGCGCCTTCCATATCCTGCGCGAGCTCGGCGAGGAAGCGCTCGCGCCCGTCGACGTCCACGTCGAGGAGGCGATACGCGCTGCCGCCTGACCTACCGATGGCCGTGCGCGCCTGCTCGTCGTCACGTAGATGTTTGCGACCGGCTCCCGCACAAGTCCCGCCGCCACCGTCGATCCGACCTGGACGGCCTCCACAGACCGAGCGGCCGCAAGCAGCACACCGCGGGGAAGCAACACCCCATCGATCATCTTGTCGCCGGACCACGAGTCCGAGCACCGAGGTAAGGCTGGGCGCCCCGCGCGCACGGAGACCGTCACTCCCGCACGCGCCGGAGGTGACTCCCATGTGCTGAGCCCGCCGCGAGCGCGGCTGCCCCTCGTCGGCACGAGTGTGCGCCGGTCCTCGCCGGCGTCAAGGTCCTTCGTCCAGTCGGGCGCTCCACCTTGACACCGGCTCCGGGCCGGCAAAGAAAACGATCACGAGGGAGCCGCGCTCTCAGTCCTCACCAACCCACGCCGCAAGGGGTCCCACCACAGGTAAGGACTTGACTCAACGACTCTGACACGCGGTGCTCTTGTGGTCAAGCGAGGCGTGTCACGTGTTTGGTTCTATCACCGGTTGGAGGTCAGCTAGGGACCGAGCGGGTTCGTGGTCGATTTGTGGCAGCCACTGAAGCGCGGGAGGCAGGTACCAGTTCCAGTCGCCGAGTAGCTTCATTGTGGCGGGGAGAAGCACGCCGCGGATCAGCGTTGCGTCGATGAGCACGGCAGCGGCGAGCCCGACACCGGCCTGCTTGAGCTCGAGTGATGAGAGCGTGCCGAAGAGGGCGAAGACGCAGACCATGACGGTGGCCGCGGCGGTGACGACGCCGGCGGTCGAGGCGATCGAGCGGCGTACGGCGATGTGTGTTCGCTCGCCGCGGTCGACTTCTTCGCGTACGCGGCTGAGGATGAACACGTGGTAGTCCATCGAGAGCCCGAAGAGGACGACGAACAGGAAGAGCGGTAGCCGGGAGACGATCGTGCCGTTGGAGTGGAAGCCGAGGAGCGATTCCGCCCAGTGGTGCTGAAAGACGAGTGCGAGCACGCCGTAGGAGGCGCCGACCGAAAGCAGGTTGAGTGTGATCGCTTTGATCGGGACGATGATCGAGCGGAAGGCGACAAGGAGCAGCGTGAATGCGAGTGCGAGCACAAACGCAAGCACGTACGGGAGCGTGTGCCGTATTTGGCGGGTGAAGTCGAGGTCTTCAGCGGTCGGGCCGGTTACCGCCGTCTGCAGTCCGCGCATTCGCCCGACTGTTGCCGGGATCAATCGCTGCCGTAGCGCTTGGACGGCGTGACGGCTCGATGTGTTCGCGCCGTTACCGCTGAGCGGCAGGAACAGGGCCGCAGCACTGCCCTTGCTGGTGGAGACGGTGCGGATCGGTTCGACTGGCGTATTGGCGATGCGTTCGTCGACGGCGAGGCGACTGAGCCGCCGCAATTGCTGTGCGACCTCCAGTTGCTTGCCCGCGGGCGCTTGGACGGCGACGATGGCGGTTTCGCCGGCGCTCGGGAACGCGCGGCGGACGGCGGTGAGCGCCTTCAACGCCGGCTCGCTCTGCGCGCTCAGCGCGAGGTCGCTCGGCTTGGAGAGCCGCAGCGAGAGTGCTGGGTAGGCGAGCGCGGCGAGCAGCGCGGTTGCAAAGGCGGCAGCGATGAGCGGGCGGCGGGTGACGCGGTCGACGAGCGCTGACCAGAAACGGCCGCCGCCCTCGGTGTGTGCGTGCGGCAGAAGCGGGATGCGCCCGCGGTCGATCCGGGGGCCGAGCAGGCGGAGTGTCGCCGGGAGAACGGTAACGGCGCCGAGGACGGCGCAGCCAATGACGGCGATCGCAGCGGTTGCGATCCCGCTCAGCGTGCGGACGCCGACGATGTACATTCCGGCCATGGCGATCGCGACGGTCGCGCCTAAGATGACGACGGCTCGGCCGGAGGTGCGCAGCGTCGTCTCGAGCGCGTGGTCGATCCTGGCGCCGCGGCTGCGCTCAGCGCGGCAGCGGACGACGAAGAAGAGCGCATAGTCGACACCGACGGCCATCCCGATGAGAAGGACGACCGTCTTGGCGCTGTCCTCGACCGGGAACAGCTGACTGAGCGGACCGAGCAGCCCGAGCCCGGCGATGACGGCGCTCAGCGCGAGCAGGACTGGGACGAGCGCCGCCATCAGCGACCCGAACGCGAAGAGGAGCACCAGCAGCGTGACCGGGATCGCGAGCAGCTCCGCGCGGCGCAGATCGCGGTCGACGGTGCGGTTCCGTGCTTGGTCCGCGGAGATGTCGCCTGTTTCCTCGATCGTCAACTCTGGGTGCGCGCGCGCCGCGGCGGCTACGGCGGCGCGGATCTGTTCGACCCGGACTTGTCGGCGGAGCTCCGCGACGACGACAGCGGAGTGGCCGTCAGGGGAGCGCTTGAGTTCGGGTGCGAGCCCGAGCTCGCGAAAACGCCCTTCGACGTCGCGCGTCGCCGTCGACGGCACGGGTCCGCGGCGCGCGTGGAGATATGCGAGTTCGCGCGGCGGTCCCCAGAGCCGGTGCTCGTTCATGATCGCGTAGCCGCGTGCCGATTCGCCGACCGCACCGTTGTCGAGCGTCTTGGTGCCGCTGATCGCGCCGAGGACGACGCAGACCGCGACGAAGCCGATCCAGGCCGCGAGCGTCAGGCGCGGGTGGTGGACGCTCCAGCTTCCGATCCTGATTTGCGACCTCTTTGACATGTGCGGAGGCTCGCAGCATCGCGTCCGGCTGCCCAGCCGGGCAGCCGGACACTTTCGCGGTAGGGCTGCCCGGTACTACGCCGCGTTCAGGAAGGTGACGACAGCGAGCACGCGGCGGTGATCGTCGCCGGATTGCGGCAGGCGCAGCGTGGCGAAGATGTTCTTGACGTGCTTCTCGACGGTGTGCTCGGTGATGAAGAGGCGCTCGGCGATCGCTTTGTTGGAACGCCCTTCAGCCATCAACGCCAGGACCTCCAGCTCGCGTTCGGTCAGATCCTCAAGCGGCGTGTCGCCTTTGCGGCGCTGCCCGACAAGCTGCGCGACGACCACCGGATCGAGCACCGAGGCGCCCTCGCCGATGCGCCGGACGCTCGACGAAAGCTCGTCGAGGTCGGAGACGCGATCCTTGAGCATGTAGCCGACGCGCTCGGTTCCTTGCGCGAGCAGCTCGACCGCATAGCGCGCTTGGACGTACTGCGAGAGGACGAGAATTCCGACCTGCGGCCAGCGCGCTCGGATCTGCTTCGCTGCCCGCAATCCTTCATCGGTGTGCGTCGGCGGCATGCGGATGTCGACGATCGCGACATCCGGCTTCGTGCGTTCGACGAGCGCGCAGAGCTCGTCGGCGTCGCTGGCGAGCCCGACGACGTCGAATCCAGCCTCCTCGAGCAGCCGCGCCAGCCCCTCGCGCAGGATCACGGCATCGTCGGCAACGACTACGCGCATGGGATCTCCGCGCGTAACTCCGTGCCGCGACCGGGCGGGCTGGACATCGTCAGCCGTCCGCCGAGTGCCTCGACCCGGTCGGCGAGGCCGCGCAAGCCTGAGCCGCCGCCGGCAGCTGCGCCGCCGATCCCGTCGTCGGACACCTGGAGCACGAGCAGACCTTGCTCCTCCCATGCACCGAGACGCACCTCGTCTGCGTGTGAGTGCTTGCCGGCGTTCGCGAGCGCCTCGCTGACGACGAAGTAGGCGGCGCCCTCGACCTGCTCGGGCAGTCGACCACTGACCGCGACCTCGAGGCGCACAGGCAGCGCTGCTCGACGCGCGAGGTCATCGATGGCCGCGGCGAGGCCACGCTCGACGAGGATCGCCGGTCGGATCCCCTGCGTCAGCTCGCGCAGCTCCGCGAGCGCAGTGGTGAGGGCGTCGCGCGCCTCGCGCAAGACAGGCTGCACGGCCGGTCGATCGGCCGCAAGCTTTGATTCGGCAAGGCCGAGCGTCATCGCGATCGAGACGAGCCGCTGCTGTGTGCCGTCGTGCAGGTCGCGCTCGATTCGCCGCCGCTCCGTCTCGGTCGCCTCGACCAGGCGCGCGCGCGCGAAGCCTGCAGCTCCGCCAGTCGCGCTCGCAGCTCCGCTTGCAGGCGCGCGTTCTCGAGCGTCAATGCGGCAGCGGCGCACACCAAGCGCACCAGCTCGCTTTCGTCCGTGAGCGCCGGGTCGTGAATCAGGGCTGCGATCGGCTCCCCCTCCCGCTCGACGACCGTCGCTGCTCTCTCGCCTCCGGGCTGCGGCAGCTGCAGCGGCGATCCGCCTGCATCGACGTAGCGGGCGCTGGCGGGAACCCAGTACGCCAGCTCGAGCGACGGATCGCCCAGCGCGCGGCCGAGCGCTTCGCGTAATTCGACGGACGTAGCTCCCCCAAGCTCGACCACGAGCCCAGCGACAGCGCCGCGCGCCAGCCGCCGCTGCAAGAGCACCGCCAGCACCGCAACCGGGATCGACGCGAACACGACTTCCCGTGTCCACGCTGGCCCCTCCCCCAGCGGATGACTGAAGATGTCGTTGACAACCGAGAACGCGAGCGCAGCGAACATCGCGCTCCCCGCCCACAGTACGGGCGCCCCCGCTCGCCGCTCCGGAGCGCTCGCGCGTCGCCAGCGGCGCACCAGCAGCGCGACGGTGAACAGCGAGAGGACGACGCCGACCGTGCGCTGCCCTTGCAAAATGCCGTCCGCGATGCGGTCGTTGCGAGTGATCTCGAACGCGTTGCCCGGGCAGTCCGAACAGATCTGCGAGCGCGAATCGGCGAACAGCAGCCACGCGATCTCGACCACCGTGACGATCACAAGCGCGGCCGCGATCAGCGCGCGGTCAAGCTTGCTCCGCAAGCGCCCGGTGGGGAACGACAACACCAGGTAGACGAAGCCGAGCAGGTACACCGACTCGAGCGCCTTCCCGAACGTGAACACGAGCGATGAACCGGCGTCCGCGAGGAAGGTCGCGAACCAGGCAAAACCGATGAACACCATCACCGTGCCAAGCCGATTCTCCGGACGCTGCCGCCGCGCAATCAGGCCGCTGCCGACGTAGGCCCAGCCGACGACGAGCGCGACCACCGCCGAGGCCGCGACCGGACTTCGCTCGCGCTCACTGCCGAGTACGAGAAGCGCTGCGCCCACTCCCGCACCGAGAGCGAGCAGCGCGATGAAGAGATCACGCCTCATCAACCGACCGAAGAGATCGCGCGCTCCCGCACGCACGGTGTATAGCGGCAGCACGCCTCGCTCGGGCACGGCTCAAGCCTCGCACCCGCTCTTGGCCCTGGCCACCCGGCGGACCGGAGTCCCGAGGAGTACGGCTAGCCGGTAGCAAGAGTCCCGTCAGCGGGCTGTCGCCGCCCATGCCGAGCGACCACACTCGACGGCATGACGATCACACAGAACAGAGAACCGCTAACCCCGAATCGCCTGACCGCTGCTGCGCTCGCAGCACTCGGCGCCGCGAGCGCCATTCCCATCCCGCTGGCCCAACTCGATTTCGCCGGCCTCTTCAACGCGTTCAACATCGACAGTGGCGACTCACCGCAGGCGCTCCTCGTGATCGCCGGCGTAGGAGGAATCCTCACCATCGCCGTGCTCGGCCTCGCCTTCGTCGGCGTAGGCCTCGCGCTCACCGGCGCGCCCGCCGCCCGCAACGTCTTGATCGCCGCCGCGCTCGCAGGATTCGTTACCGCGATGCTGCTCTGGGTCCCCGCCGGGGTCGTGATCGGTGCGGCGGCGATCCTGCTCGGCCAATCGGTCGACCGCCGCCCATCGAGCGAGCACCCGCGTCGGAACGTGCTGCCCACGACGAGCGTAGATACCTATGTGCCTCGACGAGGAGAAGCCTGATCCGAATGCTCGGCAACCGCTGGCTACCGCTCGCCTTCACCACCGGCACCGCCGTCGCACTGTGGGCGCTCACCGCCGCCCACGGCTATGGCTGGCAAATGATCTGGCTGCCCGCCGCGGTCGCGGGCGTTGCCTGGCCGCGCGACCGCAAGCGCACGCTCGACCACTGCCTCCGGCGACTCCGCCGACAGCGGGTCGAGAGCAGATGACGCTTCGCGTACTCGTCACAGCGGCGGTCGCGCTCGCGCTCTCGACCGCCTGCAGAAGACGATGCGTGTGCGTCTAAAAATCTGCGGAGCGGTCTTGGCGGCATCGCTGCTAGTTGGTTCGGCCCTGTATGCCTCGTCGAAGCCGCGCGAGAACGTCACCAACGCATCTGACCCTGACTACCCGGCGGCGAAGCTGTCGACGCTACGAGGAAAGATCGCATATAGCCCCGGCGTCCACGCCCACTCGCTTTGGGTAATGAGCTTCGACGGTTCCCATCGCAGGCAGATCACCCACGCCGGCGCACACGCTGACTTCGATCCAGACTGGTCACCAGACGGAAAAAACATCGTCTTCCGCACCGAGCGAGGTCGCTACGACTCAAACAACACCGGCGCCCAAGGAATCTTCGTTGTCAATACAAAAACGCTCCGCGAGCGGCAAATCCAACCACGCACCGGAGGACTCTTCCCCGCGTGGGCACCTAACGGCAAGCGAATCGCGTTCACTGGTCTTAACCCAACCTGTTGCGGCGAAGTCATCGTCACGAGCAAGCCGGACGGCAGCGACAAGCGGATCGTCAAGCTTCCGACCGCCGCCGGAGAATGCCTCGCCTGGTCTCCAGACAGCACCAAGCTGGCTTTCTGTGGTCACCAAGGCGACGGCAACTGGGCGGTCTGGGTCATGAACGCCGATGGTTCCAATCCGCACCAGCTGACTCATCCGCGAGCGATCGAACCGGCCGGAACGGGCGGTGACTCTCCGACTGCCTGGTCACCCGATGGGAAGCAGATCATCTACTGGTCATGGCAACCCGCCGGCGGGGAGCTGTTCGTCGTGAACAGCGATGGCTCCGATGCCCATCAGCTCACACACTGGAATGGCGGTGACGAGGCGACGAACTGGCTGCCAGACGGCCGGATCGTCTTCGTGCACACCGCCCCAAACGCGCTTCTGGGGCGCTGGTACATCATGAACGGCGACGGAACTCATGTCGAATCGTTGCCTCAGTTAAACCGAGTCAAGGCTGGGAACCCGATCGACTGGTTCTGGGGTCGCTCAGGCTAGTCGAGGAATGGACCGCAGGTTGTAGCGCTGCGCTGTCCGGTCCGATAGTCGGAACCCTGAGAGATGGCAGCGAGTAGCTGCGTGCATGAACCTCTTCAAGAAACGGATCGGACTAGCTCGAGCGCAGTTCCGCGGATGGAGCCTTTATGGAGCCCCGTGGTTGCAAAACGGTGGCAATCGTCGGCAAATCGAGGAGCCGCGGAAGTCCCAGAAACAAGCGAAAACCGCTGCGATCGGTTGCCACCCGTTGCCTGAGAAGTTCCATGGTAAGCAGGGCGTCTGCCGTGGGCTGCCACCCGTTGCGGGAGGTCCCCTCCCTATGAAGGAGGGGGTCGATTCGCAGGCGCTGGGGCGGTTCTCTACGTCAGCCGCTTGCCCGGGACGGTCACTGCTGCAGGATTATGCGAGATCTGATGCGCGCGCGCGAGAAACAACAATCGATACGCGGTCGACGTCACCACGCGCGTTCGCTAAGCAGAAGTTCCCGCTGCGGCCGAGGCGACCGCTGGCTGCTCCGATCAGTAGTCCTCGGAGGTCACTGCGAAGAGCAACGATCTCCGGCTGCTCCGATCATTAGTCGCCGGAGGTCACTGCTAAGAGCAACGACTTTCAACCTGGCCTGACCTCTTGGTTGGCACTAACGACCAATGGGACTCGCTGTGGCGCCGAAGTCGCCGCCTTCGGTTTCATCGGAGCCCTGCGAGGCCACGGATGTTGCAACCAGTGTTGCAGATGCCGTGTTAGTCTCTCTGTTATTGGGCTCGGCTCGTCTGCAGTGGGTTTTGCTCGCTTACCGGCTGCCGCGTGATCCGTCGACGCCGCGAAGCGCGCTCTGGCGCAAGCTGCGCCGACTCGGCGCGGTACAGGTATTGGATGGCCTCGCCGCGTTGCCACTCGATGCGCGCAATCGCGAGCAGCTGGAGTGGCTAGCCGAGGAAGTTGTCGAGGCTGGCGGCGAGGCGACGATTTGGGTCAGCACGCTGACTTCGGCGGCGCCGGAACGTGAGCTGGCAACGCGGATGGCGGAGGCGGTGGCGGCCGAATACCGCGCGGTGATCGACGACGCAACGTTGGCGCGCGCGGAGCGAGCCGGACCGCGGCGCCGCACTCTTGGTCGGCTGCGCCGCGAGCTGCGACGGATCAGAGCGCGCGACTACTTCCCGCCGCCGGAGCGCGAGCTCGCCCAGCAGGCGGTCGAGGAGCTGGCCGCGCTCGTGGAGGAGCCAGTTGGATGAGGTGGGCGACGCGCCGGCACTGCCACGTCGACCGCGCCGCCTGCGCCTGGCTGATCCGCAGGTTCCTCGACCCGCAGGCGGAGTTCGTGTTCGTCGATGACCCCGATGAGGTGCCCGGAGACGCGACGCCGTTCGACATGCGTGGTGTCGAGCTCTCCCACCACGGAGGCGACTGCAGCTTCGAGACCTTCCTGCGCCGCTACGAGCTCAGCGATCCGGTGCTCTGGGAGATCGCCAAGGTCGTGCACGAGGCCGACCTCGCCGACGAGCGGTACGACGCGCCCGAGGCGCCCGGACTCGACGTTCTGCTGCGTGGGCTGTCGATGGTGCGCGAGGACGAGGAGCTGCTCGCTCTGTCGGGACCGCTCTTCGACGGCCTCTACGAGTACCGCAAGCGCGCGCTGCTGACGGGGCGGGAACCGGCGTGAGCGGGCTCGCGCGCGCGGAGCGCACCGAGCTCGAGCTGCGCTCGGAGCGGACGATGCAGGGCCTGTTCGTCTATTTCTTGCGGCTCGGGTCGTTCGGGTTCGGCGGGCCGATCGCGCTTGCCGGCTACATGCGCCGAGACCTCGTCGAGGAGCGGGGCTGGTACTCGGACGATGAGTACCAGCAAGGGCTGGCGATCGCGCAGACGATGCCCGGTCCGCTGGCGGCGCAGCTGGCGATGTGGCTCGGCTACCTCGAGCGCGGCGCCCGCGGGGCGCTGCTGGTCGCGCTGCCGTTCGTCGTGCCGCCCTTCCTGCTCGTGACCGCGGTCGCGGCGCTGTACGCCCACTACCAGGGGCTGTCGCAGGTGGA
>Ga0137372_10005977_pt1 | contig 11838 bp, 10 predicted proteins | sample SagtaG_6_FD_104911 | JGI IMG/M metagenome (GOLD analysis project Ga0137372, IMG submission 104911) | Vadose zone soil microbial communities from Sagehorn Ranch, Mendocino, California, USA - Sage1_R_60_16 metaG | ecosystem: Environmental > Terrestrial > Soil > Vadose zone | place: USA...
TCTCGGACCTCGGCAGTGCTCAGCTGTTCAAGGTCTTATCTTGTAACTCTCTGCCGCTCGCCTCGTTCGGCGGCGCGCCTTACCGACTCGATGATGCGGGCGTTGTGAAGTGCGTGGGCAAAGCTAGGTGCGCTGTAGGTGCCCGCATGCAAATCGCGAACAAGATGAGCGTAGACCTCTCCTACGTTGATCGCCGCGCCCATGATCCCACCGGAGACTGCGATCTCGTCGGGTGTCGTGAATGGGATGTTCGACGTGAGCTTGAGGTCCCCAGCCTGAAAGCCGTAGGGATGATCACTGGTCAGGCTGAGCCATCCCTCTGATCCCCTGATTTCGAAGCCGAAGCGAGCATCCTGCGGCGCTATACCACCGCTGATGTCGGCCGTGAATACGGCACCAGAGTCCGTCTTTCCCAGGACGCCGACGTGATGAGGGGTTTCACGAACACTCTCCTCCCCGGTATCCGCCAGTTTGACAGTGGGCCACAGAATCTCGGTCCGGGCGTCAACCTCGATAATCGGTCCGAGGATCGCCTCCACCAGATCGAGTGTATGCCCCGCAGTGATGGTCAGAAGGTTGGCACCAGAAGATGCCTTATTGAAATAGTCGTGACTGGAGGGAATCTCCGGCCCGAAGCCGACGGTCGTGGAAACAATCCTGGCGTTCAGCGGCCTTCCAATCTTTCCGGAAGAAAGCAACTGCGCGGCACGCCGCACCGCTGGATTCAAACGTCCCTGCAATCCGATCGCGGTATGAAGTGAACCTACCGCGCTCGCCATCTCTTCAACCTCCGCGACGCTGCGTCCAAGAGGCGCCTCGCAGTAGACCGCTTTGTGAGCATTCAGCGCCGCCAGAACGAGTTCGCGGTGTGCGGGCACTTTGACCGCGATCGTTATGACATCGATCCGGTCATCGCGGATCATCTCGAAGGGATCGGAAAACCAGAGATCAGCACCAAAGGCTTCAGCCGCTTCCCGTGCACTCTGCTCGTTGCGCGTTGCCACAGCGGCGAGCCTCACTCCGGGAAGACCATTGATCGCCGGGACGTGCGATACCTTCGCCCAGCTTGCTTTGGTATCCGCACCGACGATTCCGACACGAATTTGTTTTTTGGTCACGACTAAACCTCGCGAAGAACGGGGCACGATCTGCTCATATCGCTCGAAGAGCATGGGAGCCTCGAACCTGGCCAACGTCTCCGTGTCCAAAGCTGCTGCGAACGGTAATCAACCCGTCGATCGTCACTTGTTCTTCTCCCGCGCACACTGTGAGATATCAACGGTCGGCGCGCTATCCCCCACGGTGGGGATAGAAGGCAGCCCGCATACGATGTACCTGGCGAAGTCCGGGACGACGGGGATCGAATCGCATCCGTCCCCCACCCGGGGGATATCGCTTAAGCGGCTGGAAAGGGAGACTTTCAACAACACCATGCGAAAGGCTGAGCGCGATCTCTTACGTTGGCGTGCCTTCATGGCACCGACACTGATCGCAAAACAACTGAATCGATCTTCCGAGCACTCGCTCCAAGTTGAGCGTTCCCGCAGATCGCCAGATCGGCAAGAGCCCGTTGAGGGAGGCGTATTCCATGATTTCTGCCTGGTGGACCGTGTTCGCATTCATCGGCGGAGGCTGCGCCGGCGTGCTGCTAATCGCTCTGATGCGAGTTGCAGCCGATGCTGTGCCGCGATCCGTCGAGTGTCGCCCGATCCGAGGCGATAGCGCGACTGCCGCACGCATGACCACGCGAACCTCTACGTCGCCGGCGGCGGAGCCATGCCGTCGTCGAGCGTCATCCACATGACGCCTAGCATGGTCGTCCCTTCGCTCAGGCTTGCGGACAAAGCGAAGGCGGCGCTGGCGTAGCGAAGTTGATTCAATACCTGATCTTATAGAGCACAACATGACAAATCAGCATCAATCTCTACTCGCCGCGAAGATGCTTAGCGTGACAGTGTTCGCGTTGAGCTAATCGATAGACAGGAGAGATCAATGCGGCACAAAGTTCTAAGGGAATACACCCGGTTGCAGGGATCCGAGGCCTACATATGATCGCACTGAATATCAACGGCCAATCACACAACGTCGACGTAGCAGCCGATATGCCATTGCTGTGGGTACTTCGCGACGTGCTTGCGCTCACCGGAACGAAGTTCGGGTGCGGCATCGCGCAGTGCGGCGCATGCACCGTTCATCTGGATGGGTCGCCGATACGGTCCTGCGTATTGCCAGTGGGATCGATCGGAGAGCGTCGAATCACGACGATCGAAGGTGTCGGGTCTACGGCGGTCGGATCCAGAGTGCAGAGGGCCTGGCTCGACTCGGAGGTCGTCCAATGCGGTTATTGCCAGTCTGGACAGATCATGTCGGCGGTTGCCTTATTGACAACCACGGCAAACCCCGACGATGCGGACATCAACGCGGCGATGGCCGGAAACATCTGTCGCTGCGGTACGTACGTGCGCATTCGTACCGCGATCAAACAGGCGGCCAAAGGCAGCTAGCACTGCGACGGAGATTCGATCTTGTCCCAAGCGTCAAGCCGCTCCATAAATGGCGTGAGAAACCCCAGGCGCGCGTTCCTGCAGGCCAGCGTCGCAGCGGGCGCCGCTCTTTTGCTCGGCTTTCGGCTTCCACTGGCGGCCGCTACGAGTCCCAAAGGGGGTGACCCATTCGCGCCGAACGCATTCATCCGGATCGACCGGCACGGTGGCGTGACGCTGATCATGCCGCAGGTGGAGATGGGACAGGGCGTGTATACGGCCGTGGCGATGATTCTGGCGGAAGAACTCGACGTGGAATGGGGACAGGTTCGGTTGGAGGCCGCGCCACCAAATGACAAGCTCTACGGCAACCCGACTTTCGGGATTCAGGTCACCGGCAATTCGAATTCGATCCGGGCGTTCTGGACGCCGCTGCGCAAGGCCGGTGCCAGCGCACGCGCGATACTGATCGAGGCGGCCGCACGCCGATGGAAAGTGGATTCAGGTACCTGTCGCGCGGAAAATAGTGAAGTAATACACACTGCGAGCGGCCGCAAGCTCGCCTATGCTGCGCTGATCGATGACGCCGCAAATATCCCGCCGCCGAAAGAGCCTCTGCTCAAGTCCCCCGCGGACTTCAAGACGATCGGCAAACCGCTGAAGCGGCTCGACACGCCGGACAAGGTCAACGGCAAGGTCATCTATGGCATCGATGTCATGCCTCCGGGCTTAAAGTTTGCGACGCTGGCGGCCTGTCCGGTGTTTGGCGGGAAAGTCGGGCACGTGAACGACACGAAGGCAAAGCAGGTTCCAGGCGTGCATCGGGTCCTGGCACTAGAGGATTTCGTTACGGTGGTCGGCGATCACATGTGGGCTGCGAAGCAAGGTCTCGCCGCGCTTGACGTTTCCTGGGATGAAGGCCCGAACGCGAAAGTAAATTCCGCGACGGTGTGGAAGGAGCTCCGCGAGGCTAGTGAAAAGCCTGGCGTCGTAGCCAAGGCGGCGGGTGATGCCGCCAAGGCGCTGCGCGAAGGCAAGTCTCTCGACGCGGCCTACGAAATGCCGTTTCTCGCCCACGCCACGATGGAGCCCATGAATTGCACCGTGCACGTCCGGGCGGACGCATGCGAAGTCTGGGTTGGCATCCAGGTGCTGACCAGGGCCCAGGCGATCGCCGCCAAGGTGACCGGCCTGCCGCTGGAGAAAGTCACGGTACACAATTTCCTGATCGGCGGCGGGTTCGGTCGCCGGCTGGAGGTCGACATGGTCGAAAAGGCCGTGCGCATCGCCAAGCAGGTGGATGGACCTGTGAAGGTGGTTTGGACTCGTGAGGAAGACATCCAGCATGATATCTACCGGCCGGTGTATCGCGACCTGCTGTCTGCGAGCCTGGCCAACGGCCGGATTTCAGGGTGGACACACCGCATCACCGGTTCCTCGATCATGGCGCGCTGGTTGCCGCCGGCATTTCAGAAGGGCATCGACATCGATGCCATCGATAGCGCCGCCGATATGCCGTATGACATTCCGAATCTGCGGGTCGAATACACGCGCGTTGAGCCGCCCGCCGTGCCGACTGGATTCTGGCGCGGCGTCGGACCCAACAACAATGTATTCGCGATCGAAAGTTTCATCGATGAGCTGGCGAACAAAGCCGGCAAGGATCCGGTGACGTTTCGCCGCGACATGCTTGGCAAGAATCCACGGCTGCGTGCCGCCGTCGATCTGGCCGCGAGCAAGGCAGGGTGGGGAAGCGCGCTGCCCGTGGGCCATGGACGGGGTATCGCCGCACAAGTTGCGTTCGGCAGTTTCATCGCCACCGTCATCGAAGTGGAGGTCGACGATCAGGGCGAGGTTAGCCTCAAGCGCATCGTTTCAGCGGTGGACACCGGCATCGTCGTGAATCCGGACACGGTGGTGGCACAGCTTCAGGGCGGCCTCATCTTTGGCCTGACCGCGGCGCTGTACGGAGAGATCACGATCGACAAGGGCCGCGTGCAACAAAGCAATTTCCACAATTATCGAATGCTGCGCATCGACCAGGTGCCGAACATCGAAGTGCATCTAATTAAGAGCGGCGAGGCGCCAGGCGGAATCGGCGAAACGGGAACCACCGCTGGGCCACCCGCGCTCGGCAATGCGATCTATGCTGCTACCGGTGTTCGTTTGCGTCGTCTGCCGATCGACCGTATCGCGCTGGCTGTGGGTAAATCGGCATGAAAGCACCCGCCTTTATCAAAGGCATTAGTGTCGTCACTGTTGTTGTTGGGCTGATCGGGCTGCTGGTGCTCGGGTGGTACGGCACGCGGCCCGGGCCGATGGCGTTCGCAGCTGGAAAGACCGTCTCCTTGGATGCCTACAGCGGTCACCCGACCGGGGTTCCCGCAGACTTTCGCCCAACCGAGCTGGTGGCGCGGGGACGCTATCTCACCGAGGCAGCCGATTGCGAGGCCTGCCATACCGTCAAGGACGGGAAGCCGTTCGCGGGTGGCCTTGCGTTCAAGACGCCGTTCGGCACATTGTACTCGCCGAACATCACGCCCGATAAGCAAACCGGAATTGGGGCCTGGAGCGATGCGGAGTTTCTTAGCGCCGTGCACGAAGGCATCGGTCGCGACGGGAAGAGACTGTATCCGGCATTTCCGTATGAAGCATACACCTACCTCACCGACGAGGATGTGCTGGCCATCAAGGCGTATCTTTTGACGCTTGCGCCGGTAACGAGTGTTCCACCGCAAAACGAACTGAGCTTTCCTTTCAACCAGCGCTGGCTGATGACATTCTGGTCAGGGCTGTTCAACCCGAACCAGCGGTTCAAGCCGATAGCCGACCAAAGCCCCGAATGGAATCGCGGGGCATATCTGTCCGAGGCGCTGGGACACTGCGGCGAGTGTCACACGCCACGCAATCTGCTAGAGGCATTGGATAACAAGAGCAAGTTTGCCGGCGGGGTGGTAGACGGCTGGCGCGCATACAACATCACCGGCGATTCGGCTTCTGGTATTGGAGCCTGGAGCGAACCCGAGCTCACCCAATACTTGTCGACTGGCCACGCGAAAGGTCGCGGCACCGCGTCGGGGCCGATGGCGGAGGCGGTGGATTTGAGCCTCGATAAGCTGACTGCCGGGGACATCGGCGCGATCGTGGCCTATGTCCGCAGTGTGCCCGCGATTTCAACGCCTGATCTTCCCGCACCGAAGAGCGCCCCCGCGGCCGCCGATCCGAAACAGGGGGTCGCTGGCAACGTCGACCCATACGGTAAGCAAATCTTCGAAGGTGCCTGCGCGAGTTGCCATAGCTGGACCGGCGTCAGTCTGCTGGCGTCGCGTGCAACCTTGACCGGCAGTCGCGCGGTGAATGATCCTACTGCGACCAACGTCGCACAGATCGTGCTGTCGGGTTCTCAGGGACGACCATCCAATAGCGCGCTTGCCATGCCAGCCTTCGCCGCTGCTTATAACGACAGGGAAATCGCGGCGGTCGCGAACTACGTAACGGCCCGCTTTGGGACAAAGGCTTCGACGATCACCGCGGAGGACGTACGCAAACTTCGCGTCCCTCAGTAAATTTGCGCGGGACTTCGTCCCGGCGGTGTGAGCGGTCGCGCATTCATGATGCACCTCGAGACCTGGCTTGCCCAACGCCGCGACGGTGACGGATGCACCGTCCAACGGGCATGCGCATCGCCGAGGCTCGCGGTCTCAGCAGCAACAGGGCACGCGACACGACCAAGGTCGTGTTCCGCCATTGCTCCAGGTCCGGGGTCCGGATGAACGCTCCATGATCGGTGCTAGCGAACTGCCCGACGCCGTATTTCCTCCAAGACTGCATCGAACTGAGTGCCGATCATGGAGCGCATTGCTAATAGTCCAATGATGGGAGGGATGGGCATCCCAGGAACAAGCGTCGCTCGATAGACGATGCGCACGCGCCGCGAGCCCAGGGGCACGATCTCGTAGCGTGACTCGAAGCACCTGAAGTCCCCGCCGATGCCGGACGCGCTGATCGATTGGTTCATTTCCTCTCTTACCGCGAGCAGCACGGTGAAGCGCTGGCGAAACGGGCCAAGGCCAGCGCTTCCTTTCTGCTCGACGACCGCTTCGGCGCCGGTGCGCGCCACGGTGCGGCTCGAGGACATGCCGGGAATGAACCGGGCGAGGTGGTCGTAGTCGGATAAAGTCGACCAGATCGCTGCGCCGTCCGCCTCGACCTCGGACTGCGCGTGAATCAGGAATTCGTCGCCCTTCTCGTCGACGTTGATCTCGGCCCGCGCGAGCGCGGCAGCCGGCTTCGTCGTGTCCTGATTCGATAGTGCTGCGCAGGCCCCCGTTGCGTCAGTGGGCGATTTGCCTTGCCCGAAGCCCGTCTGTGCAAGGACGGACGCGGTAAACAATACGGTCGCGGCAAACAGTATCGTGCGCTTCCTACAATTTTTTTGCGATCGGCGCACAGGGGCCATGCAATTCACGACGTCCGCGCTTGCGTCCAACACCGACCATGGCCCCTGTTCGATCCTGAGGTCAGCCGTTCGGTACCACCTGCAGCCACCCGCTCGGGCAAGTCTGCACGTCCGGATAGTAGCCCGCCGGGTCGCGGCAGTACCACTGATATGAACTCGAATCATCAGGGTACGGATAAGAGTAACCATACGGGGAATCACCGTACGAATAACCGTATGGGTAGTATCCCGGCCCGAAAATTATTGGCGGGCCTATGAAGACGCGGCTGTGGAACCCGCCACCGTGGTGAATCCCGCCACCACCGTGGACGCCGCCGCCGTGTGAGCCGCCACCATCGTGGAAGCCACCACCGTCTGCGTGCGAGCCGTCGTGCATCTGCGCGTTAGTGGCTCCGATACCTCCGAGAACTGCGCACGCCGCGATACATGCTATTGCGAGTTTTTGGATTCGAGACTTTCTCATAGCAGAACCCTTCTCCCTCCTGAAAAATGAACTTGCCTACTCATCGTGGCCTCTTTAGTAGCTTGGGCAACAATGGCCGAGGCAGGTTCGGGACTTACCATTACGTATGTAATGTCTGCGCACTCGATGGCTAGCCCGTCAAGGCACTATCTGTCACCGCAGGAATGCGAGTATTAAAACCCGGTAATAACTGTTACCAGTCCGCGCACCGTCGTCATCGCAGCGGACCTCTTTGCGTTCTTTGCCTCACCGCGAGCTGCTTCCATCACCGGTACGGAATACGTGATCGACGGCGGACCTGTGCCGACCGCGCAGCGGAGCCATCGCTTCGAGCTGCAGATCACGACATGTCTGCGATCTGCGCGCGCTGGTTGCTGTGCAGGTGCGCGCCCCGGCCGGCGCGGCGATTGGGCGAAACGGGTCGCACCGGCGCTCGCCAAACATTCAGCGTTCTTCGCGACGAGCGCCGATTCGCGCGCCAGGCCGCTCGTCATCCAGCAGCGGGTCGAAGTTGTCGAAGCATTCACCATCGTACTTGCTGCGGGAACCCTTCGTGGCTGGCGGGCCGCGAATCGCCGACGGCGATGCCCCCCGCCGGGGGGCGGCCGTGTTGACCGACCGCCTAGGCCTTGAGCTTCGAGGATGGCAAGGTCGGTACGACGGGACCTACGAATCAGCCGATGCGGTTGTGAGCGCTGCGCGAAAACACTTTATACCGGAGACATCGTTAACACTTTCGGTCCGAAAGGGTTTTCCACGGGCTCGACGCGGCAAGCCTCGAGATCGAAGTAGGCGATTTCGTATTGCATGAAGCTGACGAGCCAGATGCTCACTTCCGCTTGAGTTGCGCGATAAAGGCGCGGCCCGCCGGGCCTGGCGGCGCGTCCTTGCGAAATACGACACTCATCGGCATCGCCGGAGCGCGCGGAACGCTTTCGACGCGGATCTGGACCAACGCTCCGATGTCGAGGTCCGCCTTCACCATGTGCAAGGGCATGTGCCCCCATCCGAGGGCAGCCTTGAGGAACGCGTGCTTGGCTCCCAGGTCCGCAAGACGCCATGTCAACGGCGACAGCACGCCGAAATCTCGACCTTCACTCAGCACGGTCCTGTCGGTGAGGACCAGTTGCACGTGCTTGGCGATAACCGATGCCGAGGCGATGCCGCGCATCTTTGCCAGCGGATGCGAGGGACTGACGACCGTAACGAAAGATACCTGAAGAAGGGGCTCGGATCGAAGCTCGTCCGGCACGAGCGGCAGCGAGCCGATGACGCCAATGCTGCAATTGCGATCGAGGACCGGTTTGATGACCCCGCCGAGGGCCTCGACGTAGAGCCGCAGTGGCGTATGCGGGTAGGTCTTTCGACTGTGTACCGCGGCCCTCGTCAGTGCGTCCATCGGATACATCACATCGATCGCAACCGAGAGCTCTGGCTCGAGGCCCTCGCGCATGGCGCGGGCCCTCGCCTTGAACTCATCGACGTTCTCCGCCACTGAGCGGGCATCCGCAAGAAGGCTCCGCCCTTCCTCGGTAAGGCGCGGGTAGCGGGCGGAGCGGTCGAAGAGCTTAACGCCAAGCTGCGCTTCGAGATTCGCCAGCGTCTGGCTCACGACGGATTGCGCGCGGTGCAGTCTGCGGCCTGCGGCCGAGAAGCTGCCCTCGTCCACCGCGGCGATAAAGGTTCTTAGCTGGTCCAGCGTGACCCCGTCGAGCATATCCATCGTCCCATGCGATAGTTAATATCTAAATATATAGGCTTCTCAGATGCTGGAGCAAGCCTTATCTTTCTGGCATGGATCTTTTGTCGAGGTGGAAATGAACAGATCAGCTGCTGCAGTAATCGCCCGTCCCACCCTTCGCTTGGACGTCGAGAATGCAACTGAATCGGCGGTGGGCGCCGGCGCTCGCCGAATTGCGCTCACGACCAGCGGTCGCCGGCACGGGCCCGTCACGCGCCTCGTCAGCCCCTCCGATATCGGTGAGCTGGTCAAGCCCTTCGTATTCCTCGATCACGCCGAAGTCGCACCAAGACCCGAGCCGCTCTTCGGCATCCATCCGCACTCGGGCATCGCGACGCTGACGGTCGTCCTCGGCGGAGGCCTAGTCTACGAGGACACAACCGGAAAGAAGGGTTCGGTCCCGACGGGTGGACTGGAATGGATGAAAGCGGGGAACGGCGTGTGGCATGACGGCGGGCCCACGCCCGGCGAGCCGTTGCGCGCCTTCCAACTGTGGGTGGCGCTGCCTCCATCCGAGGAGAACGCTTCTCCGGAGAGTCAGTACATCCCTCCCGATGCGGTGCAGGAAGAGGGACCCGTGCGGGTGATCCTCGGACGCTACGGCCGGGCCCGCAGCGCGATTCGTGCCCCCGCGGGCATCAACTACTTCCACGTCCGCCTGAAGGACGGTCAGCGCTGGCGCTACGCACCGCCCGAAGGGCACACCGTTGCGTGGCTCGCCGTCGACAAAGGTGAGTTGCGGTTATCCGAGCCGATCGGCGAAGGGCAGCTCGCCGTCTTCGAAGAATCCGGTGCCCCTATCGATCTGGAGGCTGCCGGTGACGCATCGTTCGTGCTGGGATCCGCGCTCAAACATCCGCACCCACTAGTGCTGGGCTACTACTCGGTCCATACGAGCAGAGCTGCGCTCACGCAGGGCGAAGCGGAAATCGATCGCATCAGCCAGCGGCTTCGCGCCGACGGCCGCCTGTAAACATCAACCCAACTTAGACAAGGAGCAGACATGTCATCGCACAGCAAGAAACTGATCGCCGTAATCGGCGCAACAGGGCAGCAAGGAGGCGCAGTCGTCCGTGCCCTGCAAGCCCAAGGCCAATTCAAGGTACGCGCTCTGACTCGCTATCCAGCCAAGCATCGTGGGCTCGCCGACGAAGTCGTCGAAGCGGATCTCGACCGTCCCGAAACCCTCAAGGCCGCATTTGCAGGAGCCCATGGCGTTTTCCTGGTCACCAATTTTTGGGAACAAGGCACCGACGAGTTCAAGCAAGCAACAGCGGCGGTACGCGCCGCCAAGGAAGCCGGCGTCAAACACTTTGTCTGGTCGACGCTGCCCGACGTGGAAGCGATCAGCGGCGGGAAGCTCCACGTTCCGCACTTCACCGGCAAGGCCAAGGTCGATCGGATCGTGAAGGAAGCCGGATTTGCGCATCACACGTTCGTCATCGCACCTTTCTTCTACCAAAACCTGGTGGGCCTTATGGCTCCGCAAAAGCAGCAAGACGGCTCTCTGGGCTGGGCGCTTCCCGTCGATCCCGCTGTGCGTGGCATCCACATGGGCGACATCACGGAAATCGGCAGCATCGTCGCCGGCGCATTCGCACACCCGGATCAGGCAGGCAATGGTGAATACTTGCCCCTGGTCGGTGATTTCATGAGCTTCAACGAAATCGTCGACACGCTGAATCGGCAGGGACACGAATTTTCGTTCAAGCGAATCCCAACGGAGGTATTCGCCACTCTCTTCCCTGGCGCTCCCGAGATCGCAGCGACCTTTGCCTGGTTCGAAGCTCATACCTACCTAGGTTCGGATTCGCGTGACCGAATCGCCCTCGCGAACAAAGTAGCGGGCCGGCAACCGACCAAGTTCTCGACATGGGCACGAGCGAATCTCCCGGTTCACGCGAGCGCCTGATCATCCATTCAGAACACCGAGTCAACCCGCCACTAAGGAGATTCTCATGGACTTTATGGCAACCAGCACGGCCCGCGGCATAAGCGACCGCGCCTCCCGGGAGAAACCATGAACTTCCTGCAGATCAACTCCAGCGCACGGCGCGAAGCCTCGCACTCGACGCGCCTGGCGAATCGAATCGTCCAGCGCCTGCGCGACGCTGAGCCCGACGCGACGCTTACGGTACGAGATCTCGGCCTCACACCGCATCCGGTCCTCGACGAAGCCGCTCTGAGCGCGCTCTTTACCCCGGCCTCGCAGCGCACGCCCGAGCAGGCTGCTCGCGTCGCGCTCGACGATGCGCTTATCGCGGAGATCCAGGCGGCCAATGTCGTGGTGCTGGGTGTGCCGATGTACAACTTCGGCGTGCCCGCGTCGCTGAAGAATTGGATCGACGCCATTGCCAGGGCCGGCGTGACGTTCCGTTATACGGAGAAAGGTCCGGAAGGCCTGCTCAAGGGCAAGAAGGTCTTTGTGGCACTGACCCGAGGCGGCAAGTATCGCGACACGCCGGCGGACTCCCAGGTGCCGTATCTGAAGACCGTGTTCAGCTTCCTTGGCCTGACCGATGTTGCCTTCGTGTACGCAGAAGGGCTTAACTTTGGCGCGGACGCCGAACAAATGGCCCTCAACTCGGCCTACCAGCAGATCGAGGAAGCCGTGCATCCGCTGGCTACGACGGCTGAAGTCGAGACGGCCGAACTGCAGCTTGCCTAGCGAGCTCCGACACAGCACTTCTAA
>Ga0137372_10005979_pt1 | contig 11838 bp, 14 predicted proteins | sample SagtaG_6_FD_104911 | JGI IMG/M metagenome (GOLD analysis project Ga0137372, IMG submission 104911) | Vadose zone soil microbial communities from Sagehorn Ranch, Mendocino, California, USA - Sage1_R_60_16 metaG | ecosystem: Environmental > Terrestrial > Soil > Vadose zone | place: USA...
CATCCTCCCGCTCGTCATGGGGGTGTAGCTCAGCCCGGCAGAGCGCCTCCCTCGCACGGAGGAAGTCAGGGGTTCAAATCCCCTCACCTCCACCAAAGGACTCTTACTCAAACCGGCACCAACAAGAGCCGGTTCCGAAGGTGGACCAGCAAGGCTCCTCGCAACACGAGGGGCCTTGCTGCGTTCCTGGGGCGGTCGCAGTGACTTCGGCCGCTGGTAGAGACGGGTAACCTTGGGATCGAGCAGAGTGCTAAACGGTGCCCGCAGGGTGACGCTGGAGACTTCGTCCAGTACGCCAACCCGTTGATGATCAGCCACTTGCGCCATCGAGCGGGATGCGACAGCTTTGCTACGTTTCCGGTCCGACCGTATCGGGCTCATCCGGGTGGGCTCGTGCGACTCGCTCCAGGACGAGCCTGACCTCGGTTATCCCGAAGCGGTCGCACAGCCGGTTGTACAACTCGTCGCTCACCGGATGGCCGGTGCGGCGCTCGGTGTACCGGATCGCGTCCGCCATGTAGCCCTCAAGGGGACGGAAGTGCTTCAGCTCCGCTTCAAGCAGGCCGGCGAACTTGCAGATACAAGCACTACTTGAGCGCAGAGTGCGCGGAAGGCTCGGTTGGTCGGCGGCAATCTGGGCAGCCAGCCAGGCGGTCTCGGTGGCCTCAGCCTCTTGATGGATCGTCATCCTCGTCACTCCTACCTGCCTCATTGGTGGAGGCCCGGAGCCCGAACCCTGAGGGGGCGTCGCTCGGGCTCCGGGCCGTCGCACCACTCGGGACCGGTTGATGCGTTGCCCCTGGGGCAATTGCCGTTGACCTCCTGGGGTGGTCCCGAGCGCTGAGCACTTCCGGTGGAGGAGCGCCGAGGCTCGGTTGCGCACGAGCCCCGACGCTCCCGCGGGGACCGTGACTTGGGCAGTCCTGCCGGAAATAGCCGGCCTCCGGCCCCGGTGCCATTCGCCATGGTCCTCGCACGGAAGCCAATCAAAGCGGTGGAGCGGCAGGAAGATCACGTCGTTGGCCCGGTCGCTGGTCTCGTCCTGGTCATTCCAATGGCCGTCGTTTGAATTGGCCGGTTTCGGTTAGGATGCGAGACTACGGACGCGACGTACGGGAGAAGGGTCATGGTCGTTCCGCGAGACCAGGCGGTTCCCAACCGGCTCTTGCGCCAGGCTCGGGAAGCCCGCGAGTTGACCCAGGAGGAGGTCGCTGACGGCCTCATCCAACTCGGGGCGGGCGGCGTGAATGGCGGTATGGTCAGCAAGTGGGAGCGCGGTATCTGCCGGCCGTCGCGGTTCCACCGCCGCCTCTTGTGCCAGTTCTTCGAGGCCACACCGGAACAGCTGGGATTTCGTAGGGGCACCCCATCCGCTGTACCGGAGGAGACCATCCGCGCGACCCTGCTGGAGCCGGCCCGGGCCAGCGTCAAGCTGTCGTGGCTGGTATGGAACACGACTGGCGATGTCTCGGTGGTCGGGGGCATCTTAACCAAGATAAGCCAGCTCTCGGACGTGGTGACGCAACACGAGGGCGGCCTGCGCCAGCCGGCCTTGGAGCTATTGGCCGGTGGTCACGAGATGCTCGGCAGGGTGGCCTTTGACGGGCTCGACTACGGGACGGCCTACGGCCACTTCCTCAAGATGGAGCAGCTCGGAGAGCACCTGGGCGACGCCGACATCCGGGAGCTGGCCGCCATTTACCAAGGGGATCTCCTACGCCGCCGCGGTGAGTATGAGCTGGCGGCCCAACGGCTCCAGAGCACGGAACCATACACGCCCCAGGTGACGGCAGCGGTCGAGGGGTTGCGGCACCAGACGCTCGCCCGCGCTCATGCCGAGTACGGCCAGCGGGAGGCTTTCGTGATGGCCATTGGTCGCGCGGAGGAAGCTGCCCGTGAGCTTGAGCCCGGTACGGAGGACTGGGGCAATGAGTTCGGCCTCGTCCCTGTGCTGCATGAGAAGGCCCACGGCTTCACCCTGCTATGGGAGGCTGAGCGGGCGCTCGACATCTATGCAGAGACGCAAGCAGGCTTCCAGACAGCCTCGCTGCGCGACCTCGGCAACTTCGCCATTCTTCGGGCCCAGGCCCACGCCTACGCCGGCAACGTGGATACGGGCGTGCGGCTCGCCCTTGACGGGCTGGCTTTCGCCAAGAGGTACGGCTCAGCACGCCACGTCTCGCGGGTGCAGCGCATGTATGACCGTCTCCAGGACACGCCGATGGGGTCGAGCGCCCGCATGCGGGACCTGGCCGAAGCTCTGCGGGCAGCGTAGAGAAACCAAGTGAGCAACGAGAGTCAGTCGGGGGCGCGCACGCTCTATGTCATAGTCTGCGGGGCCGGACCCGCCGCTGACGTGGCGACCCTGGTCCAGTTCGCCCAGCTGCGCGGCTGGCGCGTCTGCGTGGCCACGACGCCGGCGGGACGAGAGTTCGTAGAGGCGGGCGAGCTGGAGCGGCTGACGGGCTACCCGGTGAGGACCGAGTTCCGCAAGCCGAGCGACCCGGAGCCCTCCTGGCCGATGGCGGACGCGATCTTGGTGGCGCCGGCGACCATCAACACGGTGTGCAAGTGGGCCGCAGGGATCGCTGACAACCTGGTGCTGAGCATGCTGTTTGAGTGCATGGGCGTGGATGTACCGGTCGTGGTAGCGCCGAACGTCAACCCGGCCCTGGCCAGGCATCCCGCCTTCCAGCGGAGTGTGGCTGACCTGCAGTCCTGGGGCGTGCGCGTGCTGTACGAGCACTCCGCTCCGCCGCCGGTCTGGATGGCGAGCTGGGAGCGGATCATGAATGAATTGGGTGGCGCGGCAGGCGGCGGCCGCGGCCCCTCAAAGCCTCCCGAACCCTGTTGAGGCCGCCGTACGGGACAATTTTCGTCGCCAGCGGCTGGCCTTGGATGACGACGAGCGACAGGCCCAGCGTACGGCAGCCGACCACTCCGAGGAGGCTGGTCGAGCACTGCGCGACAGGCTTGCTGACCTCGGCCAAGAGTTGCGGAAGACGCAGCAGCGCGCCGCCGCCGATCGCCCACAGGTCCCTGGACGAGGCGAGGTGGCAGCGTCTCATGGCCGAGCGAGCGCTCTCCGCCTACCAGCAGATCAGCCTGTGGAGCTTTCTTGCCAGTGCCATGCGGAGGAATTCCGCAGGGAACCCGCCGACGTGAGCCTGCACACGGCCGCACGCGCGATCTCGAAGGCAGCCAAGCCACAGCGACTTCTCACGACGGGGTGAGGAGCCGCACGGTCGGGAAGTAGGTGCGATAGCGCTGCGCGTCCCTGGTCAACAGACGATGGCTGTTGATTGCCGCGTGCGCGCCGATGTAGAAGTCCGGCAGCGGCACCGATCGGGCTCCGCCACGCCGCCGATAGGCCACAAACGCCTTGCCGGCAAGGAACCCCGCTTCGTATGGCAGCGGCTCTCGCGCGAAGACGTCTGGGGGCAGCGCGTCGTCGAGCTCCTCGATGGCCGCAAAGCCGATCGACACCTCAGCGTAGATGATGGCGTTGATGACCAGCGGGCCTTGGTCGGCGGCGCTGGCCAAGGCATGGGCGGACCACTCATACCAGGTCCGGTCCTCGGTGGCGATGTCGAGCAGGACGTTGCTGTCGACCAGCGTGGTCACGGTTTGCGGGTGAGCGCGAGGATCTCGTCGGTGCTCAGGCGCGAGACCGCACGACCGCGCAGGTGCCGAACGACCCGGTCGCCGCGCGTCTCCCGGGCGTTGGTGGCGCGCACGATCTTGACGGTGTCGCCTTCGACGACGAATTCGACCTCAGTGTCCGGCAGCAGGCCGAACCGCTCCCTGATGCTGGCCGGGATCGTGACTTGCCCCTTTGAGGTGACACGCACGAGATCGCCTCCTCTTACGTAAGACATGTAAGCGTAAGTCACAGCCCCCTGACAGAGCAACGATCCCGCGAGAGGAAGTCGGCTTGCTGGCCGCCTCCGAATGTGCTGATCATGGGGCTCGTGGACCGATCCGCTGGTGCGCACCGCCAGGTGCTCCAGGACCTCGAGCGGGCGACGACCGAAACGCGCGGCGTCGAGGACTTGCATGCGCGGCTCCTGGGTTCCCTCACGGCGGCGAGTGAAGTCACCGGCGCCTGCTGGCACATCACCGACCCGGTCTCTGGCGTGCCGACAGGAGGCGGACGGGTCGGGAGCCCGCCCGGCGACTTCGCTCGCTCGCTGGAGTTCGAGTTCCTCCGGCCCGACTTCTCGCGGCTTGCAGAGGTCATGCGGCGACGGCGCCCGCTGGCGGTCCTCTCTGAGGAGACTGGTGGGGTGCCTGAGCGGAGCGCTCGCTTCCGAGAGATGATCGCGCCGGAAGGGTCGGCGGACGAGCTTCGTATCGCCTGGGTCGACCGGTACGGCATCTGGGGGGCGTTGACGCTGTTCAGCGCCAGCAGGTTCGCCAGCACCGATGTCGCACTGCTCACCAGGGCCGCACCGGCGTTCACCCGTGCGCTTCGGCTGGCTCGCGCTCGTGAGAAAGTGGCGACAGTCGACTGGCAGCGTCCTGGCATCGTCCTGGTCGACGAGCGCGGCCGGGTGCAGGGCGGCGACGCACAGGCGGTCGACCACCTCGCCGAGCTGGGTCGGGCATCGGGCAGGGATCGGTGCGAGGTGCTGACGGTGCTGGCCGCGCTGGCTCGCCGACGCGATCCCAGCAGGCCGGCGAGCGCTGACGTCCACGATTCCGCGGGTCGGTGGTTCACCTTGGACGCGCTGGCCATCGACGGTGCAGCGCCGGCGAGCGTCGCCATCGTCGTGCAGCCGGCTCGTCCGGAGTCGGTCCTGAATACGATCCTGCGCGCACATGGCATGTCGCAGCGGGAGCGCCAGGTCGCCCAACTGGCCGTCTCGGGGCGATCCAACCGCGAGATTGCGGCGCTGCTGTCCCTGTCGGTGTGGACGGTCCAGGACAACCTCAGAAGTGCCTATGCCAAGACTGGCGTCGCGGGTCGCGGTGCGCTGGCCGCCTACGTGGTCGGCGCCGCCAGCTCCAGCCGGCGGCCCCCCTGATCATCAGGGATCGACACCATCGGCGTCGCCCTCCTAAGGTCTGAGCACCCCGGAAAGGCTTGCGCTCAATATCGCCGGCTTCGGCGCACCCCGTCCGAGGGAGGCAAACATGTACACGGTCGAGAACCTGTTCCACTTCCTCCACCAGCTGTCGGCCATCGTGTGGCTCGGCGGCATCCTCGCGCTGAACGTCCTTCAGGTGCGGCTCGGCAACGAGCAGGACCGGGCCGCGCAGAAGTCGCTGCTGCGCCACAGCGACCTGTACGGCCGCGCGGTCATCGGCCCGGCCGCCGTGGTCGCCCTGATCACCGGCCTGGTGCTGGTCGCGCAGATCGACGTCCCCTTGAGCACCTTCTGGGTTGCCTGGGGCCTCGCCGGGCTTTTCCTCTCCCTGGCCCTCGGAGGGACGCTGATCCGAGCAACCAACGCCGAGCTACGCCGGCTCACCGCCGATCCCACGATCGACAACCCGCGGTGGCTCGCCCGGCGGCGGCGGGCGGCGATCCTGTACGCCGTCAACCTACTGCTGCTGCTCTCGGTCCTGTGGGCGATGGTCTTCAAGCCGACCCTGTGACCGCGGCCTGGGGCGCGTTGCGGCCAGGGCGCGGTCGAGGTCGGCCCAGAGGTCGTCCGGGTCTTCACAGCCGACGCTGAGCCGCAGGAGGGTAGGCGGAAGGTGCTCCTGGCCGGCGACGGCGGCGCGGCGCTCGATCGTCGATTCGACGCCGCCGAGGCTGGGTGGCGTGCTGAACGATCTCCAGGCGGTTGCAGACCGCCTCGGCGCGGCGTGCGTCGCCGTTGACGTCGAAGGAGACGATGGCGCCGAACCCGTGCATGAACCGTCGCGCCGTCTGGTGACCTGGATGGGTGGCCAGGCCGGGATAGCGCACCCGGGTGACGTCGGGATGGCGCAGCAGGCGCTCGGCGAGCCGGCTGGCCGTCGCGGTCGCTCGCGCGAGCCGTAACGGCAGGGTGCGAACGCCGCGCAGCGCCAGATATGCCTCCAGTGCCCCGGGGATTGCCCCAGCCAGCACGCGACGCCGGCGTAGGCGCTGCGCCAGCTCGTCGGCGCTGCTGACGGCAACGCCCAGGAGCAGGTCGGAGTGGCCGCCCAGATACTTGCTCGCGGAGTGCACGACCAGGTCGGCGCCGAGGTCGAGCGGTCGCTGTCCGAGCGGCGTGGAGAGGGTGTTGTCGACGGCGGCGATCGCGCCGGGCTTGCGCGGGGTCGCCAGGATGGCCGGCAGGTCGGCGACAACCAGCTGCGGGTTGGACGGCGACTCGAGCCAGAGCAGGTCGGCGCTGCGGGCCATCGCCTGCCAACCGGATGTGTCGTCGGCCGCCAGTCGCCTCACCGACCAGCGGCCCTGGTCGGCGCCCGCGGTGGCGAGCCCGACGACCCCCTGGTAGCAGTCGTTGGCAAGCGCGATCTCGGCACCTATCGGGAGCAGATCGAAAATCGCGGCGATCGAGGCCATCCCGGATGCGAAGGCGACCGCCTGCCCGTGCTCGAGGCCGCCGAGCACCTCTTCGAACGCCTCCCACGTCGGGGTGGCGTCGTCGCGGCTGTAGGCACGCTCGCCGCCGAGAGCGAACGTCGATGCCAGGATCGGCGGGACGTTGAGCGGCGCTCCCGCATCGCGCGCGCCGCGGCCGCCCATCACCGCCCAAGTGGCCGCTGAGACAGAACTATGCTGCACCATATAATGCAGAATAATGCACTCACACGGGCAGGTCCAGCAGGCACATGAGCGGGTGGCTCGACCGATCGCTGAGACCGTCCGCCGCCTCCGGGCGGAGCGCTCGTGGACACTCGACCAGCTGGCGGCGCGCAGCGGCATCAGCCGCCGACTCATCGTTCAGATCGAGCAGGCAGCGGCAAACCCGAGCGTCGGGACGCTGCTACGGCTCGCCGAGGCTCTCGACATCACCTTGAGCGAGCTCCTGGCAGAACCGCGAGCGGCAACCTTCGGCGTGCGTCCCGCCGGTGAAGCGCTCCAGCTATGGAGCGGGCGGCGAGGAGGAGCCGGGCGGCTGCTCGTCAGCCGCGGCCCTCTCGAGCTGTGGTCATGGACACTCGCGCCGGGCGAGAGCCACCAGAGCGAGGCCCACCGCACGGGATCCACCGAGCTGCTCACGGTCACGACCGGCACCCTGCGGCTCGACGTCGGCGGCGGAAGCTTCACCCTCACCGCCGGAGACAGCGCGTGGTTCGAGGCCACCCACGCGCACGCCTACCGCAACCCGGCGCGCTCGACGACCTCTTTCACGCTGGTCGTATTCGAGCCGTGACTGGCCGCGCGATGTTGCGCCACGGTCCAGCCTCCGGTTGAATGCCACCCAGGTCCCTCATCACTCACGTGGAGCCGGTACAGGTCGTGCAAGCACGAGCGTCGAAGGCGGTGGCCCAGCGGGCTGCGCTGGCGTTCGCGGAACAGGCGGTGCGCGTTGGGCTCCCGGCCGGGCTGGAAGGGTACCGGGCGTTGCTGCGCTGTCTGGAGCAGGGACGTCCAGTCGACGATGCCACCTCAGGGCTGGTCGACCAGGCCCTCGACGTGTGGGCGCGGCCCGGGTTCGACACGTTGGTGTCGCTGCCGCGGTTGCGCTTCGAGCCGTTCGGCTACCAGCTCCAGGCAGCCAAGGCCGTGCTGCGGGCGATGCGTGGCCGGGCGATCCTGGCCGACGAAGTCGGGCTCGGCAAGACCATCGAGGCGGCGCTGGTCGCCAGCGAGCTGCGCCTGCGCGGCCTGGCGGCGCAGACCCTGATCCTGGTCCCGGTCGGGCTGGTCGAGCAGTGGCAGGAAGAGCTGGACCGCAAGTTCGGCCTACCCTCGGTCCTCGCCCAGCGCAGTGGCTTCCAGCATGCCACCCGAGCGGCGGAGCAGCCGCTGGTGATCGCCCCGCTGACGTCTGCTCGGCGGGCGCCGCTGCGCGACGCCATCACGGAGACCGCCTGGGACCTGATCATCGTGGACGAGGCGCACCGCCTGAAGAACGCGCAGAGCGCGTCGGCCAAGCTGGTGCGGGCGTTGCGCACCCGCTACCTGCTGCTGCTGACCGCGACCCCGGTCGAGAACCGCCTGGAAGATCTCTTCCAGCTCACCAACCTCGTCAGGCCAGGTCATCTCGGCACGCCGAAGGAGTTCCGCGCGCGCTACGGTCCCACCAGGACCAGCGCCGCGCCGACCGGCAACCTGGCCGCCCTGCAGGCGCGCATGCGCGAGGTGATGGTCCGCCACCGCCGCAGCGAGCTGGCCTCGATGCTGCCGCGGCGGCTGGCCGAGACGCTCTGCGTCCAGCCGAGCGCCGATGAGGCCGAGCTGTACGAGTCGGTCTCGGCCCGCGTCCGCAATCTGGGCCACGGCGCCACGCCCGCCCGGAAGCTGGCCCTGCGCAGCGTGCAGCGCCTGGCCGGTTCGAGCCCGCGGGCGCTCGCCCCGAGCCTGGAGAAGGTGGGCTGGCCCGACCTGGCCCGCTTGGCCGAGAAGATCGACCGCACCGAGAAGGCCAGGGTCCTGGTCGAGCTGCTCCGCCGCCACCAGGCGGCCGGCGACAAGGTCGTGGTGTTCACCGCGTTCCGCCAGACGCTCGGCTTCCTGACCGACCTGGCGGATGCGGCGGGCCTGTCCGCGGTCGCCTACCACGGGGGCCTGAGCCGGCGGGACAAGGAGGCGGTGGTCCGCTCCTTCCGGGAGGAGCTCGGGGTCCTGCTGACCACCGAGGCGGCCGGCGAGGGCCGCAACCTCCAGTTCTGCCACGTCATGGTCAACTTCGACCTGCCCTGGAACCCGATGCAGATCGAGCAGCGGCTCGGCCGCATCCACCGCATCGGTCAGGACCACGAGGTGGCGCTGACCAACCTGGTGAGCAGGGCGACGGTCGAAGAGCGGATCCTCAAGGTCCTCGAGGCCAAGATCAACCTGTTCGAGCTGGTCGTGGGCGAGCTGGACATGATCCTGGGGCGTGTCGAGGAGGACTTCGACTTCGAGCACTTCGTGTTCGACGCTCACGTTGCCAGCCGCGACGACACGGAGTTCCAGGCGCGCTTGGACGCGCTCGGTGACGGCCTGGTCCGGGCACGCCGGGACTACCTGGACAGCCGCGGCCGCACCGACCAGCTCATCGCACCGAGCGAGCCATGATCACCACCGACCCCGCCGTCCAGTTCTGGCTGCGCTACGTCGAGGCTCAGGGCGGACTGCACGAGGACGCCGGCGACCAGGTCCTGGTGATGCTCCCCAGCGAGCTGCAGGCGGAGCTCGATCTTCCCGAGGAGGTCGCGGTCACAGCCGACTCGGAGGTGGCGCGCGAGGACGGGGCGCTGCTGCTGCTCCCGGGCCACCCTGTGCTCGACCAGGCGGCGGCGCGAACGCTCGACCACGGCGACGGCGGCCTCGCCTGGCTGGCCTGGCCGCAGGCGGCGCCGCCGGTGCCGGAGGCGCTGCTGGAGCGGGCCCGGGAGCGGTTCGACGTCGACCACGGCCGCATCGACGCTGGAGATCACCCGGCCAGGGTGTACCTGCCCGTGCTCCGGGTCGGCGCGCTGGTCTCCTACACCGCCGGGCTGGGCGGGCGCTTCCAGGAGCGCGAGGAGGTCTGGGTCGACGCGCGCACTGGCCTGGTGCTTGGCGAGAGCATCCTGCGTGGCATCACCCGGGCGCCGCTCCTGGACGCGCCCGACGCGCCCCACCGGGCGCTCAGCCCCGATCTGGCCGTGGCGCTGGCCGGGGCGCATGCGCGCATCGAGGAGCAGGCGCTGGCGCGCCGGGAGGCGCTGGCCAGGCAGGCGCAGGGGCCGCTGCGCGACGAGGTGGCCAGGACCGACGCCTACTATGCGGCCGCCCTGGCCTCGATCGCCAAGCGACAGGGCCAGGCGCCGCCTGACCGCCAGCGACTGCTGGACGCCCAGGCCGAGGCGACCAGGATCGAGCAGGCCCGCCGGCAGGCCGAGATCGAGGAGAAGTTCCGCCCGAGCCACCAGGTCCGCCCGTTTCGGCTGCACCTGCTGCTGGTGCCTGCGCTCGAGCTGCCCGTGCGGATCCGCCGCGGCACCACGACGCACCCGTTCGCGTTGACCTGGGTGCTGCCTCGCGCCGGGTTCACCGACCTCCGCTGCCCCCACTGCGGCGTCGCCGCCCGGCTGGTGGCGGGTCGGGAGCGGCTCGGCTGCCGAGCCTGCCTCAGCCGGCCCGCGCCTGCCGACCCTGCCCGAGCTCCGGCGCCCGCGCCCCCTGCGACACCCGCGCCCCCTGCGGCTCCGGCGCCGCCGCCCCCCAAGCCGCCCCCGCGACCCGCATCGGCCGCCGCCAAGCCGACCCGCAAGCCGAGCCGGTCGCCCGCTGCCACGCCCGCCCCGCCGACCGACCGGGACCGCGAGCGGGCACGCCGGGCCGCGGGCAAGCTGCCGACTGCCTTCTGGGAGACGGTCGCGAGCGGCGAGCGCTGGCCACGCAAGCAGGTGGCGCCCGGCTCTCCGTTGAGCGCGCTGTACCGGTTGTACGGGGCGGAGGGACCAGCATGCGCCGTCGCGATCGCACCCGGCCAGAGCCGGCGGCTGGCCAGGATCAGCATGCTGACGGCGAGGCCGAGCCCGGGACTGCTGCAGGCGACCACGGGCAGCCTCCAACTCGACGACGGGTCCACCCATCCATACACGCTGCGCTGGTCGCTGGAGACCGGCAAGCCGGTGGTCGAGGAGGTCCTGCCCTTCGCGGACGCGACCGGCCCAGTCATCCTCCACCGCCATGCCCTGGACCCGGCGGTCTCCAAGCGTCTGTACGACGACGTCCCCGGCTCCCCGGTCGCGCTCGACCCGGTTGCCGCCGCACTGTGGAACGGTGGGCTCGGTCACTTGGGCCTGCCGTTGATCGCCCGCTGCCTCGCCGCCTGGTGGCGGCTGCGGGACTCGCGGGAACCCCCATCCTGGCCTCCAGAGGTGCTCGCCGCCGCGCTGGCCACCCTCGTGGCGAGCCGCGCCGGCAGCTGGCATCCCGTCGGGGAGGCGACCGGCGCGCTCGGCGCCGACCCCACTGAGGTCACGGCCGCCGCCGCCGATCTGGAGCCACGCCTGCGCCTCTCCCCGCAGCGGCCCTGGTGACCGTTCACACAGTGGAAGCCAGTGCCGGCCGCTCGTCCGGGTACGCGGCCGGCGCCAGGTGGTGGCTGTGGAGTGCTCGACCCATCAGTAGCACCGCACACTGCCAGATGTCACCATGTCTGCGACGACGCCCGCCTGCTCTGGACAGGGCGGGAGCAGCACCATCCAGCAGTGCAGCCATGCAGCACGAGGTGAGTCGACCGACATGACCGGATCCGACCGGGCGCTTACCGGTCCAGGGGAGGAACTCGTCCACCGGCGAGAGCAGATCCTCGAGCTCGCCCACCGGCACGGCGCCCACAACGTACGCGTCTTCGGCTCCGTCGCCCGCAGCGAAGCCGACGATGCCAGCGACATCGACTTCCTCGTGGACCTGGAGCCCGGCCGCAGCCTGCTGGACCTCGGCGGCTTGGTGATGGACCTGGAAGACCTGTTGCACCGACCGGTCGACGTCGTCACCACCCGCGGCCTCAAGGCTCGCATCCGCCAGCGCGTGCTCAGCGAAGCCGTCCCCGTGTAAATGCGCGACGATCGCGAACGGCTCCTCGACATCCTCGAAGCGATCGAGCGGATCGACCGCTACGCTGTCCACGGGCGTGAGGCGTTCGACAATGATGAGCTGATCCAGGGCTGGATCACCCACCAGCTTCAGATCATCGGCGAGGCTGCCGCACGGATCACCACCGACCTCCACGCCGCACACCCCGAGTGACG
>Ga0137372_10005987_pt1 | contig 11829 bp, 8 predicted proteins | sample SagtaG_6_FD_104911 | JGI IMG/M metagenome (GOLD analysis project Ga0137372, IMG submission 104911) | Vadose zone soil microbial communities from Sagehorn Ranch, Mendocino, California, USA - Sage1_R_60_16 metaG | ecosystem: Environmental > Terrestrial > Soil > Vadose zone | place: USA: California...
GCCGGCGTGGAATCGGTGCGCGCGGAGGTCACCGCGTTCGACGGCGACGCCGGCCGGTTGCGGGCCGGCCTGGTCAGGGAGGAGCGGCGCGCCCTGCCCGCCGACGCCTTCGTGCTCGCCACCGGCCGCTTCATCGGTGGCGGGCTGGTCAAGCATCGCCGGACCCACGAGCCGCTGCTCGGGCTGGGCGTGTTCTGGGAGGGGGAGGAGGCGGCCCGCAGCCGGCGCCTGCCCCGTCTCGAGTACCTGGAGCCGGCGCCCGCCTTCCAGGCCGGCCTGAGCACCGACCAGCAGCTGCGCCCGCTGGATGCCGAAGGCCGGGTCGCCTACGCGAACCTGCGGGCCGCGGGCGCGGTCCTGGGCGGCTGGGACGAGGGCGGCGAGATGGGCTTCGGGGTGCCGCTGCTGACCGGCTGGCTGGCGGGGCGGTGGGCGGCGGCATGAGGAAGCAGCTCGAGCGACTGGGCCTGGCGGTTTCCGAGCGGCCGGTGCGCGACCTCTGGCCGGCGGGCCTGATGCGCGTCCGGGCCGGGGCCGCGCCGGCGCCGGTCACGGTCGTGCGGCCGGCCACCTACGAGCAGGTCTGCGAGCTCCTGCGGTGGGCCAATCGCACGGGCACGGTGGTGGTGCCGGTGGGGGGCGGCAGCGGCGTGGTGGGCGCCATCGCACCCGAGCCGGGACAGGTCGCCCTCGATCTCGGGGGCCTGGACCGGGTGCTGGCGATCGACGAGGAGGACCTCATCGTTCACGCCCAGGCCGGGGTGCTCGGACTCGACCTCGAGCGTGCGCTCAACGAGCGCGGGCTGTCGCTCGGCCATCATCCGAGCTCGCTCCCGGTGGCGACCGTGGGGGGCCTGGTCGCCACTCGCTCCTCCGGCCAGGAGTCCTCTCGCAATGGCTCGATCGAGGACCTCCTGCTGGGGGTCACCGTGGCGCTGCCCGACGGCTCGCTGGCGCTGCCCCGGCCAGGCCCGCGTTCGGCGGTCGGGCCGGCCCTGCACCAGCTGCTGGCGGGGTCCGAGGGCGGGCTGGGGGTGGTCCTCGACGCCGTGCTCCGAGTCCACCGCCGGCCGGCCGCCACCGTCGGCCGGGGCTGGACCTTCCCCGACGTCGGCAGCGGCCTGAGCGCGGTGCGCGCGATCGCGCAGTCAGGCCTGCGACCGCTGGTGATGCGCCTCTACGACCCCGAGGACAGCCTCTTTCAGGGCATCGAGGCGGGCGGCTGCCTGCTGGTGTTGGCGACTGCCGGCGAGCCGGAGGTGGCCGATGCCGAGGCGCGGGTGGCGGCCGGGCTGTGCGCCGCCGGCGCCGACCTCGGGCCGGCGCCCTGGGAGCGCTGGCTGCGGCATCGCTACGACCTCTCCGCCGATCGCCTGCGGGACCTCCTGGAGCCGCCGGGGGCGTTCGTCGACACCATCGAGGTGGCGGCGACCTGGAGCCGGTTGCCGGCCGTCTACGCGGATGTCAAGGCGGCGCTCAGCGCGGGCTCCGGGCTCGCGCTCTGCCACTTCAGCCACGCTTACCCGCAGGGCTGCTGCGCCTATTTCACCTTCGCCGGCTCGGCGCCGGACGAGGCGGCCGCGCAGGCCGCCCACGAGGCCTGCTGGTCGGCCGCCATGAACGCCTGCCTCGCGCACGGCGCCACCATCAGCCACCATCACGGCGTGGGGCAGGCCCGGGCGGCCTGGGCGCGCTCCGAGCTGGGCGGCTGGTGGCCGGTCTGGGAGGCGGTACGCCGGGCGCTCGACCCGGCCGGCATCATGAACCCGAACGCGGTCGGCGGCCATCCGTGAAAGCGACGCTGGTGGTGGTCAACCCGGCGTCGGGCGGGGGCCGCACCCGCCGCCGCTGGCCCGCGGTCGAGAAGGAGCTGGCCGGCGCCGGCGTCGATTTCCAGGTCGCCTTCACGAGCGGCCCCGGCGACGCCACCCGGATCGCACGCAAGGCGGTCCACGAGGGCCGGGCGCTGGTGGTGGCTGCCGGCGGTGACGGCACCATCAGCGAGACCGCGGCCGGGTTCTTCGCCGACGGCGAGCCGATTCCCGGCGCCACCACCCGCCTCGGGATCCTGCCCACCGGCACCGGCGGGGACTTCCGGCGCACCTTCGGGATCCCGATCGCGGCCGCCGCCGCGGCGCGCGTGCTGGCTGCCGGCCACACCCGCCGCATCGACGCCGGCCGCGTCCACTACGTCGACCACAGCGGCCATCCCGAGCTGCGCTACTTCGTCAACATCGCCGACGCCGGGATCGGCGGCGAGGTGGTGCACCGCGTCAACACCGGTCCCAAGGCGCTGCCCGGCCCGGTCACCTTCTACCTGGCCTCGGTGCGAAGCCTGCTCGCCTACCGCAACCGGCGGATGGCGGTCACGGTCGACGGCCTGCGCCGGGAGGTGGTGGCCCAGCAGGTGGTGGTCGCCAACTGTCAGTACTTCGGCGGCGGGATGCGGATGGCGTCCATGGCCGACTCCGGGGACGGGTTGCTCGATGTGATCGTGATCGGCGACGTCAACGCCCTCGAGAACGCCCGCGGGCTGGGCAGGATCCGCAAGGGCACCCACCTCGACGACCACAACCCGAAGTTCCAGCTCTACCGCGGCCACAAGGTGCACGTGGAGTCGGAGGAGCCGACCCGGCTCGACGTCGACGGCGAGCAGCCGGGCTTCCTGCCCGCCACCTTCGAGGTGATACCGGGCGCCCTCGAGCTGGTGATCCCCGTCTCCACCTCACCCGGTTGACGCACGGCGTGATCGCGACCCCGCACCACCTGGCCAGCGAGGCCGGCGCACAGGTGCTCCGCGAAGGTGGCAACGCGATCGACGCCGCGCTGGCCGCGGACGCCGTGCTCGGCGTCGTCTATCCCCACATGACCTCGATCGGCGGCGACTTCCTCGCGATGGTCTGGCCGGCGGGCAGGGACGCGCCGACCGGCTACGAAGGGGCCGGCCGCTCGGGGAGCCGAGCGACGCTGGAGGCGATCCGCGAGCGCGGCCACGCCCGGATGCCCGAGCACGGCATCCTGCCGGTCACGGTCCCGGGCACGGTCGAGGCCTGGGGCCGCCTCCTGGAGACCTTTGGCTCGGTCGGGATGGGCCGGATCGTGGAGGCCGCCGCGGCGCTGGCGCGGGATGGCTACGTGGTCACCGAGGGCCTCTCGCGCAGCCTGCACGAGAACTTCGAGTGGCTGCACACCGAGCCCGAGGCGCAGCGCCTGCTGCCGCCCCTGATGGGCGGCATGCTGCTCCGCAACCCGGAGCTGGCCACCTCGCTGGAGCTGATCGGGCGCAACGGGGTCAACGCCTTCTACCGGGGTGAGCTGGCGGCCGCCATCGCCGCCGCCATCGAGCGCCGCGACGGCCTGGTCACGGCCACCGACCTCGCGACCCATCGCGGCCGCTGGGCGGAGCCGATCGCGGCCTCCTATCGGGGCCTGACCGTCTACGAGATGCCGCCGCCCACCCAGGGGCTGCTGGCGCTGGCGCTCTTCAAGCGCCTGGAGCGGCTCGATCCCGCGGTCCTCCGGCCGGGGCCCGAGCTGGCCCGAGCCCTCTACCGGCTGCGCGACGAGGCCTACCCGCTGCGCGACCGCTACATCACGGACCCCGACTTCGCCAGGGTCCCGGTCGAGCCCTTCCTCGACCCCGACACGGTGACGGACGGGCGGGGCGAGGCGATCCCCGAAGCCGACACCATCTACCTCTGCGCCGCCGACGAGCACGGCAACGTGATCTCCCTGATCCAGAGCGTCGCCAACGCCTTCGGCTCCGGAGTGATCGCCGAGGGGACCGGGATCGTGCTCCAGAACCGCGGCCTCTACTTCAGCCTCAACGCCGGCCATGTCAACCGGCTGGAGCCCCGCAAGCGGACCATGCACACCCTGATCCCGGCGCTCGCCGCCCGCGCCGGCGAGGCGCGGCCGTGGGCGGCCTTCGGGTCGATGGGGGCGGACGGCCAGCCCCAGGTCCAGGCCCAGCTCTGGGTCAACCTCACCGACACCGGCATGGACCCGGCGGCCTCCGTGGCCGCGCCCCGGGTGCGCGTCCGGCCGGGCGGCGGCGAGCTGTGGGTGGAGGCCGACTACCCCGGTGCCGCCGAGCTCCAGCGTGGCGACCTGCCGGTCAAGCTGGTGCCGCCGCTCAGCAGCTCGATGGGGCACGCGGCGGCGCTGACGGTCGACGGGGCGGCTGCGTGGCGGGCGGGGGCGGATCCCAGGTCCGACGGCTCGGTCGAGTTCGCCTGACCGGTATAATCGCCAGTCGGTTTGGCAGTCGAAACTAAGAAGACGAATCTGATCGGGGAGCACCGGCTCCACGAGACGGACACCGGGTCGCCCGAGGTCCAGGTCGCCATCTTCACGGAGCGGATCCAGTTGCTCACCGAGCATCTCAAGGCGAACAAGAAGGATCATCACTCCCGCCGCGGCCTTCTTCTCCTGGTCGGGAAGCGCCGTCGGCTGCTCAACTACCTGAGCCGCAACGACGTCGAGCGCTACCGCGCTCTGATCTCGAAGCTCGGGATCAGGAGATAGAAGAAGAGCGGGCAGGACGCCCGCTCTAATAATTTCGCGGGCCGGAGGTCGGTCCCGGGTCAGGCCCTTGGAGGCGGCGGTCGAGCTATTTCAGTTCCCGGCCAGCCTGCAAGCACCTGGCTCACACGACCCGCCTCCGCGCCGATGGAGGTTTCAGTGGCGATAGTCACGAAGCAATTCGAAGTGGCCGGCCGGCAGATCACGATCGAGACCGGGCGGGTGGCCGAGCAGGCCAACGGCGCGGTCATCATCCGCGCCGGCGACACCGTGGTGCTCTGCACCGCGACCATGGCCAGGACGCCCCGGGAGGGGGTCGACTTCTTCCCGCTCACGTGCGACTACGAGGAGAAGATGTACGCGGCCGGGAAGATCCCGGGCGGGTTCATCCGCCGTGAGGGCCGGCCCACCGAGCAGGCCGTGCTGACCAGCCGGCTCACCGACCGGCCGATCCGCCCGCTCTTTCCGAGCGGCTTCCGGAACGACGTCCAGGTGGTCTCGACCGTGCTCTCGGTCGACCAGGAGAACGACCCGGCGACGCTCTCGATCAATGGCGCCTCGGCGGCGCTGACGATCAGCGACATCCCCTTCGAGGGGCCGATCGGGACGGTCCGCATGGGATACATCAACGACCAGCTGGTCGTGAACCCCACCATCCCCCAGATCGCCGAGTCGAAGCTGGACCTGGTGGTGGCCGGAACCGCGGACGCCATCCTGATGGTCGAGGCGGGCGCCAAGGGCGTCACCGAGCAGGTGGTCGTGGACGCCCTGGAGATGGCCCACGACGCCATCAAGGGGATCTGCGCGTCCCTCAGCGAGCTCCGCAGCGAGGCCGGCGAGCCCAAGTTCGAGTTCACGCCGCCGAGCTACCCGCAGGAACTGGTCGACGCCGTCAACGAGTTCGTGGCGCCGCGCCTGGACGAGGCTGCGTTCAAGAAGGAGAAGTCGACCCGCAACACCGCGCTCGACCAGCTCCGCTCGGAGGCGCTGAACACGCTCGGCGAGCGCTTCCCCGACCAGGGGATGGCACTCGGCACGCTCTTCGACAAGAAGCTCAAGGATCGTGTCCGCCAGCGCATCATCGAAGAGGGCCTGCGCCCCGACGGGCGCGGCCCCAAGGACATCCGGCCGATCTCGGTCGAGGTCGGCGTCCTGCCCCGCACCCACGGGTCCGGGCTCTTCACCCGCGGCCAGACCCAGGCTCTGACCATCCTCACCCTGGGCACCATGGGCGACCAGCAGAAGCTGGACGGGCTCGGCCTCGAAGAGACCAAGCGCTACATGCACCACTACAACATGCCGCCCTACTCGGTCGGCGAGGCGCGCCCCCTGCGCAGCCCTGGCCGCCGCGAGATCGGCCACGGCGCGCTCGCCGAGCGGGCGCTGCTGCCGGTGATCCCGGCGCTCGAGGACTGGCCGTACACGATGCGGCTGGTCTCCGAGATCCTCTCCTCCAACGGGTCGACCTCGATGGCCTCGGTCTGCGGCTCGACGCTGGCCATGATGGATGCCGGGGTGCCGCTCAAGGCGCCGGTGGCGGGCATCGCCATGGGCCTGGTCACTCGTGACGGCGGCTACCGGGTGCTGACCGACATCCAGGGCGTCGAGGACGCGCTCGGCGACATGGACTTCAAGGTCGCCGGCACTCGCGATGGCATCACCGCCCTCCAGATGGACATCAAGATCAAGGGCCTCACCCGGGAGCTGATGGCGGAGGCGCTGGAGCAGGCCCGCGCGGCCAGGCTGCACGTGCTGGAGCGGATGCTCGACGTGATCCCAGAGCCGCGCCGCGAGATGAGCGCCTACGCGCCGCGCATCACCACCATCCAGATCAACCCCGACAAGATCCGCGACGTGATCGGCCCCGGCGGCAAGGTCATCCGCAAGATCGTCGAGGAGACCGGCGCCCAGATCGACATCGAGGACGACGGCCGGGTCTTCATCGCCTCCACCGACCAGGAGGGCGCCAAGAAGGCCATCGACTGGATCAAGGGCCTCACCGACGAGGTCGAGGTGGGCCGGATCTACCGGGGCAAGGTGGTCCGCATCATGCCCTTCGGCGCCTTCGTGGAGGTGCTGCCCAACCAGGACGGCCTGGTCCACATCTCCAAGCTCACCGACCACCGGGTCGACCGGGTCGAGGAGGTGGCCACGGTGGGCGACGAGATCATGGTCAAGGCGACCGAGGTCGATCGCATGGGCCGGCTCAACCTCTCCCGCCAGGCCGCCATCGAGGAGATGACCTCCCGCGGCGAGCCGATCAACGAGAAGATCGACCCCGAGGCGATGGCGACCGCGCTCGCCTCGCCGCCGCCCGACCCCGGCGAGCGCCGGCCGGGCGGTGGTGGCCGCAACGGCGGCCGCGACCGGGGCGGCCGGGACCGCGGACCCCGCCGCTAGTCCGAGCTGAACAAAGAACGGCCCGGGGAGCTCCCCGGGCCGTTTGCTTGCCTGGCGGAGGTCAGCTGTCGGCGCCGGCCTCTTGGGTCTCGTACCGGGAGCCGACCGACTTGCCGACCTCCGGCTTGCTTACCCTCACGAACGCGAACCAGATGATGCCGACCGCGGCCCAGGCGAAGAACACGTAGGGCAGCTTGTCGTACGGCGACGCCAGCGGCGAGAAGTACTGGCCGATCAGGGGGATGGTCGTGGGCAGCCAGCTGGCATAGAACACGATCACCATGGAGACGGCGCCGATGATGCCGGCCAGCGTCACCAGCGGTTTGCTCTCCCCGAGCCGGTACAGGTAGATGGGGGCGGCCGCGGCGACCAGGCCGTAGCCGAGCATGAACCCGAAGGTGGCGACCGTGCCCGCCCAACCGGTCACGTCGACCGCCGAGCGGCCGGCGAGCACGAAGGCGGCCGGGATCAGGAGCATGGGCAGGCCGACCGCCCAGATCGCCACGTGCGGTGTTTTGCGGGTCGCATGGACGCGCTTCAGGGCATTCAGGCCCATGCCGTCGTGGCTCATGGTCAGCATCATCCGGGCGCCGGCGTTGATGCAGGCCAGCGTGCAGGCGAACATGCTGCAGATGATCCCGATGTCGATGATCGGAGCCAGGAAGTTGAGCCCGACGATCGCGGCCAGGTCGGGCAGCGGCGCCGCGCTCTTGGCGAAGCCTTCCTTGGTGCCCTGGAAGCCGAGCACCTGGGAGTAGGACACGATCACGTAGAAGACGCCGACCAGCAGCGCGCTGAAGATGATGGCGCGCCCGATGTTCTTCTGGGGGTTCTTGGCCTCCATGCCCAGCGCGCCCGCGCTCTCGAAGCCCACGAAGGCGAAGATGGCCAGGGTGACCCCGACCAGGATGCCGCCGGGCACCACGCCCTTGAAGGTGAGCTGGTCGGTGTCGACGGGGCCCCGCGCGATCCAGATCGCCACGCAGAGGACGAGGATGATCAAGATCGAGATCGACTCCAGGGTCAGCGAGGTGCGAGCCGAGAACCGCATGTCGGCGACGGCGACCGCGATCGGCAGCCCGGTGTCGATGATCATGAGGGCGGCCAGCACGTACTTGTTGTCGATCCCCGGGAGGCCGAGCCGGGTCAGGAAATCGCCCCCGAAGATGGCGAAGCCGAGGATGGTGGCGATCCCGGTCGCGATGTAGCCGAGCAGCAGGCCCCACCCGGCGGCGTGCCCGGCGGCCGGGCCGAAGCCCTTGCTGACCCAGACGTAGAAGCCGCCGGCCGAGTTCATCCGGCTGGCGAACTGGGCCGCGCAGTAGCCGACGCAGACCATCGTGATTACGGCGGCCACGAAGGACACCCAGGTGCCGTTGCCGGCGTTGAGGAAGACCAGGAGCGGGAGCAGGGCCATGGCCGCCGAGGGCGCGGCGTTGGCGACGGACTGCGCCAGCACCTCCGGCATCGAGAGGACGTTGCGGCGCAGGCTGGTCGCGCCCGCCGCGCCGGAGGGCCCGGCCACCACCACGGTCTCCCGGACGGGAGGAGTGGCGGGGACCGCCGGCTCGCCGGGCGGTCTGACGGTCTGAGACATGTTTCCTACCCCCTCTTCAGTGGCCGTTGGACTCCGCCATCGAGTGATGGCAGGCCTCGGATACCGGAACGTCGAGCGCCGGGTTGCCGTCGAAGAAGCCTTGCGGCTTGAGGTGGAACCCGATGTGGTTGACCGGCATCACCGGCCACTCCTCGGGCCGCACCGGGTGGTGGGCGCCGAACGTGTACCAGACCACCACGTCGCTGTTCTCCAACGGCCGGTCGTCCTTCACGTACTCGGGCAGGCCGGCGCCCCCCGGGTGCTGGTTGGGGTAGTCGCCGGCCGCGTACATCTGGGCGGGGTCGTAGGCGGTCACCCACAGGTGCTTGGTCGTGAACTGGGCGCGCTTCAGCGCGGGCGCCTCCGGCTGATAGAAAGGCAGGATGTTCTCGCCCGGCATCAGCTTGTAGGCGACCGGCTCCCCGAGCGCGTTGAGCTGGTCGGGGTTGGAGATCTTCCAGTAGCGGGCGGCCATCGGCTCCACCGTGCGCTGCGCCTCCGACTCGCTCTTGAGGAGCCGCTTGTTGACGGTCCAGGCGTTGCCGTGGGGGTTGTCGAGGCCCGGCGGCACGGCCGCGCTGTCGCACTCGTACACGGAGTTGTGGAGCCCGTCCACGGCCATGTCGAGGCGAACGCTGAAGAAGTGCTGGTGGTTGGGCCCGTAGATGCCGGGAGCCACCAGCTCGCCGTACTTCGGCTGCTCGCCGGGAGCGATGCCGCCGTTCGACATCACCCCGGTCATCTTGACCTCGTACTCGATCGAGCCGTCCTGGTAGAGGTACCAGTAGTAGCCGTACTCGTAGTTGCCGACGGTGGCCACCATGGAGACCACCAGGCGCCGGGAGCGGCGGACCTCGGTGGCCAGCGTGCGGAAGTCCTGGTGCTTCCAGAGCATGCCGAAGTCCTCTTCGTGCATGCAGATGGCGTTCTGGAGCACGACCGGGTTGCCGTCGTTGTCGTTGACCACGCCGTCGAAGTACCTGATCTCGCCCAGGCAGTCGCAGCCCAGCTCCAGGCTGTTGGCCAGAGCGCCCACGCCGTACTCGCCCATGTCGAAGACGTTCTTGCGGTGGTGGGTGGGAGCGGGATCGCCATAGGGTATGAACATCTCGGAGAGCGAGGCCCGGTAGATGACGGAACGCTCGCGGCCCCTGTCGTGGTAGGCGATCGTGTAGAGGACCAGCCCCTCGCGGGGCGTGAAGCCGATCCGGAAGCTCCACTTCTGCCAGCGCACGCGGTGGCCGTCGACCTCGAAGCTGGTGCCCTCGGGCTGGGTGATCTCCACCGGCTTCAGGTCCTGGCGCGGCCCGTCCGGAAAGCGTGGGAAGTTGGCCGGGTCGGCGATCCGGTCGGCCTCGTAGTTGGCCTTGCCGTCGGCCAGCGGGACCACGCCGTGGTCCTCGACCGCGATCACCTCGTTGGTGTCGAGGTTGAAGAGGGCGACCAGGCCTTCGACCGGGCGCGCGTAGGCGAACTCGCCCTCGCCCGAGCGCAGCCAGGTCAGCGGGCGCACGAAGCGGCCTTTGGAAGGGTCGTCCTGGGGGCCGTTGTAGCCGACCGACCAGGGATCGAGGATGGCGAGGCTGAAGTCGGTGACGCCCCGCTTGCGCATCGCCTCCTGCCAGCGTGGATCTTCCTTGACGGCCGCCTCGGCGGTGAGGAACTCCTCGAGCATGATCGAGGGCTGCACGCCCTCGATCTCGCGATAGGAGACCACCTTCTCACCGGTGATCGAGACCACCGCCTCGTAGGTCTTCTTCTCGGCGCGCTCGCGAATCACGACGAACGCCTGGCGGTCGATCGGGTCCCCGGATTGGAACGCCAGCACGGCCGCTTTGGCCGGTTCACGGAGCGAGATGCTCACAAAGCGGGCGGTCTCGGCGAGGCCCTGCTCACGCTTCAAGATCGCGCTCGCCGCCGCGATCTCGTCGGCGGTCAGCGGGTCCAGCGGGTGGGCGACGCCCGCCGCGGTCCTGGGTGCTGTCTGCATGCCGAACCCCCAATCCAGCCCGTGCGCTCTCCAGCCAGGCGGGACGCGAGGTCGGGGGCGCCGCGTGCAGCCCGAATTTAGCCTGCGCCGCAACTTTCGTCAAACGGCCCCGCCGCCGTCAGACAACTACAGTGACGCGGATGATCCGGGTGCTCCTGGCGGGCCATAAGGGCAGGGTTGGGGCGGCTCTCGAGCCGGCCTTGATGGTGGCGGATGAGATCGATTACGCGGGCGGAGTTAGGCGTGGGGAGGACATCGTCTCGGCGCTGCGCGAAAAACAGCCCCGGGTGCTCGTCGATTTCACGCACCCCGAGGTCGGCCTGGACCACGCGCTGGCCGCCGTCGCCGCGGGGGTGGCGCCGGTGGTCGGGACTTCGGGGATAACGCCGGCGGGCCTCGACCACCTGGAGCGGGCCTGCGCCGAGCGGGGGGTGGGGGGGATCGTGGCGCCCAACTTCGCGGTCGGGGCGGTCCTCCTGATGTGGCTGGCCGGGAAGGCGGCGCCCTTCTTCGACAGCGCCGACGTGATCGAGATGCACCACGCGGCCAAGGCCGACGCACCGTCGGGCACCGCGGTCGCCACCGCCCGCCGCCTGGCCGCCGCCCGCCCCGACCGCCCCTTCAACTACTCGGCAACCGAGAAGGTGCTGGTGGAGGGCGCCCGGGGTGGCGTCAGCCAGGGAGTCGGGCTGCACTCGGTGCGCATCCCCGGCGTGCTGGCGGAGCAGGAGGTGCTCTTCGGGCTGCCCGGGCAGACGCTCTCGCTGGCGCACCGAACCACCTCGCGCGAGTGCTACGTCCCCGGAGTCCTGCTGGCGGTCCGCCGGGTGGCCGCCGAACCGCGCTTCTACCGCGGCCTGGAGCCGCTGCTCGGCCTCACCTGATGGCGGGCGGGGGTATCTAGAATCCCCCTTATGCCTTCCCCCACCCGCGAATTAAGCATTGCCGTCGTCGGCGCGACCGGGATGGTCGGCCGGGAGATGTTGCGGATACTGGCGCAGCGAGGGGTCGGCTCCGAGCGTGTGAAAGCCCTTGCTTCCGAGCGCTCGGCCGGGATGGAGGTGGCCTACGACGGCGTCCGGATGCCGGTCGAGGTGCTCGACGAGAACGCGTTCAGGGGCGTCGACCTGGCCCTCTTCATGGCCAGCAGCGACGTGGCCCTGATGTACGCGCCGGTCGCCGCCGAGGCGGGCGCCCTGGTCATCGACAACTCCAGCGCCTGGCGCATGAAGGAGAACGTCCCGCTGGTGGTGCCCGAGGTCAACCCCGACGACATCCGCGACAACGAGGGCATCATCGCCAACCCCAACTGCTGCGC
>Ga0137372_10005990_pt1 | contig 11825 bp, 15 predicted proteins | sample SagtaG_6_FD_104911 | JGI IMG/M metagenome (GOLD analysis project Ga0137372, IMG submission 104911) | Vadose zone soil microbial communities from Sagehorn Ranch, Mendocino, California, USA - Sage1_R_60_16 metaG | ecosystem: Environmental > Terrestrial > Soil > Vadose zone | place: USA...
CAGCGGCCAGACGCCGAAGGACTTGCAACCCTCGATGTCTTCACTGTGCAGGTAGCCGTCACCTTCTCCCGTCAGCGGCAACCCGAGCGCGTCCACGTACAACCCTCGACTGACGCTCGGGTCGGGGGTGATCACTGCGACGCTCGTCATGAACTGCACATCCATGAGTCACCTTCCTGTTCGTTCGACCCATCCCTGCGATCGTCGCATCCTGCGCCGGCGGCCGACTGACGAAGTCGCTGGGTCGTTTCGTAGGACGATGGAGAATTGAGACGGTCTCGTCGTACACTGCGACGGTGGCAGCCACGTCTGCCTGATCTGAGCCAGACCCGCCGGCGCCGGGATGGCGATGAGGACAAGAGCGGCGCAGCCCTCACGTGAAGCCAGTTCAGTCGGTCGTTGTCGCATTCGTGGCGGCTGGGCGCCGGTGATGCTGCCGGGATGGAATGACGATGGCGCACGACAAGATCAAGGCAGCGATCCGTGCTCGCATGAAGGACACCGGGGAGCCGTATGTGGTGGCCCGCAGCGCGGTGCTGGCTGAGCGTGGCTCCCGGTTCTTCCCGATGAGCTTTGACAACCGGGGCTTGAACTGGATCACCAAGTACGCCGACACGCTATTCGGCGGCGGGCCCGGTCGTGCAGGCGTGTGGCTGCGCCGGGACCGGCTGCAGATCACGATGGGAATCTTCCGCCTCGATGTGCCGCGCGCTTCTATTAAGAACGTGCGGCCCTCGACTGAACGGGTGCACGGCACGACGGGTACGCATAGCACGCCGGGTGGCCGCCTTCTCGTTAACGGCTCCGAGCGCGGGCTGGTGGAGTTCGAACTGGACCCGCCGGTCAAGGCGGGCAGGGGTCTGGCCGCGTTCATTCCGCGGCCACCCCACCGGAGGGTGATCCTGAGTTTGGACGACCCTGACGGATTCATCGGCGCGCTCGCCGCGTCCGACCGCACCTAGCCACGGCGAAGGCGTCCTCCGCGATGACCCGCAAGGTTCACCTACCCAAGCCGTTGCTGATCGCCGTGGGCGTCGCCGAAGCCGTCTGCGCCGCATTGGCCTGGCGTGACCTCGCCGGCCGTGAAGCTGATCAAGTCCGCGGCGCCAAGAACGGCTGGCGCCTCCTCATCAGCCTCAACCCGGGCAACTCACTCGCCTACTGGGCCTTCGGACGACGCTCGAGTAGGACCCGGGCACAGCCCAACGCAACCCTTGACGATCCCGGCCGTTCCGGAAGTTCGCCGTGTGAGACGTTCGCGTGAGGCTCCGGTCTGGGCGACCTCGTGAGGCACCGCTTCCGGGTGATCGGCGGGCGTTCGCTGGGCGTGGCTGTCGAATCCGGTGCTTGTCGTTCGTGTAGGGGTGATGGGCCGGCACGAGCGCGGCTCACGAACCGAAGGGAACCGCGGTTCGGCCGTTGACCCGCGGGGTGCCCCAGGCGCGTCGCGTATGACCCGCCCGGTCGGCGCATCCCGAGGGAGAACTCCCCAACCGCGTCCGCGCGAGCCCGGTCTCGGCCAGGAGCCAGCGCGGTTCGAGGCGGCTCCGGAACGACCACCTCGGCCGTTGCAGGAGTTCTCAGGCGCGCACAGAAAGTCCTGATCTGCGACAAGAACGCGTGCGCACAGGTCGGCCGCCCAGCTCACGGCAACTAGAGGAAGGTCGCACTGGTGATCCGGGCGCGGAAGAACTCGCCTTCGGCCCACTCGTTGGTGCCGAAGAAGTAGCCGACCCGCATCCGGGTGGGGAGCTTGATCCCGCCGAAGTCCGCTTCATCGTGGAGGCTGCCGCCGCAGGGGTACTCGCCCCATGGGTGACCGCTGGGTTTGGCCCACCGGGCCATGGCGACTGAGCGCAGCGCGCCATCGGCGCCGACATGCAGTTCGGGACGTAGCGTGTGGTCGCCGACAGTCCATTCAGCAATCGCCGTATCGGCGTTGGAACCGGCGCGCCAGGTGACTGGCAGGGTGAGAAGCGCGGTCGGCACGAAGCAGGCATCGAGTGCGACGCGGCCGGCTGCGCTGTGGTCGAGATCGGGCCCGGTGGCGTTCACGACTGGGACGCGGCCAAGGAGGCGCCAGCGCATCTGGCCGACACCGTCGGCGTAGCGGTCGTAGCCGGTGATCGACAGCGGGCCGAGCCTGGTGCGCGCGGCCCACACGTACCCGTCGGGCGGTGCATGCACCTGGACGGCGCGGAAAGGCAGCCAGCGGCCGAGGCGGATGTGGCCTTCCATCTCCAGGAGGACAGCCCGGTACATAGGTGTGCCCGGCGCGATGGCGTGGGCCAGCCACCGACCGGCCGCTTCAGGCAGGCCCGTCAGCGTCGACGGGTCGAAGCGGGCGGCGGGTGGCGCGGGATGGGCGAGGCGGTCCCAGAGGCCGCCGACCGGGGCCGCGGCGCGTCCAGCGACCTGAATCGGGGTTGCCCTCGTCTGGCTGGTGGCGGTGCTCATCGGTGAGGTCCGTCGGCGTGTCAGGGGGACAATGTCGAGACGCGGTGCGCCGGCGCGGCCTCCACCCGACCGGTCGCCTCGTCGCCGCAGGCCTGAGTTGCGCGGTCGCTCGGCGTCCGGTGAAGCAGCGGTGGGTAGCAGAGCGCGGCAGGGATGAGGAACACCGCGGCCATCGCAGTGAGCAGTCCGATCGCGGACAGCGATGCGGACGGCTGGTTGTCGGCGTACATGGTGGCGGCCATGCCTGCCACCGCGACCGGGACGAGGGCGGCCCAGCCGACCACGGCGTAGCGGGCGCGGGCCGTCCAGGCTCGGCCGCGCCACATGCCGACGCCGACCGCGATCATGGCTGGGATCACCACACCGAGATCCTCCAGGGCGATGGTCCAGTAGATGGTCGGGCCGGCCAGGTAGTCGGTGTTGGTCGGCTTGGCGCGCATGGCGTCGGCCAGCCCGGGTAGGTAGCGGCCGAGCACTAGAAATGCGCCGAGGGCGACGAGCAGGCCACCGGTAGCCCGCTCAACGCGCCGGTCTAGCGACGGGCCCGCGGCGGGGTCGATCTGGTTCCACGCCGTGACCGCGACGGCTCCGGCCAGGACGAACACGCCGAGGTACAAGGGAAAGAATCGCTCGTTGTTGCCCGCGAATCGTAGGTAGTCGGGGCCGACGATTGTCTCCGCGGACATGTACAGCGCATATACCGCCGGGCCTAACGCGAATGCGGGGGCCGCGCGCGCGGTGCCCGCGCAGCGCGAGCATCCCGGTAAGGACGCTCAGCGGCGCGACGAGCACGAGCGTGACGACGTCGGCGCCGGTTAGCTGACTCAACATCAACGCTGACACCCGGTAATGGATGATTCCAGCGCCGACCGGGCCCAGCAGTGCGGTCACCGCCAACCCGGCGGCGAGGCCGAACAGGCCCCGACCGAGCCACCTGTTCGTGTTCACTGACGAACTCCTCATGGCCAATGGTTCTACCCATTCCATGGTGACGCGGCCTGCCGTGCGGCCCTAGGAACCAAGGTCCCACCGCTCATGGACCTCCGGCCTGGGAGCGGCGGCCGCCGGCGCGTCGGTGCCGCATCCCGCATAACGACGGCTCCAGCGCGATCTCCGCCTGTCTACGCATGGTGAGCGTCTCGCAGGGCGCTTCACCGCAGCATGAACAAGCAGCTCGACCCGATCGCCGAGTATGAGCGGCCGGCGTTTCCTGTTAGTTGCTGGTCGGCGCTGCTGTTATGAGCGCTCGGAGGCCTGGATGACCACGAGGCGCCGGCGGGTGGCCCTTTTCGAGCCGGTCGGGGTTGGTTCCTGGGTGGACAGCCGCCGCCAGGCCCTGCGCAGTGTGTCGCGGCGGATGATGTCGCATCAGGCTTGGTCGGTGGGCATGATCCACAGTTCGCTGATGGCGGCGTGGCGCGGCCGGGTGACCATGTAGGCGACTGCCTCGGCGATGTCCTCGGCGGCGAGGATCTCGGTCTGCTCGAGGAAGGGGTCGATGATTTGGTTGCGGATGTCGTCGTTGTTGTGGGAACCGAGCTCGGTGTCTACGCCGCCAGGCTCGAGGACACCGACGCGGACGTGCCGTTTGGTGACTTCCTGGCGTAGAGCCTCCGTGAACCCGTTCACGCCGAACTTGGTCATGTTGTAGACGCCGTAGCCGCTCCACGCGACCCGGCCGGCGATGGAGCTGATGTTGACGATGTCGGCGACTTGTCGGGGTCCGTCCTCGGCGGCTTTGAGCAGGTGCGGCAGAGCGGCGTGGGTGGTGTACAGGAGCCCTTGGGCGTTGATGGCGATCATGCGGTCCCACTCGTCTGGATTCGCGCCGAGCACGGGTCCGAGGAGCATCAGGCCGGCGTTGTTGACCAGAGTGTCCAGGCGGCCGAACCGCTCGACGGTCCGGGCTACTGTGCCCTCCGCCTGGCTGCGGTCGGTGATGTCAGCCGTGACCACGAGCGCGGTGCCGCCTGCGGTTTCGATGTCGGTCGCGAGTTCGACGAGGCGGTCGTGGCGGCGGGCCACCAGGGCCACGGAGGCGCCGTGGTCGGCGAGATGGTGGGCTGTCGCCGCGCCGATCCCGCTGCTCGCGCCGGTGACGAGGGCGACGGTTCCGGTGAGCTTCGGTGTCATGTGGGGTTGTCCTCGTGTCCGTCGGGCGGCAATCGGTCAGGCGGCGTCGTGGGCGAGGGTCGCGGACAGCTCGCGGTGGGCCCCGGCCTGGGCGAGCAGCAGCTTGGCCTTGGTCTCCACGGCCGCGACGGCGTCGGCACCGGCGACGAACCGGAGCGGCGGCTCGTCCTGATCGGCGAGGTCGACCAGTGCGTCGGCGAGCTTGGCGGGGTCGCCGGCCTGCTGGCCGTCCATGCCTTTCCACGCGTGCACGGTCGCGGTCGTGCGTTCTGCGTAGTCCGCGATGGAGGCCGCCGCGTACTGGGTCGACTGCGGGGAGAGCAGCTCGGTGCGGAAGAAGCCGGGCTCGACGAGCATGGTCCGGATGCCGTACGGCGCGACCTCGGAGGTCAGCGACTCCATGAATCCCTCGACGCCGAACTTGGAGGCGGCATAGGCGGTCATGAAGTCCCCGGCCGCGCTGATGCCGGCGGTTGACGAGATAGTCATGACGAGGCCGGAGCGCTGGGCGCGCATGACGGGCAGGGCGACGCGGGTCAGGTTGACCGGCCCGAACAGGGTGGTCTCGATCTGCGCCCGGAAGTTCTCCGGGCTGATCTCCTCGAAGAACCCCGCTTGGAAGCTACCGGCGTTGTTGACCAGCACGTCGATGCGCCCGAACCGATCGACGGCGGCCCGCACAGCCCGCTCGGCGGCCGCGGGATCGGTGACGTCGAGCGGCACGGCCAGCACATCGTCGCGCTCGGCCAGGGCGGGTGTTGATCGTGTCGGTGTTGCGGCCGGTGGCGACCACCGCGTGCCCGGCGGCCAGGGCCGACCTGGCAATGTCGACGCCCAGGCCTCGGCCGGCGCCGGTGATGAACCAGACCTTCTTCTCGCTCATGCGAGGACTCCTCGTGTGGTGGACCTGTTGATGTCTTCGCGTCATCGCGGCGACGTCCACCACGGAACCAGCCGCGTCCGCGGGGTGGGAGTCCCTGCGAGAGGGGTATCGGCAGGGACCCCCAACCGCGCGACCCTGCTCGTACAGTCAAGGCATGGCAGAGGGCAACGAGCAGAGAGACGTCCGAGGTGACGTCCGCGCTCAGATCCGCGAGTTCCTCTCCACCCGCCGGGCACGCATCAGTCCTGAGCAGGCCGGCCTGCCCGTGTACGGCGGCGACCGGCGTCGGGTGCCGGGGCTGCGCCGCTCCGAGGTCGCGAGCCTGGCCGGCATCTCTCCCGAGTACATGACCAAGCTCGAGCGCGGCAGCGCCACCGGCGTGTCCGACAGCGTGATCGACGGCCTCGCTCACGCCTTGCAGCTCGACGAGGCCGAGCGAGCACACCTGGAGGACCTGCTCCGCACCGCCGTCACCACCCGCCGGCCGCGCCGCCGGCCAGCGCGCCAGCGGCTCCGCCCGACCATCCAGCGCATCCTGGACTCCATGGCGCTGACACCAGCGTTCGTGCTCAACGGGCGCGGTGACATCCTCGCCGCGAACGAGCTGGGGACCGCGTTGTTCTCGCCCGTCTTTGCCGGCCAGGCGCGACCGGCCAACATGACCAGCTTCGTCTTCCTGGACCAGGGCGCGACCCAGTTCTTCCGCGACTACGACAAGGTCGCCAACGACACCGTGGCCCTGCTACGCGCCGAGGCCGGCCGCGACCCCTACGACCGGGAGCTGTCAGACCTGATCGGGCAGCTGTCCACCCGCAGCGAAGACTTCCGCCGCCGCTGGGCGGCCCACAACGTCCGAATCCACACCAATGGCGTCAAGCTCATCCATCACCCGGTGGTCGGCGACTTGGACTTGCCGTTCGAGTTCTTCCCCCTGCCGGCCGACCCCGGCCAGAGCCTCCTCACCTACAGCGCCGAACCCGAATCCTCGACCCAGGACGCGCTGACTCTGCTGGCCAGCTGGGCCGCGACCGCCGACCGTTCCCGCCCATCGCGGTCGACGAGCGAAGCAGAGCGAGGCGTGTAGTCCGCGAAGGCCGAACTGTACGGTCGCTGGCCACGTGTGGAATGCGCAGCGCGACGGGCGCGTCCTCTTGGAGCGACCTCGGGGCGAAGCCGGAACCGATGACGAGCTTGCGTCACGGCTCGTCGCATTCGGCGCCAGCGCATGGTCTGACTGGTGGGCCAGCAAGGCGCTCGATTTGGGTCGAACAGGGCGTGCTCCCGGACGAAGTCGCCGCAGCTCTTCGAAAGTGCTCGCACAACGAGCGCTACTCACAAGAGACGAGGCACCGAGCCTGGCGATATGTGAAGCCAAAGCGCTCATGACGGCGGCGATACAGTCCGGTCCGCCGACCGGAGAGATCCACCGCAATGTCGCGGTTGGGCAACATGAATAGGCAGATCCAGCTCGTGGAGATGGGAATGACTGGCGACGCGTCGAGAACCATGCGACTGAGCACGGCGGCGTACGAATCGACCGCGACATCCTGGTCCACCGTGCGCGCCGACCGGACTAAATTCAGGGCATGTCCAAACCGAACGCCGACATGCGCAAGGCGTGGGACGGTCCCGACGGCGACATATGGGCCGCGGCCGCTGACCACGAGCGCGTCGGTGCCCGGTCCCGCGACGACGGTGATCGCGTCGCCAGCGACGGGCCTTCAAATAGCCCTCGTTCTCGGGACAGTCGGTCGCGCGCGCTGCGACCTTGCCAAGAAAGCCCGCGACGTCCTACAGCGACAAGCAGACGGGCCGCGCGCTTCCTCCACGACTATGCCGGCCGGTTTACTGTTCGTCACCAGGGCAAGGTGGACTCTGCTGGAGTTGGAGGGTCAGCTGTGACTGAGCCGTCATCAGATTCATATGGCAAATTGGACGGTGGACGCCATCGAGAAAGCACGACAAAGCGCGTTGGCTTCTTCTCCCGCGTGCGCGACATTACGTCTGAGGGCCCCCTCGGATGGGCTGTCGCTTTTGTGGCCGCCTGTGGACTGCTCGCCCTGTCGGCGTGGGCTGAAGCCGGCGAGTCGTTCCTGTTCTGGCTCATTCGATTCGCGGCCATCCTGGGCGCGATAGTGGTCTTGTGCACACTTCCGTCAGCCTTCTGGTGGCTCGTCAATGGTGGGCGCCCTCCGCGCCCCGAAGGCACCCCAGTCACCAAGGCTTGGGCGTTCCTGACGGATCCCGACGGATCACGCAACCGCGCAGGGCTTCTGATCCTCTATCCGGATCGATTAGTACATGTTCGCTCCTGGGCCGCGCGTGTCGCGAATCCGGCAGTCGGGCGGGCCTGGTTTGACGTGACTTACTCTGCGGGATTTAAGCAAAAGGTCGCTACTAGTGCTAAATCAGCCACTATCGTCCCTCTGGGCAGTATCAGCGAAATTACTTACTCGACCGGCAAAGGGCGTAGTGACTGCTTCTGCGTTGTGACGTCGGCCGGAGACGAATACCGCTTCTTATCCGAACGTGGCGGGCCCGAAGGCTACGAAAAATGGTCCGAGGTGCTGAACAAGCTCGCACCGGCCGACACGCGCCGTCCTCCACCGGACGACATCACCGACTCGCCAACACCTCGGCCTAGCCCTACTTCCTAGCGCTTCCTAGCGCGAGCCTGGCGCGGCGGCACGCAGTATCGACCCGGCGCGCAGCGGTCTCCCGCATACCGTTCGTTTGCGAGAACGTCGGCGCTCGGGAACGTCCCGTCTGCGCAAGCTGAGTCCGACCACCGATGGCGCGCCGAACGACGGGTAGGGCGCGCCCCGAGCGGACCCGCGCTGAATCACGCCAGGCAGACTGCCGGTCCGAGCAGCGCATGACTATTCACGGATTGCACCGGCGTCAAACATCCGCATCTGCCGCCGTCAGTGCGATCGTGCCGATGACCGTGCGCGTCAGTTGATCTTATCGACGGGGCACATCGTCGGTGTTGAGCACATCGCGAGACGTCCCGGCCAGGCGGAATCTGGCAGGCTGGCTCACGTGACCGATGACGTCGCGCAACGGCTCCGGGCGGCTTGGGACGAGGCCAAGCATTGGTACGACGACGACAAAAGCTGGGTCGGTGACGCGCTCCGACCCGTCATTACCGCTGCAAACGCCAGGTCCGAACTCCGTGGCTTGTTCCCATTCACAAGCTTGAACCGTCTCTGCTTCAGCCGGTGCTCGGAGTATCCGTACACAGAGGACTGCGCGTGCATCGCAGCGAAGGATGGTGAGTACGTCGTCCAGGCGACTTGGACGGTGTCGGACGCACCGGCTGCAGAACTTTCCGCCGTAACTCGGGATCTAGACGTCGCGATACAGGCCATGATCGACAACCTTCCACACGACACGACCGTATGGATCGGCGGCTGCCACGATTAACCGGATCTGCCGCTGCGGGCGCGATTCTGCCGAATTGAGTGCGTTCGGCTCGCGGTCGCGACGATGATGCTGATGTTGCGCCATAAGGCAACGAGAGCATCACTGTCGCTGGGGCTCCGGGTTGCTCGCATCCGCGCATGCCGCCGGGCGCGCTCGGTCGTGCCGGGTTGAGTGGGCAGGCTCGAGCCGGCGCAATACACATCCGACGATCGGCGACTCGTTGCGGCGTGGAGCAATTGCCCGGCGCGGTCCAGCACGGGATGGGCGTAAATCGACAACCCAGAAGCCCGGAGTTAACATCTCGTCGCAGGGCGCGGTATGCGGGGGCGATGACCGACGGGGGACGCCACACAATGCCTGTCACGGTAACCGAGATCTGGCGCTACCCGGTGAAGTCGATGGGCGGTGAACGCCTCGACAACGTCGCCGTGGATGAGCGCGGCATGGTCGCCGATCGGATGTGGGCGGTTCGAGATCCGGAGCTTGGCTCAATAACGACCGCACGACGCCGGCCCGCGCTGCTGAGGTGTAGCGCCCGCTACGCGGCCGACCCGTTTGGGTCCGCCCCGGAAGTCGTCATCGTGTTGCCCGACGGCGAGGAGATCTCGAGCGCCGATCCGGCGGTGCATGCCCGGCTTTCGGAGCTGATCGGCAGCGATGTCCGGCTCGAGCCGATCCCTCCTCCTTCCGATAAGGATGCATACCGGGCGCCGCGAGAGACCAAGGCCGACATCCGCGCGCACTTCGGGCTCGCCGAGGACGAGCCGCTGCCTGACCTCAGCGTGTTCCCGCTCCGCAAGCTCGCCGATTTGATTCGCTACGTCACGCCAGTCGGTTCACTGGTCGACGCCTATCCCGTGCACCTGATCACTCGCGCCAGTCTGGCAGCGATGGCCGCGCTCACGCCGGGATCCGACTTCGATGTTCGCCGGTTCCGGCCCAACCTCCTCGTCGACACCGAACCGAGCGACGAGTTGCCCGAGAACAGCTGGTGCAACGCCGACCTCGACCTGCCGAACGCAGGTCTGCACGGCGAGATCCCCACACTGCGTTGCGTCATGCCTACCCGCGCGCAGCGCGAGCTCCCGACAGACATCCAAGTGATGCGCACCGTGGCAAAGCATGCGAACCGCTGCCTCGGAATCTATGCGACGGTGAGCAGCCCGGGCACCATCGGCGTTGGTGACGAAATCGTGGTACGCCGGCCTGCCTCGCCGTCCCGCCCTGCGGCCATGACCCGAGTCAGCGCGCGCAGCCTGAAGCGCGGCGTCCTCCGCGCGGCCAACGCGATGATGCCGAAGGAGTAGGCGGACCGTAACTCAGCGGCGGGCTGGGGCCGGCGCCAGACACATCCGCACATGCCGCTGTGCGTGAATCGCCGATCCGCGAGATGCTGAGGTAGTTCTGGCGCGGGAGGCGGTGATGGTGGACAAGATCGCGCGAGTGCCTGATGAAGAGATTGAGTACGACGGGAACCTCGTCTACACATACAAGGGCGTCAGGTTCACCGGCATCGGCTACCAACAGACAAGCCACGGTCTGTCCGAGATCGCATACGTCGATGGGGCACAAGAGGGTTGGGCCCGGGACTGGTCTCCAGCGGGCGTTCTACGGGGCGAAACTCTGTATCGCGAGAACGCTCATCACGGCTGGGATCGAGACTTCGATGAGGCCGAGAATCTCGTTCAAGGGCGGCTGTATGAATACGGGATATTGACGCGTTGTTGGTCCAGACGAAGACGGATCGATCGGCGAGCAGTTTCGGATCAGCGAGACGGACCCGATGTACAGCCTGTTGGCCAAGTATCGATCTGAGAGGTCCTGGCCACACGAGAAGTAGACCGATGAACGCGCTCACATAGCCGCGAGTAGGGCGCCCCTGCAAGCGATCGAAATCGATCTCACTTCGGCCGGGCGACCTACACGCGCGCGAGAATGGTTGGAGGAAGGAGGTGCGCCTAGCCATGCCCGAGATTGTGCTGCGCGTCCGACTGATTGGTGGCGACCACGTTGACGTCACCTACGAAGAGGCCGGCGCCGTCGACCCAGACACCGTTACCGAGCACGCCATTGCCACGCTTACCCAGGACGCGAGCGTCCTTCGTACCCGACATGGTGACCGGCTTGTCGTGCTGTATGGCCGCGGCGTCGCCGGCCTCGAGGTAGCACCGCGCGGCGCGGTCGTGTGACGGGCCTTGGCATTTGGGAACATGCGGCCGCCTGGCACGGGTCCGCGTGCGCGAGCAGGCCACGCTCGACGAGCATCAACGGACGGGCGTCCTCATTTGGCCGCTGCGAGCGATCGCTGAACGCTAACCGAGCCGTTATGACGGGTCCTGTTGGAGCGCTACTGTGCCCCGCGTGGGGGAACCTGTGCTGGATCGGCACGTTGACGTTGCGCAGCTGTGGCGACTGGCTTGTGATGCGGCCCGGCAGGGCGAGAAGTGGGGCCAGCGCAAGAAGTCGGTGAGCGACGCCATGGAGAGCTACTACACCCAGCTGCGACGTGACAAGCGCGGCGCGAAACAGTGGGTGGCTGCGGTCGTTGACGTGCTGGGGTTCTTCGACCCGTCAGCTGACTGGCGTGCTGTCGAGGTAGGCCTGCAAATGCTCGACCAGGCAGACGGTGACGTCACATACGTCGCTGCTGAACTGCAGCGACTCGAGATCGTGCCGACCTCGGCGACGAAGAACTCTCTGTTCAAGAGCGTGTAGCGCCGCCAGCCGGCCCGAACGGCCGGAGGCTCCCGTAGTGCGCGTTATCTCTGGCCGACCAGGCGCTCGGACGTAAACGGACACGCCCACGAGAGTGAGCGTCGGAACGCACGCACATGCGATCCGCGCAACACATCGGGTGTGCAGACGTGTCTATCTTGGTGTCAGGGTGGAGGTGAATACCGCGATTGCCGCCGCTCAACGTCGCTGC
>Ga0137372_10006001_pt1 | contig 11804 bp, 9 predicted proteins | sample SagtaG_6_FD_104911 | JGI IMG/M metagenome (GOLD analysis project Ga0137372, IMG submission 104911) | Vadose zone soil microbial communities from Sagehorn Ranch, Mendocino, California, USA - Sage1_R_60_16 metaG | ecosystem: Environmental > Terrestrial > Soil > Vadose zone | place: USA: California...
AGCAGGTCGGCGCCGGCTGCCAGCGCGTCCTCCGGGGTGGAGACCCGCGCCTGATCCTGGACATCCGAGCCGGTCGCGCGGATCCCCGGCGTGATCAGGGTGATGTCGGGGCCGACCTCGGCCCGGACATCGGCCGCCTCGCGCGGCGAGCAGACCACCCCCCTGGCCCCGGCCTGGACCGACAGCACGGCCAGGCGGCGCACCGCGTCGCCCGTCGGCCCCGCCATGCCGATCCTGGCGAGATCGTGGTCGCCGAGGGAGGTGAGCACGGTGACGGCGGCGATCCTGGTGTTCGGCGCTGCCTCCACGGCGGCGCGGATGACCGCGGGGCCGGCCGCGGCGTGCACGGTGAGGATCCCCGGCCGCAGCCGCGCCACCGCCCGGGCCGCGCCGGCCACGGTCGCCGGGATGTCGTGCAGCTTCAGGTCGAGGAAGACCTGGACGCCGCTGGCGCCGCGGATCGACGCGACGGCGTCCGGCCCGTACCGCAGGTAGAGCTCGAGCCCGATCTTGACGGTGCTGACGTAGGGGGTAACCATCCCCGCCCAGCGCGCCGCCGTCTCCAGGTCGGGCGCGTCGAGCGCGACGGCGATCGGTGCCCGGTAGCTCACGGCATTCCCCTCGCTTGACCTTCCCGGCCGGTCACGTCAGGTTCCTGGCCGGCCTGCGGCCTGCCGCCGCTCGCGGCTCGTGGGCCAGCCCGATGACTTCCGTCAGCCGGTCGATCCCGCGCTGCGCCAGCTCGTCGTCGAGCTCGCACAGGATCCTGGCGCACGCGGACGGGTCATGGAAGATCGCCGTGCCGACGGCGACCATCCCGGCCCCGGCCAGGATCAGCTCAAGCGCGTCCTTACCCGTCCGCACCCCGCCCATGCCGATGATCGGCACATCCGGCAGCGACTCGCGGACCTGCCAGACGCAGCGGACGGCGACCGGCCTGATCGCCGGGCCGGACAGCCCGCCGGTCACGCTCGCCAGCACCGGGCGCATCGTGCCGCCGTCGATGGCCATGCCCAGCATGGTGTTGATCATCGAGAGCCCGTCCGCGCCCGCCGTCACGCAGGCCCTGGCGATCGCGACGATGTCGGTGACGTCGGCGGACAGCTTGGCGAACACCGGGATGTCGTACCGCGCGCGGGCCCGCACCGCCTCGATCACCGCCGCGGCGGCTCCGGGGTCGCAGGCGAACACCTGCCCCCGGTCCTCGACGTTCGGGCAGGAGATGTTGACCTCGATCGCAGTGACGCCTGCCGCGTCCGACAGCCGGGACGCCAGCTCGGCGAACTCATCGACCGTGCCGCCGGCGATCGACACCATCGCCCGGGCGCCGCGCGACAGCAGCCACGGCAGGTCCCGCTGCAAGAACGCGTCGATTCCCGGCCCCTGCAGGCCGATGGAGTTGAGCATGCCGCTCGGCGTCTCCGCCATCCGCGGGGTTGGCCGCCCGGCGCGCGGCGCCAGCATCACCGACTTGGTGACGACCGCGCCGATCTTGGAGACGTCGAAGAACTGTGCGAGCTCGCGGCCCGACCCCGCGCAGCCCGAGGCGGTGAGGACCGGGTTGGGCAGCTCGACATGGCCGAGCCTGGTGCGAAGGTCAGTGGCCACGGCCAGGCCTCCCGGACGCGCCGTGCGCACGGGCCGGCTGCCCGGCGGCGCCGGATCCCCGCGCGCCGAGCCCGGCGCCCGGCGACCCGGGCCCGCGGTCGGGGGCCGCGGAGCCGCCTGCCGGAAGGCGTCCGGACCTCGGCTCCCAGCCGGGCGCGCCGAACGCATCGAACGGAATCGTGCCCACATCGTCCCAGCGAACCTGCTCGCCGCGGAATACCGGGCCGTCCACGCACGAGCGGACCATTCTGGTGATGCCGTCGGTGCCGACGACCGGCAGCACGCAGGTCATGCAGACCCCGATCCCGCACGCCATCGCCTCCTCCACCGCGACCTGCACCGGCAGGTCATAGCGGCGGGCCAGCAGCGTCACCTGCCGCAGCATCGGCATCGGCCCGCAGGCGTAGATGACGTCCGTCCTGCCGTCATGGATCAGCTGGCCGAGCATGTCGGTGACCACGCCGCGCGAGCCCAGCGATCCGTCTTCGGTGGTGATCGTGGCGATCCGGCCGGTCCGGCGCGCGGTCAGCGCCCCGAAGACCCGGTCGCCGCTGGCGGCGCCGAGCAGGAAGTCGACCGCGCAGCCGCGGTCGCGGAGCTTGCCCGCGAGCGCGAACAGCGGTGCGCTGCCATAGCCGCCGCCGACCAGCAGGCAGCTGACCCGGTCACGCGGCACCGGGAACGGCCGCCCGAGCGGCCCGGTGACATCGAGCACGTCCCTGGCCCGCCGCCGGGCGAGCCAGCGGGTGCCCGGGCCGTTCGCGGCAAACACGAATTCCACCGTGCCGCCATGATCCGGCCGCACGTCGTGGATGGAGAAGGCGCGGCGCAGCAGCATCGCGGTGTCCGGGCCGCCGACCGCGATCGCGACGAACTGCCCGGGGCGGAAGCGCGCCGCGATGCCGGGCGCCACCACCGTCATGGCGTGATAGGCGTCGACCCGCCGCACGGTGAGGACCGTGCCGCGCACCTGCAGCGGGCCCGCGTCGGCCTCGCCGTCGCGGGCGGTCATGCGTCACCCGCAGCCCGGGCCGTGACGCCAGCCGCGGCTGCATCGCCAGCCTGGGCCGCACCGCCCGCCGCGGCGGCGCCCTGACCGCGCAGATGCGCCGCATGTTCCTGCAGGGACCGCACTCCCACCTCGCCCCGGTTAATCGCCTCTATGCCCTGCACGGCCGCCGCCAGGCCCTGCACCGTCGTCACGCACGGGATGCCGCGGCGGACCGCGGCGGTCCTGATCTCGTAGCCGTCAAGCCGCGGCCCGGACTGGCCGGGGCTGCCGAACGGCGTGTTGACGATGATGTCCACCTGGCCAGCCATGATCCGTTCCACGATCGTCGGCTCGCCGTCAGGACCGCGGCCATCGCCGTGCTTACGGACGATCGTGGCACGGACGCCGTTGCGGCGCAGAATCTCCCCCGTTCCCTTCGTCGCCCAAATCTCGAAGCCCAGGTCAGCAAGGCGCTTCACCGGGAACACCATCGACCGCTTGTCCTTGCTCGCCACCGAGACGAAGGCCCGGCCTGCCACCGGCAGCGACCCGTAGGCCGCCGCCTGGGACTTCGCGTAGGCCGTGCCGAACACCTGGTCGATTCCCATCACCTCGCCGGTGGACCGCATCTCCGGCCCGAGGACGGTGTCGACGCCCCTGCCCTCGGCATCACGGAACCGGCCGAACGGCAGCACCGCCTCCTTCACCGCGATCGGCGCGTCAAGCGGCAGGGTGCCGCCATCGCCCGAGGCCGGCAGCATGCCCTCCGCCCGCAGCCCGGCCACCGTCGCGCCGAGCATGATCCTGGCTGCTGCCTTGGCCAGCGGCACCGCGGTCGCCTTGGAGACGAAGGGCACCGTCCGCGATGCCCGCGGGTTGGCCTCCAGCACGTAGAGCACGCCTCCGGCCAGCGCGTACTGCACGTTCAGCAGCCCGAGCACGCCGACGCCGCTGGCGATCGCCGCGGTGGACTCGCGGACCAGGTCGATGTACTCGTGGCCGAGCGTAATCGGCGGCAGCGCGCAGGCCGAGTCGCCGGAGTGGATGCCGGCCTCCTCGATGTGCTCCATCACGCCGCCGAGATACAGCTCCGTCCCGTCGTACAGCGCGTCGACGTCGATCTCGATGGCGTCGTCGAGGAACGCATCGATCAGCACCGGATGCTCGGGGCTCGCCTGGGTGGCCCGGCGCACGTACCCCGCCAGCGTCGCGTCGTCGTAGACGATCTCCATGCCGCGCCCGCCCAGCACGTAGGAGGGCCGCACCAGGACCGGGTAGCCGAGCTCGCGGGCGACGGACCGGGCCTCGGCGTCGGACCGGGCGGTCCCGTGCCGCGGTGCCCGCAGCCCGGCCGCCGCGAGCACCGCGCCGAACTCGCCGCGGTCCTCGGCCAGGTGGATAGCGTCGGCCGAGGTGCCGACCACCGGCGCCCCCGCGGCGGCCAGCGCCCTGGCCAGGCCCAGCGGGGTCTGCCCGCCGAGCTGCACGATCACCCCGGCTACCGGGCCGCTGGCCTGCTCGGCGTGGGTGACCTCCAGGACGTCCTCCAGGGTCAGCGGCTCGAAGTACAGCCGGCCTGACGTGTCGTAGTCCGTTGATACGGTCTCCGGGTTGCAGTTGACCATCACGGTCTCGTAGCCGGCCGACCGCAGCGCGAAGGAGGCGTGCACGCAGGCGTAGTCGAACTCGATCCCCTGGCCGATCCGGTTCGGCCCGCTGCCCAGGATGATCACCTTCGGCCGGTCCCCCGGCGGTACTTCGGTCTCGTCGTCGTAGGTCGAGTACAGGTACGGGGTCCGCGCGGCGAACTCGGCAGCGCAGGTGTCGACCATGTGGTACACGGGCCGGATGCCGAGCTGGTGCCTGAGCCGGCGGATGCGGGCCTCGGTCGTGCCGCGGAGCTGGGCGATCTGCGCGTCGGAGAACCCGGCGGCCTTCGCCTCCCGGAGGCTGGCCGCCGGCAGCGCGCCAGGCTGCCCGGGCGGCTGGCCACCGGCAATCCGTTCCGCATGGTCTTCAATGCCCTTGACCTGATCGATGAACCAGGGATCGATGCCGGTCGCCGCGGCAAGCTCGGCCACGCTGGCGCCCGCGCGGATGGCCTGGTGCACCGTCGTCAGCCGGCCGTCATGCGCCGTGGCGCAGCTGGCCAGCAGGGCAGCCCTGTCCCCCGGCGGCGCCGCCCAGCTGAACGGCGCTGCCGGGTGCTCCAGCGAGCGCAGCGCCTTCTGCAGCGCCTCGGCGAAGCTGCGGCCGATCGCCATCGCCTCGCCGACCGACTTCATGTGCGTGGTTAGCGCCGGGTCCGCGCCGGGGAACTTCTCGAAGGCGAACCGCGGCACCTTGACCACGACGTAGTCGAGCGCGGGCTCGAAACTGGCCGGGGTCTCGCCAGTGATGTCGTTGCGTATCTCGTCCAGCGTGTAGCCGATCGCCAGCCGCGCGGCGATCTTCGCGATCGGGAAGCCGGTCGCCTTCGAGGCCAGCGCCGATGACCGCGAGACCCGCGGGTTCATCTCGATCACGACCTGCCGGCCGGTCCGCGGGTGCACGGCGAACTGGATGTTGCAGCCGCCGGTGTCCACGCCGACCGCGCGCAGCACGTCGATCGCCGTGTCCCGCATCTGCTGGTACTCGCGGTCGGTGAGGGTCATCGCCGGAGCGACCGTGACCGAGTCGCCGGTGTGCACGCCCATCGGGTCGATGTTCTCGATCGAGCAGACCACCACCACGTTGTCGGCCCGGTCGCGCATCAGCTCGAGCTCGAACTCCTTCCAGCCGACGATCGACTCTTCCAGCAGCACCTCGGTGACCGGGCTCGCGTCCAGCCCGGCGCCGGCCATCCGGCGCAGGTCGGCGACGCTGGCGGCGATGCCGGAGCCGGACCCGCCGAGCGTGAACGACGGCCTTACCACGACCGGGTAGCCGAGGTCCGCGGCGGCCAGCTCGCATTCGTCCAGGGAGTGGCAGATCCGGCTGTCCGGGACCGCCGCGCCGAGGCCGGTCACCAGGTTCTTGAACCGCCGCCGGTCCTCGCCTGCCCTGATCGTGTCGATATCGGCGCCGATCAGCTCGACCCCGTAGCTGGCCAGGATTCCGGCGTCCTGCAGCTCGACGGCGGCGTTCAGCGCGGTCTGGCCGCCGAGCGTGGGCAAGATCGCGTCCGGGCGCTCCCTGGCGATCACCTTCTCCAGCACGTCCAGCGTGATCGGCTCGACATAGGTGGCGTCGGCGAACTCAGGGTCCGTCATGATCGTGGCCGGGTTGGAGTTGACCAGGCTCACCCGCAGGCCCTCGTCGCGCAGCACCCGGCAGGCCTGGGTGCCCGAGTAGTCGAACTCGCAGGCCTGGCCGATCACGATCGGGCCGGACCCGATCACCAGGACCGACGTCAGGTCAGCGCGCCGCGGCACCGGGCCCGCCTCCTCCCGGCCTGCGGGCGCGGTCCATCAGCTCGCAGAACTCGGCGAACAGGCCCGCCGCGTCGTGCGGCCCTGGCGCCGCCTCGGGATGGAACTGCACGCCGAACGCGGGCGCCCTGACCAGCCGCAGGCCCTCGACCACGCCATCGTTGAGGTTCAGATGGCTGATCATCCCTTGGCCGAACGCAGTCTCGAATGGCTGCTGCCGGGTGCTGACGGCGGCCGCCCGGCGCCAGTCCCCGTTGCCCGGCTCCGGCGGCTGGCCCGAACCGGGCGGCGCGACAGCAAACCCGTGATTGTGGCTGGTGATCTGGACCCGCCCGGTGCGCAGGTCCCTGACCGGCTGGTTCACGCCCCGGTGGCCGAACCGGAGCTTGTAGGTGCCGAGGCCGAGAGCCCGGCCGAGCAGCTGGCAGCCCAGGCAGATGCCGAAGGCCGACAGGCCGGCGCCGAGCACGCCGCGGATGGCCCCGACCGCGTAGCCGGCCGCCGCCGGATCGCCGGGCCCGTTCGAGAAGAACGCTCCGTCCGGGCTGACCGCCAGGATCTGCTCAGCCGTGCTCGCGGCAGGAAGCACGTGCACCCGGCAGCCGAGCCGGGCCAGGTGCTGCGGGGTCGCGGCCTTGATGCCGAGGTCGACGGCGGCCACCGTGAACCTGACCGGGACGCCGGGCGGCGGCTCGACGGTGTAGGCTGCCGGGGTGGAGACCTCGCGGGCCAGGTCCGCGCCGGTCATCGGCGGGCTGGCCCGCACCCGCTCGAGCAGTTCGGCGGGGTCGGGCTGCCCGGCGGCGATGGCGGCCCGCATGGCGCCGCGCTCGCGCAGGTGCCGGGTCAGCGCGCGGGTGCCGCTGATCGCGATGCCGGGCACGTCCTGCGCCCTGAGCTCGTCCTCCAGGGTGCGCGCCGACCGCCAGCTGGACGCGACCCTGGCGGGCTCCCGGATCACGTAGCCGCTGACCCAGATCCGCCCGGACTCCGGGTCCTCGTCGTTGACGCCGGTGTTGCCGATGTGCGGCGCGGTCATCGCCACGATCTGGCGGCAGTAGGACGGGTCGGTCAGGGTCTCCTGGTAGCCGGTCATGCCGGTGTTGAACACCATCTCCCCGAAGGCCTCCCCGGCAGCGCCGAACGAGGTGCCGCGGAAGGCCCGGCCGTCCTCGAGGACCAGGATCGCCGGCCCGGTCACCGGGCCAGCTTCCCGTCCAGCACGGTCGGGCCGCCGCGCAGGAAGGTGGCCACCACCCGGCCGGGCAGCGTCATCCCGGCGAACGGCGTATTCCGGCTCTTGGACACGTGCGCGGCCGGGTCGACGGCCTCCCTGGCGGCCGGGTCGTACAGGACGAGGTTGGCCGGCGAGCCCGGCGCCACCGGGTGGCCGTGGCCGGCCAGCCGGCCGATCGCCGCCGGGCGGCCCGACATCCGGTCCGCGACGCCGGCCCAGCCGAGCAGCCCGGTGCCGACCATCGCCTCGTGCACGACGCGCAGCGCGGTCTCCAGCCCGGTCATGCCGAAGGCCGCCGCCCCCCACTCGGTCTCCTTGTCCTCCAGCGGATGCGGCGCGTGGTCGGTCGCCACGCAGTCGATCGTGCCGTCGGCCAGGGCTGCCCTGAGCGCGGCGATGTCGGCGGCGGTCCGCAGCGGCGGGTTGACCTTGAATACCGGGTCATAGCTCGCGGCCAGGTCGTCGGTGAGCAGCAGGTGGTGCGGGGTCACCTCGGCCGTGACCTGCCAGCCCTTGGATTTCGCCCAGCGGATGATCTCCACGGAGCCTGCCGTGGAGACGTGGCAGATGTGCAGCGCGGACCCGACGTGCGCCGCCAGCAGGCAGTCGCGGGCGATCACCGCCTCCTCGGCCACGGCGGGCCAGCCGGCCAGGCCGAGCATGCCGGACACCTCGCCCTCGTTCATCTGGGCGCCCTCGGTCAGCCGGGGCTCCTGCGCGTGCTGGGCGATCACCCCGTCGAAGGCCTTCACGTACTCCAGTGCCCGGCGCATCAAGACGGCGTCGGACACGCAGCTGCCGTCATCGGAGAAGACCCTGACCCGGGCGGCGGAATCGGCCATCGCGCCGAGCTCGGCGAGCCTGCTGCCCGCGATCCCGATGGTGACCGCGCCGACCGGCTGGACGTCGCACCGGCCCGCCTGCCTGCCCAGCCGCCAGATCTGCTCGACCACGCCGGCCGTGTCGGCCACCGGCTCGGTGTTCGCCATCGCGTGCACGGCGGTGAAGCCGCCGGCGGCGGCGGCGGCCGTGCCGGTGGCGACGGTCTCCGCGTCCTCCCGGCCCGGCTCCCGCAGGTGGGTATGCAGGTCGACGAGCCCGGGCAGCGCGATCAGGCCGCCCGCGTCGAGCACGTTCCCGCGCCCGCCGGCCAGCACGGCGCCGGCGCCGACCTCGGTGATCAGCCCGCCGGCCAGGAGGATATCGGCCGGATCGCCGCCGAGCGGCCTGGCTCCCTTGATCAGCCAGGTCTCGGCACCGGGCGGCGCCAGGCCCGCGCCGTGGCCGGCCAGCCCGTGGCCTGTCCCCGCGTGACCTGCCGGCCCGGTCATGACTGCGCCTCCGCTCCGCCGAGCAGCAGGTACAGCACGGCCATCCGCACGCTGACGCCGTTGGCTACCTGCTCCACGATCGTCGACCTGGCCGAGTCCGCCACCTCGGCGGCGATCTCGACCCCGCGGTTCATCGGGCCCGGGTGCATGACGACGGCGTGTCCGGGGAGCAGCGCCATCCGGGCGGCGTCCAGGCCGTACCGGCGGCTGTACTCCCGCACGCTCGGGAAGTACGCGGCGTTCATCCGCTCCTGCTGCACGCGGAGTATCATCACCACGTCGCTCTTGGGCAATGCCGCATCCAGGTCGTAGCTGACCGAGCACGGCCAGGCGCCGACCGCGACCGGGAGCAGCGTCGGCGGGCTGACCAGCGTCACCTCGGCGCCGAGGGTGCTGAGCAGCAGCACGTTGGACCTGGCCACCCGGCTGTGCAGGACGTCGCCCACAATCGCGACGCGGAGGCCGCCGAGCCGGCCAAGCCGGCGCCGCATCGTGAACGCGTCGAGCAGCGCCTGGGTCGGATGCTCGTGGCTGCCGTCGCCCGCGTTGACCACGCTGCCCTTGACCCAGCCGGCCAGCCGGTGCGGGGCGCCTGATGCGCTGTGCCTGATCACGACGGCATCGGCGCCCATCGCCTCCAGCGTCAGCGCGGTGTCCTTGAGGCTCTCCCCCTTCGCCACGCTGGAGCCCTTGGCGGAAAAGTTGATCACGTCGGCGGAGAGCCGCTTGGCGGCGGCCTCGAACGAGATCCGCGTCCGCGTCGAGTCCTCGAAGAAGAGGTTGACGACCGTGCGGCCGCGCAGCGTAGGGAGCTTCTTGATCGGCCGGGCGGCCATCTGGGCAAGCTCCTCGGCCGTGTCCAGGATCAGCAGGGCGTCCTGCCTGGTCAGGTCACCGGCGGAGATCAGGTGGCGGTTCACTGGCTCGCCCCGCCGCCCGGCTCTGGCTGCCCAGGCCCTGGCTGCCCGGACCTTGGCTGCCCAGGCCCTGGCTGCCTGCGGCCTGGCTGACCGGGTCGCAGCCCGCCGGGGAATCCGGGCTTCTCGCCGAGCAGCACGGCGTCTTCGCCATCCACCTCGGTCAGCAGTACCCGGACTACCTCGCGGTGGGACGTCGGCAGGTTCTTGCCCACGTAGTCGGGCCGGATCGGAAGCTCGCGGTGCCCGCGATCGACCAGGACCGCTAGCTGGACAGCGCGCGGGCGGCCGATGTCGTTGAGGGCGTCCAGCGCCGCCCGCACGGTACGGCCCGAATACAGTACGTCGTCGACCAGGACGACGATCTTCCCGTCGATGCCCGTCGCGGGCACCGCTGTGTGGCCGAGCGCCCTGGCAGGCCGGAGCCGCAGGTCGTCCCGGTACATGGTGATGTCAAGCGATCCAGCCGGGACCTGATTGCCCTCGACCTTCTCCATCCGCGCGGCCAGCCGGTGCGCGAGCGGCACCCCGCGGGTCGGGATGCCGAGCAGGACGACATCGCCCGCGCCGCTGGTGCGCTCGAGGATTTCGTGCGCGATCCGGGACAGTGCCCTGCTGATCTCGGCGGCCTCGAAGACCGATGTGCGGTCCTCGCCTCCCGGTGCGCCGTCCTCGGCTGCTTCGCCGGCCGCGCGGGGGATCCCGCCACCACCCGGCCGGCGACCGCGGTCTTCCTGGTAGGCCGCATGCATAATTAAGGACCTCCTTTCCCGCCTCTCTGGACGGGCCTTAAAGGACGTCGGACGACACCACGCTATCAGCAGCTAGGGGGCCGGGCTCGTTGACGCGGCCGAGGCGCCGGTGCCTTCGTTACTGGCTGCGGCCGGCCGGCCGTCGAGGTGGCCGCCGCCCGGCCTGCCTGACTTGCCCTGGATGGTCCGCAGATGCCCCCGTCCAGCGTGACGCGAGTGATTTTTATCACACCATATCTGGATACCAGACTACTTGCCCCGTCTCCGGCTGGTCGGTTCCGGCCTGCCGGAAAGACCGCCAGGCCCGGCATAGCCGGCGTTCCCGGCCCGGAAGCACTCCGGATGGCCCAGCCGGCGAGTCACATCGCGAAGGGCAAGTTCGACCGCTTTTTGCCATTCGGCTTGACCTTGTCGCCCTCGCGGCCTACCGTCACTGAGCGTAACCATCCTACTGATCAGACGAACTGGCCGGGGGGCCGACGAACATGCCATCTGAGTACGCCAAGACCCTGGGCGCGCGGTTGCGCGCCATCCGCACACAGCAGGGCCTCTCTCTGCACGGTGTCGAGGAGAAGTCGCGCGGCCGCTGGAAGGCCGTCGTCGTTGGCTCCTACGAACGCGGCGACCGCTCGGTGACCGTGCAGAAACTTGCCGAGCTGGCCGAATTCTACGGAGTCCCCGTGTCCGAGCTGCTGCCCGGTGACGTGCTGCCCGCCCTCCTAGCGCCATCTCCCAAGCTCGTGATCGATCTTGAGCGGATGAGCCAGCTGCCGAAGGACAAGGCCGGGCCGCTCGCCCGCTACGTGGCCACCATCCAGAGTCAGCGTGGCGACTACAACGGCAGGGTGCTGTCGATTCGCCAGGAAGACCTGCGCTCGCTTGCGGTCATCTACGACAAGTCGCCTGCCGACCTGACCGAGGAGCTGATCAGCTGGGGCATCCTGGACGCTGATGCCCGGGGAGCCATCGACACCTTCTGAGCGCCGGCAAGGCGGGCCCGGCCGCCGTGCCGCCGCCCCCGGCCTACCCGGCCGTCCGGAGCGGCAGCAGCGGCTGGCCGGGCACCCCGAGGGTGCTCTCGGCGAGCGATAGGAACGTCTCCGCATCGCGCAGCAGCTCGTCGGCCTCGCGGGGCGAGACAGCACACGGCAATCCGGCCTCAGCCGCGGCCCGCTTGCTCGCGCCGGCGGCGAAAAACGCGGCCCACTCGGACAGCGCAGGCTCAACCCGCGGCAGCAGTTCCCAGACGCTCTGGGGCCGCTTCCGCCGTGCCGACGTGGTCGGCTCCGCCCGGGCCGCGACGACCGCCGCGGCCGCCCGGAGCGCCGCCAGATGAGCGGCGACGTAACGGCCGCCTGCCGACCCTTCTTCCTCGGCACCCGCTAGCCCTTGCCTGGCCGACGCCAGCAGCGCAAGCGCCGACGGCGCCACCCTGCATCGTGGCCGGTCAGGACGCACCTGCAAGACCGAGTTCATGCCTTCCTCCTATCGCGTGCGAGCCTGGGCCGGGCGAGGCGCTTCCCCACACGCCCCGCCCGACGGGCCCACCGGCCGGCCC
>Ga0137372_10006003_pt1 | contig 11801 bp, 9 predicted proteins | sample SagtaG_6_FD_104911 | JGI IMG/M metagenome (GOLD analysis project Ga0137372, IMG submission 104911) | Vadose zone soil microbial communities from Sagehorn Ranch, Mendocino, California, USA - Sage1_R_60_16 metaG | ecosystem: Environmental > Terrestrial > Soil > Vadose zone | place: USA: California...
TACGCGCCGGCGCCGCCCGACCTGATCGAGCGCGCCCAACGTATCCGGGCGGTCTGCGAGCGGCACGCGGTCTCACTCCGAGCGGCCGCCATCCAGTTCCCCCTCGCCCACCCGGCCGTGTCGGCGCTCGCGGCAGGCGTCCGGACGATCGAGCACCTGGACGACTACCCTCGATCCATGACGATGCCGATCCCCGACGATCTGTGGGCGGAGCTGCGCGCAGAAGGCCTGATCCGGACGGACGCCCCCGTGCCGGCCACGTCCGGTTCGACGACATCTGCGCCGCAACCGCAATGATCAAGATCGACAGCCACCATCACTTCTGGGATCCCGATCGGGCCACCTATCCGTGGATGACGGACGATCTGGCGCCGATCCGGCGGCGATTCGGCCCGGCCGACCTCCGGCCGCTCATCGACGGCATGCGGATCAGCCGGACGATCCTCGTCCAGCCGCGATCGCGCACAAACGAGACCGAGGAGTTCATCGCGACCGCCGCCGCTGAGCGGTTCATCGCGGGCGTGGTCGGCTGGGTGGACCTCACCGATCCCGCTGTTGCGGACGAAATCGCCCGGCTGCGGGCAGCTCCCGGCGGAGACCGCCTCGTGGGAATCCGTCACCAGGTCCAGGACGAGCCCGACCCCGAGTGGCTCGCCCGGCCTGATGTCCGTCGCGGGTTGGCCGCCGTTGCGTCCGCGGGTCTTGCCTACGATCTGCTGGTGCGTCCGCGCGAGCTTTCGGCAGCCTTCGATGCCGCCGCGGCGCTGCCGGATCTTCGGTTCGTGGTCGATCACATCGGCAAGCCCCGGATCGCGGCCGCCGAGATGGAGCCGTGGGCCGGCCGCATCCGATCGATGGCGGAGCTGCCGAACGTCGCGTGCAAGCTGTCCGGCCTGGTCACCGAGGCAGCCTGGGGCTCGTGGACCACGGTCGACCTGCACCCTTACGTCGACGCGGTGCTGGATGCGTTCGGCCCCGAACGGCTGATGTTCGGCTCGGACTGGCCCGTCTGCCTGCTGGCGGCCAGTTACGACCGCGTCGTGAGCGCCGATCGGGAGCTGCTGGCCGCCCTGTCTGCCGACGAGCGAGCACGGATCTTCGGCGTGACGGCGATGGAGGTCTACGGGCTGGACGTGGGCTGACTGGGGCCCTGCGCCAAGGCCGGCGTTGCCGTCGGCGACGCGCCGGGACGCCCGACCCGGACGACCGGGTTCTCGAGCACACCGAGCGGACCCGCATCGATCCGGACGACGTCGCCTTCCTGGAGCGAGAACGGGCCCCCGGGCACGATCCCGGTGCCGGTCAGCAGGATCGCCCCGTTCGGCAGCTCCAGGGCGCGGCCGAGGTAGCCGACCAGGTCGGCCAGCGGCCGCCGGATCCGGGCAGTCGTCGTTGCCTCGTCCACGATCGGCGCCCCGCCCCGCAGGATGATGAGTCGGAGAATGAACGGCGGCGAAACGGCGCTGGCCGGGACGAGGGCCGGCCCCAGGGCACACGATCCGTCGTACGTCTTGGCCTGTGGCAGGTAGAGAGGGTTCTCCCCCTCGATCGCCCGGCTCGAGACGTCATTGCCGATCGTGAACCCGGCGATCGTCAGGTCCGACGCCACGACGAGCGCGAGCTCCGGCTCCGGGACGTCCCAATCCGAGTCGGCGCGAATACCGACCGACTCGCCGGGACCGCGGACGCGCCACCCGGCCGCCTTGAGGAAGAGCTCCGGACGCGGCGCGTCGTACACCCGGTCGTACACCGACGCCTCGGCCGACTCCTCCATCCTGGCATCACGCGATCGCTCGTAGGTGACGCCCGCGGCCCAGACCTCCTGGCTGTCGACGGGCGCCAGGAGGCGCGATCCCGCGGGCACAGGCAGTCCCGACCCGTCGCCGTCCAGGGCGGCCGCCAAACCTCGGGCGCCGCGGCGCAGGATGATCTCGACGCTCAGGCCCTCCTCCAGGAGCTCCGCCGGTCCGCCGTCCACCGGGCCGCGGGCGAGCCGGATCGACCCGTCCGCGATCGCGACGCGGAACAGCCCGACGATCACCGGCTTGTCAGCGAGCGCGCCCGTCGCCGGCCGCGCGGTCGACGATGAGCGGGTTCGACAGCTGGCGGGCCAGCCGCTGGAGGTCGGCGACGAGTGCCTCCCGCCGGCCCTCGTCGGCCCGAGCCTTGAGCAAGGTGACACTCAGCGCATAGAGCCCATCGTCCGGACGACGCTGCGGGATCGCCACGCCCAGGCAGATGATGCCTTCGGCGGTCTCCTCGTTGTCGATCGCGTAACCTCGGCGCCGGACCTCGTCGAGGTCGTCCAGGAGATCGGCCACGCGCCGATGGGAGCTGGGCGTCAGCGTGGGCAGTGTCTCCACGCCGCGCAGCCGTTCGGCCAGATCGCCGGGATCGAGCGAGGCAAGAGCCGCCTTGCCGAGTGCCGTGCACGACGCCGGCAGGCGGCGGCCGATCTCCGAGGCCAGCCGGATCGGCTGGCGCCCGTCATGGCGGGCGACGTAGGTCACCTCCAGCCCGTCGAGGACGGCCATCTGGGTCGTCTCCTCCGAAGCCACCGGCAGCCGGTCGGCCAGCTCGTAGAACTCCTGGACCTGGTCGACCGTGGCCAGGTAGGCACCGCCGAGCTCGGCCAGCCGGCGGCCCAGCATGAAACCGGCGCCGGCCCGCCGGATGAGCCGGGCCTCGGCGAGAGCCCCGCAGATGTTGGCGACCGACGACTTAGGGAGGCCGACCCTACGGGCGAGGTCGCTGAGCGCGGTCGGCTCGGCGGGCTTCTCCGCCAGCGCGTCGAAGATCGCCGCCGCCCGGGTGACGGCAGGCGCGAGAGACGCCGCGCCGCGAGCATCGGCCTCGAGGTCGGCAGGGCTGTTGACGGTCCTTGACATGCCTCGCAATACTGTTCAGCCTACGGAGTATCGTCCAGCATTCTGTACGATACGCCAGATGTCCAGACCCGAGGGACACGATCATTCCGATGGCCCCGCGGATCATCTCACTCGATGTCATCGACGTTCGCTTCCCCACGTCGCGCCAGCTCGACGGTTCGGACGCGATGAACCGGGACCCCGACTACTCCGCGGCGTACGTCATCCTGCGCACCGACGATCCATCGGGGCCGACGGGGCACGGGCTGACCTTCACGACCGGACGCGGCACGGAGGTCGTGGTCGCAGCGGTGGAGGCGCTGAGGCCGCTGGTCCTGGGGCGGTCGACCGGCGATCTGTTCGGCGACATCGGCGGCTTCTGGCGCGATCTCGTCGGAGACAGCCAGCTCCGCTGGATCGGTCCCGAGAAGGGCGCGATCCACCTCGCCACGGCGGCGGTCGTGAACGCCGCCTGGGACATGTGGGCCAAGGCCGAGGGCAAGCCGCTGTGGAAGCTGCTCGTGGACCTGCCGCCGGAAGAGATCGTCCGCGCGATCGATTTCAGGTACATCACCGACGCGCTGACCCCGGCCGAGGGGCTGGCCATCCTCCACGATCTGGAACCGACGCGAGCCCGCCGCGAGGCCGAGATCGTCCGCGACGGCTATCCGGCCTACACGACGTCGGTCGGCTGGCTGGGCTACGGCGACGACAAGATCCGGCGGCTGGCCGCCGAGGCCCTGGCAGCCGGCTGGACCCGATTCAAGATGAAGGTCGGGGCGGATGTCGACGACGACGTCCGCCGGGCGGCCATCGTTCGGGACGCGGTCGGCCCGGACAGCCTGCTGATGATGGACGCCAACCAGCGCTGGGATGTGGCGACGGCCATCGGCTGGATGGAACCGCTGGCCAGGTTCGATCCGTACTGGATCGAGGAGCCGACGAGCCCGGACGACATCCTGGGCCATGCGGCAATTGCGAGGGCGGTCCACCCGATCCGGGTCGCGACCGGCGAGCACGTCCAGAACCGGGTCATGTTCAAGCAGTTCCTGGCCGCCGGCGCCATGGACGTCTGCCAGGTCGACGCCTGCCGGCTGGGCGGGGTCAACGAGGCTCTGGCGGTCCTGCTGCTGGCCGCTCGCTTCGGGGTGCCCGTCTGTCCCCATGCCGGCGGCGTGGGCCTGTGCGAGCTCGTCCAGCACCTGTCGATCATCGACTATGTCGCGGTGTCCGGATCGCTGGACGGCCGGATGATCGAGTACGTGGACCACCTCCACGAGCATTTTCTGGATCCGGTCGTGATCCGGGAGGGGCGCTACGTCGCCCCGTCGCGACCGGGCTACGGCGCCGAGATGAAACCGGCCAGCCTGGCTCGCCACCGGTTCCCGGACGGCGAGGTCTGGCGGGAGGACGTGGAGGACCGCGCCCTGGCCGGGGTGGATGGGGGCTGACATGGGTGAGCATGCGGAACGGGCCGAGCGGTCCGCAGCCGCGTCACACATCGAGGAGGGTCACATGCGGAACGGTCGGTTCTTGCGGGGCGCTGGGCTCCTGGTGAGCTTCGCCCTGATCATTTCAGCGTGCCAGACGGCCGCGCCAACCACGGCGCCAACCAGCGCCCCGCCCGCCAGCGCCGCGGCGCCTTCGGCATCGGCGGCAGGCCAGAATTTCGCGGGGGTCACCCTCACCATTCTGACGTTCACGGGTCCGCAGATCGCCGAGCCGCTCCAGCGACACGCGCCCGAATTCGCAAAGTTGACGGGGGCGACGGTCAACGTCGCGACCGTTCCGTTCAACGAGCTCTACCAGAAGGTCCTGACCGACGTGTCGACCGGGACCAACAGCTACCAGGCGTTCGTCTTCGATCCGCAGTGGATGGGCGACTTCGTGACGCCCGGCTACCTGGAGGACCTGACCGACCGGGTAAAGACCGACCCCGTGATCAAGTGGGACGACATCGGCGCATTCTTCCGTGATTTCAGCGCGACCTACCAGGGCAAGGTCTACGCGATTCCCCTCGACGGCGACTTCCACATGGTCTACTACCGCAAGGACATCCTGGACAAGGACGGCGTCAAGGCGCCCGAGACCTGGGATGAGTACCTCACGGTCGCGAAGAAGTATCAGGGCAAGGATCTCAACGGCGACGGCAAGGCCGACTACGGCTCGTGCATTTCGAAGAAGCGTGGGGCGCAGGCCTACTGGTGGATCACCTCGATCGCCGGGGCGTGGATCCAGACTCAGGGCACCAAGCAGGGTGCGTTCTTCAACTCGACCGACATGACGCCGCTCGTGAAAAACGATGCCTTCGCGGCTGCGCTCGACTTCTACAAGGAGAGCACGAAGTATGCTCCGCCTGACGAGGTCAACCTCGACGTGGGCGCCACCCGCGGATTGTTCACCGCTGGGCGCTGCGCACTCTCGATGGACTGGGGCGACATCGGCACCCTGGCCATCGACCCGGCCACTTCGAAGGTCCAGGACAAGGTCGGCTCGATCATCCTGCCGGGCTCGAAGAAGGTCCTCGACCGGGCGACCGGGAAACTTGTCGACTGCAATGCGACCACCTGTCCCAACGCGGTGAACGGCGTGAACCACGCTCCGTTCGCGGCCTACGGCGGCTGGTCCGGCGCGATCAACGCCAAGGCCGACGCAAAGGTGAAGGACGCGGCCTACGCGTTCCTCGCCTACGTGAGCGCGCCGGAGCAGTCCAACGTCGACGTGACGATCGGCAAGACCGGCTTCAACCCGTACCGCACGTCACAGTTCTCGAGCACCGACCTTTGGGTCAAAGCGGGAATGAGCGAGGCCGCCGCGAAGGACTATCTTGGGGCGATCCAGGCGAGCCTCCAGAGCCCGAACATGATCCTCGACCTTCGCATTCCGAAGACGCAGGAATATCAGCAGGTCGTCCTCGACAAGGCGCTGGCCCAGTTCCTGGCCGGCGAGATCAGCCGCGACGACGCGATGCAGCAGGTCTACGATGGCTGGGAGGAGATCACGAACCGCGAGGGTCGTGATACCCAGCTTGCGGCGTACCAGGCAAGCCTTGGCGTCCAGCGATAGCCCGGAGGCATTCGAATCTCGAGGCTCGACCCGACCCGGGTCGAGCCTCGAGACTGGATCGCCCGGGGGACGCCTGTCGAGCCTCCGGACGATCCGCGGCGCGGGAACGGCCAAGAACGTCTTCCTGTGGCCTGCTCTCCTTGTGATCCTGCTCCTGTCGATCTTCCCCCTGCTCGTCTCGCTGTACCTCTCGCTGTCGCGTCTCCAGTTCCTGCCGGGCCGGATCGACATCCGTTTCCTGGGCCTGGCCAACTACCAGACGCTCTTGTTCGGAAGCGAGCGAACTCACCTCCTGGGCGTGCTGAGGACGCCATCGCCGCTCGGCTGGGCGGTGCTGCTCGTCGTCACGGGTCTCGTCGCGTGGGGGTTCGTGCGCGCGGGACGGGGCGGTGTGCGACCGCTCGGGCTCGTGCTCCGCGCCATCGGCGGCGTGCTCCTGGTGGGCCTGGTATGGCTGCTCGTGCAGGCGATGTTCAGCCCCGAAGGCCGGCCGGGAACCCTGTTCGTGACGCTGGCCTATGTCTTCGTCGGCCTCACGATCCAGTACCTGCTCGGCCTGGGGCTAGCCGTCCTGGTGACCGAGAGGTTGCCCGGCCGGCGCTTCTTCCGGGTGGTGTTCCTGCTGCCGATGATGATCACGCCGGTCGGCGTGGCCTACATGTTCCAGATGCTCACGGACACGTCCAAGGGTCCGTTCGTGCCGGCCTTTGCCGCACTCGGCCTGCAGAATTTCACCTGGGTCAACGACCCCTGGGGCGCTCGGATCGCGGTGATGATCGGCGACATCTGGCAGTGGACCCCGTTCATGTTCATCGTCCTCCTGGCCGCCCTCGAAGGGCTCGACGTGGAGGTCGTGGAGGCGGCGCTCGTGGACGGGGCCAGCCGGCGACAGGTGTTCACCCAGATCATCCTTCCCGCCTTGCTGCCGGTGAGCACCACGATCATTCTGATCCGCCTCATCGAGGCGTTCAAGATCATCGACCTGCCGAACATCCTCACCAACGGCGGCCCCGGCACGGCCACCGAATCGCTTACCCTGCAGGCGTTCATCGACTGGCGAACGTTCAACCTGGGCCGATCTGCCGCCATCGCCTACATTCTGCTCATCGTCGTGACGCTGTTCGCGACGGCGTACGTGAACCTCGTGCGTCGGCGCGTGACGACGGTGTAAGCGGCGATGAGGAACCCGCTCCGTCGGCGCTCGCCCCTGGACCTGTCGGCCGAGGCGAAGCTCGCGTCCTACGTGCTCCTCATCGGCTGGACGATCGTTGTCCTGTTCCCGCTCTACTGGCTTGCGGTGACGTCGCTCAAGCTGCCCATCCAGGTCAACGGCGGGCCCGTTTACGTGCCGTTCCTCGACTTCCAACCGACGCTCGAGAACTGGCGCTACATCTTCGTCGACCACCGGAGCGACACGGTCCGTCCGTATGTGAACACGGTCGTGGTCGGACTGACGAGCGCTGTCCTCGCGCTCGCCCTTGGCTCGTCGGCCGCCTACGCGCTCGTCCGATTTCAGTACCGGCCGCGAATCGGAGTGATCGGGCTGTTCGTGGGTTGCGTCCTCTTCGCCGCGATCGCGACCGCGCTCGGAGCGCCGTGGCCGGTCGCCGTGGCCGGTGCGCTGGCGGTGTTCGTCATCCTCGTTCAGACGATCGGTCGCCGCTTCCACAGGTCGCTGGCTAACGGCGACATCGCGTTCTGGCTCATCTCCCAGCGGATGCTCCCGCCCGTCGCCGTCGTGATCCCGGTCTACGTCCTGTTCCAGCGGCTGGGTCTGCTCGACACGCAGCTCGCTCTCATCGTCACCTACGTCGCGACGAACCTGCCCATCGTCGTCTGGCTCATGCGCGACTACTTCTTGACCGTGCCGATCGAGCTCGAGGAGTCGGCTGCCGTGGACGGCGCGTCGCCCTACCGGATCTTTCGATCCATCGTCCTGCCGGTCGCCGTGCCCGGGCTCGTGGCCACCTTCCTGTTCGTTCTGGTGTTCGCCTGGAACGAGTACCTGCTCGCCCTGTTCCTGTCCTCGGCCCACGCCCAGACCCTGCCAATCACGGTGGCTGCCCAGAACGCCACGCGCGGCCCCCAATGGTGGTACATGTCGGTGCTCATCCTGATCATGATCCTGCCCGTCATCGTCATGGCGATCGTCCTCGAGCGGTACATCTCGCGCGGGATCCTCGTCGGCGCCGTCAAGGGGTAGCCCAGCAACCGCCCGACCCGGCCGTCAACACCGGATGGTCAGAACCCCAGGATGGCGAGCTGCGATCGGTTTGCGGCCGATGGACCTTGGTCATGACCTGTCGATCAAACGGCGTGCTCGCCTATCGTCCCCGACACCCATGGCGATCGTCCTTGAGCGAGGGGCCTGCTGATCGGGCGCTGAAGGGCTGATGAGCACGGGCTGGTAGGCCGCGTCGCCACGCGCAGGTGCAGCGCGCCGGAAACCAATCTGGTGCGCACATGCCACGAATCCTTCGTCGGCTGATCTCTGCGAGGCCCACCGGGTAGTACGATCGGGCCAGCCGCGATCGGTACTTTCGTGCCGGGCGTGTAGGGCGGGGCATGACCGCATCGACGATCGAACTGCGCGTTCAGCGAGAGGTCGACTGGCGTCGGCTGCAGTCGTATCTCCTGGTTGCGTGGTTCACGTTCCAGACCACCGCAGTTCTGGTGGGCCCGATCCTGGGCGGCCTGCCGTTCGGCTGGGATGCCGTCGTCTATACGAGCGCTGCGCGGGCGCTCGTCGACGGAGGCGACCCGTGGCGGGCCATGGGCTATGCGATCCCGTATGCCGCGCCGCCGCCGAGTCTGATTCCGTTCCTGCCGTTCGTCTGGCTACCCGATTCGCTGGTCTCGGTGGCATGGATCGGCATCGACTTGACGTCGGCCGTCTACGCGATCCGGCGCCTGGGCATGCCGCTGTGGTGGCTCCTGTTCCCCCCGCTGGCTCTCGGCATTGCTGCCGGTAGCGGCGCCGTCTTCGCTTTGGCGCTTCTGGTGCGCGGCGGCGTCGTGGCCGACAGCATGGCCGTGCTGACGAGGATCTACGTGGGGCTGCCGCTCGCGGTCCTCGGCCGGTGGCGGTCCGTTGCGGTATCGATCGGGACGCTCGCACTGACGGCGCCGTTCCTCGCCTGGCCCACGTTCATGGCAGAGCGCGAGCACGTGTCCACCGTCATCGTGGCCAATGCCGGCACGTCAGCGACGGCGGTGCCATGGATGATGCCGGTCGCGATCCTGTGTCTGGTCCTGCTCGGACGGCGCCGCGCGGGCTGGCTCCTGATTCCGGCGCTCTGGCCCTTCACCCAGCCGTACTACGCGGTGATGGCGCTGCCGGTCCTGGCCGAGCTCCCGCTCGTCGCGGTCGCGCTCGCGATCCCGATCCCGGGGCTCGTCGTCGCCGGCATGGCCGGTCACGCCGCGCTCGAGCGCATTGGCTTCCGCTCTCCCGTCCTCGCCACCTCCGCGACTGCCCGGGCTCAGGCACCGGTATTTGCATCCGGCAGCGGGGATCACAGCGCATAGGGGCCCGCGGCCGCCGTCCGGCCGTGCATGCAATCAGGGCGACATCATTGGCCGCGACGAGCAGGAGCTGACGAGCTCGGCGAGGAGCCCTCAGCTTCGCAGCGTTCGTTGAGAGCCGGGCGAGCTGCGATGGGTTTGGGCCCGATCGAGCGCGGCCGTGGCCTGTCGCTGAAACGACGTGGTCGCCTATCGTGGCCGGGGCGGGCCGCCGGGGAGATGGCGGCAGCTCGCGATCGTTTTCATGCGGATCCGGACGGAGTACGACGTGGCCAAGGCCCGACGCGGCGCCCCAACGCGCCCGAAGCAGCCGCAGCGGCAGCCGCAGATACCGCATCGCGAGCCCGCCGGTGGCGTGGACGGCGGAACGGCGGGGGTCCGCGGCGAGGGCAATCCGATCAGGCGGCTCCTCTCGATCCTGGGCCCGGGCTTCATCACGGGCGCGGCGGACGACGACCCGAGCGGGATCGGCACCTATGCCACGGCCGGCGCCTCGCTCGGCTACGGCATGCTGTGGACAACCCTCGCGACCTTTCCCCTCATGGCGGCAATCCAACTGGTCTGCGCCAAGGTCGGCATGGTCACCGGGAAGGGCCTCGCCGGCGTCCTCAGGCAGCACTATCCGCGCTCGCTGCTCTACGGGGCCGTCGTCGCGCTGTTCGTCGCCAACACGATCAACGTGGGAGCCGACCTGGGAGCGATCGCGGCGGCCATCAACCTGCTCGTCCCGGCCGTTCCCATGACACCGCTCGTCATCCCGGTGGCGCTCGCCATCCTCGCCCTGCAGATCTGGGGCTCGTATCGGCTCATCGCCAGGATCTTCAAGTGGCTGACGCTGGCGCTCCTCGCCTACATTGCCTCCGCGCTCCTCGCCCGGCCGGATTGGGGCGCGGTCGTTCGCAGCACGTTCATCCCGGAGCTCTCGTTCGACAAGGCCTTCCTGTCCACGCTGGTGGCGATCCTCGGCACCACGATCGCGCCGTACCTCTTCTTCTGGCAGGCCACCCAGGAGGTGGAGGAGGAGGTGAGCATGGGCCGGGTTCAGCTCTGGCGTCGGAGGGGCGCCACGGACAAGGAGCTCGAGTACGCCGCGCTGGACGTCAACGCCGGGATGTTCTTCAGCTGTCTGGTCATGTACTTCATCGTCCTGGCCAGCGCGGCAACCCTCCACGCGGCCGGCAAGACCGACATCCAGTCGGCAACCGATGCGGCCGAGGCGCTCCGGCCGTTCGCGGGCGACCTGTCGGCCGCCCTCCTCGCGGTCGGGTTGATCGGCAGCGGCGTCCTCGCCGTCCCGATCCTGTCCGCGTCCGCCGCCTATGCGATGTCCGAAGCGTTCGGCTGGAGGTACGGGCTCGACACGAATCCGGCCCGCGCGAGGCAGTTCTACGCGGTCATTGCCACAGCCACGATCATCGGCGTCGCCATCAACTACCTGGGGATCAACCCGATCGATGCCCTGTTCTTCACCGCGGTCGTCAACGGCTTCGTCGCGCCGCCGCTGCTGGTCCTGATCATGCTCGTCGGCAACAACCGGTCGATCATGGGCGAGCGGACGAACAGCCGGCTGACGAACGTCCTGGGCTGGACGGCAACCGCCGCGATGTTCGTGGCCGCGGCCCTCCTGGTCGGTACGAGCATCTGACGGCGCGCGCCGTGGGCGGCGCGCGCGGCGGCTGCGGACCGATCAGAGCCAGCCGCGGGCCCTGAAGATCACCCACAGCGTCACGCTGGTGAGCACCATCAGCGCCAGCGCAAACACGTAGCCGTATTCCCAGTGGAGCTCGGGCATGTTCTGGAAGTTCATGCCGTAGGCGGTGCCGATGAGCGTCGGGGCGAAGAGGATCGCGGCCCACGCCGACACGCGCTTCACCTCTTCGTTCTGATCGAAACTGGCCTCGGTCAGCCGCTTGATCTCCTCGTTCTGGGCCTGGTTCACGAGGGTCGCGTTGACGGTCAGGATGTCGGCCAGCATCTGGCGGAACCCGGCCACGCGTTCGGCGACCGTCGTCGCGTGGTCGGCGACGTCGCGCAGGTAGCGCTGGAGCTCCTCGTCGGTGCCGGATTTCTGGGAGCCGGCCGCAAGCCGTTCGAGCATGCCGAGCAACGGTCGCGTCGCGCGCTGGAACTCGATCACCTCGCGGGACAGCTCGTAGATTCGACGAGAGACGCTGGGGTCGCCGCCGAAGACCTCGGTCTCGATCTCGTCGATGTCCTTCTGGAGTCCCGCGACGACCGGGGCATAGCCGTCCACGACGCTGTCGAGGATCGCGTAGAGCACCGCCTCGGGGCCACGGGCCAGGAGCTCCTGGTCCTCCTCCATCCGGTGGCGCACGGCGGCGA
>Ga0137372_10006006_pt1 | contig 11800 bp, 10 predicted proteins | sample SagtaG_6_FD_104911 | JGI IMG/M metagenome (GOLD analysis project Ga0137372, IMG submission 104911) | Vadose zone soil microbial communities from Sagehorn Ranch, Mendocino, California, USA - Sage1_R_60_16 metaG | ecosystem: Environmental > Terrestrial > Soil > Vadose zone | place: USA...
CTTGGTCGCCGACTTCAGTTCAATCATGAGCGCCCCCCCGCCGGCCCTTCTGGTCGAGCGAACTTCAGTCCGGTCGTCCAGCGACACAGTACCGTTCCGGTTGCCCGGTGTGAACACCCAACAGCATGTCGAGCCGATTGGGGAGAAGCCTTCGCGTTGGGCGCAAGCAGGCCCTAAGCTCATCGCAGACTTTCCGGTCCTCGTGTTCTGTGCGGCGCTGGTTGATCACGCTGGGTTCGGCGAGCTACGGTCACGCGGACGGATCGGCCCATTGCGAGGGTCATTGGAGGGCTGCCGGTGGATGACGCAGCGACCGCGATTGAGCCGGGTCCCCCGGGCCCTTCGGTATCGAAAGTCGGGACGGCGGCCGAACTGTCGGCTGTGCTGGCTGAGCTGGGGCTGCCTCGCTCGTCCCCGGTGCTGGTGTTGATCGGAGGCGCGGACGGGCTCGATGAGGCGGGGCTCGCACGGCTCCGCCCGTTCTTTACCGACGCGCTGGCGACCCTGTGCGGAGCGCTCGACGTGTGCGTTGCCGATGGCGGCACCGATGTCGGCGTCATGAGCCTGATGGGCCGTGCCCGCGCCGAGCTCGGTGGCACCTTCCCGCTGATTGGGGTGGCAGCGGAGGGCACGGTCGAGCCGGCCGGCACTGCACCGCTGGAGCCCAACCACAGCCATGTCGTGCTCGTACCCGGAACGAATTGGGGTGACGAGTCCGCTTGGCTGTCTGACGTGGCTGGTCTCCTCGCCGGCGATTCCCCCTCCGTGACGATCCTGGTCAACGGCGGCGAGATCGCCTTGGACGACGTTGCCCGAAGCGTTGCGGCCGGCCGTCCGGTGGTGGTCCTCGACGGCAGCGGCCGCACCGCCGACGCACTCGCCGCTGCCCTCCGCGCGGGGGGGCAAGAGCGGCGGGTCAAGGAGCTTGCCGCTTCTGGCTTGGTAGAGGCGGTGGCACTGGTGGACGGTCCGCCTGCCCTGGCCCGCGCGACCGCACGCCTGCTCGCGACGCGCGGGCAGCTCGCGGCACCGGCGACCGCCTATGGTGACTGGTTGCGGGCCGATTTTGGCACGATGATCGACGAGCTGCCGCTGTCGAGGTTGCAGCGGCGCTACTTGCGTTCCCGCTGGCTGGATCAGCTCGTGTGGATGGAGGGCCGTGCCGGACCGGCGCAGCGCTGGTATTACCTGCTGCGGCTGGTCACGATCGTCGGCGGCGTGATGGTGCCCGCGCTGGTGACGCTCGACCTCAAGGGGACAGCCGGGATAGCGGCGACAGCCGGAACGTGGACTGTCAGCCTGCTGGTCGCCATCAGCGCCGCAATGGAGGGCTTCTTTCGCTTCGGGGATCGCTGGCGCCACTACCGCCGCACGGCTGAGCTGCTGAAGATCGAAGGCTGGGAGTTCTCGCAGCTGACCGGCAACTACGGCACGTTCACCACGCACGCCGCGGCTCATCGGTACTTCGCCCAGCGAGTGGAGGACGTGCTGCGACAGGACGTCGAAGGCTTCATCGCCACAGTCGCCCGCGAATCGCCCGGCAAGCCGACCGGCGTGTAGGGGGTCAAGCGAAGGGCTCCCATGCGCTTGATGGAAGGAGTGGGTGGCGTGGACCGGCCGGCTGCCGAGCAGTACCCGGCGATCGCTGTGATCGCGGAGAGCGAGTTCCCGGCGTTGTATCGTGCTGCCGACCAAAATTCGCTTGCCGGCCAGCGGCGTTACCTGACGGCGACGGGCCTGCGGCTGGCCATGCTGGTCGCGGCGGCTATCTTCGGGCTGGCCTCCTGGCGGACGAGCGGTGGCGACGTGCTGGGCATCGCAGCGGCCGTCGCCTTCGGTGTTGCCCTGCTCAGCGAGCTGTATCTGCTCCAGGAGCGACCTGACAGGATGTGGTATGACGGGCGCACGGCGGCCGAGTCGGCCAAGACCCTGACGTGGCGCTACCTCGTCGGCGGCAACCCTTTCGGCAAGGCGAACCTCTCCGACCAGGACGCCGAACAGCTGCTGCTCCACCGGTTCGCTCAGATCGCCCAGGACCTCAGAGGCGTTCATCTTGTACCGGTCTCCGGCGGCGCCGATCAGCTCAGCGACGCCATGCGGAAGGTCCGCGGCCTCCCCTTGGACGCGCGGCGCAAGCAATACCGCTGCGGTCGGATCGACGATCAGCGTGACTGGTACGCCCGCAAGGCACGCTGGAACGAGCAACGCGCGACGCGCTGGTCCTTGGCGCTCACCAGCCTCGAAGCGGTGGGGTTGGCCGGCGCGGTCCTGAAGGCGACCGGCACCGTCACCATTGATCTGCTAGGCCTTGCCGGTGCCCTGGTAGCCGCTGGCGTCGCCTGGGCCCAGGCCAAGCAGCACCAGACGCTGACCAGCGCATACGCCGTCGCGAGCCAAGAACTGGCAACCATCGGCGCTCAGATCGACCGACCGTCTACCGAGCGGGACTGGGCGCATTTCGTGGACCAGGCCGAGGATGCGGTCTCCCGGGAGAACACCCTTTGGCGGGCGTCCCACTCCTGAGCACGCTTGCGTCCCGGTCCACGTCAAACGTGGAGGCGGTGCCACCAAGCGCAGGACCCGTAGCTCGTGGGCCAGAACCAGTGTCCGCACTGTCAGGGCATGACCATGACGGGTACGCCGAGCGGTAGCAGCTTGACCAGCTTGGCGATGCCGGCGTTGCTCATGCGGATACAGCCGTGGCTGACGTCGGTGCCGAGGGCGGAGGGGTCGTTGGTGCCGTGGATGCCGAGGAAGGGCTCACCGCCGTTGAAGGTGCGCAGGGCGCCTGAGAAGCCGGACAGCGCGTAGGCGTACGGACCGTAGATGCCCTTGGGGTCCGGAGGCCGGATCAGCTCCGTGGTGTAGTAAAGCCCGCCTGGCGTCGGGGTCTGCCGCCTGCCGAGGCCGACCGGTTCGTGCGCGATGACGGTCGCGCCGCGGTACACGGTGATCGTGTGCGCTCTGAGCGCGACCACGATGTGGAAGTCGTGCTGGGTCAGGCGCACCTGCCTGGCGCGCACCCAGCCGCTCGCGCCGCTGGGCCGCACTGGCAGGAGCACCTTCAGCCAATCGTGCCGCCGCTCCGCCACGAGAAAGACCAGGGGAGCGCCGTCGGGCAGAGGATTGACGAGCCGGTGGCGGACCGAGGACGCGCCGGGGGTGGCATACACGTCGACCCGGTGGACGGTCGCGTGCGCGACGGTCGAGCGCAGCGGCGCCGTCCCGGCCTGGTCCCGATATGGCTCCAGCTTGAAAGGCCGGACCGTGGTGGTCGTCGCGACGGGGAGCGACAGGGCAGGCGACCGCCGGGACGGCCCGCAGCCGCAGGCCAGCGCGGTCACGCCGAGCAGCAGCGTCGCTGCGGCGTACCACGCGGGCCTGCGGCCAGGCGTGCGGTCGCTGGTGGGCATCCGGGTGGCAGTCCCGTCAGCCTCAGCCGGTGACGGTCGGCGGCTTGGTGACCGGTGCCACCGGGTGTATCCCCGGCCCCGGCAGACTGACACCCCTATTGGACGGGACGACGTTGAACGGCAGCGGGGCATAGCCGAACTCGGGGCCGCCGCCCACATGCTGGACCGATGCGACCAGCTCGTAGTCGCCGACCTCGGCGTTGCTGGGCACCACGATGCTGCCGCTCCAGGCGCCACCACTGTCGACCGGCAGGGTGACGACCGCGATCGGCGCGGGATCGAGCTTGACCAGGGCCACGATGGCGACCTGGTCACCTCCGAGCGGGGAGGCGGTCACCGATGCGACGTGGATGACGGTGCCAACCGGCCCAGAGGCCGGCTCGCGGGTAAACCTGCCCAAGCGCGGCATCGTCGGCCCGGTCGTCGGGCTCGTGGTCGAGGCCATGGTGGAGCTGGTGGTGGTTGTTGTCGTTGTGGTAGTCGTAGAGGTCGTGGAGGTCGTACAGTGCCGGTGGCCCTTGACGTCCTTGCCGTGTGGAGGCTGAGGATCGCACCAGCCGAGATGCCTGCCAGGATCGTTGAGCCCTGTGGTGGTCGTGGGCGAGCTCGCCGCGGCGGCCGGACCGGCTCCGTGGTCCCCCGCCTGCGCCACCTGGAACAGGGCGAGTTGCAGGACGATGGCGCATGCTAACGCGATAACGGGTCTACGCACGAGAGCTCCTTCCGTCGGCTCGTCGGCTCGGCACGATCCCCGTTCCGCCTGCTGGTTGGCCGAAGTTGCCAGGGACGCGAACGAGACAGGCTCGCTGAACTACTCCGCCAGTAACGAAAGCGCGCCAATTATAGGCTTCTCGACAAGTGTCACGAACGTAAGAGCCCGGTGAACCCGCTAACTCCGTAGACCGCTATGCGATAAATTCCGCACGCTGGCTCGTGCACCGCATATCAGGCTGCGTAGACGACGAAGTCATCGAACACGACGTCGACCGGGGGATTGTCGTACGTTGAGGCGAGCAGGCCTACCTCACCCGTCGCGGGCAGCGGCTCGCTGCGGTCAATGACACGGGCGAGAAGCTGGTCGTTTGCCCACAAAGAGAGCGTCACCGGCTGCCCGTTCTGACCGCCGGTGCATTCCCCCTGAAGGTGGTTGACCTGACCCGTCCTGATCGCGGAGGCCTTTGGGCCGGAGACCTGCAGGGCGTGGTAGGCGCCATGGACGAACTTCTGGATGACGAAGCTGCCGCTGTCGCGGACCTCCAGCTCGTAGAAGCTCTGGGTTCGGAGGTCTCGCCAGTCGCCTGTGAAGCGGCAGAATATGCCGTAGCCGGCGTCTCTGGCACCGGCCGATCGCCGCCCGCTCACCTCGATGCCGAGCCGTGCGTTGGCCTCCATGGGATTGAAGGTCCTGGGGTGGCCCATCATCGTATCTCCCGCCTTCGTCCCGTGGAACAGGTAGGCGCCTTGCGCGTACCGTATCCACCCTGCGGACAGATTGCCGGCGTCCCATACGTTGGACTTGTCGGAAAAGTCCTCACGGAAGAGGACCACACGCGCGGGTGGCTGCTGCGGGGCGCTGGTGGTCGTCGGCCCAGCGCTGGGCGTTGATGGGGTCGGGCGCGGTGACTCGGGCCTGGTGAAGAGGACGATCCCGCCTACGAGCAGGACGCCCGCTGCGATCGCGGCCGCGAACGGCACCGTCCGCGGCCGCTTGGGGCTCTCGCGCTCCTCGGTGACCCCGGGAGTGGGCGGGGATGCCGGCGGCCGCTGCGGCGGCCGCAGGCCCGCCTGTCCCTGGACAGGCGTCCGCTCTGGCGCCCCGGCTGGCACCTGCTCCTGGGCGGGGATCGGTCCCACCCCGAGTGCCCACGCCCACGCCCCCACCGCCCAGCTCGCCATCACCGGGTCAAGTCCCCGCGTCCGGGTCAGTTCGGTCGCCAGTCGGCCCAGCTCTCCAGGCCCCATCCCACCGGCCGTCAGTCGCCGCAGCCGCAGCGGCAGCCCCTCTTCGACCGCCGCGACCAGCACCATCACCTCCCGCCGGGACTGCGGGCAGGTGTCCTGCAACAACTCCCTGACGCGGCGGGCGTCCCCCAGCAACTCGGTGTCAGCGCCGCCGACCAGGCGGCCGAGCGCCTCCCGAGCCGCCGCATCCATCCTGCCTACCTCCTCGTCAACCACACGAGCCTTCCATCTCCAGACTTGGAGCCGTCGCCGTGCAACGGTTCCACACCTTCAACTCGGGGGGCCTGTCCAGGGGGTCAACGTGGTCGACGAGACCGGTGGGATAGACGAGGTCGGTGGAGTCGATGGGGTCGTCGAAGTCGGGGGTGGGCCCGATCCAACCACCCGGATGCCCAAGAGCAGCGCCAGGAGGAGCAGTGCTCCGGCGCCGGCCAGGACCGCGATCCGCCGCCAGGCCGGTGCCCGACGGGCGGGGGGACCGCCGGGAAGGAGCTCCATCAGATCGCCGTCGCCCGGCCTCCCCAGCCAGACCTTGATGGGCTCGACGATCACCACGTGCTCCGCCCGTCGACCGTTGTGCCAGATGCCGCCCTTGCTTCCGAGGTCCTCCAGGACCCAGCCGGCCCGCCCGGAGCGCAGCAAGGCATGCAAATTCGAGACGAAGCGGTTGTCACTCCGGATATCGGCGCTGGGGTCGCGGCCGATCTTGACATTGCGAAGGTCGGTGACGTCGTAGGTGCGACCGCCAACGCGGACGATCAGCGGCCGGGCACCAGCCGGGGCTGGCTCCGGTTTGGCGAGCCCCTCGACGGGTGACGTGCGTGGGGGCCTGGCCGGTGCCGCCGGGAGGGTCACGGGCGGCGGGGCTGGCGCGGGCGGGTGGACCTCGGCGTGGGCGGGCGGTGGGACGGCGGTCGAAAAGGGTAGCGAGACGATGGCCAGGGTCACGTCGTCGCCCGCCCCGTGCTCACTGGTCTCGTTCAACCATCCCTCCAGCCTGCCCTCGACCGCCTCGAGGCCATCCCGTTCGATCATCACCAGGAGGTCCGAGCCGACCTGTAGGAACTCGTCCTCGCTGGCGAACGAGTTGGCGTAGCCGTCGGTCGACAGGAGGATCAGCCGAGGAACGTCGTTCAGGCTGGCCGAGCCGACGCGGAACTGTCGCCAGGCATTCGGCTGGCACAGCGAGGTCGTCTCGTTCGCGATGAGCTGACGGTCCGCGGGCAGCGGTCGCCGTACCTCGCCGTTGCACCAGACGGTGAGGATGTCGCCATCGCCCAGCTGTACGTAGTGGACGGCGGCGCGGGTGACCAGGACAGCCAGCAGCGTCGCTCCGTAGGCGAGCAGCGGGTTGCGCTTCAGCTCGGCCAGGCCCGCAGAGCCGGCGCGCTCCTCCAGTGTCTGAAGCTCGGTGGCATCGAACGGCCGTCGCTGCAGCTCCGCGCGCACCTCGAGAGCCCAGCGCTCGGTCAGCTTGGGAAGCAGTTCGCGCAGGCTGTCGACGTCCTTTTCAGGGTTGCGGGTGGCGGGTGCGCCGGCGAGGCCGTCCCACAGCATTTCGGTCGCCATCGCGACCGCCAGCCTGGCTCCGAGGTGGCTGCGGAAGCTCTTGGCGCTGCCGTGCCCGTCGGCGACGGCCACGACCAGGACGTCGCTGGGGCTGGGTCCAAGGCGCCATTGGACCGCATCCTGGTTGGGGGCCTTGGAGCGCAGGTGCGACGCTCCGCGCACCGACGCCCCGGCTACCGCTACGCGTCCGGCCACCACGCCAGCTCACCAGGTCGCACTTGGGACAGCTGCGTCATCTGCCGGCTTGGGTGGTGTGGGGATGACGACACCGCCGATCGGCTCGTCTCCTCGAAAATCGAGCTTCGGCGAGGAGGCGGACTGCAGCACCGCCGTCGAGGCCCAGTGGATATAGCGTACAAGGTCGTCAGGATGGCTCGCCGCCAACGGCCGCATTTCGGTGTTGCCGATGAAGCGCTGGAGCAGCTCGCGGTCAGCGTCCCGCCCGATGGCGATGGCGATCCGGACGGCCTTGGCACCCCATGGCTCGGCGAGCAGGTGGCTCAGCCCGGTCTGGAAGTCGTCGGTCGCCTGGCCGTCCGAGACGAGGACCAGTACCGGCGGCAGGGCCCGGTTGGTCATCGGCGGGACTCGCAACTGCTCGGCCACCATCGAAAGGGCCTTGCCCATGTCGGTGACGCCTGCCGCTGTCAGGTCGGTCCAGGTGAAGTCGGCGACCGGCGTGGGCTGTGAGACGAGCCACTTGGCGCCGTCCGAGAACGCCAGCACCCGGATCAAGACCTCGGCGTTGGGGTTCTCGCTGGCCACCCGTTGCATGTGCGGCAATGCTTCCCGGATCGCCAGGTTCAGCGTTTGGATCTTGCCGCCGGTGTCCATGGAGCCGGACGTGTCAGTGATCCAGATGAAGTGGAGTGGTCGGCTCGCGAGCTTCCCACCCGGACGAGCCATAAGGCGGCCTCCTGTGCAAGAGTAGCGGTCATTATACTTGCTGGGTGAACATTCGAGAGTAGCCGATCTGCCCGCCTCCTTCCGATCCTCCGGTTCTGGCCGGACCGACAGGGGGTCAAGAGGTCATGGAAACCATGCTGGCCGCTGGCGAGCTTGTGGAACTGGAGACCTACCGCATGCGGTGCCGGGTCGAATCGTTCCTCGGAGGTGGCGGCCAGGGCGAGGTGTACCAGGTGCTCATCCTCGGGTCTGGACCGGAGCGCCGCTCCGCTCTCAAGTGGTACTTTCCACACATGGCCACGCCCGAGCAGCGGGCCATACTCGAGGACTTGATCAATCGTGAAGCACCCTCTCCCCGGTTCCTGTGGCCCCAGGATCTGGCGACCATAAGCGGCCGGCCCGGTTTCGGTTACCTCATGCCGCTGAGAGGCAGCCACTACCGTGGTATCTACGAAATCATGACCGGAAAGGTATCGCCGTCCTTCCGGGCGATTGTGACGAGCGCTATGGAGCTGGCCCACGGGTTTTGGCAGTTGCATGCCAACGGTCTCTGCTATCGCGACATCAGCTTCGGCAATGTCTTCTTCGATCCCGAGTACGGGGGCGTGCTGATCTGCGACAACGACAACGTCGGGATCGACGGGCGGTCCACCGCTACCGTCTACGGCACCCCCGGATTCATGGCTCCCGAGGTCATGCGAGGCGAAGCATTGCCGAGCGCCGCGACCGACCTGTTCTCTCTGTCGGTGCTGCTGTTCTATCTTCTGATGATTCATCATCCCTTCGAGGGCCGGCGGGAGCTGGACGAGCCGGTCTGGGACCGTCCGGCCGCGTACCGCATGTACGGCGAGCGGCCGGTGTTCATTTTCGACCCCGACGACCGCTCCAACGAGCCTGTGCCGGGATATCACGACAACGCACTCGTCTTCTGGCCGCTCTATCCGCAGTTCATCCGTGACCTGTTCACGCGGGCATTTACCGATGGCCTGCGAGACCCACTCAACAAACGCGTTCGCGAGCTGGAATGGCTGCCGGCCATGGTGCGCCTGCGCGATTCGATCGTCTACTGCGGCGCGTGCAAGGCCGAGGTCTTCTGGGATGCGGCCTCTGGGGTGGCGCCGACCTGCTGGAAATGCGGCGAGCCGGTCACGCTGCCGCCTCGTCTGGTGGTGGACGGCCAGACCGTCATGCTCAATTACGACGCCCGCGTGTTCCCGCACCACCTTCGTACGGAGAAGTGGGGATTCGACAGACCGATCGCGGAGGTCACCCGGCATCCCACGAACCCCGGCGTGTGGGGGCTGAAGAACCTCAGTTCGACGACCTGGACGGCGACCACACCAAGCGGACGCCTCGTCGATGTGGCCCCCGGCCGCAATATCACACTGGCTCCCGACACCAGTGTGAACTTCGGGACGGCGCATGGAGTTATCGAGTTCTGAGCTCATCCATCGCGGCTATCCCCCCGAAGCGGCAATGATGACGATGAGGATCACGCCGATGATCAACCCTCCGATCAGCAGGTTGCGAGCCTTCCGGGGATCGCGGTCGCGGACCGCGGCCCAGGCGAAGAACGCCCCGGCCACCGGCACGAGCACGGGAAGCAGCCACCATGCCCACGACACCGGTCGTGGGGTTGGCGGGGGCGGGGCCGTTGGATGTCTCGGAGCCGTGCCAGGACGCGTCGGCCTGTTCCGCTGCGGCGGCTTGACAGACTTCTCGATGGCCGTAACGAGCCGTTTGACGTCGTAGCCCCAGCGGTCATCGGACAGCTCGATGGCGTTGCGACGAGCGAGCTCTTGAAGCGGCTCCGGCAGATCCTCCGGGTGCGGCATCTCCGCATCCTGGACCAGCACCGGAATCATCCGGATGCCCTGCTGCAGGGATGCGGTCAGCTCCAACCGGACAAAGTCAGTGGGGTTGTCCAGACGGCGCTGCCCGTCCGGTCCTCTGATGGTCGACCAGGATCTCCCGATGACCACCAGGACTACCTGGCAGGCACCGACCGCGTCCTCGATCCGTCGGACGAAGTCGGAGCCTGGCGTGATGGTATCGATATCACGGAAGACCATCTGCTCGCCGAAGTGGGCGATCAGGTGATCGTAGAGCCGCCCGGCCTCGCCGGAGGCGTCCTCGCGCCGGTAGCTGATGAAGATGCCCGAGGGGGTTCCTTCCGGGAGCAGCAGCACGACCTCGCCGGCGTTCGGCTCGGCCAACCAGACCGTCAGCGGCCCCGTGACCGGCAGGCGGGTGATCGGCCTGCCGTCGACGAAGGTCCCGTGCTTGCTCTTGGTGTCCTCGAGGATCCACCCGTATTGCTCGGGTCGCAGCCTGGCATGACGACGGGAGACCAGCGGGTTGTCGCTGCGCACGTCCACCTTCGGGTCGCGGCCAAGAGTGATCTCTCTTTGGGCGGGAAATGCGAGTTCCCGTCCCTTCAGTCGAATCCGCATGGCGGATGCCATCGGAAACCACTCCCCCCTCTTACCTGCACGAGGGTCAAAATCGTACACTTCGGCTGCCCTGCTGGATAGTGGGCTACTTGTGGCGAGAGGGACCGTTGTAGCTACGGCACGGCCTGGCTACCGCTTGGCTGCTTCCTGATCCGTTCAGGCGAACGGGTCGTCCTCATCGATGCCGGACTCGGCCCTGAAATCCAGGACGGCATGCACCTCCTCGTCGGCGGTCAACTCCTCACCGGCCTACGCGCCCACGGCGTCACAACCTCCGAGGTGACCGACGTCATCTGTAGCCACCTCCACGCCGACCACGTCGGATGGCTCTTCGACCTCGCGGCGAACCCGATCTTCCCCCGCGCGACGATCTGGTACGGCGCGGGCGACTTCCACCACTTCGTCACCGGGGCCGGGGCCATGTCTTCCCACATCCGGCAGGGCTTCACAGAGCCCGGCAACGAGACCCGGCTGCGACTGATCGACCGCGACACCACCATCGCCCCTGGCATCACCGCCATGCTCGCCCCCGGACACACCCCCGGCCACCTCTGCGTCGTCATCTCCTCAGGGCAGGAACGCGCCCTGCTCCTCGGCGACGCCGTCACCTGCCCCGTCCAGCTCGACGAACCGACCTGGCACTCCATCGGTGACGTCGACCTCGCCCTCGCCGACCGCACCCGCGAACGTCTCTGGCGCGAACTCGAGAACGACCACACCATCGGAGCCGGCTCACACTTCCCCGAACTCCGATTCGGACGCCTACTCCCCGGCACAGCCCGCCGCTGGGTCACCTGAACGAAGCGATCGCCCTTCTCCACGACACCGCGGTACACAGCGAGAGCATTATTCAGAATGCTTTTGCAGTCCCTGCCAGCACGTGATGCTTGTTGGCCAACGCCCGGACGCCCATGTCTCCAGCCGGGCGTCGCGGCGGATACTCTCGAACAGCTCCACCCTCGATCGCATCCCTTCTCCCCTCGCTCCGACTCACCAACCACGGAGCGTAGGGGCTTGGTCGGTCGAGGATGGGACCATTTCTGGAGATCAAAGCGGCCCCAGGTGAGGCCAAATCAGGCGTGTCAAACCCATTCCTGTGCCCGGCCCCGGTGGCCCAGGGCCTGTAGGGAGATCTGTGTATCAGTTGCCGACCGCTCGACGGGTGGCGGCGTGGCCCGTCGATGCACAAAGAGCTCCTGCCCTGCCTCTCGGCAGCGATGACCACCAAAGCGGGCTGGCGGGGCTGTGCCCGTCCGGTGCCAGGCGGTAGAACAATGATAGAAGCTCGGGCACCTCGGGAGGGGTCGGGTCGTTGCCCTTGACCCCGAGGTTTCCGGCTTGCGTCATTGCCAGTCCGCCAGGATCGACTCCAGATGCGGACCGACCCGTTCACCCGCGCCGCGGCCCGGATGCCAGGTGCACGCCACACCCAAGGCGGCCACCCGCCCAGTGCCGACCACCAGACCAAGCGCCTGGGCCACCGGCGACCATCCCGGC
>Ga0137372_10006008_pt1 | contig 11794 bp, 10 predicted proteins | sample SagtaG_6_FD_104911 | JGI IMG/M metagenome (GOLD analysis project Ga0137372, IMG submission 104911) | Vadose zone soil microbial communities from Sagehorn Ranch, Mendocino, California, USA - Sage1_R_60_16 metaG | ecosystem: Environmental > Terrestrial > Soil > Vadose zone | place: USA...
ATCAGCCGTCAGCCAAGGCGGCACGAGTTCAAGCCTGCACTCAGAGTTGCATGAAATGTTGGCGTTGGCGACTGAGGTTTGCGACTGAAGGCTGATGGCTGATAGCTGACGGCTGCTCCCCAATCTGCACCAGTTCGCTCGCCGGCTCCGAAGCCGTAGCCGGCCGTTGCGGCCCGCGCCAAGCATCCAGAATCGACACCTGGTGCACGCACGACACTGTGCAGTGTGGCGCGCAGGACTTCTCCGTGTAGAACTCGCGGCGCAGATCGCTAATGGTGTATTTCTCCAGCGGAATTGCCGGATATCCACGCTGCTGCGAGCAGTAATGCACCAGCCCGTCTTCGCAGATATAGAGGTAGCGCGCCCCGGCCCGGCAGCGCCACTGATTCGGCCGCCCCAGCGCGATATTGTCCTGGAAGGCATTCACACGCGTGAAGCTGCGCTTCTCCAGTTGCTTCATTTCCTGGTACACGCGCCGCTCGTCCTCGCCCAAAGGCTGCAGTTGTCCGGAGCCGTCGTGAATGATTCCCACCGTCGAGCTGAACCCCAGCTCCAGCGCGCGCCTGCCGATCATGAGCGCGTCCTGCGGATTGCTCACCCCGCCGCCCACCACGGAATTGATATTCACGTGAAAGTCCGCGTGCTCAGCCAGCAACTGCAGCTTGCGGTCCAGCACCTTCAAGCTCTTCTTCGAAACCTCGTCGGGATTCACGTTGTCGATCGAAATCTGCAGCCATTCTAAGCCCGCACGGTTCAGCCGCTGGATCCGGTCTGCCGTGAGCAGGTATCCGTTCGTGATCAGACCCGACACGATCCGTCTCTGCCGCATACGGTGGATGATGTCGTCCAGTTCCGGATGCAGCATCGGCTCGCCCCCGCTGATCGTGACGACCGAAGTCCCCAACTCACCTAGTTTGTCCACCCGCCGCAACATCTGCTCGATCGGCACGGGCTTCGAAAAATTGTCGAACTCGTTGCAGTAGGTGCAGGCCAGGTTGCAGCGCCGGATCGGAATCAGATGCGCGAGCAGCGGATGGTCGGTCGACGCCACCGCCTTCAGGACCTGCCACCATCCGTGGGCATTCCGTTCTAATGCCTTAAGGTTGCGGCGCAATTTGACAAGCGCTGGTGCCATGGGAGGTTTGATCATCAATTTGACCATCCCGGCCCGGTGGCCGTCCAATTTCGACCAGAGTTCGGCGCAAAACTGGGGTTGAACGGGGATTAAGGCTCCCGCTCATCGCAAAAAACGCGATGAATGGGCACCCTCGGTTCACTTATCTTCCCCATTGAAGGAACAAGTCGCTCGTGATGGCCGGCGGCGGCCAGCGATTTTTTGGATCGTTCCAGATCCTCGCGTTTGATCAGCACATAGTCCGTATCGAAGGTCGAGATCGCGAAGATCGGAATCTTCCTCTCGGCCAGCGGCTGTAGGAACGACGCGAGCACGCCCGTCATCGAAAAAGGGAACGCTCCCTCCAGTTTCAGCGCGACCCAGCCTCGCTCGACCCGAACGCCTTCCGGCACGCGATGGTCTTCACACACCATAGAAAGCTCGTCAGCCGAACGCGTAACGCAGAAAAATCCGCCCTCCTGCGCCCAGGAAGGGACAGGGCTATTGGCGGCCAGTTGGCACACGGCCAAATGCGCCGGACAAACGCGGTATTTCAGATTGTGGGGCAAACCACTAAGGAGGGTACTACAGCGCCTCTCTCCTATTGAACCGAAAGAAGACAACTGAGATCGATGAGCGAGTGATTGGGGACCTTTCGCGGCGATTGATCGTGACCCAAGGTTGAAATTGATTAACTCGGAAATCCCGACGCTAAAAGTCGGGCCATGACTCTTTCAAATGCAACGTAACGCGACGCAACGTGGTGAGGCGTGTTGGCCAGGCTTGCCCGCTGAGGTAGCGATGCTGATCGGCCGAGCGCGACGCTTCCCGAGTCTGGTCGGAATACGCCGCGACCGCAAGCACCGGTGCGAGAGCGAATCCGGATACCGCGCAAGGCGCCTACCGGCTGGTCCAGCAAACCTCGGCATTCACGCCGCGAGATCGATTTTTGTAATCGCGGGAGGTTCATGTTTTTCTCGCAGGCTACCTTTGCTGCTCAGCTTGGCTAGTTCCGCATTCAGCTCCGCTCCCACCAGCATGGCAAACCCTGTCCAGTACAGCCACACCATCAATGCAATGGCTGCGCCGAGAGTGGCGTAGGTTTTGTTGAAATTAGCGAAGTGCCGAAAGTAAATTCCGAGTAGATATGACAATCCGATCCAGCAGGCCACGGCCAGAACCGCGCCCGGCAGTGTAGCGGGAAAGCGCTGCTTGACATTAGGGGCGAGGAAATAGAGAGTCTCAACAGCGAGGATCGTGAACCCCGCTGCTATGGCCCAGTGGATGTATGGCCAGAGCAGTACGAATAAATTCGAGAGGTGAACGCGAAGGGCCAGCCATTCTCCGAATCTGGGCCCGGCAATCATCACGGATAACGCAACCAGCAAGAGGGCTCCGGTCATAACAGCCAAGCCGACAGCCAGAGGCCGGGTTTTCCAGAACGGCCGGTCATCTTTAACCTCATACGCGATGTTCAACGCTTCAATCGCAGCGGCAAAACCGCCAGATGCCGCCCAAAGGGTGCCCAGCATGCCGAAAGAGAGAAATGTCCCTTTGTTGGGCGAGACCACGTCAGCTAATACTCTTCTCACTAAGCCCATGCTGTCAGCTGGCAGGAAACGTGCCATCAAAGCCAGGCTCTGGCTGAACAGATCAGAGACAGGCAAATATGCAACTACCGCAGAGAGGAAGATCAGAGCTGGAAACAGGGATAGAACAAAGTAGTAGGATAGTGCAGCGGCCATCTGCATCGTATGGTTCCGCTCGATGTCAGCATAGGTGTGAACCAGTGCGTCTTTTAAGTATGCCGGCCACATAAAGGAGCCAAGATGCCGGACCAGTACAGCTCAGACGGCCTAGTGAGAAACCTTGGCCGCTATCCACGCAGTATTCGATGCGACGATTAGCCATTGGTTTGCTCGGCTAGGATCGCGTCCCATAGCACGAGAAGCCGCTGAATCGGACACTGTTACCCACGACTGGCCCCCACTCCTTGTCCCCTGGTGGCGCCATTTTCAGCATTTCCAGTGAACGGCGGTGTTCGGTGACTCGTTGCCTGCCATCGCGGCGCCGCGGAAACAAGCCTTAACAATCCCATCCGCCGCTGTACCGGCGCATTCGTGCTCTCGAAACATTGTAAGACGCGGTTGACAGGCCGCCTTCGTTAGAGAACGTCGTTTAGATTTGAAACGCAAGTGCTCGCTGTCGCGGAGTCTTGTTTCGAACCGATGAATTTCAGGTGTGTGTCCGTGAGGCGGCAGGTCAAACGCTGGACGGAACTGCAAGTGGAGGCTAAGCCAAACGTGCCTTGACGGCCAGAGACCTGAATCCTATTCTGGAGCCGTCGTGAATTGAAAGCGAGCGGTTGCACACACCATGCCCTTCGGGCGAGCGCGTGTGCTCGCTCCGCCGGATATCGGCTCTAATTGAAGCTGTGGAAAACACCCTGCCGAGAGAAGGATAGCGAAGCTTTGTATCAATTTGGAGTAGCCCTTTCGGAAAACGCCCTGCCACCCGTTCTTAACAATGTGGCGGGAAAGGATGCGAGGTGGTTTGCGGCCTACACGAACTCGCGCCATGAAAAATGCGTCGCGAAACATTTCGACGAGCGCCAAATTGAAAGTTTTCTGCCCCTATACCAGAAGTTGCATCACTGGACGAAGCGTAACAGCGTCCGTCTGGATTTGCCGCTGTTCCCCAATTACGTTTTTGTGCATATTGGACCGCAACAGCGAACCTCGGTGTTGGCGGTGCCGGGCGTACTGGGTATGGTGGGCCGCGGGAATATCGCCTCGTCCCTTCCCGATGCCGAAATTGAGGCATTACGGACGGGCCTGCAGCTGCGCAAGTTCGAACCCCACCATTATTTGGCGGCGGGAGAGCGTGTGCGCATCAAGGCGGGGTCCATGGAAGGAATGGAGGGCATCCTCCTTCGGAAGAAGAATGAGCTGCGCGTGGTCCTAACCCTTGATTTGATCCAGCGGAGTGTGGCGGTCGAGGTAGATGCCCAGGATGTCGAACCCGCGATCACCCCGCCGCGTTTGAAGCCCCTGTGAAACCCGGGTCGATGTTTATTCCAGCTAATGACTTAGGCTGCTCTAAATCAGGCGGACGGCTAGCCGTGCTCTATGCTGGGCAGAAACGATGGGGACGACAATTCCCAGCCTTGCCAGGGATGTAACTCTTCACTCCTGCTTCCGCGATTTCCCGCTGGTGACCGAAACAACAATAACATGATGGAACCAAGATCTGCCGCTCAGAGCGTCACCGAAGTGCGCATTGTTGAGGCGGCAGCGCAGCTTTTCGCGCGTCGTGGATTCAAGGCGGCCACGACCCGCGAGATTGCGCAGCTCGCCGATATTAATGAAGTCACCCTGTTCCGTTACTTTCTCCACAAGCCGGATTTGTTTTGCGCGGCCGTGGAATCGCGCCTGGGCCGGGTAAAGTTGGGACGAGAGCTGCAGATGAGTTTGGCTGCGGACGAGCAACCGGCCATTGTGGTGCCGAGGATCGTAACCTTTCTCCTCAATAGCTTGGCGCAGCAACCCGAATTGCATCGTCTGCTGCATGTGGCGGCGTTCGAGCTGCCGGGAGCGGACAAAGTAATTCGTGAGCATTTGGGGCCGATCCTCGACACGGTCAGCGCTTATTTCCGGCGATGCGCCGAAAAAGGCGTCATCCACAAGGTAGCGGCGTCGCTAGCCACGCTGGGGATCCTGGGCACGGTGACCGCCCATTATCATCTGCATCCGCTGATATCCGGCTGCGAACCGCCCTTTGCAAGCCTCGAAGAAGAGGCCTCCGCACACTCGGAATTATGGCTCCGGGCTTTGCTGCAGAACTGCCCCGGGCACAGGACGGCGCCCTGATTGCCCGTTGAAAGCCCGCCCGTTACTCCCGCTTCTTACTGCTTCAAATAGCTCGACGACGCTCCATACCGGCAGCCCCGGTGTGTGGCTCACCAAAGAGGTTTTCATCGCAATGTTTTTAGGTCCAGCTCGCTATTGGATTCTGGCCATCCTGGTTTTTCTGGGTTGCCTTCAGGCTCTTGGCTACGCCCAGACCGCGGTGACCATACCTGTCAGCAACGAACAGCAAATTTTGACGCCATCGCTGAAGCAGTGGAGCGTGGGAAGCGGAGGAATGGCGCTATTGAACACCTCGGTGGATCCCCGCGTCACCCTAAAGTCTCCCGACGCCGGCGCCTTAGGCCCGAGCAATGAGCGGCCGTCGGCCTCGCCGGATATGATGGCCGTTCCCGAAATGGCAGCGCCCTCGAGTGAATTTCAGGAATTTGTCGCCAGTTCTCTCGGCCGGAAATTGCCGGTTTACGGTTACAGCCTGTTTGATCGAGTCCCCACCACGTTCGCTCCGGTTGACCGGATTCCAGTGACCGATGACTACGTGATCGGACCGGGAGACGAGGTTCTAATCCGGGCCTGGGGACAGATCGACGTGGACAGCAGACTGGTGGTTGACCGGGGAGGCGAGGTTTTCCTGTCCAAAGTGGGCACCCTTTCCGTGGCCGGACTGAAATACCAGCAACTGCCAGAGTATTTTCGGACCGCGATCGGGAGAGTGTTCCGCAATTTCGATTTGACCGTCAGCCTGGGACAGCTGCGTTCCATTCAAGTGTTTGTCGTGGGCCAGGCTCGGCGTCCCGGAAACTATACCGTCAGTTCCCTGAGCACGCTCGTCAACGCCCTGTTCGCCTCGGGCGGACCCTCCAGCAGCGGCTCCATGCGTCACATCCAACTGAAGCGGAACAACGCCGTGATCACGGAATTCGATTTCTACGAGCTGCTCCTCAAAGGGGACAAGTCGAAGGACGCGAGATTATTGCCCGGGGACGTGATCTACATTCCGCCCACCGGGCCGTCCATTGCCCTTGCCGGAAGCGTGAATGTGCCCGCGATTTACGAACTGCGGGACGGGACGAGCCTCGCGAGCGCAATCGAGATGGCGGGCGGGCTCGCCACCACCGCGGACGGACAAAAAGCGATGGTGGAACGCATCGAAAACCACGGTACGCGCCGGGTCGAAGAATTTCCCCTCGATAAACAAGGTTGGGAGCGGCCCTTGAAGGATGGGGACGTGGTCCGCATCTTCCCGCTTTCTCCCCGTTTTCAAAATGCGGTGACGCTGCGCGGAAATGTCGCCCACCCCGGACGCGTGGAATGGCACAGCGGCATGCGCCTCAGGGATTTGATCCCGGGCCAGGAGGCTCTGGTCACGCGCAACTACTGGAGCGCGGCCAACGCGGGCGCGCACTCGGACTTCGCGCGCAATCCTGATGTCCCGCGCCCTGTTGACGTGACGTCCGCGGCCGATATCGCGCGCCCCGCTCCCGAGATCAACTGGGACTATGCGGTCATTCAACGGCTGAACCCGCAGGACTTGACGCCGCAGCTCGTGCCCTTCGATTTGGGCAAACTGGTGCTCGAGGGAGACGAGCGAAGCAACCTGGCGCTCGAGCCGGGAGACACGGTCATTATTTTCTCGCAAAACGATCTCGCGGTTCCGCTCGAAAAAAGGAGCGCATTCGTGCGCCTGGAGGGCGAGTTTCGAGCCTCCGGCGTCTTTCGGGCCGAAGTGGGCGAAACCCTCCGCCATCTGATCGAACGCGTCGGCGGATTCACCTCGAACGCGTATCTCTATGGGGCTGAATTCACGCGGGTATCGGTGCGCGCCGAGCAGCAGAAAGGCCTCGACGAGATGATCGAGAAGCTCGAGCAAGACATTTCTCGAAATGCACTGGCGAGCTCCGCCGTCACGCCCGAAGAAGTTGCCGCCCACCGCGCCAAGCTGGAAGCGCAGCGGCAACTGGCGGTGAACCTACGACAAGTCAAGGCCACCGGCCGCGTGGTCCTCGATCTGAAACCGCGCGCCACCGGCATGGACGACCTCCCGGAAATCAGGCTGGAAAACGGCGACCGCCTGCTCGTCCCTTCCCGCCCGTCGACGGTCGCAATCCTCGGCGCAGTTTACAACAAAAGTTCGTTCCTGTATCGGCCCGAGGGGCGGGTGGACAGCTACCTGAAGCGGGCCGGCGGGCCGACACGGGACGCGGATCGAGACCGCATGTTTCTAATTCGGGCTGACGGGTCCGTCCTCAGCAGGCAGTCGGTGAAGGGATTGTGGAACGTAGGCTTCTCCTCCCTTCGCCTGATGCCGGGCGATGCCATCGTCGTTCCCGAACGCCTGTCTCATGGCTCCTTCCTCCGGGGCTTACGAGATTGGAGTCAGGTCTTTGCGCAATTTGCCCTGGGCGCGGCGGCAGTTCGGATTATTCAATGAGGTTCATTCCATGAGGGCCGTGCCATGAGCCGTGCGAACGTGGAGGTGGGGATCGAGACCGTGGATGTTGCCACGCCGGAGGTTGAAACTCCCGCCTTGCCCGGACCGGATATCAACGCGTTCGATTTGCTGGTGGCGGTGGCCAAACACAAGAAGCAGATTTGCTGGGCGAGTGTCTCGGCAGGCCTGCTGGTGCTGCTGCTCTCGCTGCTATTGTCCGACATGTACACGGCCACAACCCGGATCTTGCCCCCCCAGCAGACGCAGTCGATGGCGGCAGCCATGCTGGGGCAGTTGGGTCCACTCGCCAGTCTCGCCGGCCACGATCTTGGCCTGAAAAACCCCAACGACATCTACATCGCCATGCTGGAGAGCCGGATCGCGGGCGACGCGCTGATTCGGCGCTTTGACCTTATGCGGCGATATCGCTCCCGGTCCTTCGGCAAGGCCCGCGAGGAGCTGGCCAAGCGTACAGCCGTGATCAGCGGAAAAGATGGCATCATAAGCATCTTGTATGAAGACGAGGATCCCAGGCGCGCGGCCGACATCAGTAATGCTTACGTGGAAGAGTTATCCAAAATCAGCCGAACCCTGGCGATCACCGAGGCCGCGCAGCGGCGGCTCTTTTATGAAAACCAACTCCGCCTTGCCAAGGAACAATTAGGCGATGCCGAGACTGCGCTGAGGGTTACCCAGGAATCGACCGGGCTGATTGAGCCGGGAGCGCAAGCCAAGGCCATCATTGAGTCGGTCGCCGGTTTGCGCGCCCAGATCGCCTTGAAAGAGGTCCAGTTGAAGGCCATGAGCGTGTTTGCGACCGACGAAAATCCTGACTACGTGCGCACCCAGCGTGAAATCGCCGGCCTGCACGGTCAATTGTCGCAACTGGAAAGAGACACTGGCGCACAACGCAAGGGAGACGTCCAAGTCGCTACCGAGAAGGTGCCCGAAGCAGGTATGGAGTACCTTCGCGGGTATCGTGACGTGAAATACCACGAGACGATTTTTGAACTCATTGCCAAACAATACGAAATGGCCAAGATGGACGAAGGCAGGGACGCTGCCGTCATTCAGGTTTTGGACCCGGCCATTCCTCCGGAAAAAAGGTCCCGTCCCGAACGTCTAAGTATGGTCCTCATGGGGGTATTCGGGACAGCGTTGACGGCCATGCTGGTTGCGATCTTTCGTGAACTGCCCCTGCTCAGCCCAGAACAACAAGCCAAGTGGCGCCTCACCAAAAGCTATCTGGCGGCCCGCTGATTCTCCAACCATGCGCCTCGAGATTTGACGTTGACTATCCCATGAATCAGAGACTGATGGCCGCCGAAAACAAGACTCTTCACCCGAAGCTGCGCGTGATTCCCCGCCTGGATATCAAAGGGCCCAACCTGGTCAAAGGGATCCACCTCGAGGGTTTGCGAGCGATTGGAGAGCCGGCGCGCTTTGCCCGGCATTACTACCAGCAAGGTGCGGACGAGCTCCTGTATATCGACATCGTGGCGAGCCTCTACGGACGCAATGGCTTGCTCGACCTCATTGAGCGCACCGCGCAGGAAATCTTCATTCCCCTTACCGTGGGTGGGGGGCTGCGTACCATCGACGACATCCGGAGCACTCTGCGTGCGGGAGCGGACAAGATTGCCATCAACACTGCGGCAGTCCGGAGGCCGGAGTTTATCCGGGAAGCCGCCTGCAAGTTCGGATCCTCGACGGTCGTGCTTTCGATCGAAGCGATGAAGCGCCCGGACGGCAGTTATGAGGCGTACACCGATAACGGCCGCGAGAAGACTGGGCTGGACGCTTGCGAGTGGGCTGTGCGCGGCGTTGAACTGGGCGCTGGAGAAGTCCTGGTAACCTCGATCGATCGCGAAGGCACCGGCCTGGGTTTCGATTTGGAACTCTCGCGCCGCATCGCGGAGTCGGTTCCGGTACCGGTGATCGCCTGCGGCGGGGCGGCCAGCGCCGAGCACGTCAAGCAGGCCGCACTGGTCGGCCAGGTGCAAGGCGCGGGTATTGCCTCCATGCTGCACTATAACTACGTGAAGCGGATCAACACGAACGGCGACCACTTCGGCGACCTAGAGACCCGCTTCCTGCGAACTGCCACGATCTCGAGCAACTTTCAGAACATTGGATTGGCGGCTCTCAAGCATGAGTTGGAAGAGAGTGGAATCCACTGCCGTCCCGCCCCGGCCGCCGAAGAGGTAGTGCTATGACGGCCGGCAAGGGCAGCCCGGTAGCGATTGTGGACTACGGATTGGGCAATCTGCACAACGTGCAGCGCGCGTGTCAAGCCGTGGGGATGGCGGCGAAAATCACCTCGTCGCCGGAGGAAGTCCGGGGGGCGCCGGCGGCGATCTTGCCGGGGGTGGGCGCCTTCGGCGACGCGATCGCGTCGCTCGGTGCCAGCGGCGTGGGCGAAGCCCTGCGTGAACTGGTGGAGTCGGGCAGGCCGTTATTCGGAATCTGCCTCGGATTTCAGTTGCTGATGACCGAGAGCTTCGAGTTCGGCCACCATCAGGGACTCGACTTCATCCCGGGCTCGGTCGTCCGCTTCCACAATCCGGCGGACGCTGGCAGCAGATACAAAGTTCCGCATGTGGGATGGAACCGGGTGTGGAAGAGGAACCCGGACGGGACAACCGGTTCCGGATCGAAAACGTTGCTGGACGCGGTCGCAGATGGCGAATACATGTACTTTGTCCATTCCTTCGTGGTCGTGCCCTCGGAAGCGAACGCGGTCGCGTCGACCACCCACTACAGCGATGTTGAGTTTTGCTCCAGTGCCGGGCGCGGAAATGTCTTCGGCTGCCAGTATCACCCCGAGCGCAGCGGAATCGAGGGTTTGAAGTTATATGCGCGATTTGCTCAGACCATCCGGAACCATCGAATGCAGAGTGACGCCGATCCAGTCTTTTCCCGGCCGGAATCTGCAAAAGTGACTGGGGACCGTCCCAGTTGCGCCCAGGGCGGGTTTTCCCGCTCCGGCACCCCCCGCGGCTAAGTTTATAGGAGCATTCCAATGCCAACAGCTATGCGCAAGGCGCAAGACGTCATAGAAAAATACAACCTACCTCAACCCGTGTCGTTCTGCCGCCTCTGCGTGGTTTCCAATCAGCGGCCGCGCATCCGGTTTGATGAGCACGGGGTGTGCAGCGCTTGCCGTTATTCCGAATACAAGCGCACCCAAGTTGACTGGAAAGGACGGGAGCGCGAGCTCAAGGACCTGTGTGACCGCTTCCGCAAGTCCGATGGGTCCTATGATGTGGTGGTTCCCTGCAGCGGCGGGAAGGATAGCGGCTTCGTAGCGCACCAACTCAAGTACCAATACCGCATGAACCCGTTGTGTGTGACCTGGGCTCCTCTGCTGCCCACCGCCATCGGGCGGGCCAATCTGGATAGTTTCATCGCGGCGGGATTCGACCACGTCCTGGGTACGCCGAATCCGAAAGTGACCCGGCTGCTGACCAAGCTCTCCTTCACCCATTTGGGGGACCCCTTCCAGCCTTTCATTTATGGGCAAACCAATTACCCCATGAAAATGGCGGTCATGCACAACATTCAACTGATCATGTACGGGGAGAACGGAGAAGTGGAATACGGGGGCGACATGAAGAATGCGTTCGTCCCGACCCGCCAGGTCGCCGACCATGACGACCACTATTTCTCGGGGTTGCCGCCGGAGTTCTGGGTCGAGCACGGACTTTCATTGGCGGACTTGGCTGCGTTCCGTGCGCCCGACTACGAGCAGACGGCCGCCAATCGAACGGAAATCCATTTCTTCGGGTATTACCGTTTTTGGGACCCGCAGGAAAACTTTTACTACTGCCGGGAACACAACAACTTTACGGTCAATCCTGAACACAGTGAAGGAACATATTCGAAATACGCCAGCCTGGATGACCGGCTTGACGGTTTCCATTACTACTTGGCCTTCGTTAAGTTCGGCATCGGAAGAGCCACGTCCGATGCCGCCCATGAGATCCGCGACGGCAAGATCACCCGCGAGGAGGGCGTCGCCCTGGTGAAAAGATATGACGGGGAATTCCCCAAGAAATACTTCGCTGACTTTCTGCAGTTTACCGGCATCGACCAAGAGACTTTCTGGGAAGTGATCGATAGCTGGCGCTCCCAGCACATCTGGAAGCGCGAAAATGGCGAGTGGAAGCTTCGCCACACGGTTTACTGATTCCGACCTTTCGCAGGCGCCTCCATGCAGAAAATACTGGGCTGGATTCCGGCCCGCTGGCATTCCAAGGGTGTTCCGGGCAAAAACAAGCGCGTCCTGGGCGATCAGCCGCTCATCGTCCACGCCATCCTGTCGGCGCAACAGGCGGCCTGTCTCGACCGCATTGTGGTGAGCACGGACGATCCGGATATCGC
>Ga0137372_10006017_pt1 | contig 11781 bp, 12 predicted proteins | sample SagtaG_6_FD_104911 | JGI IMG/M metagenome (GOLD analysis project Ga0137372, IMG submission 104911) | Vadose zone soil microbial communities from Sagehorn Ranch, Mendocino, California, USA - Sage1_R_60_16 metaG | ecosystem: Environmental > Terrestrial > Soil > Vadose zone | place: USA...
ACCGCGGTCGCCGACCTGCACGAGGGGGAGACGGTGCTCGACCTCGGCTCCGGCGGCGGGATCGACGTGATTCTGTCCGCGAAGCGGGTTGGCCCCGGCGGGCTCGCCTACGGCCTCGACATGACGGACGAGATGCTCGACCTGGCGCGACGCAACGCCGAGGAGGCCGGGGTCCGGAACGCCGTCTTCCTCAAGGGCGTGATCGAGGAGATTCCGCTGCCGGCCGCGTCCGTCGACGTCGTGATCTCGAACTGCGTCATCAACCTCTCGACCGACAAGCCCGCCGTCCTCGCCGAGATCGGCCGGGTCGTCAAGCCGGGCGGACGTCTCGGGATCAGCGACGTCGTCGCCGAAGACCATCTCTCGCCCTCCGACCGGGCAGAGCGCGGGAGCTTCGTCGGCTGTATCGGCGGTGCGCTCTCGAAGAGCGAGTACGAGGCGGGGCTCGAGGCCGCAGGCTTCCGTGACGTCAGCGTCGAGTTCACGCACGAGGTCGCCGACGCGATGCACGGCGCGATCGTGAAGGCCGTCAAGAAGTAGAGTCGCCTGCATGGTCAGGCGGGCGGCGAGGCTCGAGTCGGTCCACGGCTTCGGGATCGACCAGGTCGCGGCGGCGGCGGATGAGCCCACCCGCTCGAACCCTGACTGGCCCGTGCTGCGGATGGAGAACCTGGACACGGATCTCCCGCTTCCGCCCGAGGCGATTGCGGCGACGATCGAGGGGCTCGAGCGCCCGGAGGCGAACAGCTGGCTTCCGTTCACCGGCGACTTCGGGCTCCGCGAGTCGATCGCCGACTTCACCGCCGGGCGCACGGGACACCGCTACGACCCCGAGCGCGAGGTCGTGATCACTTGCGGCGGAATGGAGGGGCTCCTCAACGTCCTGCTCGCGACGGTCGATCCCGGGGACGAGATCGTCGTCACCGACCCGACCTATGCGGGGATCGTGAACCGGATCCATCTCGCGGGAGGGACGCCTCGGTTCGCGCCCTTCCGCGTCGTCGAGGGCGAATGGCGCCTCGACCGCGACGCTCTCGGGTCCGCGGTCGGCGAAGCGGCGACCGGAATGCTGCTGATGAGCCCGTCGATGCCGTCCGGAGGGACCTTCGACCGCGAGGACTGGGCGCTCGTCTGCGACCTCTGTCACGAACGCGACCTGTTCCTGATCTACGACGCCGCGATGGAAGGGCTCTTGTTCGACGGGCGACCGCTCGTCCATCCGCTCTCCTTCGACGGGATGGCGGAGCGGACGATCGTCGTCGGCTCGCTGTCGAAGGAGCACCGGATGATCGGCTGGCGGGTCGGGTGGATCGCGGGGCCGGCAGAGACCGTTGCCGATTGCGGCTGGGTGCACGTCTACAACACGACGACGCCGGTCGGGCTCGCGCGAGCCGCGGGGACGGCGGTGCTGCGAGGCGACCAGGGTCACGTCACCGAGTGTGTGGCGGAGCTCGAGCGCCGGCGCGACGTTCTCCTCGACGGGCTCCCCGACTGGCCGTTCGTGCGGCCGGGCGGCGGCTGGTCGCTGCTGCTCGACGTCGCCTCGCTCGGGTTCGAGCCGGAGGATGCCTCGCGCTCCCTGCTCGAGGACGCCTCGATCGCGGCGACGGGGATGCGCGGCTGGGGCGGCGACGTGGCTGCGCGCTATGTGCGCTTCGTCTTCAGCGCCGAGCCGCTCGAGCGGCTCAGGTCGATCCCGAAGCGTCTCGAGGGCGGCCGCCTCGCGGCTGCCGTCAGCTCTTAACAGGGACTGTCCCTTACAGGGACTGTCCCTCGGAGGTGACAGCCGCCGGCTAGGGGTTAGCTCTTCTTGCTCCAGTCGGCCTGGTCGGCCGCTTCGAGCTTCGCCTTCAGCTCGCGGATGTGCTTGACGTAGGGATTTAGCGTGGTGTTCTTCAGCTGGCCCTTGTCGATCAGCTCGAACGCCTTGCGGCCAAGATCCTCGTAGGTACGGACGATCTCGTTCTTCGTCTTGAGCTCGCCGACCTCGCCCTTGACCGTGTCGGCTGCGTCCGTGGCGCCCTTCTTGACCTTGTCGAAGAAGCTCATCGCCGCCTAGTGTACGACGCCCGCCGAGATCCGCGCGGGCCTGAAGCCCGGCAGCGTGAGCGCGAACGTGGCTCCGCTGGCGGACGATCGGACCGTGCAGCGGCCGTCGTGTGCGGTCGCGATCGTGTCCACGATCGACAGGCCGAGGCCGACGCCGCCCCCGTCGCGGGTCCGGGCTGGGTCGGCACGGGCGAACCGGTCGAAGATCCTTCCGAGGGCCTCCGGTTCGACGCCCGGCCCCTCGTCGGCGACCTCGATCACGACCTCGCCCCCGCGCGGCCGCACCCGCAGCTCGATCCCGTCCCCGGGCTCGGTGTGCTTGACCGCGTTCTCGAGCAAGGCGTCGAGCGCATTCCTGAGCGCCTCGGGGTCGGCCGTGAGCGTGCCTGTCGGAACCGAGCCGAGCTTCCACGACCGGGGAGCGATCTCCGACCAGCGCATGAACACGTCCTCGAGGAACGGCTCGAGCGCGATGTCTTCCAGGACGATGAAGTCGGGCTGGTCGGCCTTCGCGAGCAGGAGCAGCCGGTCGACGATCCGCTCCATCCGGTGCAGCTCGTCGAGCGCGACGCCGACCTCGGGCGCGTCCCCGTTCAGCCGGCTCAGGACTTCCAGGTGGCCGCGCGCGATCGTCACGGGCGTCCGGAGCTCGTGGGAGGCGTCGTGGAGGAACCGCTCCTGCCGCTCGAGCAGCGAGGCCCGCTCCTCGGCGAGCCGCTGGACGTGCGCGAGCGCGTGCTGGCGCCGCCGCGCGTGCCAGACCATGGCGAGGAACATCAGCGACATCAGCGGCACCTCGAACAGCTCGCCCCAGGGCTGGTCTCCGTGCGAGGCGTCGATCAGGATCAGGCTCCCGGTCGCCGCCCAGACGAACGCGAGCAGCACGGAGGTGCTGAGCGGCCGCCAGAGCCGGAAGCCGAACAGCAGCGTGAGGCTGACCCAGATGAAGTGGAACGGGATCGTCTCCCAGTCGGGCCACGCGACCATGGCGGCGATGTTCACCCCGGCGAAGGCGAACCACGCGAGCTCGAGGCTCCTACGCCGCAACGCGGTAACCGGCATGGCGGACGGTCTCGATCGGCGCTTCCGGGCCGAGCTTCTTGCGCAGCCGGCGGACGCAGACGTCGACGACGTTCGAGCAGGGATCGAAGTGGTAGCCCCAGACCTCGGACAGCAGCCGCTCCCGGCTGATCACCTCGCCGGCGTGGAGGACGAGCTCATGCAGCAGCATGAACTCGCGATGGGAGAGGTCGGCGACCAGCGTCCCGATCCGCGCCTGGCGGCGGGCGAGGTCGAGGGCCAGGGCACCGGCCCGCAGGACGCTGTTCTCGGTGGCGGCCAGGTTCGTGTGCCGCAGCTGCACGCGGATCCGGGCGATCAGCTCGTCGAGCGCGAACGGCTTGGCCACGTAGTCGCTGGCACCGAGCTCGAAGCCGCGCAGCTTCGTCGCCAGGTCCGAGCGCGCCGAGAGGATCACGACGGGCAGGCCGGGGCGGGAGCGCTGCAGCTCGCGCAGCACGCTCAGCCCGTCGAGGCGCGGCAGCAGCAGGTCGAGGACGACGAGGTCATAGCGGCGTTTCGCGGCGCGGAGGAGAGCCGAGGCACCGTCAAGCTCCGAGTCGACGCTGAAGCCCTCCGACTCGAGGCCACGGACGAGGAAGGAGAGGATCCGCGGCTCGTCCTCGACGACCAATATCCGCATTCGCGGGCTCGACCATAACCGGGATGACACGAAAATGACGAGCGCATGACACGTTTGTCATTTGGGCCCCAAGCCGGCCGGACCGCTCGTACGTTTCCGCCATGGCGGAGCAGGCCGTTTCGCCAGGTTCCTCGGCAACCGCGGAGACGGAACCGCAGGGTCGGCGCTGGACGTTTCCGGACGGCGCCGCCAAGCACTGGCTGCTGTCCTCGATCATCTGGCTGACCGTCGTCGACCTGTTCGGCCTCGTGCTCGCGACCGAGTTCGTGACACCGGAGGCCTTCGGCGGGACCTCGTGGCTCGCGTTCAGCCGCGTCCGCCCCTCGCACGTAAACGGGGTCATCTTTGCCTGGCTGACGATGATGTACTTCGGCGCGCTCTTCTACATGCTGCCGCGCCTCGTCGGCACGAAGGGGATGTGGAGCGAGCGGCTCGGGATCTGGTGCGCGTGGGCGTGGAACCTGATGTACCTGCTCGCCGTCGTCGGCCTGTTGACCGGGCACAGCCAGGGCCGCGAGTACGGCGAGTTCATCTGGCCGATCGACATCGCCCTGGTCGTGATCTGGGGTCTGAACGTGTTCAACATCCTGGCGACGGTCGCGATCCGGACGATCAGGCCAATCTACGTCTCGGTCTGGTTCTTCATCGCGAGCCCTCTGTGGCTGGTGGCCGACTACGCGATCGGAAACGTGATCTGGAACCCGGGCCACGTCTGGAGCTCTCCGTCCGGCGCCTTAACCGGGAGCCTCTCCGACGCGATGTTGAACTGGTGGTACGCACACAACCTGTTCGGGCTCTGGCTGACGCCGATGCTGCTCGCGCTGACGTACTACATGGTCCCGCGCGTCACCAACACGCCTCTCTACAGCTACACGCTGTCGCTGATCAGCTTCTGGGGGATGGCGTTCTTCTACACCGGCGTCGGCGACCACCACATCCTGCAGTCGCCGACCCCGTCGTGGCTGAAGACGATCGCCGAGGTCTCATCATGGATGCTGCTCGTCCCGGTCTTCGCCTTCACGGTCAACATCCTCGGCACGATGAAGGGCAACTGGGACCGGTTCTTCACGAACTTACCCCTGCGCTTCACACTGACGGCCTTCTTCTTCTACTTCCTGACCAACATCCAGGGAGCGTTCGAGGCGTTACAGCCGTTCAACAAGCTCACCCACTTCACGAACTTCGTTGTCGCCCACGCCCACTTGGCTCTGCTGGGTGCTTTCACGATCCTGGGGATGGGGGTGATCGACTACATCGTCGCCCAGATCTACAGACGTCCGTTGTGGAGCCGGAGCCTGACGGAATGGCAGTACTGGCTGGTCACGATCGGGTTCACCGGATTCTTCAGCGTGCTCACGCTCGCGGGCTTCCAGCAGGGCTTCAGCTGGACGGCTGGGATCCCGGAGGTGAACGTGCTCCCGCAGATGCACGCCTACTTCATCGCGCGCGGGATCTTCGGCGCGATGATCGTCGCCTCGGGGATCGTCCAGATGGTCAACATCGGGATGACGATCTGGACCAATACGATCGAGCGGCGCCGGCGCGAGACGCTGAACGTCGCCACTGCGATCGCTCCGACCGTGGAGGTGTAGGTGGACGAGTCCGACCGCACCTCCGCGACGCCGCCCGTCCCGCGCGGCTGGTCCCGCCACCCATCGGAGCGGATGTTGATCACGCCGCTCGTCGCCGGGCTCGGCGGGCTGATCGCCTTCTTCGTCGTCGTCGCGGTCGTCGTCTGGCTTCCCATCCACACATTCGATCCGCCGCCGTCGGCCGACTGGGCACCGCTTTCGAACGACGCGGAAAAGGGGCGGAACCTGTTCGCGTCCAACAACTGCTACGTCTGCCACTCGGGCTACTCACGGCCGCAGGACGTCCGCTATCAGCTCTACTTCCTCTATCCGAAGATCTCCCAGCCGGGCGACTTCTGGGGCGGCGATCAGACGCCCAACCTGCTCGGCTCTGAGCGCACGGGCCCCGACCTGTCCCAGGAGTCGGGGTGGCATCCCGACGACTGGCAGTTCGCGCACTTCTACGACCCGCGTTTCACCGACCCGATATCGCTGATGCCGCCGATGAAGTCGCTCTTCTCCGACCGGCAAGTGGAGCAGCTGACGGCATTCGTCGAGCAGCGAAGCGGCAAGTCCGGCCTCTTGCGCTACGCGGGCCAGCTCTACGCCAAGCACATCGTGCTCGTGAACCAGGGCTTCCCGCCGCCCTACGAGGGTTTCCAGGGGGCGCACAAGCCGATCCTGGAAGGCAACGACAAGATCCTCCACCCACCGAAGGGGCAGTTGGAGGAAGCGCCCAACCTCGCCCAGATCGACCGCAGCTACTGGCTCTCCGGGGATCCGCTGCCCGTCACGCAGAACAACCTGCTTCGCGGCAAGGAGGTGTTCTTGCAGCGCTGCGTCGGCTGTCACGGCGTGAACGGGGACGGGAAGGGGCCCGGCGCCAAGTTCATGTCCCCGTCGCCGGCGGACTTCACCGACAAGGACGACGCCTGCTGCGGCGGCGATACCGGGCCCGGCGACTTCTACTACCGGATCCTGCGCGGCTGGCCGGGAACGGCGATGGAGAACTTTGGCGAGCGCCTCTCGGTGGACGACATCTGGCGCGTCGTCCTGTTCGTCAAGACGATCCCGAACGACACGCTGAAGCCGCACGTCGTCCCGACGCCCGCGGACTACATCGTCTGGCAGCCGTCGAAGGAGTTGATCGCCTGGCTGAAGACGCGCCAGAAGCTCACCAACAACGCCTCGTTCGACAAGAAGCCGGTGACCGACCCGTTCATGCAGGAGGCGATGCGGGTGATGCCCGGCCTGTCGCCGGCCGACTCGTTCCTGGTCAACGACGGGAAGACGCGGTTGTCGTTGAAGGACGGGGCGGCGGGGATCAAGGCGATCTACGACCAGCTCCTGAACACCGCCTGGGACGAGGCTCGCGCGCGCGGCGAGAAGCTGCCGCCTGAGTCGCAGAAGGCAATTCCGCCGACGGTGCCGGGGCAGCAATGAGACGGCTCGCGTACTCCGTCGGCATCCTGGTCGTGCTCGCGCTTGCGGCTCCGGCCGCCGCGCTCGCCCACGACGCGCCCGAGAGCAAGCAATCAAAGTGGGTGATGGCCGACTGGATGATGGACACGTTCTTCATCTTCTCGGGGCTCGCTCTCGTCGGCTTCCTCGTCGCCTGGAAGGCCGGCCACTTCCACGAGCTCGACCGCCAGGGAAGCATCCCCCTGCTCGTCGAGGAGGAGGACTACTACACGCCGGAGTGGGCCGAGGACGAGGAGGAGTGGGACGGTGCCTAGCCTGATAACGCCGCCGTCGATGCCGAGCGGTGACACCCCGCAGAAGGTGCACGATTTCTACACGTACCTGCAGGGCCACCACGAGACGGACACGCGGGTGGTCACCTGGCACGTCGACTGGCTGTCGCTCGCCTGGCTGTGGGGCTTCTTGCTCATCCTGCTCGTCGGGTTGTTCTGGTGGATCCGCCAGTACCGAACGACGCGGCAGCGCACCGGCATCTACCCGGTGGACAGCTTCGGCGGCTACACGTCCGAGCTGGCCGGGCCCGCGACGTTCTTCTTCCTGCTCCTGACCGTCTTCCTCACGCTGTTCGCGGTCGCGATCATCGTCGGCCACCTCGTCTGGGGGCAGAAGTTTTGACTGAAACCCGCCCCGGGCTGGCCGAGCTTCCTCCTTCCGGGATTGCTCCACCCTTCGTCTCCTACGCCACGATGGCCGAGGCGACCATTCCGGCGGACGAGTGGCTTTCCGTCTATCCGGCGTTGCAGGCGCTCAAAGGCCACATCCAGGAGTACCCCGGCTGCCAGAAGATGGAGGTATACGCCCGCGCGGGGGCCGACGGCGTGCTGCTGCACTGCTACACGATCTGGGACACGCCTTCGCAGCTCGAGGCGTTCCTCGAGCGCGGTTACACGTTCGAGCGGATGCTTGCCGACCTCGAGGGGCTCGACGTCCAGAGAAGCCTGTTGATGGAGAAGGTGTTTTGATGGAGCGGCCACGTCTTCGGCCGGCGCGCCCGCTCTTCGGCTACCGCGACGTCGGCGCGGACGTGCGTCACTCGCGTGGGGCCGTCACGCGCGCCTGGATCGTCCTCGCGATTATCGCGCTCTGTTATCTGGCCTGGACGCTGACGATCTATTTCCTCGAGCCCGGGCTCCGTTGAGCGCGTGTACGTCAAGCACCTCTCGTCGCTCCAGTTCCTGAGCTACGTCGCCTTCTTCGCCGTCGTGGTGGCGGCGATCGTCCGCTTCCTGCCCGGCCGGGAGCCGCCCGTCCGCACGGAGCCTTTCTCCGACGAGGAGCTCGGCCGGCACGACCGCAAGCTCGGGAAGTACTTCGTCACCGGCGGCGTCTTCCTCGTCCTGGGCGCGATCCACATGGTGATCAAGAACCTGCCCTGGACGGCGAAGTGGCTCGCGGGTGCGGGCTACGCCGGGCATCTCGTCCGCGACCTCGCCAACACGCACCTGATGATCGTCGGCGGCGGGACGCTGATCGCCACCGGCCTCTGCTGGTACGTGCTGCCGCGGATCGTCGGCAAGCCGCTCGCGAGCGAAGGCCTCGCGCAGTGCGCGTTCTGGTTCACGGCGCTCGGCCTGGCCGTCTTCTACGTCGCGTTCGTCGCCAACGGGATCGCGATCGGCCGCCTCGTCTCGCACGGCTGGGACTACGAGGTCGCGAAGGCGAGCATGGGCAAGTGGTACAAGCTCCCGGTCGGGGTCGGAGCCGGCGTGATGGGGATCGGCTACTGGTGCTTCGCCGCCGGCGTCTTCCTGACCGTGTTCCAGTCGCGGCTCGTTCGCGTCGCCAAGCCCTCCTGGCACCTGTGGAAGTACGTCGCCACCGGAGTCGCGGCCCTGACGGTGGGGACGGTGCAGGGCGTGATCCAGGTGCAGCCGGCGAAGGCCGACTGGCTCTACCGCGCCGGGCACGCGGGTGAGTGGATCGACCCGATCAGCCACGCGCACATCAATCTCGTCACCGGGCTGGCGATGCTGGTCGCGGGAGCCCTGTTCGCGCTCGCGCCGAGGGTCGGCGGGCGCGCTCCCTCTCGCCGCGCGGCCAACCGCTGCTTCTGGCTCCTGCTCGGCGCCTCGCTCGCCTTCTACGTCGTCTGCCTCTACCTCGGGCTCCACGAGGGACGGCTCGTCGTCGTCAAGGGTCTGACTCCGGAGGAGGCCGAGGAGGCGACCTCGCTTCACCCGTATCTGTTGATGGCGACCGGCATCGCGATGATGGCGGCCTTCTGGCTGCTGCTCGTGATGCTCTGGCGCGCGTTCCGGGGGGCGCCGTCTCCGTTGCGGTGGTTCGTGGCCGCCGGGTGCGGGGCGCTCGCGATCGGGACGCTGCAGGGCCCGATCCAGGCCTTCCCCGCCGTCCACGACCTGCTCGACAAGGGCGGTTATGCGGGGGATGTGATCGTGAACCTACACGCGCAGGTGAACATGCTCGGCGGGCTGATGGTGATGCTCGTCGGCGCGACGCTCGCCCTGCTCGCGGCGCGCGGGGGGCGGATCCCCGGTCGCGCCGGGGTCGTCGCTCTCGCCGGGGTCGCCGGTGGGGTGGCGGTCTACTACTTCGGCGGCGTCGGCTTCTCCGCTGCCGAGGCGTCGGCGGTTGCGGGCGGCACGACGTTCAGGTCTGCGGTCTCTGCGCTCGAGCCGTGGCCTGCGCTCGTGCTCGTCCCGGCCGCCCTCGCAGTGCTCGCCGGCTTCGGCGCGTACGCGCGCGCGGCCTGGACCGCGACCGCTCCCGACCGGCTGGCCGCCCGCGCGTCCCTCGCGGGCCTTCCGCGCCGGTTCTCCGGGCCGATCCCGAAGCGGGTCCGGCGTCGCAGCCCGGCGGGGGTAGCCGCCTACGAGTTGCCGATGGGGATCATGGGCTTCCCCGGCCTCGGCTGGATCTTCGCCGGCTTCCCGCTCGTGGGCTCGATCCTGCTCATAGCCGGGCCGAGCATCGCCTGGGCAGGGATCCCGGCGATGTTCACTCCGTTCGGCCAGGGGCCGTTACGCGGGATCGGCTGGAAGGTCGAGTTCATCTGGCTGCCCGTGAGCACGCTCGTCTCCACTGCGCTCCTCTACCGGGTACATGCCCGCCGCAAAGCGCGGCTGGAGGGGAAGCCGCCCCGCCGGAGGAGGCGGCGCGGCGGGTACCGCACGCGCGTCGGCGTCGCCGCCGGGACGGTCCTTCTTCTGCTCGTGACGCTGCCGTTCGTTCCGGCCGTCGCCGGAGTCGGCTCGAGCAGCGTCCGCTACAGCTACCAGCCGAAGCTGACGCGCGAGCTCACCGGCCAGTTCCTGAAGACCCGCAACGGGCCGGTCAAGCTCTTCTCCTGGAACGAGCCTCAGGATCCCTATCCGCCCGACGCGCTTCGGCTGCGCGCCGGGCAGGTGAGCTCGCTGCTCGTCCGGGCGGCGGCGGTCGACCGCCCTTCGGCATACCAGCTCTTCGATCTCACCCGCGGCGGCCGGGTGACGCTCGCAGTGGCGAAGCGGTCGCCGCGGCAGCTCGCGCTCACGCCCGAGGGGAGGCTGGCCCCCGGCCGGTACGTGTTCGTCACCACCCACGAGGGGATGTTCGGCGGCAAGGATTTCTCGTACCTGACGGTTGTCCGCCACGGGGCGCCGGTGACGCGGATCGACGACAACACGCAGACGCGGGTTCCCGCGGTTGCGCACGCGGTGCTTCCGGTGGCGGCGGCTTTGCTCGCGCTCGTGTTCGCCTTGCTCCTGCTTCGCTCGTTCCTCCGCCGGCCGGCCGGCCAGAAGGCGTTCTGGGCCGCCGGGTTCGCCTGCTTCGCGGCGGCGGCGGCTTGCGAGGCGGCGGCGCAGCGGGCCGGCTGGAGCCCGGGGCTCTTCCGCGCCTACTACGTCGCGGGCGGCTGCCTGACGGTCGCGCTTCTCGGGGCAGGGTCGGCCTGGATGCTGTTACCGCGGCGTGGGCGGGATCTGTTGCTCGGCGCGCTCGCCGTCGCCGTCCTCGGTGCGGTCGTGTCCGTCCTCATCGCGCCGGTCGACGGCCACGCCCTCGCGGTGACTGCGAGCGGGCGGCCCCCTGCGAATCACGCGCTGGGCGGGCACGCGTTCGTCTGGGCGATCGTGCTCAACTCGTTCGGGACGCTGTATCTCGTCGGTGGATCGCTGTGGTCGATCGTCCGGCGCCGCCGCGTTGCCATCAACGTCTGGATCGGCGGGGGAGCGCTCGTGGTCGCGCTGGCGACGGGCCTGTCTCGGGCGGGCGACTACTCGCTCGTGTACGCGGGCGAGCTGATCGGGATCGCGCTCATGTTTGCGGGCTTCACGCTCGTCGGCAAGGAGCCTCTGAGACGGCCTGCGCGCCGGCCCGCGCCCGCGGTCGAGAAGGCGGTGTGGGCCAGGTGAACGCTCTGGCGGGAAACGTGCGGCTCCACGCGCGCCGGGTGAGCGACGAGCAGCTGGGGCGCGCGCGGCTCGCGCGGCTGGCTCCCGAGGAGCGCCGCGCGGTGGACGAGCTCGCGCACTCACTCGCCGAGCGGATCGCCGATTCGCTGCTCGACCAGGCGCGGCGCGACCGAACGCTCGCGGCCGCGCTCGAGTCCGTCTACTCCAGCACGTCGGCGATCCACGAGCGGAGCTCGCCGACGAACCGCGGGTCGATCGTGTGCGGGACGGGCGACTCGCGGTAGAGAACATCCGCGCCCGCCTCCGTCAACAGCGCCCGCGCACGCTGTCCCCATTCGACGGGAATGACGGGGTCGAACGTCCCGTGCCCGATCGCGACGCGGGGAAGCGGAGGGGAGAGGTCGAGCTCGAGGCCCTCCACGGTCGGGACGAAGCCGCTCAGACCGATCAGGCCCGCCGGCCGCGGACGGCCTTTCGCGAGGCCCAGCGCATACGTCATCGCGGTTCCCTGCGAGAAGCCGCCGAGGACCATGCGTTCGGGCGGGATCTCCAGCGCGTCGAGGAATTTCGACGCCTGCTCGTACGAGGACAGGAACGAGCGCGGCTCCGGGTAGCCGAGCTC
>Ga0137372_10006036_pt1 | contig 11768 bp, 7 predicted proteins | sample SagtaG_6_FD_104911 | JGI IMG/M metagenome (GOLD analysis project Ga0137372, IMG submission 104911) | Vadose zone soil microbial communities from Sagehorn Ranch, Mendocino, California, USA - Sage1_R_60_16 metaG | ecosystem: Environmental > Terrestrial > Soil > Vadose zone | place: USA: California...
TCACTCCAGAACACTTCCTTTCCAATCTCTTTATTGGTATATCCATGCGATGCAAAGCGGAGTAAATCGATTTCTACCAGGCTGAGTCCCCGATTCAAGCGATCCTGCTCCTGGGCCAATCGATGAAATTCGATCACGACCTGCGTGATGGCCCCAGACTCACCGAGAACACGCTCACCACACTGTATAGCGCGCAGAGCCTTTCGTAAATCGTCTATGGATACCGTTTTTTGCAGGTAGCCATGGACGCCGATGCGGATGGCATCAAACAGCAGTTTTTCGTCATTGGAACCGGCGAATAACACGACGTGTGTCTGAGGAGCACTTCGCAGCAATTGCTTGGCTGTATCCAGTCCACTGGATGTCCCCATCGACATACCGACTAAGACAATATCAGGCTTTGATTCCAGAGCGAGAGCTAAGGCCGCTTTTTCACTTTCGGCCTCGCCTACCACTTCGAAGTCCTCTTCCTCATCCAGCATCACGTGTATCCCTTGACGCAGAATGACATGATCATCGACAATGAGTACGCGAATTGGTGTATCTATTCGCTCGCGAATTGGAGCATCCATTCGCTCTGCTACTTGGGTTACCATAGTCTTCATCCTCTATCAGTTCAGGTAGTGCAATGACACAGTCCTGGTACACACTAAAATTGCCGGTACCAATCAATCAGAGCGCACGCCATGCGCTCTGATAATAATGAATGCAAGCTGGTCCCTCCTCAATCAGACTCACCAGCCGGAAAAACCAGGCATCCTGATTGAGATCGTCCACCATCGCCCGCGCCAGCTCTTCGCTTTCGAAATAGGCAATCGCAATGAACTCACGAGGAGCTTCTGTGTTCCTGAGTAGTTCCCATGAGAGGTAGACTTTATCCTTAAGGTCCTGTTTGCGCTGCCAGTCCTCATGTAAGGCAATGATGGCATCCTCCTCACCTGGCTTTGCCCGGTAGGTCAATACAATCACGAACAGTTGCCTCTTGCTCTCTTCTCGATGAGAAATTTCGTTTAGCGTCATGAACTCACTGAGAACCATAGACAGTTTGACCCCCCTTGTCTTCTAGCGAAAGTATAACCTGTATTGTTCATTTTTCACATCGGAGTAAGTTCCCGCTTTTGCTAGCTATGAAGAAAAACTAGAGCATTCCTCGATGCGGGAATAAATTCCTAATTATGGCAGTTGGACTAGCCGAAAATGTGAAGGAATGGGAAATCAAGGCAGGATTATGTGATGACTGTAGCTCTTTATTCTGGAATAGGATGAAACACCTAAAAAGAAATACTGAAGATAAAAATGAGGAAAAACCTCCTATAACGCCCCTCAATAATGGGTCAGGATTGAGTCTACAGCGCAATGCATGGGGAGAGAAAGGGGAAGTGTTGTGGGCGGCTACAGACTCTTCACAGCCTCTTAGATGGATTCACGATATTTTCAACAAGATGATGGCCGATTCTGTTGCAATCTCAGGACGATACAACAGGCGTAGACTCGATGTAGCCGCTGTAGGCACTTGAAACACGATCGTACCACTACGGGTCGTGTGAGCAGCGATGGTACCATAGAAGTTATCAGAGCTATTGTATTGATAGCCAAAAATATCACCTTCAGGTCCCATCAACTGGAAGAAAGTGGATTGGTTCATAATAGCTTTATTGCTGGTATTTTGAATGGCCAGGTCCAAATTAATCAAAGTGGAACTCGTGCTTGCTCCTTTTTGCTTGCTGACACTGTTAATGATCACAGTACGGTCGCCCAGTACAATCTGCTGACTACCGGCCTTGCCACCAGGCACCGGTGTCGGACTGGAAATAACCAGTGGTCCTTTGCCTGCCGAACCGCGAGCGGCTTTCGGAGTAACCAGTTGCGGTGTAATAGTGGTGGCAGCAGTTGCTGAAGGTGTCGATCCCTGATCCTGAGTTGAATCGGTACCTGTATTTCTATTGCTGCTGTCGCTTCCAGCAGAGCTACAGGCAACCAGCAACAAAAACAATACCAGTATCATCCCACCCGGCACAAGCTTTTTATGTTGAAGCAACATTACTGTATTTCCTTTTTTTACAGGCTCTTAGAGTGACTTCGCCAGGAAGGAAGTGACCGTTGCCGTACCGCTCTGCGTGAGGAAACGCATGCCACAGTAGCCAGAGGTCAAGGTGCTATCGCTGGCCGTGGCCATCCAACCACTCGGTTCCGAACCAGAAGCAGCCCAGACGTTCGCGGTCAGGGTCGACCCCACGACCCGGAAATGAATGGTGTACGAGCTACCGGCAGTCGCGGTAAAGGGCACGCTCGCCAGAGTGGTGGCCGTCCCGGCCACCTTCTTCTGAATGATCAGGTGGGCGCCATCGAGATAGGCCTTGTACCAGTTATTCCCATCGGTCCAGCGCAGCACATCCCCAAAGTTGCTATTGCTAAAGGAGCTGAGAGAGCCGGTCGCATACGCCTCAGCATCGGTAGCCTGCGGTCCTAACACCCCACTATAACTGCTGCTACCGGTATTGGAGACAAGTCCAGCATTGCTTGAGATGGAGAAAGCCTTCAGGCTGTTGGCATCCCCACCCCAGGTCTGGCCATCCGAGGCGGTACCCCAGTGGGACTGATTGGCGCGTTGGAAGGTATCGGTCCCCAGCGTTGCGCCAGGCGCAGGGGTCGGCGTCGGCGTACTCGTTGCTGTGGCTGTGGGGGTGGGTGAACCAGAAGATTGAATAGCCATCGCTAGCTTGTTCGAGAATTCCTCGTCAAACCAGATGCGATTCTGAGAATCAACATTGAGACCATCATGAGGGTGGTTTCCAGGACTACTATAGAAAGAGAAGGACCCCCCACCAACCGGCAATGAACCAAAAGTATTTTGCAAAGAATCATCCAACCAGATCAGACCCTGCTTATCGGTGCTGATACCGGATGTATGCGAACCACAAGTGCCACAAGAAGGGGTATAGTGATATTCAGTAACGCCATTATTCGTCCCCGGCTGAGCGGCCGCGAGCTTCAATATAGCAATAGCACTGACCCAGCCCTCGGACCACCAGATATTACCATTAGGATCAACTGCAATCAGGTGAGGAGTCAGACCAGTACCACCTGTTGAGGTATTTCGTATCTTATAGTCGTTTAAGATCCCCTGATTGGTGTATTCTCCGATCAATGCAACAGAATCCGTATTCTCAGTAAACCAGATATTATTTGAAGCGTCCACCGTAATACCATAAGGGTCACTATTGGATGCAGGGGTCGAAACTTCATGAAACGTCTGCGAGGTAGGATCAAAAGAGCCGATCTGATTCAGATAATGCTCGGTAAACCAGATCTTGCCTTTGGAGTCTATAGCAAGATCCCAGGGTCCGGCAGCAGGCGTCGGGACAGCCCATTGCGTTACAGTCGTACTGACAGGATCATACAGACCGATGGCATTCGTGACCGGCATGGTGAACCAGACTTTACCGTTTTGATCAACAGCGACAAAGACCGGTTGACCATAGCCCGCAGGGAGTGAAACAATGGTAGCCCAGTTCTGGGCAGTGGGATCAAATAAAGCGAGCTTGCCAGGAGGAGTCGAACTGGGGCAACTTGGTGCCAGATCACAGCCAGGCAGAGCTACCCAGACACGTCCACTACTGTCAAATGTGGTTCCCCAGGGATCGCTCCCGGGAACATAATAATCAGTAACGTTACTGATGCCAGGTGCAAGTGATGACTGTGCCTGCGCACCGATGATAGAGCAAACCACAAGAAGAGTACTGGCTGCAGTCATTGTTAATAGCACACAAATGGCCAGGATCTTCCTCATACTACACTTCATAAAAATACATCTTCCAATGGAGACTGCGATATTCTCTCGATTTCTGATTTCTCGCAAATAATTCACCAAATTCACTATTAGTAGTGTAGAGAAGTGCGTGGGAGAAGATAAGTTACAAGCGTATCATAAAAGAGTGCTTTCGTATCTTGGACATTTTTGCTTGGCAGTAACTCTTATACTAAAGAAAAGTTAAGCCAGTTCGTGATGAATGGCAAAGGCTGCTGCCGCTGCCCGGTTCTCGCACATAGTCTTATTGAAGATATGGGTGAGGTGATTGGCAATTGTTTTTGCGCTCAGTCCCAATTCCTGTGCAATCTGACGATTGCTCATGCCCTTTGCAACGAGCTGTAGCACCTTTACTTCGCGCACGGTAAGGTTAACCGGAAGAGATTGTATTGCCCTGGCATTTTTGGAGTGTGAAAGAGAACCCAGTTGAGAGTGAACCTGCTTTACATGCCGCATCATATTCATTTTTTTGAAGAGAGTCTGGGCATCAAGCAGTAGTTTCATAGCAAGTGGAACATTTTCCTTTCCGTCACGTGCCAGCTCAAAGTCAGCCTGGGCTTGTAATGTGCGGGCCAATTCGGGACGCAGGTTTTCGCGTTGAGCCGTTGTCACTGCCTCGGCCAGGTGAATCTCTGCCATTTCCCAATCTCGTTTGAGAGTAGCGATCATTCCCAAAATACGGTCAACTAAAAACCAGTAGTGCTGACCTCGGAATGTGAGGAGTTGAGGATAAAGTTCTACCGCCAGTTCTTGATCACCAACAGCTATTGCTAAGAGTGCAAGGCAGGTGATAATCGGAGCGCTCAGTAAAGTTTCGACTGGCTGTTCAGTTAGCAACATTTGTAGTTTGGCTATATGCGCAAGCGCATCCTCACGTTTCCCCAGGGCAGCCTGAGCCAAGCCAAGCAGGCTGGCATATAACATCAACCCGGCTGCATCTCTTTGCTGATTCACCATCACGGCCGGGAGTTCTTGCTCAGCAGACAGATAATCTTCCCGCTGGTAGGCAAGAAAACCCCGTACCTGCTGCAAGAAAGCTGATGAAGCAGGAGTGGACTGGTGATCTACAAGAAGTTGTGCATGCTCAATTGCTTGTTCGGCATCGCTCCAGGCACCCTGAGCGGAATACAGCAGCGCAAGCCAGGAGTAAGGATTTCGTGATTGATATGGCTGGCGAGACTTCTCAATAAACTCAATCCAGCGCAAGCTCACTTCGTGGGAACGTTTGATTTCACCAGTGAAGTAGTATGCGCCCGCCAGGTAGAGGCAACACTCTGCAGCCTCAGAGGGAGCATCGTTGACTTCTGCAAGCGCTAGAGCTTCCTCTATCGATACAATGGCTCCAGGAATATCGTTGCTGAGCAAATTTAGTTTCCCAACAACTTTGCGTATTACCTCAGCTTCCAGGCGCCTATCTTCCAGCAGTCGCGCCATTTCCATTGCCAATTGTGCGTATGTAGCTCCCTTTGCTTGCTCTCCCATGTAAATTGTCAGTAACGTCGCAAGGTCCACCATTATTTGTATTACCTGTGCAGAATCGGAGTTCTCCAGTAGCGCCAGCGCATGTTCAAGTGCTGTCCGCGCTGATTCCAACGCTTGTTGTCGCCATAGCGCAAGCCCTAGACCACGCGCTGCTTGTGCGGCAACCTGTATATCACCCGCCTGGGAAAACCAGGTCAATGCAGCTTGATAGGCAATCACGGCTTCATGTTCCTCACCAACAAGGAGTGCAGCTTCACCCAGACCCAGGAGCAGATTGCCTCGCTCTGCATCATCCGTACCATAGAGTTCAATAGCCTTACGATAGTGAATCATTGCCTCTTCAAATGCAAAGGATCGCATCGCTTGTTCAGCGGCCTGGCGGGAATAGGTTGCGCCTCGTCTACGGTCACCACTATGCACAAAGTGGAAAGCCAGTTCGGCAAATTTGTATACGTTCTTCGAGATCTCCTGGTCGTATCGAGATTCAAGAATCTGGCCAATCAACTTGTGAAGACGTATGCGTCGCGAAGTACTTACTTCTGCATACAGGCACTCCTGTATTTTCTCGTGACTGAACGTGAAAAACCCGGTTGGCTCAGTTCGAATCAAACCTGAACTCGCAGCTATAAGAAGACTCTCCTCGACTATCTCGATATCTTTTTCTTCAACAGTAGCAAGCAATGAGGGTTCAAATGTTCGGCCGATAGACGCTGCAACCCGCAGAAGATCAATAATGTCATGTGAGAGCTGGGCGAACCGGTGGCGTAGCGCTCCAGTGATACTTGATGGAAGAGCGTGCTCGAGTGGGGCGATAGCTATCCAGTGCGAGTTCTCCAGGACGAGAGAGCCCTCTTCAACCCAGCCATGTAGGAGCTCCTCAGCAAAGAAAGGATTGCCCTCGCTTTGGGTATACAGCAGTTGGCTCACAAATGGACTGATGGGACCGCCAAGATAGTTAACAGCAAGTGACTCAACCTCTATAGCTGAAAGTGGGCTGAGAACAATTGTTTTAAGTACCCTGAGATGAGCAAGCTCGATCACTGCCCGGTCAAGAGCAGAGTTTCGTTCAATTTCGTCAGTCCGATAGGTGCCAAGAACCAGTAGCTTGACTTTCGGGTGGTGTCGTACAACATGGCATAACATATCCAGGCTCGCCGAATCCGCCAGATGGAGGTCGTCAAGTGTCAATACAAGTACCCTTGAGATGCTAATAGCTTCCAAGAATGCGCCTATAGCTTCGTAGAGACGCAGAAGAGCCTGCTCAGGAGGTATCTGGTATGTTGCTGGAAGCTCACCTAGACGGGTTATCACTTCTGGCAAAATGCTTGCTAATATCTGAGGAGCTGTGCCTATCTGCTCTCTTAGTAGGTCCAAAGGAGTTACACGGATATACTGACCGAGGGCTTCTAAGAAAGGTAAATAAGGAGGCATCCCCTCGAAATCGGAGGCATTGCCCCGAAGAATAGTTGCTTCATCGTCCGCTGCAAGTGCAGAGAACTCATCCAGGAGACGAGTCTTCCCAATACCTGGTTCTCCACGCACCAGTACAACCCTTGCACTTCCAGTTTTGACTACTTGATATTGGCTCCAGATTATTGCTAGCTCGTGTTGTCGGCCGACGAATTGAGAAGTTGACAAAGCAACATGATTACTCATTAGTAGCCTTGTATCTTGAACTGTCATCACTATGCTCTCAGGCCAAATCGCTTGCTATCGAACTACTACAGAGGATCATCTCACAAGATACATATGAGGTCACACTAACCATTACGTTAAAGCATCACTAATAGATTACATCATATAGCATCTGCGGCCTTCTTTATTGTGAAGGCGTGACGCCAGTGAATATCCGATTAGTTGGCATAAACTTGGTAAACTTCGCCGTATGGGAGAAACGAAATCAGCTTCGATAGATTAGCAGCAACGCTCTTAAGGCAGCAATAATCCCCTCTTATTACAAGCCTATGAATGGAAAAGAGATGCAATCAAACACAATTAGTCAAAAGTGCAGACGCTACATCAGTAATTCTACTGAGAACGCAACAACTACTCAGACGAGCGCAAAGAACCTGATAAAGGCACGCAGTCTAAATATCCAATAGTTACTTTGGATCGCTATGTAATGCGGAAAAAACTCGGCTCCCCAGGCCTTTTGTAGCTCGATGGTATATCATCTTGAGACAAGATGACTTCCTTACTATTATAGTTGTATAATGAATTATTGTCAAGTGTATTACCAGATGTTTTCATATGTATATACAGATGACTTTTTCTCGGTTGTTTACGACTAAATTATAGTTCTGGCGCGGGGTGTTCCATCAGTCATGATCTTTGGCAAACAACTCCTGCTGCACAACAAGAATGAGACGAGAGCTGTTGCTCCCGCTGAAAGGAAGGTTCCTTCTCGCAGTTTCTTTGGGCTTTTGAGGAAGCGGTCGCCAACGCCTCTGTTTTAACGTACTTCACAAAAGTATAACTCAGCTCTCTGAGTTGAACCTGTGAGAATACTGAGATGAAGCTGAGAAAGTGAGGAGTCACTGTTCTGGTACGGGAGGTGAAACGGTTGGACAGAGTTTCAGGGCAATGAGCACTGTGCCCTTCGAGATGAGGACGAAGAGCTTTTTTTGTGCTATAGGCGAAGTCTGCCGTCCCACTCTTGAAGTGCAACAGAAACGAGTTGCCAAAGACCTGACCAGTAATCTTCGAAACCCCGCCCTGTGTCAGGGCGGGGTTTCGAAGAAAAGGGTTACGGAATCATCGACACATCAACCTCGCTCTCACCTGCCTCCATCGCCTCGTCAGCTTCCTCACCTGGTTGCTGTTGAGTCATCGGCACATCTTTCAGGAAGAAGGTTGCTACCAGGGCGGCGATACTGAATAGGAGAACAGCTATGAACCCATGCTGGAGGGCTACAGCCAGCGACAGTCTGAGCAGCTCGAACACCTGGCTGAGCAAGTGCAGTAGCTGTTGCGCTGCCTGCGTAGCTACGGATGCAGCGATGTGGTCGTGCTGCGGGCCGGGTGGGACCTGCGCCACGGCGATCTTCTGTGCAATACCCTTTGCTGTCTGCACGACAGTATCATGGTACTGCGCGTTGACCAGTACCTGCGGGTTGGTGGCAAACTTCAATCCCTGGGGCGTCAATTGCCTGGCTGTACTGGCCGGGATGCGCTTGACAAGATCATTCGCGAGGGTCTGGTTCACCACGGTTCCGACGATAGCAACACCGAGCACAGCACCAAGCTGACCGAGATACCTCACTGAGGCAGTGCCGACACCCAGACGCGTGCGCGGTAACGCATTCTGCGCAGCAATTGTCAGCACGGAGAAGAACGGACCCAAGCCAATGCCCGCAATCACCATGAAGACGATGGCTTCCAGGAGACTTGTTGAGGGTGTCATGCGAGTCAACAGGAATACCCCTGCGGTCATGATGAGCGCACTCAGGATGGTGATGAGCTGGTAACGTTTGAGCACGGTAATAGCGAAGCCTGCAAGCGCAGCCCCGATCACCGAACTAACGGTCATTGGCGTAATCACTGCTCCTGCATAGGTCGCGGACACTCCAAGTACACCCTGTAAGAAGAGCGGCAGGTAAATGATTAGCCCGGCCAGTACCATCAATTGCAGCAATGAGAGGAGCGCAGCTACCGCGAAAACCTGGTTGCGGAAGAGGTCGAGCGGCAAAATGGGATCGACGATAACGCGTTCTACTATCAAGAACGTCCCAAAGAGCATAGCGGCAGCAACCAGCACACCGATAACCTGTGGCGAACTCCAATCATAGATGCCACTGCTGCCCCATGTCAGTCCCAACAGCAGACAAATGGTAGCAGCAGCAGAAAGCCCCGCGCCTGGTATGTCAATGCGGCGTATCGCAGTCCAGCCGGTATAGCGACTGGTGCGCACTGATAGGTTGGCAGGCAGGAAGATCAAAAGCGCTACCAGCGCAATGATGCCAATTGGAATATTGACGTAAAAGACCCAGCGCCAGCGGGTAGTCACGGTGACCAGTGTGCCGACAAGTGGGCCATGATCTGTAAGCCAACCACCTAGTGTTGGGCCTACAAGATTTGCGAAGCCGTAGACGACTCCGAACAAACTCTGCCATTTTGCGCGTTCCGCCGGGGGAAAGATGTCGGCGACTACAACAAATGCCAGGGCAATGCCGATCCCCGCGCCTAACCCCTGAAGCGCGCGAAAGGCAATAAGCTGATTCATGGTTTGTGAGGCTCCGGCCAGAGCTGATCCCACAAGAAAGATCGAGGTACCCACAACCAGGAACCACTTACGCCCAAACTGATCCGAGAGCTTTCCGACAATAGGCACCATCGTAATCGATGCCAACGTGTAAGCGGTGATTGCCCACGTATAACGGTCGAAACCCTGGAGCGAACCGATGATACGCGGCAGGGCTGTACCGACGACGGTTTGATCCAATGCTTCAAGCAAAAGTGTGAGCATCAGGGCAGTCAGTACGCTAAAGAGTGCAAAGCCGTGTAGACGACTTTCGCTCTTTGATGATGGTAATTGCGTCATTGGTTGCTTATCCATGCGCATTTCCTCCTGTTCAGAGGCAACGCTACACGTGCTATAATACGCATAGCGGTCCTCCGCTCGATTGCGGCGCGTACTTTCTGCTTCGGCCTGAGAAACTTTGGCAGATGTATGCGCCCTGTCCGTTTTTTGGTTCCTGCTAAGGGCAGCAGCGGCCTTTCGGCTGTCTGGCCGGGTGGGGGCAAACCCCACCCCTACATTTTGGTTGCAGCTTCGCTTGACTTTGTAGCAAGGGCAACCTCTCTTTCGCGCAGGCGTTTGGCCCACTCGAGTTCAAGCTGCCATTGGTCAATGAAATGCTGCATTGTGTTCACAACAGATTCGACGCTATATGAGTCAATCTGAGGAAATCCGTGTACTAATTGAGGCGCCTTGTCCCACAGTTCATCCAATTCGGCTGTCTGGCGTACCATATCTTCCGCCTCTGTTTGCAGGTGGAAGATATGGGCCTGACAATAGTGGATATAATGATCGATGAGATGCAGGCGCTGGACGGGAGTGATAAAACTGAAAGCAGTGACTTTGTATGCAAAGAACCGCTGGTATTCACCAGGACTAGAGCTGGTGTCGTTCATCAATACCTGGAAGCGCATACGGCCCGCGTCAGTGATGGTATAAACTCGCAGTTGGCGGTCCCGCTTCTCACCGCTCGAATTCTCTCTTTCGGCTGCAATCAATCCATTCTGCTCCAGCTTCGCCAGCAGCGGGTAGAGCCGTCCATAGCTGAGACGCGCATATGGCCCGATCACGTCATTGATAATCTTGGCGATGAGATACCCATGCGCAGGTCCGTGCATCAGTTGAGCCAAAACAATGAATTCGTACATTTCCATCACCTTCCCACGTTGAGAGTGCAGAAGAGAAACTTCCTTCGGGATATATCACTGTGATATATCTCTTTACTATATCGTTATGAGAGAGTATACTATGGGATAGGCAATTTGTCAAGATATTTTGGAGAATTTTGTTAATTTAATGGTAATATTGTATAAATCAAGCGGAATTTTGTCAAGATCATGGCATAATTTGCCAAACAATTGGCAAATTATTTCTTGCATATTGCAATTCAATTACTATAACAATCTTTCATTAGGACATAAAAAATCCCGCCTGTGCAGGCGGGTGGAGTGGCAACGTCCTATTTTCCCAGGGGGTTGCCCCCCAAGTATCGTCGGGGCTGAAGGGCTTAACGACCGTGTTCGGGATGGGAACGGGTGTTTCCCCTTCGCTATAGTCACCACCCCACCTGCATGTACATGCGGGTGAGTTTCTTCTTTCCTGATTGGTGGAGATGAGGGGATTCGAACCCCTGACCTCTGCCGTGCAAGGGCAGCGCTCTTCCAGCTAAGCTACATCCCCTCTCTCACTTCAACAGGGTGGGCCTTCCTGGACTCGAACCAGGGACCTCAGTCTTATCAGGACTGCGCTCTAACCACCTGAGCTAAAAGCCCAGAAAAACGGAAACGCAATCGACAAAATCACCGGGCGACCGCAAGGGTCGCCCCTACATTTCTGAAATGTAGGGGTGGGGCTTATACTCCCACCCGGCAGGGCTATACCTAAACAACTCAAGAGTGGTAAGGCTTCAAACAAGTACAATAGATTTCATACCTGTCAGCAACAAACTCATTTTTACTTTCAAGTTTCCTCTTCTTGGTAGAAGAAGATCGACCTGGGAGTGGCTTCTTCTCTTTGGAGAAGAAGCGCGTGTCCCTAGAAAGGAGGTGATCCAGCCGCACCTTCCGGTACGGCTACCTTGTTACGACTTCACCCCAATCACCAACCCCACCCTCGACACCTGCCCCTCGTCCTCCAAAGAAGGCGAGTTAGCCCAGCGGCTTCAGGTGTTGCCGACTTTCGTGGTGTGACGGGCGGTGTGTACAAGACCCGGGAACGTATTCACCGTGGTGTGCTGACCCA